>Ga0187893_10014067_pt1 | contig 10993 bp, 10 predicted proteins | sample MA1701074metaG_FD_139574 | JGI IMG/M metagenome (GOLD analysis project Ga0187893, IMG submission 139574) | White microbial mat communities from a basaltic lava cave in the Kipuka Kanohina Cave System on the Island of Hawaii, USA - MA170107-4 metaG ...
ATCCTCTCGAAGCGTAACAGATCCCCCGATAATCTCTTGCTTGTACCCAGTAGTCGAAGTCTCAGAGATCACCGCTGGCAAGTCCCGACCAGCAGCAGTGACCAGATCATAGACACCGGCCACGGCGGTGTCCTCCTGCAGGTTAGCTTCTACGCCCGCCGCACTCACTGGCGTGACGGACAGAAGCCCACCGAGAACGAACGCCAAATTTAAGAGCCTGGCCTGCGCTTGCCACATTTCAACGACTCCGCTCGAGAAGACTTGCGTGCGGCGCGGGTGATCAACAGTTCAACTACAGCACAGCCACGTTTTAAGTTTGTATCAGTCGCCGATCGATTCCATTCTTCGAATCGCAGAGACCAAATAGAGTTTATTGATGTCCAAGGAGGAGAAGGCCGCTTTGGCTTGATTAAACGATCCTGACGCAATGGCCTGGCAAGAACCCTGCAGAATCCCTGAGGCTGCGGTTTGCCCAGCGTTCCGGTGTCATTGGCGCGTAGAGCAGGGCCTGCTTTATGAGGTCGCTCGCTACGGCTTGTTTAGAAACCCGCTGACCGTCGGGGCTAGTACTGAAGCGATCTGGAAGTTCTCCTGGTGTTCCAGAGACGATACAACGAAGGCAAGGTGATTTTTCGTTTCAAACCCAACGGCTTCCAAAGACTGCAACTTGTCCTGGTACAGAGTGACTCCCTGCACCTCCAAGTGAGATACACGGGAACTGGCAGGAAAGCTGATCCCCTGTTTTTCTGTAATGATCACGGAGACCGCCTTGTCTTTGTGCTTTAGAACCATGTGGACAAACTCACGTCCGTTGACGCGACAACGGTGACCGACCGAAATGAGGAATCCTTGTGGCATCTGCGTTTTGAGCAGGGGAACCAGCCCAGAATACTCCGGGCCCATTTTTTGGGCCATTTGCTCCGGCGTCAGAGTCTTTTTGTCGTAACCAGAATCAATCACACAGTGAATATGGTCGCTGATTCCGATTTTCATGACAGAAGCAATCTGCTCGGAAAGGGTCAGATCCTGCGCCGTCACTGAAGTCTCATCTGACGGTATGGCTAACTTCCACAATTGGAGCGTGCCCAAGCCGCACAGGCTGAGTAGCAATACAGCCGCGGCCGCCAGCGGCCAACGACCCCAGATCGCTTGGTTGCTGCGGACCGAACTCTCTTCGCGAATTGCCGCTTGAATCCGATTTCGCAGGCTGGTCGGAACCACCTCGGCGTTTACTGCCTGCTTGAGACGAGCTTTATGCTTTAGACGGACCTGGAGAGCTTCGGAGCATACCGGGCAACTCTCCAGATGCTTCAATACTTCCTGGTTCGTCTCTACCAGCAATTCGTTATCGAGATAGGCGTCCAAAGATTTTTGGGTCTTCTCGCAAAGTTTCTTTTCCATGGAGATCACTTTCATTGTCCCTGCCCAGCCTCCCTTGTTTTTAGGATTCCCATTGACTGGGCTACGTTCGCCACTTCACTGCGAAGAAGTTTCCTACCGCGACTCAAACGTGACATGACCGTGCCGAGTGGAATCTGCAGAGTCTCAGCAACTTCCTTGTAAGAAAACTCCTGAACATCTGCCAAAAGCAGCACTTCCCGGAAATCCTGCGGTACCTTGGTCAAAGCTGCCAGTATGTCCTCATCCGTCAAATTCTCAGGAACCGGTGGTTCGTAGGTCAATACATTCTCCAAGAGTTCGTCGCTTTCCTTTACAAGCTTCGAAGAGAACCACTTGCGACGGTGGTGGTGAATGACGTGAAAGAGAATCTTGAAGAGCCATGCCCGGCAGTTGGTGCCGAGCTCAAAACGATGAAACGACTTCCAGGCCTGCAAATAGGCCTCTTGAACCAAGTCCTCCGCTTCAGTTCGGTCACCGACCACCCTGACCGCCGTACGGTAGAGGTCATCGAAATGCGGTAAAGCCGCGGATTCAAACTCTTCTGATTTAACTTTCTTTGCAAAGATCACAAGGCCCTCACACGATCTTAGACAGATGCCTCCAGCCGCTGTAAACCTCGCTTTGTAGGTGGAATGCCTCGCAATCCAGAGAATATTCCCAAAACTCAAAAAGATTCTAGGTTTTTTTGGTGATGCAATTCGGAAGGGGCGGAATAAGTGTCTGGAGCCCCGGCATAAAGTCAACGAAAACAGCGTGAGCAGCCCAGAGAATCCTCGCCGCTGGTTGGCTTGCCTTTCAAAGTGGGTTCTTGGCCCGGCTGCTTGTCAGGAGAAGTCAATGCATACCATCGCTACATCGGACGATCTGCCGAGGATTTGTCAGACCCTTCCAGCTATCGTTCCTCTGCAAGACCTTCCTTCCATTCCAGAGGTTGAGATTCGCGAGGGGCGTTACCTTGCCCGCTTTGCCCAGACCTCGCAGGAGATCGAGGCCGCGCTACGCCTTCGCTTCGAGGTCTTCAACCTGGAACTCGGGGAAGGGCTTGCATCGTCGTATGTCACCGGGCAAGACCGGGATGAGTTTGATGACAGTTGCCACCATCTCATCGTGCTGGACACACACGAAGAAAGAGTCGTCGGGACCTACCGGCTGCAAACGAGTGAAATTGCCTCCACGGCAGCAGGATTCTACTCGCACAGAGAATTCGATCTTTCTCTATTGCCGAAAGGGGTTCTGGAAAACTCGGTAGAGCTGGGACGGGCCTGCATCGCCAAAGACCATCGCAATACCCATGTGCTGTTTCTCTTGTGGAAAGGGATTGCCGCCTACGTCGCCCACAACCAGAAGCGCTATCTGTTTGGCTGCTGTTCACTGACGAGCCAGGACCGATGCGAGGGCAGCCGCGTCTTCGAGTATCTCAAGGCAAACAGTCACCTGCATGAGGAGTTCCGTGTCTCTCCGGAGGCAGGGCTGGAGTGCGTTGGCTCAGCGACGCCAGGCGAATCCAAACTTCCCTGGCCGGCAGAGAGCCGCTCTTTCGAGGTGGTGCTACCCAAGCTGTTCAAGATCTATTTGCGGTTCGGGGCGAAGGTCTGCGGGCCGCCAGCGATTGACCGGGAATTTAAAACAATCGATTTCTTGGTCATCTTCGACGTTGACGGCATGGATCAAAGAACCCACAGCCTGTTATTCGGAGCCTGAGAATGAAGCCGTTTCGCAACCATCTGCGTGCCCTCACCCGAGTCATTGCCTTCTGTGCCATCACGGCCTTCTTCTATCTGCTTTGGGCCTGCATCACCCCGTTGCTGTTGGTTTCGGAGAAGGCCAGCTACTGGTGGCGCAATTTCAATTTCCGAACCTGGGCAAGGCTGACGAATACGCTTCTGCGAATGCGAGTCGAGGCAAGAGGAACGCCTCCCCGCGCGCCGTTCTTCCTGGTTTCGAATCATCTCAGCTACATGGACATCGTTGCCTTCGCCGCCCAACTGGACTGCGTGTTCATTGCTAAGAGCGAGGTGGCGGGCTGGCCGGTGCTGGGCTTACTTTGCCGAAGCATGGGAACCATCTTCGTGGACCGTAATTCCCGAATGGACGTTTTGCGTGTGAATCGACTTATCGAACAGGCCCTGCATAGTGGGAAGGGCGTTCTTCTTTTCCCCGAGGGGACGAGTACTCCTGGAGCTGAGGTCTTGCCGTTCCACTCGGCTCTCCTCGAACCGGCCGTTCAACAAGGATGCCCGGTCTCGTTCGCGACGGTCAGCTATAGGACCCCGGTCGGCCAGCCACCGGCGCATCTGTCGGTCTGCTGGTGGGGCGAGATGTCTTTCATGACGCACTTCTATCGGCTGCTTCATCTCAATTCAGCGGAAGCGACTCTGGTGTTTGGCTCTTATTCCATCCGAGCCGATGATCGCAAAGTGCTAGCCCGCAAGCTTTGGCAGGCCGTGAATGAGGAATTTATTCCGGCTGTTGAAAACGATTCTCCCATGGAACACGGGCGGGCAAGGTATTCCCCCTTAACAAAGGGGGCGGCGCGAAGCACTAGGGGGTTGTCCCAAGCCAGTTCACGACAACCCCCTGAAGGCTCGCGACCGCCGTCGCTCTGCCTTCTTTCCCCCTTTCCTAAGGGGGACTTTAAGAGGAAACATGCAAAACACTCACTCACTCATCCAACAGAACATTGGAGTGCTCAAGCAGGGCTTGGAAGTCCTGAACGAACTGGATGACCAGGTCTATCCCAATGTAAAGCATCCTTTTTCCGCATATGGCATTGGTAGCCATTTCCGCCACTGCCTGGATTTTTATTATGCGTTCTTGAGCGGAGTGGAGTTGGGCTGGATCGACTACGACAACCGGCAACGAGACGAACGGATCGGGAAAGATCGTCTGACAGCCGTACAGAAGATGATGGAAGCCATTCAAGGATTGGAACGGGTCTCGTGGTTGCATGAGCACACCTCCATCATGGTCCGGTTGGAAGATGCGGGCAACGCAGCGGAGCCTTCGTCCTGGAGTTCATCCACTGTGATGCGGGAGTTGCAGGCTTTGGTAAGTCACACGGTTCATCACTTCGCTCTCATTGGTGTGATGCTACAACTGAATGGGTTCAGCATCCCGGAAGAGTTTGGAGTAGCGCCTTCAACTCTCAATCGTTGGAGGACCGCAACACTATGTGCACAGTAAGCTGGATTCATACCCCAAGGGGCTACCACTTGCTGTCCAACCGCGACGAGCGACACACCCGCAAACCCGCGCTCGCGCCAGTCATCCACGAAGCTGGGGGGGTGCGTTTCATTGCCCCCGTCGATGGCGATCATGGTGGTTCCTGGATCGCGGTCAACGAGTTCGGGATCACCCTTAGCCTGGTGAATCGTTATCGTTGCGGCCAATGCAGTAGAGAAACAAAGCCTAAGCCTCCGAGCCGGGGACTTCTGCTGATCAGCCTCGCTGACTGCCGCTCCCAGGAAGAAGTGCACAGCCGGTTCGACAGGCTCAACCTGGCAGCCTATCTGCCGTTCACAGTGGCGGTGCTGGCCCCTGGCAAGCCATCTTTGTTGCTCCACTGGACAGGTCGCGACTCTCTGGTCGAATGCAACGGCGAGACTGCGATGCCACTGATCTCGTCGTCATTCGACCCTCGGGGTGTGGAGGTCTATCGCAAGCGGCTCTTTGACACGCTGTCGGCAGAACGCGGGCGTGTCGATCTGAAGCTGCTCCTGGAGTTCCATGCCAGCCACGCCCCAACTCCCAGCGCCTACTCGCCGTGTATGCATCGAGAGAATGCTCTCACGGTGAGTTTCAGTCGAGTCACCGTCGCGGATGGCGTGATCGAGTTCGTCTACTTCCCGGTTCCACCGTGCGCCCGCAAAGAACGGGACGTCACGGCTGACACGCTCTCTAAGTGGAAGCTCGTTCAGATGCGGATGATCTCGCAGCAGACGCTGGAACACACCGAGAGTGTCGAGCAGGAACAAGGAACAGTGAAAGTGCAGAGAGACAGCAGGTCAGCGCTTGATACCACCTGCTCCGCCTTGGCTGGGAGCCAGATGGGACCGTTATCCCATCCTCCAGGTGCCTGACGTTGAGTTGAACCGACTTTTGGGATGAACAGCATGTCAGCAGACAGAAAGAGTCCTCATCGACCAACTTATTGGCACTCCTGGTGGGTTGTGGTTGCGGCCGTGTACGTATTCCTTCTCCTGGTTTCTACCTGCATCAGAATAGTGAAGAAACCCGCCGCGTTTCCGAGGGATCTCAGGATGCTGGAAGTCCACGCTGTCTCGGGCGAGCGACTGCTTGACTCGGCAGTTCAGCTCCCCTATCGGGAGCTGGGCTCGGACGATAAACAACACCCGCCTTTGATTGTGCTGCACGGCAGTCCCGGACAGGGCCGCGAACTGGCTGGTTTGAGTACTCACCTCTCTGAACGCTATCGCCTGATCGTTCCCGACTTACCCGGCTTCGGCTATTCTGCTCACAGCATCCCCGATTACTCCATCCGAGCGCATGCTCAATATGTCCGGCAGTTGCTCGACCGTCTCGGCATCGAGAAAGTCCACGTTGTGGGCTTCAGCATGGGAGGCGGTGTCGCATTGAACCTCGCCGACCTCGCTCCTGGCCGGGTGGCGTCGCTCACGATGCTTTCCGCAATCGGCGTTCAGGAAATGGAGCTGCTTGGCGATTACCAAGTCAACCACGGGCTGCACGGGCTCCAGCTTGCGGGTTTGTGGCTGCTGCGAGAAGGCCTGCCGCACATGGGATGGCTGGACAACGCGATGCTCAGTGTTCCCTATGCTCGCAACTTCTATGACTCTGATCAGAGGCCGCTGCGACAAATTCTCTCGGGCTACCCAGGGCCGATGCTAATTGTCCATGGCCGGAGAGACACGCTGGTGCCGGTACAGGCGGCTTTGGAGCATCATCGCCTTGTTCCTCAAAGCGAGCTTCAGTTGCTCGACGAGAACCACTTTGCTGTTTTTACAAACCCGGCCGGGCTGGCAACTCGTTTGAGTGAGTTCTTTGCAAGAGTGGATGCAGGTCAAGCCGCAACACGGGCGACGGCAGCACCCGCACGGGTCAGCGCGTCTCGGCTGCCGTTTGACCCCACCCACATCCCTCAAGCCATGGGCGTGGCGGCGGTGATCCTCTTCTTGTTCCTAGCCGGATCCACTCTTGTCAGCGAGGACCTCACCTGCATTGCTGCGGGGGTGATGGTCGCCCAGGGGCGGGTTGGCTTTCCGTTGGCAGCTTCTGCCTGCCTGGTGGGTATCTTTGGGGGCGATCTGCTTCTGTTCCTGTTGGGCCGAGTGTTGGGACGGCCTGCTTTGAAGCGAGCGCCGATGAAGTGGCTCCTTCGGGACAGTGACGTGGCCTTAAGTTCAGCCTGGTTTGCGAACCAGGGATTCAAGGTGATCTTGGCTAGTCGCTTTCTTCCCGGGACCCGCTTGCCCACCTACTTCGCTGCCGGCCTTTTGCACACCAACTTTTGGAAGTTTGCGGTCTATTTTTTCCTGGCAGCAGCGGTATGGACACCGGCGCTGGTTGGGCTCTCGGCTGGTTTGGGAGGCGGGGTGATGTACTCAAGTCTTCTCCAAGGTCGTGGTCTGGCTCTGAAGCTCGGCATGACCGGCGTCGTCGTGTATTTGACGATGCGGCTGCTACTTTCAATTTCGAGCCATAAAGGACGCCGCCTGCTGGTTTCCTCATGGAGACGGTTGACGCGTTGGGAATTCTGGCCGCCCTGGGTCTTTTACGCGCCGGTTGTCTGTTACGTCGTCCGGCTGGCATTGAAACATCGCAGCCTGACGCTGTTTACCGCGGTCAATCCTGCGATGCCGGCTAGTGGATTCATCGGAGAGCCAAAGTCTGAAATTCTTCAAGGACTCTCCGGAGCCGCCGACTGCATCGCTCGCTTCAACGTTATTAAGGCCTCAGAACCGCTGAGTGTTCGCTTCGGAAAAGCGAAGGCATTCATGGTACAGAACGGTCTGAGCTATCCCGTGGTCCTGAAGCCCGACGCGGGACAGCGTGGCTCCGGTGTGGCGGTTATACAGTCCGATGCCGCGCTGGAGGACTATCTGCGGAATTCTCACTCTGGTGTTCCTTGCCGCCAAAGAAGGTCACAAAACGATCAAGTTGAAAATGACTCCCTCTCCCGTTTGTGGGGGAGAGGGTGGCCGAAGCGACGGCGGTCGCGAAAGCCGGGTGAGGGGTCAGTTGGCACCGGAGATGCCACCCTCGCCGGCAGGAAGTCAGCCGCGACGACCATCATCCAGGAATACGTGCCCGGTGCTGAGTTTGGAGTGTTTCACTATCGCTATCCAAATACCAGCCATGGACGGATCTTCTCGATTACGGAAAAGCGCTTCCCTTGCGTGACTGGCAATGGGAAAAGCAATCTGGAGCGTCTGATCCTTGATGATTCGCGAGCGGTTTGCATGGCACCGTTCTATTTGAATCACTTGAAGTCACGGTTGTGGGAGGTTCCGGAACCTGGAGAATCCGTGCAACTCGTCGAGTTGGGAACTCACTGCAGAGGCGCGGTGTTCCTGGATGGCAGCTGGGTCAAGACCGATGCGCTCGAGGCAGCCATTGATCGCATCAGCAAGACCTACGCCGGATTCTACTTCGGCAGATACGATATTCGTACGCCTTGCATAGAGGACTTCCAACAGGGACGCAATTTCAAAGTGGTGGAACTGAATGGTGTCACCTCAGAGGCCACTCATATCTACGATCCGAAAAACAGCCTGCTGGAGGCCTACCGAGTCCTGTTTGCGCAGTGGCGAATCGCGTTTGAAATCGGCGCCCAGAATCGCCTCCGGTACACCAAACCCACGCCTTTGCGCAGTCTTGCCGCCTTGATCCTCGAGTTCAAACGCCGCCCAAGGTTGCATACGACATAGTACGGATTTCTCACCACAAAGACAGGGGGACACTGAGAATCAGGGCAGACTACCTTGTTAGATAGTGGCCCCTCTTGGAGTTCTTGCTCCGGGTAGCGGGAGACGCAAGCTGGCTCCAGTTCATGATTCGTCGAGCCTGGCATATCACATTCGAGTTACCTTTGACCCTGCTTCTGGTGGCAAGCCCGCTCTTCGCTCAGTATGCGAGGCTATCCACATCCCATCATCAAGCCGGTGATGGACCAAGTGCGTCAATGTTCCAATTGGCTTCTGAGCGCACCGGAGTTCTAATTGAAAGGATCCGGACATCCAGGTACCCCGAGCTGCAAACCACTCAGATTCAGGCGCGCCCGTTCAAGAGCACCTCCGATTTCTTTCGGGCGCGTCCGAGGATGCCGGACTTCTTCATGAAGTGGAACCTTCGATACGTCATCCTGGTCAACCCGGGAGCCTACGAGTTGAAAGTCCCGGAGGACGGAGTGGAAGCGATCATCGCGCACGAACTCAGCCATGTCGCTTATCTGAAAAAGAGAAACAGACTCCGGCTACTGACCATGGTTCGGCTCCTATCCAAGAGCTTTGCTGCAGACTTTGACAGACGAACGGACCTGGACGCAATTTCCCGAGGCTACGGAGAAGGTCTCAAGGTGTATCGACACTGGCTCTACCAGCACATCCCTCAAAAGAGTCTTGCCGAAAAGCGACGGAACTATCTTTCTTCGGAGGAAATTGATGCCGTATTGCTGAGAATACGTCAGTGCCCTTAACTACTCGACTCCTGGCTTAAGAAACCACCCCGGAATCTTCAAGAAGTTCACCGCCAGCCCATCAAGATATGTGCCGCGCGCTAACCTCAATCTCGTCTGGCGATTCATCCTCATTGAGACAAGCCAGTAACCTTGTGAGGGGGGCCGTGCGGTTCGTTCCCTTGTCCTCAAGCGGAGGGCCTTATCGGCAGAATAGTAGCGAAGGCAGTGGGAGGCATTTGGAAGCCGAACAAGCATGCCTGGCAACTGCGTTATGCTCGTGCCATTGCCTTGGGGCTCAAGGAGGATCATAGATGGTGCAGGTTGCTGGAAATGGAGAACGATGTCACTAGCCGTAGAAATCAGCGAGGTTGCTATCTGTAGGTATTCTACGATTGCTAGATGTAGTAACGTGTGGCCATCAGAAGTAACAAGTTGCTGCTAATGAGGACGGCGAAAGCTGTCTATATCAGGTTAGGCAGACAGCCAAAGGGAACATGGAGATTGGAACAATCATAGGCATCTCAAATCGCGTGCTGCTCTGTGTGCTCACATTCGCTTTGGCAACTCTAATGACGTCACCTTCGCTGCAAGGTATTCAGGAGTCAAACCCGACCCTCAGCCAAGCAACTCCTATTTACGTCGAGGCACCTCTGTATCCCCCGTTAGCATACAAGGCTCGGATCACCGGAACAGTCGAAGTGGATGTCACCGTCGACCTTGACGGAAAGGTCCAGTCAACACGCCTACTAAACGGCCATCCCCTGCTGGCTGCGGCGTCCGAAAAGGCTGCGTCATCGTGGCGATTCGACCGAGCTCAAGACAGCAGGACAACAAGAATGGTACGTGTCTGGCTCGTCTACAAACTCGTACAAACCGATACTGAGGGCGAGGAAACCATCTCGTCGTTCTTCCCACCGAATCGGATCGAAATTGCCAAGCGGCTCCCAGGCGTCGTTAGTTACCTCCCGTCTCGTCTGGGAGAATCGAAGGACTTCACGTGTAGGATCCATCGTGAAACGATGCGTGAAGACATAGTTCCAATAGTCTACGGACTGATGAACAGTGACGGTGCAGCTTCTAAGGCGAGAGAACGACTCTTTCCTAACGCCAATCTTTCTGTCTCTGGTGGTTGTCTCGTGGAGAGTGCTCGGTTTGCTAAAGTCCTGTACTGCGCGAAATGCAGATCAGCCGCGGCCGACTGGAAAAAGCGGAACTGAAAAGACTCCTGAAGACCACCCCACTGCCTAACCCTCCGGTTCCAGCCGACGCCGGTCAAAAACACCGGCGCGGCTGAACCGGAAACGTTAGGAGGTTGTCATGTACGCGGAAATCATCGCGGCTCTTAACAGTCTTAAGCAACTCAGGGAACTTCTTGTGGCTGCTAAGTCTCTTTCCAATTACAACGAGATTGTCTCCGCAGTCTCCGAGGTAAACTCCAAGCTGGTGGCTGCCATAGAAATCACGCTCGCCAGTCAGGAGAAACAGATGGCGCTCACCAATCGCATAGCCGAACTTGAACAAGCGCTGGCTAAGTCTGAAAATTGGGAAAAGAAGATGGACCGATATGTTCTTTTCAAGTTCCCCACCGGCCATTTTGCCTACTCTTTGAAGCCAGGAATGGAGCAAGGAGAGCCGCCCCACTACCTTTGTACAAATTGCGTGAGCAAGAAACAGATATCGTATCTCCAGACTGGTACTGGTCCAAATATACTTTGCTGCTACCCATGCCGACATAGTTTTGAAATTGGTCACAGCTTATAACCTCCTAACCCTGGCATGCACCTGACCGCCTAACAAGACAGGCGGCAGGTGATGCTATTGCGTGTGTGCCGAGCATGTCTAACAGCTAGAGGGTGAAAGTCCCTTTCACAACCTGATGGAGGTGAAGTGATAGCGAAGCGCAAGGGCGACTCCGCGAGGAGGCGTCTGAAAGAAGCG
>Ga0187893_10014068_pt1 | contig 10992 bp, 6 predicted proteins | sample MA1701074metaG_FD_139574 | JGI IMG/M metagenome (GOLD analysis project Ga0187893, IMG submission 139574) | White microbial mat communities from a basaltic lava cave in the Kipuka Kanohina Cave System on the Island of Hawaii, USA - MA170107-4 metaG ...
AGGCCAAACAGAGCTGGGAAGGTCTCAAGCAGTTAAGAATGTAGTGAAGACTTTTGGAATGCCGTCACTGAAAACAAACTACTTGGCACTCAAAAACCCCTCCAACTGCGAAAGTTGGGCTAGCTCCCCGTGAGCTTTAACAGCTGTCAGGTAAGGCGGTTAGAGCGGTTTCAACTGTAGCAAAAAGATTCTGATTCATCAGCAAAGAGAGACCCTGACCTCGCATCACGATGCGGATTGCCGCCCGCAGCCTTATGTTGTACTGTTTCAACTCAACCATGGTTAACAGTTGGAGTGACAGTGGGACAATAGCAGGCCTTCCGTAGATCTCCTTCCGTCTTGCGGAACCTGCACTCAAACGGAAATCCTTCCTCTTGGGAGGCTCGCGAGGGCCGGCAGTAGAATACGCCAAGACGATCCGTTTGTGGCCAGATCGAGGGATTGTGGCTTAACCAGCCAGTAGTGCTTCAAAGGCCGGCTACGGCCTGGTACAGGAGGTTTGAGTGTGAAACCGAATCCGGGTAAGCCTACAGCAGCTTCGCATCTTGTTCTCGTCTGTCTTTTGACGCTGGGAACCTCTACCGGAGCCTTCCCACAAGAAACAGTGGCGTCGTATCTCGCGAAGGCAAATGAGTTGGTTAAACGCGAGGATTTTTCCGGCGCGGAGCATGCCTACTTGCAGGCCCTAACTGCTTATCCAGGTCACAACGAGCTGCTCAAAGGGCTCGGCATCACCTACCAGACGCAGCTGAAGTTTGAGGATTCGTTGAAGGCATTTCAAAGTGTCCTTGCCTCGGATGACCGCTACCCGGAGGTAAATTTCTATCTGGGGCTTTCTTACCTGGGAATGAATCAGTTTGAGGGTGCGATTAAGGCATTCAAGAAAGAACTGGAAATCGATCCCCGGTATCGGCGAGCCCGCTATTACCTGTCGATAGCCTATCAATCGGTGAAGCAACCGCTCGATGCACTTCAGCAGCTTCACCTCCTGAATGCCGAAGACCCGACTGATGCCCGAGCACTCTATGAACTGACCCGGACGCACCAGGCGCTCGCGATGCAAGCGCTCAATCAACTCGCTCGTACGGCTCCAGATTCCGATCTATTCCTGGCGTTGCAGGCGGACACCTACGTAAAGTCCGAGAAGTACGCCGAAGCCATCGAGGCCTACCAGAAACTGGCACGGAAGAACGACAAGTTTCCAGGCATTCACTTTGGCCTGGGCGAGATCTATTGGAAAACGTTGAGAATCCGTGAAGCCGAGCACGAATTGAGGCTTGCCCTCAGCGAAGATCCAAACCACCCACTCGCCAACTATTACCTAGCCGAACTCTTGCTACGCTCTCAAAAAGCGACGGATGCCCTTCCCTTGCTTCAGATCTCTATCGCAGCCGATCCGGGGTTTGCGCCAGCACTTTTTCAACTGGGCAAATGCTATATCGCCACCGGCGACCTCAAGCAGGCCCTAACGGCCTTACTGAAGGCCGAGGAACTGGATCCAAACTCGAAAATGACCCACTATCAGCTGGCAGGAGTCTACGGCCGGATGAAGGTTTCCGAAAAACAGAGGCATCACCTGGACGTGTTTCGCAAACTAGACCATCAGGAAAAGGAGAAGGGCTTGCGGCAGGCTGAAAAACTTCAACTGCGGGCGCCTGAAGCCACGAAAAAGCCCTGATCCATCAGAGTAATATTCAAAGGGTCATCTTAAACGTCCCCAGAGTCCTCCCTGTCAGTAATTGATCCTGACTCCGAACTGGATCTGCCTGGGTACGTTGGACTGGGCGGCGACTGTCCCAAACCCTGCACTCTGGATGTTGTCGGTCACGTTAGATCCAAACGGGCTCCCCAGAGCTGAGCCGCCTGCGCCGAATACGACTCGGTTGAAGATGTTGAAGAACTCGGCGCGGAAATCCACGCTATGCTTCTCGCCCCAGGAAGTTCGCTTGATCACTGCGAAATCTTCATTCAGTAGTGGAAACCGGCGGATATCGCTATACGCCCGGGGCGCGTTTCCGATCGTGAACTGGGGTGCCACGTTCCAGGCGTTAATGTTAAACATCACGTCCTTCGATGGGTCAAAGTCACTCGCGTGATACCTGGGAGATTGCCTGTTTGCACCAATGACAACGTTCGGCCGCATCCGGTTCGCAGTGGCCATTGGGTCTCCTGTGCCACCAATAAAAAGGCCGGCGTTCAAATTGCGCTGCACAATCGGGATAGGCCCGCTCTGTTGATACTGTTGGATGCCGCTGAGTTTCCAGCCGCCGATGAGCTTCCCGCCAACGCCTCCAACGTTGAGGAACTTCTTGCTAGGCCCGACAGGCAGCTCGTAGCTGTAGTTGATAACGAGATTGTGCGGAATATCATTAATAGCGAGACCCTTCTCAGCCTGGTAGTTATAGGTGCTCTGAGTCATTCCTGAGAAAACGCCCTGCTGCGAATCTCCGTTGCTTAAGCTCTTAGACCAGGTGTAAGCAGCCAGGAAATTTAGGCCCGATGAAAACCGTTTGTCGACTTTCATCTGAAACGCATGGTAAGTGGAATGACCATAGTTCTGCCACCAGCTTCTGACGTCGAAGTAGTGCGGGTAGGGGCGGAGGGCCTGCGCCACGGTTCCTGTGAACCCAGCGTATGGTATCGGAATGCCGGCAGAGCGAGCCGCGGCTGAATTGATGTCGGCATAGAGAAGGTTTCCCAACGAAAGATGCCTTGGCTCTAACGCGTTGGGCCAGTCCAGACGGCTGGTCAGGCGGGTGCCCTTGGCGGCAGCCCACGCCAAGTCTATCAGGACTCCACCTTTAACCTCGCGCTGCACGTTTAAGTTCCAAGTCTGCACGTAGGCGCCTTTGCCGAACTCTGGCCGAACCTCGGCAGCAATGGCGCCTAACTGAAGTGCTGGATTGATGAAAGGAGGCCGGGGAAACCGATCTGCCGGCCATCCGTCCTGGAATCGGAACGCGGCGCTGAAGCCGTCTGGAGCTGGGGGCAAGGGGTTCGCAGCCGTGAAGCCATCCCAGGCGTAGCTGAGAGCATTGGGCAGACTGGCGCCGTTCTGAGCATAGTGAATGCCGTATCCGCCGCGTATGACCGTTTTCGCTGTCAGGCTGTAAGCAAAGCCGAATCGAGGACCCAACGCCCTCTTGTCCAGGTTTGCTCCCGACCTTCGATCTGGAGTAGCAAACGCATACCCACCCAGCCGGCCTCCAGCGCCCGGATTCGGAACGGTGCGATCCCACCAGCTCATACGGTTGTGTACTTCCACCGCAGGAAAGGGCAGTTCGTATCGGAGACCAAAGTTCAGAGTCAACCGAGGTGTCACCTTGAAGTCATCCTGAAAATACATACCGGCATAGGTGTGACGGTACCCGAGCGTCCCAGTCATGAAACCTACGGTTCCCGTGTGAGGCATGCCAAGCAAAAAGCTTGCAAACCCAAAGCCCGTATCGTTTGGAGATCCGGGCGATGCCGTCTGCAAGCGGTCCAGGGTGAAAACACCGGTTTCGTTGTTGTTGGCCAGCAGGTTGAAGCCTTGGTGGCGGTATTCAAAGCCAAACTTGAGGTTGTGCTTTCCCTTGATCCAAGTCAGATTTTCCGAGGCGAAGTAATTGGTGTTGTACTGGTAGTTGGGTCCGCCACCTCCGTAGTTGAGGTAATCAGCGATGTTGAGCTGGGGCATGGCACCGTCCGGCGTGACTCCGCCGAAGCCGATCTGTCCGGTGATTCCGCGAGTGAGCACCTGCGAGAAGTCGTATCCATGGCGGTTGACGCCAAAGGTCGCATGATTGAGCAGGTTAGGACGAAGAACGAGGTCTTGACTCACGCGGAAAATGTGAATTGGGAAGTCCTGTGAGGAAGGGGTCCCGATGGGGCTCGGCAGTGCCGCCGAGGATCTTTCTGAGAACTGCGACGAAACATAGGAGCCGCTGATCTTGTGACTGTCAGAGAATGCGTGATCGATTTTCGTCCCCCACTGGTTAGTCTTGGAGCCCGATGGATTCTGGGCCGCGTAATTGTTGAAAGTGCTGCCTCCCACGTTCGGATCCGGGAAGAATGGAAGGATATTTTTCGACACTCGATCGAAGCGGCTTTCAGGAATAATATTTCCAGGAAAGGGGTCACGTACGAGATTCCCTTGGGCGTCCCGACGGGTCGTTGCAGGATCGTACAATTGAATCAGGTTGCCCTGAGCGCCCCTGAGACCTGAAAAATCGCCTCTCTTAAAAGCGGGCAGGGGCACCGAGACAAGAAATCCCTGGGGTCCTCTGCGAAAACGAAAGCCGCTGTACCAGCCAAATGCAAAGGTCTTGTCCTTGCGAATAGGACCACCGAGGTTAAATCCAAATTCGTTCTGGCGAAGTCTAGAACGGGGTGCTTTGCCCGTTCGGGGATCAGGCGCTCGGCGGTTATTGAAGAACCCGTTGGCGTTCAACACATCATTGCGGAAAAATTCGTAGGCAGAACCGTGAATGTCGTTGCCACCGGATCGAAACGTAAAGCTTACGACACCGCCGCCTAACCGGCCCAACTCTGCCGCGAAGTTATTGCTTGTCAGCTTGAACTCCTGCACCGAATCCTGCGGGAAACCGAGAATTCGGAAGTCGCCCGGACCATTCGAATTCAGGATCGGCGCTCCTTCCAGCACAATCTCATGGCTCGCCGCCTGGCCTCCGTTGATAGTCGTCGTGAAAGTGCGGGTGTTGTCGTTGATCCCGCCTCGTCCCGTGACGCCAGGAATAAGCTGCATGAATGCCGCCGGACTCCGTTGTTCGCCTTCGCTCCCGGCAAGCGGCAGATCCAGCACCTGCTGGTTGGTGATGGTAGTTCCGAGCTCAGAAGTTTCGGGTTTGAGCAGCGGCGCCTCCCCCCTCACCTCGACCGTCTGCGAAACTTCGCCAACCTCCAGACCGATGTCCTGCCGAACTGTTTGTCCGACGGGTACACTGACTTGATCCCGAATATGCTTCTTGAATCCACTCTGTTCGGCGGAGATCTTATATATCCCGGCGGGCAGAAACGGAATCGTATAGTTACCAGATGCGCCGGTGGTGGTTTTGCTTTCCACTCCAGTGGAGATATTCGTTGCAGCTACCGAAACGCCAGCGATCACAGCTCCACTGGCGTCACTCACCGTGCCCGTGATGGTTCCACGATCCGTCTGAGCGTGAATAAAATCAGCACCCCCCACGGCAAGCAAAGACGCTGACAGAAGACAGCACGATATGCGCCTAAAAGTGCTCATATGTTCCTCCAGATGCCTCAATGTCCTCGAATTGTGAGCTTTAGCGAGTGGACCGTAAGGCTCGATTCAGGTCGAAGGCAAAAAAGACTGAAAGGAGCCTCAATAACTATGAGAAAATGCGACTGTGCAACGGTTAATATCAGCATCACTAGCCGGTGTCAAGAAAAAACATCGGACAGTATTCCGTTATACGGAGTTCTGGATTGAATCCACTGTAACGCCGGCTAGGTCCCCGTGAGCTTTAACAGCTGTCAGTTAAGCCGCTTAGAGCGGTATCAACTGTAGCAAAGAGATTCTGATTCATCAGCAAAGAGAGACCCTGGCCTCGCATCGCGATGCGGATTGCCGCCCGCAAAGATCTGTTATAGGCTTGGACCTAGCCATGGTGAAGTACAAACATACCGGATGGGCCGCCGGTTTCCTGATGTTGCCGTTTTGTCTGGTGGTAGCTTCGCAAGATGCGACCGTTCAGCCGGGTGCCGTTGGACTCCTGCAAAAAAACCGCCCAGGAGAGGCAGTTCAGTAAGACGGGCCTGCCTCAATACGCTGAGGAAGAGCGCAATTGGAAATCCACCATCCGCGTCTACCGGGGTGCCGATGTGCCGGGCGAGGTTTTCTTCATATTCCAGATCCGAAATGCTAGCGGACAAGTGACGCGAGCAGATTTCAAACTTCGGTCGGAAGCTCAATGAAAAAGCGCTGCACGCGCCGGGCAGGCGAACGTCCCGTTGAAGGTTTCCAAGGTATCGGCACAATCATTGGCTCGACTGGCTAAGTTGAGCTAGTCCAGATAAGAACCACTAAGGACAGTTCGAACCTGATGCAAACTGACCGACCGGCCCCAAATCGGAGGAGCAAGAATCCATTGTGCCGATCATCAAGCACCAGCAGATTGATCCTTATCAACGGGATCGTTCCATTCATTGTATTGTTCGGATGGCGCCTGCTGATGGGTGACACCCGCCTGGCTCCAGTTCCCCGGTTCGATCTCAGCACGACTGCAGTTCTGAAATTTGCAATCTCTTTCGGCTTGGTTGAAGCCTCGAACGACACTCTCGAGAAAGTTCTACAACCGGGTTTGTCCGCGCCAGAGGTCACCCCGAAAAACCTGCTTGCCTATGAAGAGAACCGGGCATTTGTTTATGCCTTGGTGAATCTGACTGGAGCAAAACCAGCACATCACAGGCCTGACGCACCTCGGATGACGCGGCGTTTGATCTTCCTGAAGCCCTCAACTTTCGTTTTGGACGACGAGATCGAAACAGGTTCTTCACCGGGAAACGCTGAGTGGTTGCTCCATTCCCGGGTACAGCCTTCGGTCCCAGGCCGCTTTGCGTCCATGGTTGATGAGGACCACGAACTGATCTGCGAGACACTATTGCCGGAAAAAGCAGCCAAGCAGGCCAAGCGCCAGCTTTCTGCTGGATATACTCTGCAGGTGACTCCGAAAAATCCATCAGCAAGGACTCGCTTTCTGCATGTCTTGCATATTCGCCGTCGAGGGGAACGAAGCCAGGTCGCACCCACGCAGTGGCTGACTGACGCAAAGGGGCTCCATCTGAAGATCCAGGTTCCCAAGCAGACCTACCAGCTCACCTTGCCATCTGCACAGGTCGGAGCCGGAGAGCTTGAGGTGACGAAGAGTGATTCCACCAGTCTCTTGAACCGACGATTTTTCCCCTCAGGCGTCTTGCCAAACGGGCGCGAAGGCGTCAGATTGCTGGAGCTTTGGGATGGAAGCTATCGTGGAGGGAAACGGCCGTTCTGGGATGCGGGACAGCCCTCGGGCGAACTTCGACGCGCAGTGGATCAGGGCATCATTCGCCCCGGCCGGGCAGTAGACTTGGGTTGCGGGTCCGGCACAGATTCCATTTATCTTGCAAGCAAAGGGTTCGATGTAACGGGCATCGATATTGCGCCGACCGCCCTTTCCCAAGGACGCGAAAAGGCCGATCGGGCAGGCGTCAAAGTGCGCTGGCTGCTGGCTAACGTCCTTTCGCTTCCTGACTTGACTCCCTTTGATTTCATCTTCGATCGGGGCTGTTACCACGAGGTTCGCTTCGTTAACGCGCCGGCTTACGTGGAAACAATACGACGGTTATCTCTGGCGGGCCGAACGCGTTTTCTGTTGCTCGCCGGCAATCCAAACGAGATTCCCATGCAGTACGCACCACCCCAGGTTGCTGAAGAAGATATCCGATCTGATTTTTCGTCACTGTTCAAGTTTGAATGGCTGCGAGAAACGCGGTTTGAAACTTCCAACCCAGCGGCCAGAGGGCCGCTGGCGTGGTCGGTGATGATGCGAAGAAAGGATCAGCGGTAACTGTGTTCCAACCGCAGAACTCGAACCTGATGCAAGCGCCCCGGGTTCTGCCAGATGATCTATTCCTTTGGAACATCCGGGTCAGCGGGAAACTCCTCACTCTCTTTCTCTTCGCCAGCGGGTGAAATAACCTTGGAACTTTGTTCCTTTGCTTGCTGGGCGCGGCGCAACTTCTCGAAAATCGCCAATTCGGCCGCCTGCTCGGCTCGCTTGCCCTGCTTCCGGTAAACCTGCGCCAAAAGGTAGTGGGTCGTTGGTTCCTCGGGTGCGAGCTGGGTTACCCGCTTCAGATGGGCTGTGGCACGGTCCAGGTCGCCGTCTGTCTGCAGCAAGGCTTTTCCCAGATCCCGATGAGCTTGGCCCAAGTCGGGCCGCTGCCGAATCGCCTTTTCAAGGTACTGAAACGCCAGGTCGTACTGTTTGTTCAACAGGTAGATGTTACCCAACTTCCAGGTCGTCAAATAATTCTCAGGCGCGATCTTCAGCTCTTCCAGGAATTCCCGCTCTGCCTGAGGCAGATCTCCTTCTTTCCAATAAATGTTGCCAAGAGAATAATGCAGGCCCGCGAAGTCCGGCTTTTTCTTAATGGCCAGCTTGTACTCTTCGATCGCTTTTCTAGTATCCCGGCGCGCTTCGTAGGATGCTCCAAGCAATTGGTGGACTCGATGCGAATCCGGATCGATCTCCGCCATCTTCTTGTACGCATTCGTCATGAGGCGCGTGTAAACGATGCCGAGGTGATACAGCACTTCGACATCGTCAGGCCAGCGGTCAGCTGCGCTCTGGAGGGTCTTCATCGCTTCGCGCTCTTGCCCAAGCTCTATGTAACTCAGGCCCAAGTTCAGATAGGCACGGAGCTCGGCCGGATTCAATGAGATCGCTTTTCTGAGGGGTTCTATCGATTTGTCATACTGATTTGTCCGCGTGTAGGTCATTCCCAGAAAGAGATTGGCTGCAACGAGTGCTGGTTTCCGTTTCAGGGCCTCCTGAAAGACCTTGATAGCTTCTTCGTCTTTTCGCTGAAGGTAGTAGATAAGCCCCAAATTAGAACTCACCTCAGCCAACTCTGGACTTAGCTTAAGGACAGCCCGATACTCTTTTTCCGCTGTGGCCAGATCTCCTCTCTTTTCGGCTTCCCGCGCTGCCGCAAAGTGTTGCTGAATGCCGGCTTCCAGGGTCGCTTGGCCGTATGAAACGTTCAAAGCGACGAAGAAAACTGCCCACGACAAAACCATTAACCTTGGACCCACAGCGTATCCCCCTTGCAACCGTCATCTGCGACAGCTTATCCTACAAACCAATCTGGAGAATTCAAAGATAAACATCACTGCGTGCTCCCAGCCAAGCAGGGCCTGACGCAGCCACAGAAGCACGGCTAGGGATCCTCGGGTTGGCTGGCACCCGATTGTGAGATTTCGGGATATCGCATCCTCAGCGTCTCCGCGCTATCGACCTTTATCTACCACCTCATTCCGGCCGCACTCGAGTATGCGCCAGAAGCCAGGGCGAAGGGACCGCCTTCGCGGTTGCCTCTGGAGTGAGACGCCATCTCGCCTACCGTATCCTAAAGCTCCCCTCGTTCCCACGCCTTTCACTAGCCGAAGCGGCGGCTTCTGGACACGTGAACCGTAGTCGGGTATGGAGATTGCTTCGCGGCCATGGTATCTTAAGTCTTTTCCTGAGCTGATCTCCTTCAATCCATGTGCGATTTTCGAACTGCCTGCCGCTGCCTTTCTTTCATCCTGGTGTTTTGCGGAAGTGTCCTGGCTCTGACCGGTTCTCAAAGCTTGGAAGACTACTTTCGTCAGGCCCGGGAGTTGGAAGCTCGTCAGGACTATGCCGGCGCAGAGAAAGTATATCGGGAAGCGGTGGCAGCGTTTCCACAGCAGCCTGAAATACTTAAACGACTTGGCCTGGTTCTGCAAACAGAGCTGAAGTTCCCGGAATCGATACAAACCTTCCAGCGTGTGTTGCAGCAGGCTCCTCAATATCCTGAGGTCAACTTTTATGTCGGCCTCTCGTATTTAGGCCAGAATGAATTCCAGAAGGCTATTGACGCCTTTGACCGTGAGCTGGCCGCAAATCCCAAATACCGGCGGGCACATTACTATGCGGCGCAGGCCTATCAATCGATGAGCCGCAACACCGATGCTCTGCGACGCTACGACACCCTGCTTCAGCAAGACCCCACAGACAAAAGGGTTCTCTTTCAGCTGATAAAGCTGCTGAAGTCCGCGACACTGACAGCGATCAAGCAGTTGGGTACTCTGGATCCGGATTCGGAATTCATGCTCGTTCTCAAGGCTCAAGGCTACGCTGAAGAAGGAAAATATGCGGATGCAGTTGAAAAATACAAAGAGCTGCTGATCAAGGATCCAAATTTTCCTGGAATCCACTTCGCCCTTGGGGAGGCCTATTACAACGCCATCGACTACGCCAACGCCGAAAAGGAACTACGGCTCGCCTTGAGCGAAGATCCGAACCTTCCCATGGCCAACTATTATTTGGCCGACATACTCATTAAGAGCCAGAGAATGGCGGAAGCGGTTCCACGGCTGGAAATCGTTGTCGCTTCCAGCCCTCAGTTCATGATGGGTTATTTTCAATTGGGCAAATGTTACACAGCGCAAGGCAAGCTTCAAGAGGCTCTTTCCCTGTTGACCCGCGCTATTGAGCTGGATCCCAAAGAGAAAATGGTGCACTACCAGCTTGCCCAGCTCTATGCTCGCTTGAAGCAACCCGAGAAACAGCAGTACCACCTCGAGACTTTCCAAAAGCTAAACGTTCAGGAACGCGACAAGCGAAACAAGAAAAAGAGCCAGGCGCTGGAGAAGGCTCTGGAGCAACAGAAGATTGAGAAGAGTCATTGAGAACGATGCGGCCGGCCGTCAGCGCCTAATGAACCTAGCGCCCTGGTGCCAGATAGTTCCCATCGCCGTGGCAGTGTTGACCTTGGGGCTCCTGGTTCCCAGCTCGACTCCCGCCCAAGAGTCTGGAGGACAGGAACGCTCGTTATCTCGCGCTCTCGAATTGGAAAGGCAGAAAGACTTCGCTGGCTCAGAACGTATCTACAGAGAAGCCCTGCGCGAATGGGCCGACGATCCTGAGATTCTCATGAGGCTGGGCCTCGTCTGCCAGCACCAAGGCAAGCACGACGAGGCCGTCGACACTTTCCAGCGAATTCTCAAGCGAGCGCCACTCTATCCTGGAGTGAATGCTTCATTGGCTGTCTCATATTACGCGCTAAACAAGTTCGACAAGACGATTGAAGCGGCTCAGCGCGAACTGACCGGCAATCCAAAGAACAAGCAAGCGCGATACCATCTGTCGTTGGCTCTGAGTGCGTCAGGACGACTGTTCGAGGCGATACAGCAGCTGGAAATACTTCAAAGAGATGACCCTGAAAACCTCGCGGTAATATATCAGC
>Ga0187893_10014069_pt1 | contig 10990 bp, 10 predicted proteins | sample MA1701074metaG_FD_139574 | JGI IMG/M metagenome (GOLD analysis project Ga0187893, IMG submission 139574) | White microbial mat communities from a basaltic lava cave in the Kipuka Kanohina Cave System on the Island of Hawaii, USA - MA170107-4 metaG ...
AGTGCCGGTGCGTTTCCAACCACCGGAGCAGTACCGGGTCCACCCGCTGCATGGCCCGGAGGACGGTCTGGGCCTCATCAATCAGGACGGCCGCGCCCACTTCCACCTTGGGCAGCTCCCGGCAGACGTCGTCCGGCGTCTGCCAGACGGTGATCTGCTGCTGGAGGTCCTCCAGCGCGCGGCCTTCGAAGTGCGCCAGCCGGTCCAGGTAGATGCCCTCCACGTAGACATACATCCGGCGGTTCGCCCGGACCCAGGTCAGGAAACGTCCCTTACCGCATAGAAGCTCTTCCCCGACCCCGGCACCCCTTCAATGATTTCGATCATCGTCCGCTCACCAGAGGTCTCGCTCGTAGCAGGACCCGAACGACCGACACGCCGCCCACAGCACCAGCGCCACCCCGATCGCGTACGGGAGCCAGTACCGCACCCAACACCACCAGGAGAGGTCATGCGCCCCGCCACCGAGGACCCGTGCCAGGACCGCCGCCAGCTTCATGTCCATCCCTGCTCCCTGTCTTCCTGAGCAAGCTCCAGATCCGTGTACATCTCCGCGAGCGCGTCACGGAACGTCTCCTCGTCCAACGCCTCGAGGGTCTCCTCCCGGCTGAACCCCATGTCTTCCTGCATCTCCAGCACACTTTCTCGAAACTGCTCATCCTCCAAGTGCTCGTCGAGCTCGTCGCGTGTCATGGCCTCCCTCCGTGGTTATGAGCCCCATCGGACAAACGGAATCGTCTGCAACGTAAACCGCGTGATCATCGCCCCCGCGAGAATGGCCAGAGCCTGGCTCATCCCCGTCGCGCCCAGGACCCACGCGTAGTCATTCGGAATCACGGGCAGCGTCAGGCCCGCGTCCCCCAGGCCGGCCAGGATCGAATCCGCCACCCCCAGCAGGCCGTCGTAGATCCCCACGCCGAAGTCATTCAGCGTGAAGAAGAAGTCCTGCAGCCAGCAGTAGATCAAGTTGTCGTTGAAATTCACCGCCTGGGTCCCGAAGAACTGGGACGGTAGGCTGACGGTCGGGAGCGTCGTGGGCCACACCAGGTTCTTGAGCAGGGTGACCGCGCCGAGCAGGCCGCTCGCCGTCCACGTCTGTTGATGGGCCTGCAGGACGCTGGCAAAGGTCCGCGGCTCATGGTCCGGCGTCGTGCATTGAAATGTCCCGGTCTCTTCCGTGGTCGTCGAGCCGTCCGGGTTCTGCGTCTCGGTCTTGGTGCTCGTCGCCGTCTGCTGCTGGGACTGCTCGGTCCCAGGAGGCGGGGGCACGTTATCCGCGATGATCGCGTCACCGGACGGCACGGGTTTCTGCTTCACGGTGGACGGCATCTCCGTGGGACTCACCGGGACCGACTCCGTGGTGTTGCCGGCCGGCACGGCTTGGCCGAGGCCATTCGGCGTGGTATGCGCGGGCACCGACTGCGGGTCCCCGTCCGGGAGGCTTTGCACGTAGGTCTGAATCTGGGGTTGCGTGGGCGCCCCACTCGGGTTGGCCACGAGGCCCCCGCTCTGGCCGGTCTTATGGGCCACCCAGCAGGCCACCGAGGACCCGCTCCCGGTGGTCCCGTACATTTCCCACGAGGCCGTGTTGCCCCATCCGGTAAAGCACCCGGAGCCGACCCCGATCACGGCGACCTGGTCATACCCGGCCACACAGGTTTTCGTCCCCGAGCCGGCAAGCGTGGCCGAGCAGTTCCCGTTCGTGCCGATGCCATAAGTCTGTGTGGTGAACGTGGGGTTGCTCGCGCTGGCCCCAGCCGGCGGCGTGGCCGCCTGCTTGATCGCCTGCAGATCCGCAGCGGTGTAGGACATCGAGGCGAGCGCCAGGCCGACCGTCACGCCCAAGGCGGCCCAGCCTACCGGGCCCGTGACGAGGCGCACGGCCAGGGAGCCTGGCGACTCCACGACGGCCGCCGTGGCGACCTTCGCCGCCAGGTCCGCTTTATGCGCCGCGACATAGGCGATTCGCTCCGCTTGGGCGACGACGCGGGCATACTGCGTCGCATGGAAGGCGTGGGCCGGGGCCGTGCAGATGGTCACGAGGAACACCCACACGAGCAGCAGATGTAGGGTCACGGCCGTCATCCCCTTCACGACTGCCGCCCCGTGAGCAGCCCGGAGATCATGCAGAGCACCAAGAGAAATGTGAGCAACGTCTGGGCATCCATCATGGTGTGGCGCAGGGGCCCCCAGGAGGATGCCCCCGCTTCTCTTTGCGTTTAGTGTTTGACGGGCGGCACCCCGTTCAGCTCGAGGCGCAACAGTTCAAAGGACCACCGGCCGGTCTGCTCAAACTTGCGGAGTTCGACGACCGCTCGGCCGGTCTTCCCCTCCGAGGCCTTTGCCTGTTCGGCGAGCGCCGGATTGCTCTCCGGGATATTGACCCGCAGGTTCCCCGGATCTTTCCCCTTCACGTAGAGATCCACGGACCGGAAGATCCGGAGATCCTTCGCCTGGCGTTCCACGTACCCGTTGACCGTGCAGTCCACTGTGAGCTGCATGCTCCACCTCCCTGTGAGTGATGAGTGATTGGCCGGCTCGTCGTCGCCATCGGTCCCGTCCCCGCCGGCCGGGTTTGGGGGCAAACTCAAAGGATCCATCGCACTGTCCGCACGTGATGACCAACACGCCGCCCTCCCACCGGGGCTTGATGCCGAACGCCCCGCACCCGGGACAGCGCCCTTGCAGGCTACGTTTCCGTCGGTCGTAGAACATAGGTCCTCCCTGGCTTCGGTGGGGGTTTGAGGAGGGTCAGATGCCGGCCCTTCCACCGGTCAATCCCGGACTCGACGCACTGTTCGAGGTACTTCGTCCCGCCTTTGAAGTAGAGGACGGCCAGGATCGGGCCCATGGCCTGCGAGAACCACTGCTTGACCTGCTCCAGCGTCCGCTGCGGTTTCGTCACCAGCAGCCGGCAGCGCTTGAACCCCTCCGTGAGGCCCTCCCACCAGGCGAGCAGCGGCGCGCGATATTTCTCCCAGGGCGTGGCCTCCCGGGTCACTTGGCGGAAATCCACGTAGGAGCGCAGGAGGCCGACGAGGAATTCCTTCCAGTCCTCGATGGGGAGATTGCAGAGGGCCTTCGCGCAGGCCTGGGCGCGGTCTTTGCGGAACTCCAGCTCCCAGCGCGTCCCATACTCATCCGCGTGGGCGCGCCCTTTCCGGTGCTGCTCGGCACGCTTGTCGTAGACCCGGAGCTGCGTCTGACTCTGCGGACTGCCGAAGTAGAGGGTCTGGCCGTGGGGGGTGCCGTCGCGGAGATTGCTGTCCTCGATCACGCGGAAGCACGCCGCGCGGGTGACTGCCTGGCCGGCCTCCACCGCGCTTTTGACGGAGGCCACCGACACCGCCATCAGGCGGTCATCGAGCGCGATATCGAGGCGGGTAATGTTCCCGCCCAGGCTGAAGATCCAGCGGAGGGTGTCTTGGAGCTGCTCGAGGGGCCACTGACTGACGACGGCCCCGGTGAGATCGCTGTGCACTTCGGCGGGACGGCGGGGAGCGCCGGTACCCATTTTCCCGACGCCCCCGGTCCCGTCGGCAGAGACGTAGGCGGTGGGGTACCCCCGGAAGCCCGTTGGGGCTTCGACCCAGTCCCCTCCGATCCGTCCTTGGACATCCGCGACGGCCGCCTTCGGCACCGTGAAGGCCAAATAGTCAACCGTCTGCGTGAAGGCCTCCTCCATGAGTCCTCCCTCTGCGGGGTCCCGCTCGGGCCCCCTCTGCTATGAGAGCCCCCGTGTTACCAAGACGGGGGCTCCTCCCTTACCGCGGATGCCGGCCGCGCGGTCGGCTGTCGCCGACTCGCACGGCCACCGCCCGCACCTCCTTCACCAATCCGTTCACCCGCATCGCCTCTCGGACCCGGTCCAGGTCAAAACGCAGCATCCGGCAGATCCGTTCCCCGGGAATGCCCCCCTTGAGGTAGGCCCGTCGCACCGACAATTCGCTAACTCCCAGCGCGACGGCCAGTTCCTTCACCGACAAGAGCGTGCTCTTCACGAGTGTCCTCCTTGGGGGTCGGCCCTCATGTCGGTCACCACCCTACCGATCTGAAGGCGGAAAGGGAATTAGTCAGTTTTGATCTAATTTGATCAGCAGTGATCAGGTTTGGTAGACGTGGCGCACAGAAGCCCTTCTACCTCGCTAGTGTGCTCAGAGAGACGGCTGAAGAGAGATCCGGTTATGCCCGCCGAGGATCATCTCGGATGGGAATGAGCCGAAGGGAAGCAGTGGCAGGCCGTCGCATCAGGAGCATCTCAGGTAAACAGCTGCAAGATCGATGTATGTGTTGGAGGCACACCAATGACCATCAACGACGACCACCTGGCCAGAACTGACTGCTCGGAGAGACGGCACGAAATGAAAGGATACAGGGCTGGCACCAAAAGGATACGTACCGCGGAACACCGAGAGGACTGTCCGTCAGGGGGGGGCGGCTGAGACCTAAAAATGGTGACGTTTTGATCCTTGGACTTTGCTACTTCACTGGGATATCTCTACAATCCGCCCCATGGATGAGACTCTTAATGATCTTGCCCCGGGAGACGTGGTCTCGGGCTTAGAGTCCTCCGAGCTCGTCGAGATCCACCGCGTCGCCCCCTTTGGCGGCAAGACGCTGGTCGAAGGAGTCGGGCTTCAGTCCCGCCGGATGGTGAAGCGGCCTCTGGCGGCCGAGGAGCTCGCGGCCCTGGTCAAGGTTCGTGGTCAACAGCACACGTTCAACGGTGACGCCCGGCTCTTCCTTCTCGGCGCCGAGGCCGAACGTATCCGCATCGCTCACCAGTTCGACCCTCTCTTCGCGGTCAACTCCAGCATCGTTGATCCTCTCCCTCACCAGGTCGAGGCAGTCTATCGCTACCTCCTCCCCTTACCGAGAATCCGGTTTCTGCTCGCCGATGACACTGGAGCGGGCAAGACGATCATGACCGGGCTTCTGATCAAGGAGCTGCTCTTCCGTGGAGTACTCCAGAAGGTCCTCATCATCACACCGGGCGGCCTGACGAAACAGTGGAAGGAGGAGGAACTCCAGGAGAAGTTCGGACTCTACGCGCGGCTCGTGAATCGTGCGTCCTTCGACGCCGAGCCAGGCCAGTTTTCCCGCTACGAGGAGGGCATCTTCGTCACGTCCATCGATTTCCTCGCCCGGAATGAGGGCTGTCTCAAGGCCGCCTCCGAGACCCAGTGGGACCTCGTGGTTGTCGACGAGGCCCACAAACTATCGGCCTACGAGTACGGCACAAAGCTGGAGGAGAGCGAGCGGTACAAGGCGGTGAAGGCGCTCGCCCACAAGGCCGACCACCTGCTTTTTCTCACGGCGACTCCGCATCGAGGAAGAAAGGACACCTTCCGCCGGCTGCTCCTGCTGCTCGATGAGGACCTCTTCCAGAAGGATGAACATGTCGCCGACCGGGTCCGCGAGCAGGCAGCGCCCTACGGAGCATCGGGGGACGAAGACTTAGAGGACGAGCGTCCAATCAGCAAGGCACGGAATCGCTTCTTCCTTCGCCGCCTGAAAGAGGAGATGGTCGATTGGGACAACCACGCTCTCTTCAAGGATCGCCATACGAAGACGACCGGCTATGACCTCACCCCGGAGGAAAAGACCCTCTATGACGAGGTGACGAGCTACGTCCGCTCGAAGCGCAAGGAGGCCAAGGCGAAGAAGAACCGGAACGTCGAGCTGACCCTCATGGTCATGCAGCGCCGCCTGGCCAGCAGCCTCTACGCGATCACGCGCACCCTCGACAACCGCCTGCGGGCGCTCAACGAGGTTCTCTCCATCCTGCGAGACCCGAGCCGTTCGGAGGCGGACAAGAAGCGCCTGTTCCGGGGAACGCCAGACCCCAGCGATCCGCGCGACATCACTGAATACGAGGACCTGACCGAGGAGGAACGGGAACGGATCGACCAGCGGATCTTCCGTCAGGTGCTGACGGATGACCCAGACAAGGTCGAGGAAGAGCGGGACGAAGTCGAACGGCTCTTCCGGCTGGCTGACAGCCTGAAACACCACAAGGAAGCGAAATTCGCCGAACTCCTCGCCGTTCTCGATTCCTCCGACGTCATCCGCGCGGAGGACGAGAAGCTCCTGATCTTCACCGAGCATCGCGACACGCTGAATAGCCTCGCCAAGCGTCTCGAGGAGAAGGGATACACGGTCGCCACGATCCATGGCGGCATGGACGTGGATTCCCGCAAGCAGGCCCAGCGACAGTTCAGGACCCGGGCCAAGATCATGGTCGCCACCGACGCGGCGGGCGAAGGCATCAACCTCCAGTTCTGCCGCTACCTCATCAACTGGGACATCCCTTGGAACCCGAACAGGCTCGAACAGCGGATGGGGCGCATCCATCGGTACGGCCAGGCCGACGACGTGTGGGTCTACAACCTGGTTGCTCAGAACACTCGGGAGGGATCGGTCCTCCAAAAGGTCCTCTCGAAGATGGACGTCATGCGTGAGCAGATGGGGTCCGACCGCGTTTACGACGTGATAGACGAGTGGCTGGAGGATGTGCCGCTGGTACGACTGATCGAGAGCGCGATTGACACGGACGATGAATCGGCCAGCGCCCGAGAGACCGACGCCGCCCTGTCGACGGCGTCGAACGAAAGGGCCGGGCGGCTCATGGCCCTCCAGAAGAAGACCTCCCTCGCTTCAAGGCTCGATTTGAGGTCCGCGCGCGAACTGCGCGACGCATCGGACGAGCGCCGACTCCAGCCGTTGTTCATCCAGCGGTTCTTCGAGCGCGCGTGGACGGCCTGCGGCGGCACGGTCCGCAAGGACGATCACTTCCCGGTGTGGCACATCGGTTCCACGCCGACCGCCCTTCTCGAGCTCGCCAGGGAGCGAAGGCAGTCTCTGTCTGACAACTACGACACGCCCTTCGTCTTCGACAAACAGCTCGTCAGCGTCGCGAGCAAGGTGCGTGTCCCCGAGCGCACGAAGCTCCTGGGACCCGGACATCCGCTTTTCGACACCCTTATCGAGTGGGCGATTCGGGAGGCGAGACCCGCCTTCGCCAAGGGGGCCACCCTCGTGGACCCGAACATCGCCAAGCCCCAGCGGGTCTGGCTCGTTCGCTCGACCATCGAGGATAGACGTCGGCAATGGCGACAGGATCGCCGCAAGCCCCCGGCGCACGAGCGACTGGCCGTAGTCGTTCAAGACTACATGGGCCTTCGCACGACCTCGCCGTCGTACATGCTGAACTGCATTGCTCCAGAGACCGCCGTGCCGGTTCCCGACGTGGAATCGCGAACCGGCGAAGAGATCCAGGCGTGGGCCTACGAGCAGATCACCGAGCGGCAGCTGGATCAGGTGAAGGCCACTCGATCCGAGGAATGCGACCTGCGGCGGGAATACCTGAACACGGCCTTCACGGACCTCATCCTCGAACTGCAGGAGGAACTGAACAACCTGCACCAGGCGCAACTCTACGGCGAGGACAACGCCGAGGAACGTGAGCGGCTTCGGCAGCGAGTCGAGGATCTGAAGGCTCGGAAGGCAGATCGGCTGAAAGAGCTGGAGCTCATGATGAAGCTGACGGCCAACCTTCCCGATCTCCTGACGGAGGCCGTGATCGCCCCCGTTCCTGTGGCGACGGTGGAAAGTGACGAAGAAGCGCCGTCGAAGGGCGTTCCGATGCGACGCGATGACGAGGTCGAGGCCATCGCCATGGACGTGGCCATGCGCTACGAGCGCGGCCGCGGGTGGACGCCCACCGACGTAAGCCGGGATGGAGAGCATTACGACGTCCGGTCCGAAGGGCCGGGCGGAGAGAAGCGGTTCATCGAGGTCAAGGGACGCGCCCAGTCGGGTGCCGTCATCCTGACCGGTCCCGAGGTGGACAAGCTCCGCCAGCTCGGCGAGCGGGCCTGGCTCTATGTCGTCACCTTCTGTAAGGGCGAGCGCCCTCGGCTGCGCATCATCCAAGACCCGATCTCCAGGCTCAACCCGGAGATGCTGTACCGGCAGATCCAGTACCTCGTCGAAGAAGGCGACTGGGCGCAGCAAGGCGAAGAAGTCGAGGCCCATTCGAAGACCGAGGAGCGAGGCACATGAACGGCGCCGGATTCAGGTGGGATGATGGCCTCGTCGGGCCTGCGAGACGGATCGCCGAGCTGAACCACACACCGATGCGGGTGCTGGCTGGTCCAGGCACTGGTAAGACCTTCGCCTTGATGCGACGCGTGGCTCGTCTCCTTCAGGACGGCGCGACTCCCAACCGGATGCTGGTTTGCACTTTCACGCGAACGGCCGCCCGGGATCTCGAGGGGGAGTTGGTTCGCTTGGGGGTTGAAGGCGTGGACGACGTTCGGGCGGGAACGCTGCACGCTTTCTGCTTTGGTCTGCTGGGTCGAGACGAGGTTCTCGAAGCCACCGGTCGCGTCCCGCGCCCTCTCCTGCGGTTCGAGGAGCGGTTCCTGCTCGAAGACCTGAACGGTGATGGCTTCGGCGGAATCCGCGAGCGCGACCGCCGCCTCCAGGCCTTCAACGCGGCATGGGCGCGCCTCCAATCGGAGATGCCCGGCTGGCCGGAGGACCTCATCGACCAGGCCTTCCACAGGGAACTCGTCGGCTGGCTCCGATTCCACCAGGCCATACTTATAGGAGAACTCGTCCCCGAGGCGCTCCGCTATCTGCGTGAGAACCCGGCTTCGCCCCACCGCGGCGTGTTCGAGCACGTTCTCGTCGACGAGTATCAGGACCTCAATCGGGCCGAGCAGTTTCTCCTCGACCTGCTCGGCGAAGCAGGGCATCTCATCGTGATCGGGGACGAGGACCAATCCATCTATTCCTTCAAGTTCGCCCACCCGGAGGGCATCGCCACCTTTGACGGGAGCCATCCCGGCACCCACGACGAGGGCCTCGACGAGTGCCGCCGCTGTCCCCGGTTGGTGGTCGAGTTGGCGAACACGTTGATTGGCAACAATCCGGGCAGGACTCCGCGCGTTCTCAGGCCGTTGCCGGGAAACCCCGAAGGCGAAGTGCTTGTCCTCCAGTGGCGCAGCATCGAGGACGAAGCCCAAGGCGTTGCCGAGATCATTCGACGGAGAATCCAGAGCGGCGAAGTGGAGGCGGGCAGAGTCCTCGTCCTGGGTCCGCGCCGGCAGCTCGGCTACGCGGTCCGCGATGCCCTGAACGCTCTTGGCGTCTTCGCCCACAGCTTCTTCCACGAGGAGGCGCTTGACGAAGACGATGCTCAACAGGCGTTCACCCTACTCACTCTGCTCGCGAACCCGGAGGACCGGGTAGCGCTCCGCTGCTGGTGCGGGTTCGGGAGCACTTCCCTGCGGACCGGCGCTTGGGCGCGGCTGCGGCAACACTGTGAGACGAGTGGTGACTCGCCCCACGCCGCCCTGGAACGTCTGGCATCGGGCGACCTGACCATTCCCCACACGGGGCCGCTCGTCGAGCGATTCAGGGAGCTGCAGAGGCGCCTTGGGGAGCTGGCACCTCTCCGGGGACAAGCGCTCGTAGATTCGCTGTTCCCCGGGGATCGGGACTGGACAAGCTTCATCCGCTCTCTCGCCTCGACCATCCAGGGAGACGAGTTCGACGCGCTGGAGCTTCGAGAGACTCTCCGTATCGGTATCACGCAGCCCGAGCTGCCCACCGACGTCGACTACGTCCGCGTGATGAGCCTTCACAAATCGAAAGGCCTCACGGCCGACTTTGTAGCGGTGGTCGGTTGCATCGAGGGACTCGTCCCAACGCTGACTGACGGCACACCGGCCGAACAGGCCGCATCGCTGGAGGAGCAGCGCCGCCTCTTCTACGTGGCGATTACCCGAACCAGGCGAGTTCTCATTCTGTCGAGCGTGACCCAGTTGCGGCGAAACCTCGCTTATCGCATGGGAGCGCAGGTCCGAGGGCGGAGCCCCGTCAACGCCACCACCATCGCGTCGAGGTTCCTGGCTGAACTCGGCCCCTCGCGGCCCGCTGCCGTGCTGGGTACCTCGATTGCCGGGGCAGGGAGGTAGATATGCTCGAATCGACGAAGAGGCGCGTGTTCCTCAGTTTCATCGCTGAAGACAAGGACCGTGTCCAAGGGCTCCGCCTCCTGGCCAAGAACCCGAACTTCGACATCGAGTTCTATGACGAGTCGGTCAGGGCGGCGTTCGACAGCCAGAACGCGGAGTACATCAAGCGCCAGATCCGAGAGAAGATCAACAGGACCTCGGTGACGGTGTGCTTGATCAGCGAGGAGACTCACAAGAGCAAGTGGGTGGACTGGGAGCTCCGCGTCAGCGCGGAAAAGGGGAACAAGATCATCGCCATGGCTCTGAAGGGTGTCGACAGGGCGGTCTTGCCCAGCTTGATCAAGGAGGAGCAGCTCACGTTCCACTCGTGGGACGTCGACAAGCTGGCGAGTCTCATTTGAGGGCGAGTACGGTGGAACAACAGGACCCAACGATGGCCCGACTGGAAGACCAGATCAGCTGGTACGACGCCAAGAGCCGAGCTGCCCAGCGATGGTTCAAAGGCCTCAAGGTTCTCACCATCGTGTCTGCGGCCATGGTTCCTCTCGCTGCTGGCCTTGCCTGGCATCCCGTCGTGGTCGGGGCAATTGGAGTCGTGATCGTCATCGCCGAAGGAATCCAGCAGCTCAACCAGTATCAACACAACTGGATCACCTACCGGTCGACGTGCGAGGCGCTGAAACACGAGAAGTATCTTTTCCTGGCCAAGGCTGGCCCCTACGGGTCGGCGGATGATCCTTCGAAACTCTTGGCGGAACGAGTTGAATCGCTGGTTTCGCAAGAGCATGCGAAGTGGGTTTCGGCTCAAGAACGGGCGCAAGAGAAGGCCGAGAAAGTGACGGAAGGCGGGAATCGATGAGTGAAGCCGCCAACAGTACGTACCCGCGCCTCATCGAGGTCGCGCTCCCCATCCGGGAGATCTCGGCAGAGAGCGTGCGGGACAAGTCGCTGCGGCACGGTCACATCTCGACCCTTCACCTGTGGTGGGCCCGCCGGCCGCTGGC
>Ga0187893_10014070_pt1 | contig 10990 bp, 7 predicted proteins | sample MA1701074metaG_FD_139574 | JGI IMG/M metagenome (GOLD analysis project Ga0187893, IMG submission 139574) | White microbial mat communities from a basaltic lava cave in the Kipuka Kanohina Cave System on the Island of Hawaii, USA - MA170107-4 metaG ...
CGTCCAGGTGTCGACCGACGAGGTGTACGGCTCCGTCGACGTGGGTCATGCCGCCGAGACGGCGCCGCTCGCGCCGCGGTCGCCCTACTCGGCCGCGAAGGCCGCCAGCGAGCCGAGCGCGGCCACGAGGCGGCGCGGACCTGCGGCGGCGTCCAGGCGCAGCTGCAGGAGCAGCAGCGCCGCCATCATCCAGAACGCCGCCAGGATCTCGGCGCGTCCGGTGACGCTGGCCACGCCCTCGGTGTGGATGGGATGCACGGCCCAGACGAGCGCCGTCCCTACCCCGACCGCGACCGATCGCGAGAGCGCGCGAGCGAGGAGAAACGCCATGCCCGTGCTGAGCCCGAAGAGCGCCACGTTCGTCAGGTGGAACGCGAACGGACCACCACCCGCGCGATGGTTCAGCAGATAGGTCACCATCGTGAGCGGCCGGTACTGCGATCCCGACGTGGAGGGCCCCACGAAGGGAGCCGCCAGCGATGCGTGCGCCGGGACGTACGGGTTCAAGACGACCAGCCCGTTGTCGTCGAACGTGAAGCCCGACTCGAGCGTGTTCAGGTAGGGCAGCGCCCCGACCAGCGCCATCGCGAGGGCCCACCAGGCGACCGAGGCCCACCGCTTCATGGCTCCTCGGTGTATCGGCAGGCCGGGGCGTAGGCTTGAGCTACTTCTCGACCGGCTCCTCCAGCTCCGCATCCGGGGCGCGGTACCTGCCCGAGCGGATGTCGCGCACCTGCTGCACCAGGCTGAGCGCGGCGTTGCGCACCTGGGCGAAGATCGTCACGTCGGCGTCGAGGTCGTCGTGGCTCGTCGCGTAGGGTCGATAGTAGCCGATGAAGGTGTCGAGCACGCCACTCGGTCCGGCCTGGACGAGCCCCATGTCGGTGAGCCAGTCGGCGAGAATGCGCCGCAGGTTCTCGGGACCCGACGCGTCGCCGTGGGCGACGACGGCGAAGGCACGGCCGGCGAGATGCTTCGGATAGCCCCAGCCCGCCAGCTCGACCTCCTTCGCGCGCATCGGGTCCTTGCCATGCGTCGTCGTCGGATCCGGATTGCCGCCGTCCGCGCAGACGAGCCGATCGATCATCAGCTTCAGGCTGGCGGGCGCCTGGTACCAGTGCACCGGACAGACGATGAGGATGCCGTGCGCGGCCACCCAGCGCGGATAGATCTCGGCCATCCAGTCGTTGGTCTGGCCGAGCGCGTGGTTCGGATAGCACGAGCACGGCCAGTGGCAGAGCGGCATCGCCGTGGAGACACAGGCTTTGCACGGGTGGATGACCTTCCACGGCTCGTCGGCGAGCGTGCTGCAATCGAGCACGTCCACCTCGAACCCGTTCTGCGACAACACGGCCTCGCGCGCGGCATCGACCAGCCGGCGCGTCTTCGAGATCTCGCCCGGACAGGTGTGCTCGCTGCGCGTCGAGCCCAACACGAGCAGGATGCGCCCGGGCGAGGCGGGGTCATCGTGGCGCTGCTGCGCCTCCGCGATGTGCGCACGCGTCTGCAGCCATTCTTCGGCCAGCTCGTGTTCCGGATCGGCGAACTCCGCTCCGGCCTTCCGCCTGCGTGGCGACTTTCGATACTGCGCGTAGCCGTCCCACGCGACTTCGCAGACGCGCTCGAGCTCCGCGGAGACGCGCGCGAACGCGGGATCGTAGAAGCGCGCCATGAAGCGCTGCCGGAACTCCTCGCGCGTCAGCTGACGGAACGGGTCCTGTTTGCGGACGGTGGGAATCGGCATGCCCCTTCCCTAGTGCGGCGCACCGGGACCGACAAGCCCCGCCGAGGGGACACCGCCGCCCGCCGCCGCGGTCCGTCCCGACCCGTTGACCCCGAGGCGCGCCAGCAGCTAGGTAACTCGCATGCGCATCCGAAGTGGACTGGCTGGCTTCGGTCTCACGGTGCTTCTCGCCGCCCCGACCCTCCTCGAGGCACAGAGCAACGAGGGCGGCATCGCCTCCGACATCGCCAACGAGAAGGCGGTGCGGACGCTCTACGATCAGTTCGTCGCCGCCTGGAACCGTCACGACTACATGGCGCTGGCCTCCATGTGGGCGATCGACGGCGACCACATGGAGCCCGACGGCACGCTCGCCAAGGGGCGCGAGGCCATCGCCACGCACTTCAGGCGCGGGCACGAAGGTCCGTTCAAGCACTCGCACCTCCAGCTCAGTCTGCAGGACGTGTGGTTCATCAGCGGCGAGGTCGCCCTCGTCGACGGGGGGTACGCGATCTCGGGCATCCGCACGCCCGACGGGGTGGAGCTGCCCGAGCGTCGCGGACATCTCACGAGCGTGCTGCTGCACGAGCAGGACAAGTGGTGGATCACAGCCAGCCGGCTGATGATCCCGACCGCGCTTCCGTACAAGAAGAAAGAGTAGCTGACTTTCCGAGTCAATCGATTGGCTTTGTGACATCGCTTGCCCGCGCTGGCCTCCGCCGCCCGTGGGTCATGCCGGTGGCACGAGGGTTGCTGATTTCCGGATCGCGCTCGATCGACCACAGGGAAGCCACGTCCGCGCCGCCCTCCGCGAGGAGGCGGGGCGGCTGTTGCGCGACCGGCTGGAAGGGCTGCTCTGGCTCTGCGTCGTGGCCACCGCGCTGACCGTCGTCGTCGACGTCGTCGCAGGGAAGTGGATCCTCTCGGCGCCGGTACTCGTCAAGGTGGGCGGAGCCGTCGCGTACCTGGGCGGGGCGATCGTCATGCGCCTGCAGCGCGACGCCCCTTGGGGTCGGCTGATCGCCATCGGGCTGTCGGCTCTCGTCCCCATCCCGCTCGTCATGGCCGCCATGGGCATGCTCACGCACGACGTGATGATGGTGGCGTACGTGCTGACCGTGGTCGTCGTCGGCTCGTCCATCCTCTTCCCGTGGGAGGTGGCACCGCAAACCGTGCTCACGCTGCTCTCGACCGCGGCCGTCGCGGTCAGTCTCGTCGGCGGCGGGGGGAGCGACCTCTCATCCAATCTGCTCGGCTCGGTACTCTCGGCCTTCGCCGCGTCGATCTACCTCGCCAGCAGCTTCGACCGGCAGCGGATGGCGCAGAAGGGCGCCGAGCTGCTTCAGGCCGGGCAGAAGCGCGTGCTCGAGCTGGTGGCGGCAGACGCCGCGCTGCCGAAGGTCCTGGAGACCATCCTGCAGGTGGTTGCCGAGCAGACCGACGGCCTCGTCGGCTCCGTGCTGCTGGTCGACGCCGACGGCCGCACGCTCCGCCACGGTGCGGCCTGCGGCCTACCCGACGACTACTGCAATGCCGTCGACGGCATCGACATTGGGCCTACCGCGGGATCGTGCGGAACGGCGGCGTTCCGCCGCGAGCTGGTGATCGTCGAGAACACCAAGACCGATCCGTTGTGGGCTGACTTCCGGCCGCTCGCCGAGCGCTTCGGCCTGTCGGCGTGCTGGTCCCACCCCGTTCTCGCCGCCAACGGCGACGTCCTCGGCACCTTCGCCATGTACTACCGCGAGGTCCGACGTCCGTCCGCGTTCGAGCTGGAGCTGATCGAGGTCGCGGCCCGGCTCGCGGCCATCGCCATCGAGCGGAATCTGGGGCGCGAGCGGCTGCAGCGCTATCTCACCGCGCTCGACGCGGCCCGGCTGCAGGCCGAGGGGCAGGCCGAGGAGCTGGCGCAGGCACGCGACCAGGCGCTCGCCTCGACGCGCGCCAAGTCCGAGTTCCTGGCCAACATGAGCCACGAGATCCGCACGCCGATGAACGGCATCGTCGGCATGACGGACATTCTGCTGGACACCGACCTCACGCCCGACCAGCGTGACTGCGGCGTCACGATCCGCCGCTGCATCGACACGCTCCTCACGGTCATCAACGACATCCTCGATTTCTCGAAGATGGAGGCCGGCAAGTTGAGCGTCGAGTGCGTGGACCTCGATCTCCCCACCGTGGTCGAGGAAGTCGCCGAGCTGCTCGCCGCGCGCGCACACGAGAAGGGCATCGAGATCGCCACCATCATCCCGGCCGATTTCCCGGAGCGGCTGATGGGCGACCCGGGGCGCGTGCGCCAGATCCTCACCAACCTGGTCGGCAACGCCATCAAGTTCACGGATCGCGGCGAGGTGACGGTCGAGGCACGGCGCCTCTACGAGACGGCCAATCAGGCGACCGTGCGTCTCGAGGTACGCGACACCGGCATCGGCATCCCGAAGGACCGCCAGGATGCCGTCTTCGAGAGCTTCACGCAGGCCGACGGCAGCACGACTCGACGCCATGGCGGCACGGGGCTCGGGCTCACCATCTCGCGCCAGCTCGTCGAGGTCATGGGCGGACGCATCGGCGTCGAGAGCGAGCCGGGCCGCGGCAGCCGCTTCTGGATCGAGCTCGACCTTCCGAAGCCGGACTCGCCGGCCGTCGCGCGCCGCATCCCGCGGCCGCTTGCGGGCGCGCGCGTGCTCGTGATCGACGACAACGCCACCAACCGCGTCATCCTCCGCCAGCTCCTCGGCTCGTGGGGCTGCCGCACGGTCGAGGTCGAGAGCGGCGCGGAGGGTCTGGCCGCGCTCAGCGCCGCGGCCGGGGCCGATCCGTTCTCGCTCGTGCTGCTCGACATGCAGATGCCCGTCATGGACGGTGCGGAGACGGCGAGGCGCATCCGGGCCGACGGGCAGGTCGCGGGTGTGGCGCTCGTGCTGCTCTCGTCGATGGGAAGCCTCCGGGGCGGCCGCGATGCGGCACAGGCGCTCGGATTCGACGCGGCGCTCGCCAAGCCCGTGCGGCGCGAGAAGCTCTTGGCGGTGGTCACGGAGGTGATGGGGGCGCGCACCGACGCCGTGGCGGCACCCCCGCCGCAGCACCCCCGGCCGGCGCGTACCGGCGCGCCGTCGCGCGTGCTCATCGCCGAGGACAACGCGGTCAATCGCAAGGTACTGCTGCGCATGCTGGAGAAGCTCCACTGCCGAACCACGGCGGTCTCCAACGGGCGCGAAGCGGTCGCCGCGGTGCTCCGCGAGCCCTACGACGTCGTGCTGATGGACCTGCAGATGCCCGTGATGGACGGCTTCGAGGCAACCGCCGAGATCCGCCGGCTGGAGCGGCAGAACGGCGGCCATCAAGTGATCGTGGCGGTGACGGCTCGTGCCATGCAGGGCGATCGCGAGCGCTGCCTGGCGGCCGACATGGACGACTACGTCGCCAAGCCCGTGAAACTCGAGGATCTGGCGCGGACCCTGGCGCGCTGGGGTAGCCGCGAGCGGGATACCGCCCCCGCCATGTCCGGGGCGGCGCACAGCGACACGACGCCGTCCGTCGACCTGGAGCAGCTCGCCGCGAGCTCGGGGGGCGATCCCGCGTTCGAGCGCGAGCTGATCGCCACGTTCCTCGACGAGAGCGCTGCCGCGCTCGAGCAGGTCGCCGTCGGCCTGCGCACGCGCGACGGCCGAACGGTGCAGGCACAGGCGCATCTACTCGAGGGCAGCTGCCGGTCGCTCGGTGCCGAGCTCTTGGGCACCCTCTGCGGCGAGATGGAACGGCTCGGCCGGCTCGGCACGCTCGACGAGGCGCAGGCGGTGCTTGCCGAGGCGCGCCGCGAGCTCGAGCACCTGCGGGCCGTGCTCGGCGCGCGGGTCGAACAGGCCCTCTAGGCGCGCCCCGTCGCCGGTCGCCAGATCGGCTCGACTGCCGGACGAACGAGCACTTGCTGCCACCGATCGCGGCAGCCCGGGTCGGTGGCACTCCCGATCAAGGCCATCTCGGAGTCGCCCGGCGGCATGTGGCTTGCTGATCCAAGGCGGCAATCGCTGCCGAAGCCATGCACGCAGTCTTCCACAAGGCGCACGCGCCTCCGGCCCGTCCGGGCCCAGGCGGCCGAAGCCTGTCGTAGCCACCCCCGAGGGTGATCCCGCCCCAGTTCGCCAACCCTCGGCAAGCAACCTGAGGAGGATCCTCCATGATACGGTCCGTTCGTTCTACTCGTCTCCGTCGCCTCGGCACTGCCGCGGCCGCGGCTGGCATCGCGTTGCTCGCGCCCGCGATCGGCTGGGCCGAAGAGGTGGCGCCGCCCACCATCGACTCCGGTGACACTGCCTGGGTCCTCACCGCGTCGGCGCTCGTCCTCATGATGACGCTGCCGGGCCTGGCCCTCTTCTACGGCGGTCTCGTCCGCTCGAAGAACGTCCTCAACATCCTCATGCAATGCGTGCTGTCGGCCGGCATCGTCGGCGTCCTCTGGATTCTGGTCGGCTACAGCCTCTCGTTCGGCACCGGGAACGCGCTCATCGGCGACCTGTCGAAGGTCGGGCTCGCCGGCGTCACGATCGACTCGGTGACGGCGAACTTCGCCTCGCCACCGCGCAACATCCCCGAATACCTGTTCATCATGTTCCAGGGCATGTTCGCGATCATCACGCCGGCCCTCATCCTGGGCGCCGTCGCCGAGCGCATGAAGTTCGGCGCGTGGGTCGCGTTCATCACGATCTGGCTGCTCGCGGTCTATTGCCCGATCGCCCACATGGTGTGGGCGTCGGAGGGGTGGATCTTCAAGTCGGGCGCCATCGACTTCGCCGGCGGGCTCGTGGTCCACATGTCGAGCGGCTTCTCGGCCATCGTCGCCGCGATCATGCTCGGCAAGCGGCGCGGCTTCGGGAAGGATCCGATGCCGCCGCATAGCCTGCCGCTCTGCCTGGTGGGCGCCGGCCTGCTCTGGACGGGATGGTTCGGCTTCAACGCCGGCAGCGCACTCAGCGCGAGCCCGCTCGCGACGCTCGCCTTCCTCAACACGAGCACCGCCGCGTCGACGGCCGTCGTCGCGTGGGCCCTCATCGAATGGCTGCATCGTGGCAAGCCCACGGCGCTCGGCGGCGCCACGGCGGCGGTCGCCGGACTCGTGGCGATCACGCCTGCGTGCGGCAACGTGTCCCCGATGGGCGCCATCATGATCGGCGGCGGCGTCGCGATCGTCTCCTACGTCGCCTGCACGTTCTTGAAGCCCGCCCTCGGCTACGACGACTCGCTCGACGTCTTCGGCGTGCACGCGCTCGGCGGCGCCTGGGGCGCGTTGGCCTCCGGCATCTTCGCCACGACGCTCGGGTCGGGCATCGAGTCGAACGCGCAGCAGATCATGGTGCAGCTCCGGGGCATCGCCTTCGTGGCGCTGTTCGCCCCCATCGCGACCATGGTGATTCTCGGCGTCCTGAAGATCGTCTTCGGCTCGCTACGCGTCGGGGAAGAGGAGGAGATCGAGGGTCTCGACTTCTCCGAGCACGGCGAGAGCGCCTACAGCTCCCCGGGCGGCCTGGCGATGGCGCCCGAAGCGGCGGGACATGGCGCTCCCGTCTCCATTCCGATGTCGGCGGCGCGGCAGGAAGCGACCCGCCTCGTCTGATCGTTCCGTCTCCACCCCGGCGACCGCGCGGTCGCCGGGGTGGAGAGCGCCTCGCGCGGCGCGCGGCATGGCTTCGTGCGCTTTGGATCAGTCCGGGCTCGCCTGGAACAGCGCCCCCGTGCTCGTCGTGACCCGCGTGTCGTACGTCGCCTCCCAGCATGTGCCCGCGCTGCCCACGAGCTGCACCCGCACCGGTGGGCCGAGCGGCAGGAAGTCGCTGAACCCTTCGCGCATGCGGTCTCCCTTCGCTTTGAGCACGACCTTGGCCTCGCCAGCCCCGCCGCTCTTCAGCACGAGCTTCGCCACGCCGTCGGTGAGGGCCGTCTTCTCGACGTATCGGTACCCGTTGCCGTCCGCCTTCCAGCACGGGCGGCCGCTGCAGGTGCCGCCGCCCAGCACGGCGGCGCGCAGAGGCAGCGACGCCCCGGCGTCGTCGTAGACGCACAGCCGGAACGAGTCGCCGGTGGACGGATCGCCGAAATCGCCGAGCGTCGTTGCTTGCCCGGCCACCCATTTCCAGATGAGTCGATCGCCCTTGTCGGGGGAGGCGTTGGAGACCTTCAGCAGCCCGCGGCCCGGCACGGTGGGCGTCCGGCATCCGATCCGGGGCACACGGGTGCACACCGGCGCAGTGCGCGCCGGGACCGGGCGTGCCCACACGTTGTAGCTGCCGCCAAACGGCGAGGTGTCCCAGGCGACTACGAACTGGTCGCCGGCCACGCCGAGGTCGCTGTAGTAATAGTACGAGTTGTCGAGATGTCCCACCTCGAGCTGCGGCCCCATGGCAGCGCCGCTGGCGTCGAAGTGGCGCGCCATCGGCTTCTCGGCGTAGTCGTTGCTCCAGGACACCATGAACGATCCGCTCGCGTCGTGGGCCACGGCCGGGAACAGGTTCTGCTCGAAGGTGCTCTCGACCGTTTCGCTCAGCTCGAACTCGCCGCCGAGCGCGGTGCCGGCCGCATCGTATCGACGCGCCATGAGCCGGCCCCACGTGCTCGGGAAGTTGGCGTCCTCCCAGACCACGACAAAGTTGCCGGCGGCATCCATGCTCGCTGCCGGGCCGGTGTTGCCCTGGCGACCCGCGGTGGTGACGTTCACGAGAAACGCCGGCCCCGCCGATCCCGGAGGGGCACCGATCCCGTCGAACCGGCGCGCGAAGACGTCACCGTTCCCGGTGTCATCGGTCCACGCGACCACGAACGCGCCGCTCGGGGCCATCGCGACCGACGGATAGCCGTTGTCGACCGGCGCGATCGCGAACTCGGGGCCGCGCGGCGTACCCGTCGCGTCGTAGCGGCGGCCGAAGACCCCGTCGCGAACGCCGTCCGACCACACCACCGTGAAGTTTCCGCTCGAGTCGGCCGCGACCTCAGTGCGGTAATAGGCGTTCGTCGGCGAGACCGTAAAGGTCGAGCCGAGCGGCGTCCCGTCGGCCGCCAGCCGCCGGCCGTGCACGCCGGTCGACGCCCCCCAGACGACCACGAATTCTCCCGTACCGCCGCGCGCGACTTCGGGACGAACTCCCGCGGCCCCCGCCTCGTTCACGGTGAACGCCGGGCCGAACGGCGCCCCGCTCGCGTCGAAACGCCGGGCCCGGAAGCGATCCGTCGCGGACGACTCCCGCCAAACGACGAGAAAATCGCCGCCGGGCCCACCGGCGACCGCAGGGTGGCCGTCGATGACGTGCGAGAAGCTCTCGGCCACCCGCAGGACCGGGCCCTCGCGCACGACCAGCGTCGTCTCGACCGGAGTGTCCGTGCCGACCACGCGGATCAGGATCGTCTCGCCGGCACCGACGGTCACGACCAGACGCGATAGATCGTACTCGAAGTCGTAGCCGTGGCATGCGATCTCGGTGAGCGCGCCGCACGTGCCGCGATACGCGGTGAGGAACGTGCCATTCGCGCCGGCGGCGAGGGAGTCGAGCGTGTCGATGTCGAGCGACGTCACCGCGCTGGACGTGTACCGATACCACGCGGAGTTGTCGTCGGATCCCGAAACCCAGGCGGAGAAGGCGCAGTCACCCAGCGTTTCGCCCGGCTCGGCCGTCGCCGTCGTGAGATCCACGACGTGGCGGAAGGGCAGCGTCGTGATTTCCTTGGCCGCGACGCAGCCGTCATTGGTCGGTGCCGCGAGCGCCGCGGGCACGCCGATCGAGAGCGCTGCGATCACCCAGGCCGCACGCGATGCGTTCGTCATGATCCCCCCACTCCGAACGGCCGGACCTTACGACGGCCTCGCGCGGCCGCGCAAGGAAGAACCGCATGCGTCGGCGACGCACACTGCGTCAATATGGCAGGCATTCTTGCTTCAGGTCGCGCGGCGCGTACGGTCCGTCCATGCGCCAGCTCACCTGCGTCGAAGCCGGGAAGATCGCGTGGCGGGAGGCCCCCGAACCGCGCCTCGCGGGGGATGGCGAAGCGCTGGTGCGGCCGCTGGCAGTCGCGCGGTGTGACATCGACCGGCTGCTCATCTCGGGTGCGCTCCCGCTCAGTGGACCGTTCGCACTCGGACACGAATGCGTCGCGGAAGTGACGGCGCTCGGTGACGCGGTCCGCGGTCTCCACGTGGGACAGCGCGCGGTGGTGTCGTTCCAGCTGAGCTGTGGCCACTGCCGCTCCTGTGGCGCGGGACACACCGCCAACTGCGACGCCTATCCGGTGCTCTCGGACTACGGCATGCAGCCGCTCTCGGGTGTGGACCACGGCGGCATGCTCGCCGACCTCGTCCGCGTGCCCCACGCGACGGCGATGCTGGCACCGCTCTCGCCGTCACTCGACCCGGTGGCACTCGCCAGCGTGTCGGACAACGTGCTGGACGGCTACCGCGCGGTGGCGCCGCATCTCGCGGAACGACCGGGCAGCGCGGTCCTGGTGGTGGCGCATGGACTCTCGAGCCTTCCGCTCTACGCCGTGCAAACGGCCCTGGCGCTGGGCGCGAGCGCCGTCGACTTCGCCAGCGACGATCCCGAGATGCTCGTCAGCGCCGAGCGTCTGGGTGCGCGCTCCATCGAAACCGACTTCGGCAAACGCCCGGGCCGCTACCCCATCGTGGTCGATGCCGGCGTGACGACCGCCGGGCTTCACTACGCGCTGCGCAGCACCGAGCCGGAGGGCGTCTGTCAGTCGATCAGCTTCTACCCCGTGCCCGAGGTGCCCATGCCGCTCGGCAAGCTGTACACGCTCGGCATCCGCTTCCAGATCGGCCGCTGCCACGCCGCGGCGCTGCTCCCCGAGGTCGTGCGCCTCATCGAGGCGGGGCGCCTGCGCCCGGGGGACGTCACGACGCGCATCGTCGGGTGGGACGATGCCGCCGATGCCTTCGCCGAGCCCGCGATCAAGTTGGTCGTCAGCCGCGCCCCAGGATGAGGCCGCTGGTCGGACAGCCGGTGCCCGCGGTGACGAGCACGTGCTCGACGTCGCGCACCTGGTTGCACGACGTGCCGCGGATCTGACGGACCGCTTCGGTGATGCCGTTCATGCCGTGGATGTAGGCTTCGCCGAGCAACCCGCCGCTCGTATTGATGGGAAGACGTCCCCCGATCGACAGGTTGTCGATGGTCGCGAACTCTTTGGCTTCGCCGCGGCCGCAGAAGCCCAGCTCCTCGAGCTGCACCAGCACGAACGGCGTGAAGTGGTCGTAGAGGAACGCAG
>Ga0187893_10014071_pt1 | contig 10990 bp, 7 predicted proteins | sample MA1701074metaG_FD_139574 | JGI IMG/M metagenome (GOLD analysis project Ga0187893, IMG submission 139574) | White microbial mat communities from a basaltic lava cave in the Kipuka Kanohina Cave System on the Island of Hawaii, USA - MA170107-4 metaG ...
CGGCTCGACGACAACAGCCAGTTCGGGACCTTCGTCACGTGGCGCGCCGGCGCGGCGTGGCGGCTCGGTGCCGCGACCCGGCTCCGCGCCTGGGCCGGCGCCGGGTTCAAGGAGCCGACGTTCGTCGAGACCTACGCCACGGGATTCGCCGTCGGTAACCCCGACCTCGTTCCCGAACGATCGCTCAGCTGGGAGGCGGGGCTCGAGCGGGTGGTGGCGAGGGGGCGGATCACGCTTTCAGCGGCGTACTTCGACCAGCGGTTCCAAGATCTCGTCGAGTACGACTTCACTCAGACCCCGAACTTCGTCAACGTCGCCGCGGCCCGGGCGCGGGGGCTGGAGCTCGGCGCCGCCGGGACACTGGCGCCGGGGCTCGCGCTGGAGGCGCACTACACCTACCTGGACGCCCGAGTGACCGAGGGCGGGAGCGACCCGTCGTTCGCGGACGGCGAGCGGTTGCTGCGGCGCCCCGGCCACAGCGGCGGCGCGAGCCTCGAGCTGCGGCGCCCCGCCCGCGGCGCCGTGAGCCTGCGGCTGCGCTTCGTGGGGGAGCGCGACGACCTCGACTTTTCGATCTTCCCGGCGCCCCGCGTGACCCTGTCACCCTACACCCGCACCGACATCACGGCCGAGTACGACGTGGTCCGCGAGCGGCCGGGTCGGCCGGGCCTGACCCTCCAGGCGCGCATCGACAACCTGTTCGACGACCACTCACGCGAGGTGGCCAATTTCCCGGTCCCGGGCCGGGTCGTATTATTCGGGGGCGAGGTGAGATACGGAAAATGAACGGGAAACGGGAAACGGGAAACGGGAAACGTGACATCGGGATCGCTGACGGCTGACAGCTGATGGCTGACCGCTCATGGTACCTCACCCTCGCCATCATCGCGACCGCCTGCAGCGACGCGCTCGAGGAAGACACGACCGCCGGCCAGGTGATCGTGGTCTTGAACGCCGCCGACCTGAGCCTGTCGCTCGTCGACGCGACCAGCTTCCGGGTCACGACCCTGCCGCTCTCCGGCGCCGGCACCCCTACGACCCTGGGGGCGCGGGAGCGCACGGTGCTGGTCCCGCTGGGGAGCGCCGATGCGGTCGAGGTCGTGGACCTGGCGGGCGGGCAGGGCACGACGGCGCTCGCGACGGGCTCGGGCGCCACGGGCGCCGCCGTGGCCGACGACTCGCTCGCCTGGGTCGCCAATCCCGGCCTCGGCACCGCGACCCTACTCAACCATCGCAGCGGCGACACGGTGCGCAGCGTGGCGGCCGGCGTGTTTCCGCACGCCGTGGCCGTGGTCGGCAGCGGGGTGTTCGTCGTCAACGCCAACCTCGTCGGGGGCGCGCCCGCAGGCCCGAGCTGGATCACCGCGACGACCGGCGCGGGTGGCGGCGGAGACTCCCTCGGCCTGACCGGCACGCGCGCCGGGTCGGTCGTCCAGGGAGCGGACGGGCTGCTCTACGTCGTCTCAGCGGGCGACGCGGGGGCCGCCAACGGTCGGGTGTCCGTCGTGGACCCGGCAACGAAGCGCGAGCTCGTCGTGATCAACGGGCTGGGGGAGTCGCCCGGCGCCGCCGTGTACCATCCCTCGGGGCGCCTGCTGGTCGCCTCGCTCACCGAAGGCATCCTCGAGATCAACACGTCCACCCGCTCCATCACGCGTGGTCCCGGAAGCGGCATCAAGCCGACGGGCGACGGCGTGGCGGCACTGGCCCTGGACCCGCGCGGCCGCGTGTACGCCGTGGCGTCCCGCGGCTGCGTCGGCACCCCCGGCGTCGTGCACGTCCTCAGCGCCCCGCCGGACTATGACGTCATGCGGACGGTGACGGTCGGCAACTGCCCGGTGGCGGCGGCGGCGGCATTCAGACCGTAAGTGAAGACGGAGGAGGTCGGAGGAAGACGGAGGAGGCCTCATCCACCCGCTCCGTCCTCCTCCGTCCCTCTCCGTCCCTCTCCGTCTTCATTACGTTAGGTTCAGTCATGTCCATTGTTGCCACCCCCGCCGTCGTCTTGCAGACCTACCGCTACAGCGAGACGTCGAAGATCGTCCGGCTCGCCACTCGGGATCTCGGCATCCAGAGTGCCATCGCCAAGGGCGCCGTGCGTCCGCGCAGCCCGTTCGGAGCGGGGCTGGAGCTGCTGAGCGAGGGTGTAGCGCAGCTCTATTACCGCGAGGCGCGTGACCTGCAGCTGCTGGCCGCGTTCGATGTGGTGGAGCTGCATCGCGGCCTCGCCGCCGATGTCGGCCGGTTCGCCGGAGCCACGGCCCTGTCCCAGGTGATGCAGCGGCTGGCGCCGGCGGCGCCCCTGCCGGCCGCCTACGATGCGCTCACCACCGGTCTCGCCGCCCTCGCGGCCGTCCCGCCGGATGCGGCCGACGCGCTCGCCGTGCGGGTGCTGTGGCGGCTCGTGGGGGTGCTCGGGTTCGCACCGTCACTCCAGGCATGCGCCCGCGACGGCACCCCCGTCGCGCCGGGTGCCAACGGCGGACCGCCGGTCGCCTTCAGCGCCGCCGACGGCGGTGTCCTGTGTCCATCCTGCGCACCGCCCAACCCGCCCCCCCCGACGCGCCTGCCGGCGCGTGCGTTCCGCGACCTCCTCGCCCTCAACGATTGGACGGCGCCGCTGCCCCCGCTCGACCCGGCCCACACCGCCGCGCACCGGCGGCTCGTCGCCCGCTTCATCCGCCACCACCTCGGCGAAACCGGCGCCCTCAGCGCCCTCGACTTCTGGGAGCACCACGGGTGGGTGCCGCGCCGCACACCCGCCGCTTCGTAGTCGGCACCGCCGGCCACATCGACCACGGCAAGACCGCCCTGGTCAAGGCCCTCACCGGCGTGGATACGGACCGCTGGGAAGAAGAGAAGCGACGCGGCATCACGATCGACCTCGGCTTCGCGCCCCTCCCGCTCGGCGACGATCTCCAGGCCAGCATCGTGGACGTCCCCGGGCACGAGGGGTTCGTCAAGAACATGCTGGCCGGCGCCACCGGCATCGATCTCGCGCTGCTCGTGATCGCGGCCGACGAGGGAATCATGCCCCAGACCGAGGAGCACCTGGCCATCGTGGAGCTGCTGGGCCTGCGCCGAGGCATTCCGGTCCTCACCAAGTGCGACACCGTGGACGCGGAGTGGCTCGGGCTCGTACGGGACGAGGTCGTCCGGCGGCTCGAGGGGAGCCGCATTCGCTGGGACGCGCCCATCGCGACCTCGGCGGTGACCGGGGCGGGGCTCGATGACCTGCGGCGGGCGCTCGCGGCGGCGGGCGCTGATCTGGCGCCGCGACCCGCCGCCGATCTGTTTCGCCTCCCCATCGACCGCGTCTTCGCGGTCGCCGGAGCGGGCACGGTGATTACCGGGACGCTGTGGAGCGGGTCCGTCGCGGTCGGCGAGTCGGTGCGGCTGCTGCCCCTCGATCGCGAGGCGCGCGTCCGGTCGATCGAGGTGCACGGCCAGGCCGCGGAGCACGCCGCCCCGGGGCGGCGGACCGCCCTGGCCCTGGTCGGGGTGGATCGGGAATCGCTGGATCGCGGGCAGGTCGCCGTCCGGGGGCCGGGCTGGGCCGCCACCAGCACCCTGGACGCGGAGATCGAGCTGCTCCCGGCGGCCCGCCGGCCGCTCGTGGCACGGACCCGGCTCCGGGTTCACCTGGGGACAGCCGAGATCCTGGCCCGGGCCGTGCACCTGCGCACCATCAAGCCGGGCGAGCGCGGGCTGGCGCGCCTCGTGCTCGAGCGCTCGCTGGTCGCGCGTGGCGGGGACCGGTTCGTGTTGCGGAGCTTCTCGCCCGTGACGACCATCGGCGGCGGCACCGTCCTGGACCCGTTTCCGCCCAGGCGCCCGGCCCGCCTGACCCGGCGGACACTCGGCCCCCGGCAATCCGCGGCGGAGCGGGTGGGTGCCTGGGCCACCGAGGCGGGCCTGGCGGGCCTCCCCACCGGCAACCTCCCGGTTCGCCTGGGGGTGCCCCCGGACGAGGTGGCGGCGATCGTCGCCGACTGCGGCAAGGCGGTCCTGGTGGCCGGGGAAACCGTCGTCGCGCGGGCGGCCGTGACCGCGGAGATTGAGCGGCTCCAGGCCGTCGTGGAGCACTACCACGCCCAGCATCCGCTCGACCCGGGGATCTCGCTCCAGGAGCTTCGGGGGGCCGTGGTGGCGCCCGCCGCGGCGGCAGCCGTCATCGATCTGGTCGTCGATCTGGGCCTGCGGAAACAGGCCTGGGAGCTGGCGGGATCGGTGGCGCGGCGGCCGGGCTGGCGGGCCGGGCGCGATGCCGGGTCGAGCGAGGCGGGTGACCGCGTGGCCCGGCGGCTGGCCGACGCAAGCTGGCAGGTTCCGACCGTGTCCGAGCTGGAACGGGAGTTCCCGAACGTGCCGGTGCGGGCCGTGCTGGCACATTTGGCCCGGGAGGGGAGTATCGAGCAGGTCGATCTGGAGCGCTATGCGACGCGCCCGGCCCTGGAAGGCTTCCGGGCGGCTCTGGAGGCCGCGCTGCGGGAGTTGGGGCCGGCCACACCGGCGGAGCTGCGGGATCGTTTCGGGATGACCCGCAAGTACTTGATTCCGTTGCTCGAGTGGGCTGACCGGCGGGGCGTGACCCGCCGCACGGGCGGCCGCCGAACGCTGGCACGCTTGACAGCCGAGGACGCCAGTTCATAAGTTGCGGTCAGTCGCAGTGACACGCGCCCTTCGACCCAAGGAGAGCAGTCAAACGCACGTTTACGTTCGCTCCGGGAGTTAGCTGTATGCGGCGGTATGCCTGGGCAGTGCTTTGGCTCGGGCTGGTGGCGGGGACGAGCACCGCGGTAGGGCAGGCCGATGCCCGTCCGCCGGTCGTTGAGTTAAGGCAGAACTATCCGAATCCGTTCAATCCGGCGACCACGATTCCGTTCGCGCTGGGCGCCGACTTGTTTGCGGACGGGCACCGGCCCAAGGTCACGCTCAAGATCTACAACGTGCTGGCGCAGCTGGTGGCCGTCCCGATTCTCCAGGGCGCGGGCCAGCCGCTCGAGGGTCTCGAGCTGATGTGCGACAGCCCGTCGGGGTGCGCGTACACGGCATACTGGGACGGCACGGTGCTGAACACGGGCCGCGAGGCCGCGTCGGGCGTGTACATCTACCAGCTGGTGGTGGACGGCCAGCGCCTGACGAGAAAGATGGTGGTGGCGAAGTAGGTTGTGGCGGGTCAGGAGCCGTGCCGCAGCACGATGAACCGTGCGTCGTCGCTCGAGATGGCGCGCAGCCAGTCGATCAGCTCCCCGATCTTTTCTTTCGGTTGCATCCCCTCGGTGCCGGCGATGCGGCGGCGCAGGCGCAGCAGCCGGCCGTCCTGCGCGTATTCGGCCCGATATGTCCCGAATACGCTGTGCGCCTCGACATTGGCGGGTAGCTCGGCCTGCCAGCCCTCGGGCAGCGTCAGCCGCATCTCCCACGACTCCTCGTGGGGCCCGAACACCGCGGCGGCGTCGATGTCGAACCGCCGACTCTCCTGCGCGACGAGGTCGGCCACGAGGCCGGGGGCGGCATAGTTGCGCAGCGGGAGCGTGAGGACGTGCCCGCCGGACATCGGCGTGGCGGCTCGCCCGTCCAGGATCGCCAGGCTGAGGCGCGCAGTGGTCCGCAGGTCGCGTCCGTCGAAGATCTCCAGGCTGTCGCCCCGGGCGCCGGGCACGATCCCGTTGGCGATGTTGCGCGCCAGGCTCGAGCGCTCGGTGTCGCTGTAGGCGTCACTGAACGCGCTGCGCAGCGTGTACTGCCGGGTCCCGTGGGCGACCTCGGTCAGCCGCCCGTTCAGCACGCCCTCGGGCGTGAGCTCGCCCACCAGGAGGTCCTCTTCCCGGTTGACCGCCGCGGAATCCTTGGGGAGGCGCACCCCTTCCGCGGCGCCGTCGGGCCGGACCAGGAGCCCGAAGCCTCCCTGCTCGGCCGGCGGCAGCTCCCCGTAGGGGCTCAGCTCCGCCGTCAGATCGAGGTAGAGGTAGCCGCCCGCCCGGGCGACCGCGGCGATCATGTGATCGAACGCCTGTGCCGACGGCATGCTCGAATCGACCGCCGCGGTGCTCGAGACCAGGACCGGGTACGCGCGCGCGCCCATCCGCTGCGCGAGCGCGATGAACAGCGTCGCCTTGTCCTTGCAGTCGCCGTACCGGGTCGCGAGCACGTCCGCCGGGCGCCGGGGCTGAAAGCCGCCCACGCCGAGCGACAGCGACACGTAGCGGAAGTCCTGCGCCACCCAGCGGTGCAACGCCCGGAGGGAATCGTCGAGCGTAGCGGCGCCGGCGACCACCGCGTGGAGCGCGGAGTCGAGCGGCGGCGTCACGGCGTAGCGGTCGCGCGCCAGCCCCGCGTACCACCGCGCGACGTCCGCCCACCCGATCGGCGCGGACGCGGTGATGAACGTGCCGAGTCCCTGGGAATCGCCGGCGAACGGCTCGAGCTCGAGCTTGGGCACCTCGGCCGTCGCCCACGTGTACACGCGCCGCCCGCCGCGCTCGACGGTGTGCCGCGGAAAGCTGAGATGGATCTCCTGGAGACGGGGCTCGACGCTACCCGGTACGTCCACGATGAGGCGTGACCGCCGGGTCAACCTGCCCGTCGTGATCCGCCAGCCCGTGGTGAAGTCGCGCGGCATGATGGGCCTCAGCGTCTCGGTCGTGTAGCTGAAGTCCACCAGGGTGTTCGGGGCCACCCCGCCCAGCGAGACCCGGCGCACCTTCACGTCCGAGAACACCGGGGCCGCCTCGGCCACCGGCGCGACGGACTCCTGCTGATGCACCGGCTTGTCGCTGATCACGCGGCCGTCGGGCGCGAGCACCCGGACCCAGTTGATCGTGAGCCGCTCCCGGCCCGCCACGTAGGAAAACGACTGCTCGCCCCACGACTCCGCCGCCTCCCGGGTGAAGACCTGGATCACCTGGCGGTAGGTGCGGATGCCGCGGCCGTCCGCCTCGAAGCGCACCACGCCGTCGTCGAGCAGGTAGATGTAGTCCTCGTCCGGGTGGTCGGCGGGATCGACGGCCAGCCGGTAGATGCTGTCGCTGCGCACCGAGGGGTCGCCTGCGGGCGTGATGCGCGGCGCCTGGGCCGCGACCCCACCGGCGAGCAGGCACGGGACGATCCACAGCAGCCGATGTGGGCGGGTTGGTGGCATGCCTCAACATCTCCTGTGCCCGGCGGCCCAGTCAACTGACTGGTGCCGTTCCCACGGTCCGTGCTCTAGCCGCGAGAGCCTGGAGCCCGACGCGCGAAGAGCACTGGCCGTCGGCCCGGCGCCGGCGCAAGTTCCGTCGCGCGGGCTGCCAGATCGGCAACATCGGTCGGCACGGACGTTGCGCAGGGGCGGGGTGCTATGATCCGACCAGAACGCCTGACTGTCAAAGCCGCGGAAGCGCTGCAGCAGGCCGCGTCGCTCGCGCGGTCCCACGGCAACCCCGTGGTGAACGACGCCCACCTGTTCCATGCCCTGCTGTCCCAGGACGACGGGATCGCCGTGCCGATCCTCCAGAAGGCGGGCCTCAACGTGGCCCAGCTCACCGCCGACGCCGACCGGGAGATCGCGCGCTTCCCCAAACAGACCGGTACGACGGCCGAGCCCACGGTGGCCCGCGAGCTGTCCCACGCGCTCGACCGGGCCGATCGGGAGGCGCAGGCGCTGGAGGACGCCTACGTCTCGACCGAGCACATGCTGCTGGCGCTGGCCGAAGAGAAAGGGACCACGGCGCGCCAGCTGTTGTCGGCGGCGGGGGTGAGCCGCGACGACCTGCTGGCGGCGATGCAGGCGGTGCGGGGCTCGCACCGCGTGACCGACCAGGAGCCGGAGCGGCAATACCAGGCGCTGGAGCGGTTCACGCGGGACCTCACGGAGCTGGCCCGGCGCGGCAAGCTCGATCCGGTGATCGGCCGCGACGAGGAGATCCGGCGCGTCATGCAGGTGCTGTCGCGCCGCACCAAGAACAATCCCGTGCTGATCGGCGAGCCCGGCGTGGGCAAAACGGCGATCGCCGAGGGGCTGGCCCAGCGGATCGTCAACGGCGACGTCCCCGACTCCCTGAAGCACAAGCGGCTCGTCTCGCTCGACCTCGGCGCCCTGATCGCGGGGACCAAGTACCGGGGGGAGTTCGAGGAGCGCTTGAAGGCGGTCCTGAAGGAGATCACGTCCGCCGAGGGGCAGTTCATCGTGTTCATCGATGAGCTGCACACGCTCGTCGGAGCCGGAGCGGCCGAGGGCGCGGTCGATGCGTCCAACATGCTCAAGCCCGCCCTCGCGCGCGGCGAGCTGCACGTGGTGGGGGCGACGACCCTGGACGAGTACCGCAAGCACGTCGAGAAGGACGCGGCGCTGGAGCGGCGCTTCCAGCCGGTGTTCGTAGGCGAGCCGTCGGTCGAGGCCACGATCGCCATCCTGCGCGGTCTCAAGGAGCGCTACGAGGTGCACCACGGCGTGCGGATCACCGACGGGTCCCTGGTGGCGGCGGCCACGCTCTCGCACCGCTACATCGCGGACCGGTTCCTCCCCGACAAGGCGATCGACCTGGTGGACGAAGCGGCGAGCCGGTTGCGGATCGAGATCGACTCGCTGCCGCAGGAGATCGACGAGGTCGAGCGCAAGATCGTGCAGCACGAGATCGAGCTGGCGGCGCTGGCCAAGGAGAAGGACCCGGCGTCGAAGGAGCGGCGCACGCGGGTGCAGGAGGAGCTGGCCCAGCTGCGCGAGCGGTCCAACGCCATGAAGGCGCAGTGGCAGGCCGAGAAGGACGCGATCGGGGGGCTCCAGGGGAAGAAGGCCGAGCTGGAGCAGCTGCGGATGGAGGCGGAGCAGGCTACGCGCCGCGGCGACCTCCAGAAGGCCGCCGAGATCACCTACGGGCGGCTGCCCGCGCTGGAGCGGGAGATCGGCGAGACCGAGAAGCGTCTCGCCGAGATCCAGAAGACGGGCAAGTACCTGAAGGAAGAAGTGGACGCCGAGGACATCGCGGAGATCGTGGCGAAGTGGACCGGTATCCCGGTGTCACGTATGCTCGAGTCGGAGCGCGAGCGCCTCACGCGGCTCGAGGCCGAGCTGGCGCGGCGGGTGGTGGGCCAGCCCGAGCCGCTGGCGGCCGTGGCCAACGCCGTGCGCCGTGCGCGCGCCGGGCTCCAGGACCCCAACCGTCCCGTGGGCTCGTTCATCTTCCTCGGGCCCACCGGCGTGGGGAAGACCGAAACCGCCCGGGCGCTCGCGCAGTTCCTGTTCGACGACGAGCACGCGATGGTGCGGCTCGACATGTCGGAGTACATGGAGAAGCACGCCGTGGCGCGCATGATCGGCGCGCCGCCGGGGTACGTGGGCTACGAAGAGGGCGGCCAGCTGACCGAAGCGGTGCGCCGCCGGCCCTACACGGTGGTGTTGTTCGACGAGATCGAGAAGGCGCACCCCGACGTATTCAACGTGCTGCTCCAGATCCTGGACGACGGCCGGCTCACGGACTCGCAGGGGCGCACCGTGGACTTCCGCAACGCGGTGCTCATCATGACGTCGAACGTGGGCTCGACCTACATCCTGGAGCACGGGACCAGCAACTGGGAGCAGGTCGAGACCAAGGTCCTGGAGCTGTTGCGGCAGCAGTTCAAGCCCGAGTTCCTGAACCGCGTGGACGACATCATCATCTTCCGGCCGCTGGGGACCGAAGAGATCACGCGGATCGTGGACCTGCAGCTCGCGCGGGTGGAGCAGCTCCTGACGGACCGCAAGCTGACGCTCGAGATCACGCCGGCGGCGAAGCAGCTCATCGTCGCCGAGGGCTATGATCCCGTGTACGGCGCGCGGCCGCTGAAGCGGGCGATCCAGCGGCTGTTGCAGAACCCCCTGGCCCTCGCCGTGCTGGAGGGCGAATACCGGGAAGGTGACCGCGTGCGGGTGGACCGGTCGAAGGACGGGATGCGCCTCGACTTCGAACGGATCGCGGGGGCGACGGTCGAGCCCACGCGTGCCTGAGCCCGTCGCCTCCCTCTTCCCCGCCTCCGCTTCAGACGCAGGTGGGATGGCGGCGGCCTTGGAGGAAGCTCGCGCCGCGGAACGGGACGAAGTCCCCGTTGGAGCCGTGGTGTTTCGGGGCGGGGCGGTGGTGGCGCGCGCGCGCAACGAGACCGTCGCCCGGAATGATCCCACGGCACACGCGGAGCTCCTCGCGATTCAGGCCGCCCTGCACACGCTCGGCACCGACCGCCTCACCGACTGCACCCTGTACGTGACGCTCGAGCCCTGCGCCCAGTGCGCGGGGGCGATCGTGCTCGCCAAGGTGGGCAGGGTCGTGTTCGGGGCCTACGACCCCAAGGCCGGGATGGCGGGGAGTGTGGGTGATTTGCTGCGCCACCCCCGGCTCAATCACCGGCCCGAGGTGGTGGGCGGGGTCGACGCGGGCGCGTGCGGCGTGCTGCTGCGGGACTTCTTCGAGCGCCGGCGCTGACCATGCCCTCCGCACCATCATCGAGCCGTTCCGCATCCACTCGACCCAGGCGATCCGGCCGATCTCGCGTGACGAGCGCGAGGCCGCCCTGCGGCGCGCGGGCGACAATCTCTTCGGCCTACACGGCGCCGAAGTATTGATCGACCTGCTCACCGACTCCGGCACCGGCTGACAGGCCTCGAGGAGAGCGTCGCGGGCGGAGGTATCCCCGGCCTGCGCCCGGCGGACCAGGTCCGCCCGCTCGAGCTCCAGGCGCGTGGTGTCGGGCAAGCCGCCTCCGCAATGAGCTCGTCCAGTGCGTGAGACGAGCGGACCGGCGCGGGCGTTTACTCCGGGCGGTACGACGCATTCCCAGGCTGAAGCCTGGGCTCGGCCAGCACGGCGCTGAAGCGCGCGCACGCGGGTCCTTCAGGACCGTGTCGGCCGAGCCCACCCCTCAGGGTGGACGCATTCCCAGGCTGCAGCCTCGGCTCGGCCAGCACGGCGCTGAAGCGCGCGCACGCGGGTCCTTCAGGACCGTGTCGGCCGAGCCCACCCTTCAGGGTGGACGC
>Ga0187893_10014072_pt1 | contig 10989 bp, 5 predicted proteins | sample MA1701074metaG_FD_139574 | JGI IMG/M metagenome (GOLD analysis project Ga0187893, IMG submission 139574) | White microbial mat communities from a basaltic lava cave in the Kipuka Kanohina Cave System on the Island of Hawaii, USA - MA170107-4 metaG ...
GGCGATGCGCGACGCGGTGAAGCGCATGGGCGGCGACGCGGCGCGCATCAATCCGCTGTTCCCCACCGAGCTGGTGATTGACCACTCCGTGCAGGTGGACCACTTCGGTACCGGCAATGCGTTCGCCATGAACGTCGAGGTGGAGTATCTGCGCAACCGCGAGCGCTACGAGTTTCTGCGCTGGGGGCAGAAGGCCTTCGACAATTTCAAGGTGGTGCCGCCGGGCACCGGCATCGTGCACCAAGTGAACCTCGAGCATCTGGGCCGCGTGGTGTTCACGCGCGAGCAAAACGGCTCCACGTTTGCCTTCCCCGATTCGCTGGTGGGCACCGATTCGCACACCACGATGATTAATGGCATCGGCGTGGTGGGCTGGGGCGTGGGCGGCATCGAAGCCGAGGCATGCATGCTGGGCCAGCCGCTCTCGATGCTGATTCCTGAAGTGATCGGCTTCAAGCTGCACGGGCGGCTGCCCGCCGGCGCGACGGCCACGGACCTGGTGCTGTTCGTCACTGAAATCCTGCGCAAGAAGGGCGTGGTGGGGAAATTCGTCGAGTTCTACGGCCCGGGGCTCTCGAACCTGACTGTACCGGACCGCGCCACCATCGCCAACATGGCGCCGGAATATGGCGCGACCATTGGTTTCTTCCCCGTGGACGACGAAACGCTGGCCTACTTGCGCTTCACCGGACGCGACGCTGCGCTGGTGAAGCTGGTCGAGGCTTATTGCAAGGAGCAGGGCCTGTTCCGCACGGACCGCACGCCCGACCCGGAGTACACCGACCGCGTCGAACTGGACCTCAGTAAGGTGGAGCCGACGCTGGCCGGGCCGAAGCGCCCGCAAGATCGCGTGCCGTTGAAGCAGTCCAAGCCAATGTTCCAGAAAGTGATTGCGGAGGCGCAGCCAAGATCGGTGCGTGTGAAATCGAATGGCGACGCCTTCGAGCTGAGCCACGGCTCAGTGGTGATTGCGGCCATCACCAGTTGCACCAATACGTCGAACCCGTCGCTGATGATTGGCGCCGGGCTGCTGGCGAAGAAGGCCACGGAGCGCGGCTTGCAATCGAAGCCGTGGGTGAAAACCAGCCTCGCGCCCGGGTCGAAGGTGGTGACGGACTATCTGGACGCGGCGGGCCTGACCCAATATCTCGACCAACTGCGGTTCAACCTTGTGGCCTACGGCTGCACCACGTGCATCGGCAACAGCGGCCCGCTGCCGGAAGCGATTGGCGCGGCCATCAAAGAGAACAGCCTGGTGGCGGTCTCGGTGCTAAGTGGCAACCGCAACTTCGAAGGGCGAATCAACCCGCTGGTGCGCGCGAATTATCTGGCGTCCCCGCCGCTGGTGGTGGCCTACGCGCTGGCCGGACGCATGGATGTGGATTTCGAGTCCGAGCCGGTGGGCACGGGCAAGGATGGCAAGCCGGTGTACCTGCGCGAAATCTGGCCATCCCCGCAGGAAGTGGAAGAGGCGTTGCGCCGCGCTGTCACCACCGAGCAATTCCGGCGGCAGTATGCGGATGTGTTCACCGGCGACGAGCGGTGGCAGAAAATCCGCGTGCCGGAAGGCGACAGCTACGCGTGGGACGCCAAGTCCACTTACATCCAGAATCCGCCGTTCTTCGAGAACATGCCCAAGACGCCGCCGCCGGTGGACGACATTCGTGCGGCGCGCGTGCTGGCGGTGCTGGGCGACAGCGTCACCACTGACCACATCTCACCCGCTGGGTCGATTCCAGCGGACAGCCCCGCGGGCAAGTATCTGATTGCCAACGGCGTGAAGCCCAACGAATTCAACTCCTATGGCGCGCGCCGCGGCAACCACGAAGTGATGATGCGCGGCACCTTCGGCAACATCCGCCTGCGCAATCAGCTTGCGCCGGGAACCGAGGGCGGCTGGACGACGTATCAACCGGGCGGCGAGAAGATGACGATTTACGACGCCGCGATGCTCTACCAGTCGAAGGGCGTGGCGCTGACAGTGATTGCGGGCAAAGAGTATGGCTCGGGCTCGTCGCGCGACTGGGCGGCCAAGGGCACGCGGTTGCTGGGCGTGCGCGCGGTGATCGCGGAGAGCTACGAGCGAATCCACCGCAGTAATTTGGTCGGCATGGGCGTGCTGGCGCTGGAGTTTCTGCCCGGGCAGAACCGCGAGTCGCTGGGGCTGAAGGGAACGGAGAGTTTCGATATTGAAGGGCTGTCCGCAGGACTCGAGCCCAAGCAGAAGCTCACGGTGCGGGCGCGCGACGAACGCGGCAAAGAGACGTGCTTCCAGGCCATCGCGCGCGTGGATACGCCGGAAGAGGTCACTTACTACCGTCACGGCGGGATTCTGCCGTACGTCCTGCGCCAGATGCTGTAGGGCAAGGGTAACTTTCCCTGCAGGCTGGCGTCTAAGTTAGCGAGAGTCGGGTGCCCCGATACTATTTCAAGAATGAGGTGAAGCAATGAATGCGCTGAGAAAGAGTCTGCTCACGCTGGCGGTCTGCGTGCTGGCGCTGGCAGTGGTGGCCGCTAACCTGCCGGCGCAGGACAAAGCCGGCCGAAGCAACTTCCGCGTCGAGTACAAGGAATTCAAGCTGAAGAACGGGATGCGGGTGATCCTGTCCGAGGATCACAACGCGCCCACCTATTCCGTCGCGCTGATTTACGACGTGGGTTCGCGCAACGAGCGCGAGGGCCGCACCGGCTTCGCGCACCTGTTCGAGCACATGATGTTCCAGGGCTCGGCCAATGTGGCCAAGCGCGAGCATATTGAGACCATCCAGCTTGTCGGCGGAGTGGTGAACGGCACCACCAACAACGACCGCACGCTGTACATCGAGACGTTGCCCGCCAACCAGCTCGACCTCGGCCTGTGGCTGGAAGCCGACCGCATGCGCGCGCTGAACGTGTCGCAGGACAACCTCACCAACCAGATCAACGCGGTGCAGGAAGAGCGCCGCCTGCGCATCGATAATCAGGCCTACGGCCCCACGTTTCTGGCCATCGACGAGACGGTGTACGACAACTTCGCCTACAAGCACTCGGTGATCGGCTCAATGGAAGACCTGAGCGCAGCCAGCCTGCAAGACGTGCAGGACTTCTTCCGCATCTACTACGCGCCGAACAACGCCACGCTGGCGCTGGTGGGCGATTTCAACACGCAGGAAGCGCTGGCCAAGATCAAGAAGTATTTTGAAGATATCCCGGCGCAGCCGGCGCCGCCCGACGTGGATCTGAGCGAGCCGAAGCAGACCGCCGAGCGCCGCCGCGTGATGGAAGATGCGTTTGCGCGCGCCCCGCGCGTGGACATTATTTACAAGATCCCGAACAACAAGTCGCAAGAGTGGTTTGCGCTCGACGTGGCCGGCGACGTGCTCGTGCGCGGGCAATCCTCGCGGCTCTACCAGAAGCTGGTGCGCGAGAAGCAGCTAGCCGTGAACGTATTCGGCGGGCCCGATTCCCGCCGCGGCCCTTCGATTTTCCAATTTGGCGCGATCCTGCGGCCGGGCGTGAATCCGGCGGACGTGGAAAAAGCGATTTACGAGGAGATTGAAAAGGTGAAGGCGGAGCTGGTTTTGCAGAAGGAGATCGACAAGATTTTCATGCAGAACCGGCGCACACGCGCGCAATCGCTCACCGGCACGCTGGCGCGGGCCATCCAGCTCGCGGAAGCCGCCGTGGACCACAACGACCCCGGCTTCATCAACACCATGCTCGACAAATACGGCAAGGTCACCGCGCCCGACATTCAGAAGGCGGCGCAGGCGTATTGGACCGAGAACAACCGCACCGTTCTCACCACCACGGTGAAAGCGGCAGGCGCCGGCGCCGGTGGCGCCGCGCAGCAGTAGGAGGAGACGACCATGAATTCACGGATGAAATCATTTGCCGCAATCCTCGTCGCGTTGGCGCTGGCGGTTTCCCCGCTGGGCGCGCAGCAGCAGGTCACGGCCGAGCAGGCCGCCAAGGGCGAACGGCTGAACCGCGCCCCAGTCAACAAGGAAACGCTGCGGGTGAAGCTGCCGCGGCCGGTGGAAAAAGTGCTCTCCAATGGGCTGACCGTGCTGATCATGGAAGACCGCCGCTTCCCGCTGGTTTCCGTTTCGCTGAACGTCAGCGGCGCAGGCGCTGTGTATGAGCCGGCGGAAATGCCCGGACTGGCGGCGATGAGCGCGCAGATGTTGCGCGAAGGAACCAAGACGCGCAACGCCAAGCAAATCGCCGAGGAAATTGACAACCTCGGAGCCACCATGAATGCCAACGCGAGTTTCGGCTCGGCGGCGAGCACCTTCAACGCCAGCGGGCTATCAGACAATTTCGATGAATGGTTTGCGCTAGCCACCGATTTGCTCCTGAATCCGACTTTCCCTGAGCAAGAGCTGGCGCGGCTCAAGCAGCAAAGCAAAGTTCAGATCAAGCAGCAGCGTGCCAACCCCGCGTTCCTACGCACCGAGCGCATCAGCAAAGCCGTCTACGGCGCGCATCCCGCCTCGGTGACCACGGCCACAGAAACCTCGGTGGATGCCTTTACCCCGGCCGCGCTGGCCAAGTGGCACGCGGAGCGCTACGTGCCGCAGAACACCATCCTCGGCATCGCCGGCGACGTGAATGCCGCCGCTACCTTCGCCAAGCTGGAGAAAATGCTGGCCGGCTGGAAGCGCACCGATTTGAAGGAACAGATTCCCGCCAATCCCAAGCCGGCGGCGGAGAAGAAAATCTACCTCGTCAACCGGCCCGGCTCAGCGCAAACCGACCTGGGACTGGCCTGCCTCTCCATCGACCGCACGCACGCGGACTACTATGCCTTCACGGTGATGAATCAGGTGGTAGGGGCCGGCTCCGCGGCGCGGCTGTTCAAGAACCTGCGCGAGGCCAAGGGCTACACCTACGGCGCGTACAGCAACTTCACCGCCATTAAGTGGCCCGGGCCGTGGCAGGCCTCGAGCCAGGTGCGCGGCGAGGTCACCGACGGCGCGATGACCGAGTTCCTCTACGAGATCAAGCGCATCCGCGACGAAGCGGTGCCGGCGCAGGAGCTCGAGGAGCAGAAGCGGCTGATCGTGGCGCAGTTTGCGCTGGGCCTCGAACAGCCGGCCAACGCGCTCAACCAGGCCATCGTCCGCAAGATTTACGGCTTCCCAGACAATTACTGGGATACGTACCCCGATAAGATCATGGCCGTCACGGCGGCGGACGTGCAGCGAGTGGCGAAGAAATACATCAATCCAGAAACGCTGCAAATCGTCGCCGTGGGTGATGCGGCCAAAATCAAGTCGGTGATGGAAAAGTACGGGCCGGTGGAGGTCTACGACGCGGACGGCAACAAAGTGACCGTCGCTGCTTCGTCCGGCCAGAATTAGGCTGGCGGGAAATTTCCGTTTCACGAAAGGGAGCGCGCCTGAGCGCCCCCTTTTTGTTGAAACCGCGCATACCGGCTGCACGTCTCTGCGTACAACCTAATGGAGGAGGGTGCGGCTACAAGGGACACCACACCCCCCGGGTGGCAGTGCCCTTCCTCCTTCTTTCGAAAAATTGAGGAGGCTTTCTTGCGAATCTCGCGGCTCGGACTGCTTGCTCTGACATTGCTGCTCGCGCTGGCCATGCTGCCGGTGGATGCCAAGCCCATCCGGATGGCGCGCCAGCCGGACTATCACGGCGGCAAAATCGTCTTCAGCTATTACGGCGACCTGTGGGTGGTGAATGAAGACGGCAGCTCGCCGCGGCGCCTCACCGTGCACACGGCGCGCGACACCTTCCCGCGCTTTTCACCCGACGGCAAGTGGATCGCGTTTTCCTCCGACCGCTATGGCAATGACGACGTCTTCGTGATTCCCGCCGCGGGCGGCGCCGCGAAGCAGCTCACCTTCCACAGCGCGGGCGACACGGTCGCCGGCTGGTCGCGCGACTCCAAGCGTGTGATTTTCTCCTCCGCGCGCGGCCGCGTGTATCCCGGAATTCCCAGCCTCTATGAGGTGCCCATCGACGGCGGGCTGGAAACGCCGCTGCTCACCGACTGGGGCGTCTGGGCCAGTTATTCCCCCGATGGCAAGAAGCTGGCCTTCAACCGCCACCCCATGTCGTGGTGGCGCAAACACTATCGCGGCAGCTATTCGGCAGACCTGTGGGTGACCGATCTCGACGGCAAGACGTTTCGCCGCATTCTCGATTCGGATCTGCCCGACGATGAGAAGCCGAACAACCTTTGGCCGATGTACGGCAATGGCGAGATTTTCTTCGTCTCTGACCGCGCCACGCGCGCCAAAGCCGGCTCAGCCAAGGTGATGGAGTCGGTGAACAACATCTGGAAAGTTTCCGCCGCAGGCGGGCAGCCCACGCAGGTGACGCGGCACACCAGCGGCTCGCTGTTTTATCCATCGATGTCGCCCGACGGAAAGATCATTGTCTACGAGGAAGGCTTCGGCATCTGGAAGCTCGACACCGCGAGCGGGCGCACCAGCGAGGTCAAGATCGAAATCGCAACCGACGCCAAAGAAAACAACTTTACGGTGCGCACCTTCAACGGCGAAACCGATTTCTACCACCTCTCTCCCTCCACGAAGCGCGCGGCGATTTCCACGCACGGCGAGATTTTCACCATTGCCACCGACCGCGGCGACGTAACCCGCGTCACGCGCAGCTACGCGCGCGACACCGATCCCACGTGGTCGCCTGATGGCAAGTGGATCGCCTTCATCAGCGACCAGTCGGGCCGCGACGAGGTATGGGTAATCGACGTGAATGGCGAAAACGCCCGCAAGCTTTCCGATTCCGATACCGAAAAAGATTCGCTGGCGTGGGCGCCGGATTCCAAATCGCTGGCCTACACCGCCTCGGACCACAAGCTGTATGTGGTGAACCCGGAAACCGGCGCCGCGAAGGCAGTGGCCTCGGCGGTGGCCGGCAATCTCTCTAATGCGCAGTTCTCGCCCGACGGCAAGTGGATTTCGTTCACCAAGCCCGACGCCAATTTCCGGGCCCACTTTCACATTGTCTCCGCTGACGGCGGAGAATCGCGCCGCGTCACCGACGACACCATCTTCTCCAGCACCGGCGCGCGCTGGACTGCCGACGGCAAGAAGCTCATCTTCCTCGGCGACTTCGTTCCCGGCGGCTCCGGCAACCTCGGCTCGAACGATTTTTCGCTTTACAGCGTTTCGCTCGCGAAGGACGAGAAGGATCCGCTGAGCCGCGATGTCGACACCGAAGAAGAAGCGATGGCCGCCGAGCGAGACGCGGCGGCACGGCGTCCGCGTCCGGCAGGGGCCGGCGGAGGTGAGCGCGAAAAGGTGGAGGTGAAAATTGACTGGGACGGCCTGGCGCGCCGCGTCACGCGCCTGACGCGCCTCTCCGAAAACGTCACTACTGCGGTGCCCGCGCCGGATAGCGCGAGCTATGCGTTTGTCACCGTGGGGCAAGAAGAGGGCCGCAACGCAGTGACGCTGTACACCATCCAGGCCGATGGCTCGCAGATGCGGCAGGTGACGCAAATCACCAGCGGCGGCGAAGGCGAAGGTGGCGGGCCCGGCCCAGGCGGCTTCGGCGGCGGCATCAGTGCCTTGCAGTACGCGCGTGACGGCCGCACGATTTACTTCCGCTCGGGCAACGGCATCTGGTCGGCATCGGTGCCGGGTGGCGGAGGAGGCGGCATGCAAGCCGCGGCGCCCGCCGGAGGGCCGGGCGGCGCAGCAGGAGGACGCCGCCGCATCAATTTCACTGTGCGAGTGGACATTGACCACGCCGAGGAACGCAAGCAGGTGTTCCACGAAGCATGGCGCATCATGAAGCACCGCTTCTACGATGCGGGCATGCACGGCGCGGACTGGAACAAGGTGCGCGCCATCTACGAGCCGTTGCTGGCCGATGCCGCCGACCGGGAAGACCTGCACGAAATCGTGCGCATGGTGCTTGGCGAGCTGAACGCGTCGCACACCGGCATTAGCGCGGGTGGCCCGCCCGAGCCGGGCACGATGCAGACTCGCTACCCGGGGTTCGACATCGACCCCGACGCGTCGGGCTTTTACAGAGTCACGCATGTTTACAAGAACGGCCCGGCGGACAACGACTACACCAAGATTGCAGCGGGCAACTACATTATCGAAGTCAACGGCCAGCCGCTGCGCTCCGGCGAAAACTACTGGAAGCATTACAACCTCGCGCCCGGGCGCAAGATGGAGTTCATCGCCAACAGCAAGCCCACAGCCGATGACGCGTGGAGCATCAAGGTCACGCCGGTCGCCGGCGGCGCGTTCGGCACGCTGCAGTATCAGAAGTGGGTGGAAGAGCGGCGCGCGCTGGTGGAGAAGCTCTCGAACGGCGAAATCGGCTATCTGCACATCCGCTCGATGAACCAGCCGTCGCTGCGCCAGTTTGAGCGCGATTTGGCCGACAATCACGACAAGAAAGCGCTGATCATCGACCAGCGCTTCAATCCCGGCGGCAACATCGATCAGGAGCTGCTGCAAATCCTCGGGCAGGGGCAGTATCAATACACGCGCTTCCGCGATTCAGTGCATAACACGCGGCCGGTGCGCGGCTTCTTCGGGCCGATGGTGGTGATGCAGAACGAACGCTCCACCTCGGACGCGGAAGTGTTCCCCGACGGATTCAAGACGCTGAAAATGGGCAAGACCGTCGGCGTGACCACCTATGGCGCGGTGATCGGCACCGGCGCTTTTCAATTGATGGACGGCTCCACCATCCGTACGCCCGGGTCCGGCCTGTGGAGCATCACCGGCCAGAACCTCGAGAACTACGGCGTGCCGCCCGACGTGTATGTGGACAACACGCCGGCTGATTTCCTGGCGGGCCGCGACGCACAAATCGAAAAAGCGGTCGAAGTGCTGAAAGACGATCTGCGCAAGGGCGCCGCACCGGGAAATATTCCCAAGCCCAAGTAGAATGCGCCACCTTCGCAGTTCTTCATGTAGGGGCGGACCGGCGTGTCCGCCCCTTTGTATTCCCTGCCAAAATGGCGTTTGGTGGATTCCCGTCCCGCGTGTCACACTTTCATGCCATGGACTTGCTGCACCAGATGGCTGCGTATGACCACGAGCAGGTGATCGCGCTGCAAAATCGCGCCTGCGGTTTGCGTGGCTTCCTTGCGATTCACGATACCACCCTGGGTCCGGCGCTGGGTGGCGTGCGCATCTGGCGCTACGCGAGCGAGAGCGACGCGCTGGCCGATGCGCTGCGGCTCTCCCGTGCGATGACCTACAAAGCTTCGCTCGCTGAGTTGCCCGCCGGCGGCGGCAAAGCCGTCATCATGCTGCACGACGGGCTCGACCGCGCAGCCGCCTTCGAAGCCTTCGGGCGCGTGGTGGAAAGCCTGCGCGGGCGCTTTTTCACCGGCGTCGACGTGGGCACCACCGCCGGCGATCTCGCCGCCATCGGCCGCGCCACGCGCTACGTGGCTTGCGAATCTTCGCCCGCGTTGGGCGACATCAATCAAATGACCGCCACCGGCGTGTGGCATGCCATGCGCGCGTGCCTGGAAGTGGCAGGCATCACGCCGCGCGGCGCGACGGTTGCGGTGCAGGGCGTGGGCAGCGTGGGCACGTATCTGGCGCGTATGCTGAAACGTGAAGGGATGAAGCTGATCGTGGCCGACATCAACGCGCGATGCGTGGAAGAAGTGGCCCGCGAGCTCGAGGCGCAGGTTGTGGCTCCGGAGCAGATTCTCTCGACCCCATGCGACGTGCTGGCGCCATGTGCGCTGGGCGGCGTGCTGAATGCCGAGTCGGTGCCGCGCATCGTGGCGCGCATCGTGTGCGGCTGCGCCAACAACGTACTGGCTGCGCCTGAGGATGGCGACGCACTGGCCGCGCGCGGCATTCTCTATGCGCCGGATTATCTCGCCAACGCCGGCGGGCTGATTCGCGGTGCGGAGTTTTACCTGCTGAATCGCGCCGATAGCAACCCCAGCCTGGCGCGCATCTACGACCGCATGAAACGCGTGCTCGAGGTCGCGCGCGAGCGCAGCATCTCCACCGCGCGCGTGGCCGACGAGTTGGCGGAGTCGCGCCTCAAGCGCCCCAAGCAGTTCGCCGACCTGCACTGGGGCGCGCCCGCGCCCGCCGTACCCAAGTGCGCATCGTAATCAAGGCAAAAGTAAAACGGAAAAAGGAAAAGGGAGGAGCAACCTCTGCTCCACCTCTTCTTTTCTTGCTTTTTCCTTTTTACTTTTTCCTTTTTCCTTCTTACTCTAGTTCGCGTGACCCTCAAACCGAGTTTGCAAGCGGTGTACATCCTGCTGGCCGCTTCGTGGGTGGTGAACGGCGGGTGGATGCTCTTCTGGCCGCACCATTGGTTCATCACCATTCCCGGCGCGAGCGATACCGGCCCGTTCAATCCTCACCTGGTGCGCGACTTCGGTGTGTGCTTCGTGCTGATTGGTGCGGCCGCGCTGGCGGCCTTTGCGCGCGGGAACTTCCGTTACTCTTATCACGCATGGATTCTCGCGTTCTTTGCGCTGCATGGCGCGGTGCACGTGTGGGAGCTGCTCTCCGGTTACACCCACGCGCACGTGTGGTGGCGCGCGTTCCCGTGGGTGTTTGGCGAGACCATTCTGCTGGCGCTGCTTTCTTTTCCCGCGGCGTGGCAAAAGCAGGGAGCAAGCGGCTAGAATAAAGGGATGGCTTCGCGGTTCAGCCCGGTTGCCGCCTGCACACTTATCGCGGTGCTCGCCATGGCCTGCCTTGGGGGGCTTGCCCGGGGCGCTCATGCCGAAGCGCAAAAGGACAAGAAGAAAACGGCGACGCTCAGCGGGATCATCTACCGCGGCGACCGGCAGAAGCCCGTGGCCGATGCGCAGGTCACGCTCACGGGGTTGCGCGTCGCACGCGACGAGGACATACCGATTCGCGCCGAGACACGCACTGACGCCGCGGGCGCGTACCGCTTCGATGATCTGGTCCCGCTGAACTACCGCGTCACCATCCGGACGTCCCACGAAAGCGAGGAGCAGGTGCCGTGCAAGCTGCGGCCCGCGCGTACCAGCGATCCCGA
>Ga0187893_10014073_pt1 | contig 10988 bp, 12 predicted proteins | sample MA1701074metaG_FD_139574 | JGI IMG/M metagenome (GOLD analysis project Ga0187893, IMG submission 139574) | White microbial mat communities from a basaltic lava cave in the Kipuka Kanohina Cave System on the Island of Hawaii, USA - MA170107-4 metaG ...
CCTCGACGTCCTTCCCGTTGATCTTGACCTTAGGCATGCGCCCCCACCGGCACCGCCGCCTCCCTCGACTTCATCGGACAGCGCTTCATCTCGACGTGCGCGTCGAACTCGGCCTTGAACTTCTGCACGTACGAGCGCGTCGGCATCGCCGCCGCGTCGGCCAGCACGCAGATCGTGCGCCCGACCATGCCGTCGCAGATGTCCGTCAGCAGCTTCACGTCCTCGGCCCGCCCGTGCCCCTCCTCGAGGCGGTGCAGGATCTTCTCGAGCCAGCCCGTCCCCTCGCGGCACGGCGTGCACTGGCCGCACGACTCGTGGTGGAAGAAGCGCAGCGTGTTGAAGAGCGCGTCCACCATGCACGTCGTCTCGTCCATCACGAAGACGCCCGCGGATCCGAGCATCGTCTTCGCCGCGCCGAGCGAGTCGAAGTCCATCTTCACCTCGAGCTCCTCGGCCGTGAGGATCGCGCTCGAGATGCCGCCCGGCACGACCGCCTTCAGCTTCCTGCCGCCGCGGACGCCACCCGCCAGCTCGATGAGCTCGCGGCACGGGATCCCGAGCGGCGCCTCGTAGAGGCCGGGGCGCTCGACGTGCCCCGACACGCTGAAGATCATCGTGCCCGGCGCCTTCTCGGTGCCGACCTTGCGGAACCAGTCGACGCCGTGGTTGACGATGAGCGGGACCGTCGCGATCGTCGCGACGTTGTTCACGATCGTCGGGCAGCGGAAATAGCCCTCGACGGCCGGGAACGGCGGCTTGATCTTCGGATAGCCGCGCTGCCCCTCGAGCGACGTGATGAGGCCGGTCTCCTCGCCGCAGATGTACGCGCCGGCGCCCCGCGCGATGGTCGCGTCGAGCCGGTATTTCGTGCCGAACGGGTCCGCGCCCAGCAGCCCGGCCTGGTACGCCTCGTCGACGGCCCCCTGCGCGGTCTTCGCGCCGAGGCCGAACTCGCCGCGCAGGTACCAGTAGATGTCGTGCGCGCCGATCGCGTACGCGGCGATCATCGCGCCCTCGAGGATCGCGTGCGGATCGCGTTCCGTGAGCATCTTGTCCTTGAAGGTGCCGGGCTCGCTCTCGTCGTCGTTGAGGATCAGGTACTTCGGCTTCGGGCTCTGCGGCGGGACGAACGACCACTTCATGCCGGTCGAGAAGCCCGCGCCGCCGCGCCCGCGCAGGCCGGAGCGCTTGATGAAGTCGATGATCCCCTCCTCGACGATCTGCTTCCCGTCCGCGCCGCCCATCTTCGAGAGCGGCTTCATCGTCGTGAGGACCTTCCGCGCGGCGTTGTAGCCCCCGCGCGCAAGGTAGTGCGCGAGCGTCTCGGAGCCCTTCTCGAGCACGTGCTTGAGGAGCATCGGCTCGTACCGGTGCTTCGGCACGGTGTACGCCATCTGGACCGGCTTCCACGTGCCGGCGCGCATCGAGTCGACCATGCCGTCGACGACCGTCGCGCCCAGCCGGTCGTAGTAGTGCTCGTTCACCTGCATGCACGGCGCGTTGTCGCAGTTCGCGAGGCACTCGACCTTCTTGAGCGTGAACGTGCCGTCGGCGGACGTCTCCCCGTTCGCGAGGCCGAGCCTGGCGCCCAGGTGCTTGTAGAGGTCGACGCCGCCGCGCAGCGCGCACGGGAGGGTCGCGCACACCTGGAGGATGTAGGTGCCGTCCGTCGGGCGGCGGTAGTGCGTGTAGAACGTGAAGACGCCGAAGACGGTCGCCGGCGAGACGCCGATGATCCGGGCGACGTAGATCATCCCCTCCTCGGTGACCGCGCCGAACTCGCGCTCGAGGAGCCGCAGCGCCGGGAGAAGCGCCGCCTGGCGCTTCGGGTAGCGCTTGCAGATCTCCTCGAGCTCGAAGAGGGTTCCCTTGTTGAATTCGATGCTCATTCGGTCCGTGATCCGCGATCCGAGCTCCGTGGTCCGCTCACCGATCCAGCTCCCCCGCGATGATGTTCAGACTCGACAGGTTCGCGACGACATCCGACAGGAGCCCGCCCTCGCTCATGCGCGGCAGGGCCTGGTAGTTGTAGAAGCTCGGCGGCCGCACGCGGAACCGCCACGGGCGCTGCGTGCCGTCGCTCACGAGGTAGAAGCCGAGCTCGCCGTTGGGCGCCTCCGTGCACGAGTACACCTCGCCCTTCGGCGGGCAGATCCCGTGCCCGTACATGTACGTCTTGAAGTGGTAGATGAGCCCTTCCATCCCGCCCTGCGGGTTGTTCCCCGCGTCCTTGAGCGGGATTACCACGCGCGGGTCGTCCACGTTCACCGGCCCCGCGGGCATCTTCCTCAGGACCTGGTCCACGATCTTGAGCGCCTCGCGCATCTCCTTCATGCGGACGCGGTACCGCGCGTACACGTCGCCCTCCTGCTCGGCGGCCACCTCGAACTCGTACTGCTCGTAGCCGAGGTACGGGCGCTGCTTGCGCACGTCGTACGCCACGCCCGTCGACCGCAGCAGCGGCCCCGTCAGCCCGAGGTCGATCGCGTCGTTCGCCGAGATCGCCCCCACGCCCTTCGTGCGCTTCACGAAGATCGTGTTGTTCGAGAGCACGTCGTCGATCTCGTCGATCGTCTTCGCGCACTTCGACATGAACGCGCGGCACATCGGCTCGAAGTCCGGCGGCAGGTCGCGCATGAGCCCGCCGATCCGCGTGTAGCTCGTCGTGAGGCGCGCCCCCGTCACCGCCTCGAAGATGTCGTAGAGCTTCTCGCGCTCGATGAACGTCCAGAGCATGACGCTGAACGCGCCCAGGTCCATCGCCTGCAGGCCCACCGACAGGATGTGGTCGGCCACGCGCGAGAGCTCCGCGAGCGCGACCCGGATCGCCGCGCAGCGCGGGGTCACCTTGATCCCCATCAGCTCCTCGCACGCGAGCGAGAAGCCGACGTTGTTGCACAGCGGCGACAGGTAGTTCATCCGGTCGGTGATCGTGACCGTCTGGTTGTAGGTGCGGTACTCGCCGAGCTTCTCGAAGCCGCTGTGGAGGTAGCCGAGCTCCGGCTCGATCTTGAGCACGCGCTCGCCGTCGACCGTGATGATGTTGCGGAGCGTCCCGTGCGTGGCCGGGTGCTGCGGGCCGAAGTTGACGATCATCCGGCGCGCCCCGAGGTCGCCTTCGAGCTCCTGCTCGACCTGCATCGCGGGCGAGGACGGCATGTCGGCCATCACGCACCCCCCGCGTACTTCGGGAAGTTGTCCCGCTCGCCGAGGCCGCGCAGCGGGTAGTCCTTCCGCAGCGGGTGGCCGGTGTAGTAGTCCGGGAGCATGATGCGTTTCAGGTCGGGGTGCCCCGCGAACTCGATGCCGTAGAGGTCGAACACCTCGCGCTCCGCCCACGGTGCCGACTTCCAGAGGCCGGACACGCTGTCGATGGTGGGGTCCGCCTCGGGCACGTACGCCTTCACCCGGAAGTAGCCGTTCTTGCTGATCGAGTAGAGCTGGTAGACGACGCAGAAGCGCTCGGGCGCGCCCTGGTTCAGATAGTCCACCGCCGTCACGTCCATCAGCATCTCGAACTGCAGCTCCGCGTCCGACTTCAGGAACGTGAGCAGGTCGACGATCCGGTCGCGGCGCACGTCGGCGTAGCGCTGCCCGCAGCTCTCGCCCGTCCCGATGAGGACGTCCGGGAAGAGCGCGACGAGCTTCTCGACGGCGGCGGCGGAGACGTCAGTCATTTCGACCTGGGGTTAGGCGGTGCGCTGGCGGATGCCCTCGCTGTCGACGATCTCCTGGATCTTGATGAGCGCGTCGATGATGCTCTCCGGGCGCGGCGGGCATCCGGGGATGTAGACGTTCACCGGGATGAACTTGTCGACGCCCTGGATCATCGCGTACGTGTCGAAGATGCCCCCGCACGACGCGCACGCGCCCTGCGAGATGCACCACTTCGGCTCGGGCATCTGCTCCCAGATCTTCGAGAGCACGGGCATCATCTTGAGCGAGATGCGACCCGAGACGATCATGAGGTCGCTCTGGCGCGGGCTGAAGCGGATCACCTCCGCGCCGAAGCGCGCCATGTCGTACTTCGAGGCGAGCGTGGCCATGAGCTCGATGGCGCAGCACGCGGTGCCGAACGGCATCGGCCAGAGGCTGTTCCGGCGGGCCCAGGTGACGACCTCGCGCAGCGACGTCGTCAGGATGCCCTCGTGCTGCCACGGCTGCGTTGCCATGTGTGCTACTCCCACTCCAGCGCGCCGCGGCGCCAGATGTATGCGAGGCCGAACCCGACGACCGCGAGGAAGATCCCCATCTCGATGAGGCCCTCCGTGCCGAGCTTGCGGTACATCACCGCCCAGGGCACGAGAAACACGGTCTCGATGTCGAACAGGATGAACAGGATCGCCACCAGATAGAAGTGGACCGAGAACCGCTGGCGCGACGGCGACAGGATCGGCACGCCGCACTCGTACGGATCGTACTTCTCCTTCGGTCGCGACTTCGGCCCCAGAATCTTCGTCACCACGCCCGACAGGCCCAGAATGGTCGCCGCGACGCCGACGACGCACAGCGAATAGAGTGCGACTTTGGCCCATTCCATGGCGGTCGGCGTATTGAAGCAGACCCCCAAAGTGTTGTCAATTTAACCCGGCGGGCGACGACGTTTCTGCTGTAGGATGCGGTGTCCAATCCGAGGAGGAGCCAAGCGATGAGGGTAGGGATCGTCGCGACCGCGGTTCTCGCTCTGTCGACCGCCGCCCGGGCCCAGGAGCCGAAGCCCGGACAGGCCCACCCCAAGGTCGACCAGGCGAAGGTCGACGCCGCCATCGAGCGCGGCGCGAAATGGTTGATGGGCCAGGGGTCCGTCACCCTCGGCCACAACTTCACGACGGAGCTGTCGTACGACGAGCTCGTGCTCTACACGCTCATCCACGCGGGCGTCGATTACAACGACGCGAAGTTCAAGAGCCTGCTCGAGACCGCGACGACCGCGACGCTCAAGCGCACGTACCGCACCGTCCTCACCGCGATGGCCCTCGAGACGCTCGACCGCGCGAAGTACCAGAACCGCATCGCCGACTGCGCGCAGTACCTCGCCGACAACCAGTGCGTGAACGGCCAGTGGTTCTACGGCGAGGAGACGAAGCTCCCCGAGCGCGAGAAACCGAAGGAGGACGTCGCGACCGGCGGCGGCTCCGGCGGATCGAGTCCGCCTCCGAAGGGCGGCACGAAGGCGCTCCCGCGCATCCGCATCGTGCAGAAGCGCTCGGGCGGCGACGCCGGCGACAACTCGAACTCGCAGTACGCGGCGCTCGGCATCCGCGCGTGCGTCAACGCGGGCGTCGAGTTCGACCCGAAGATCATCCAGAAGGCCGCCGAGTGGTGGGAGAAGTGCCAGCAGAAATCGAAGGACGCCGCCGGCTGGGGCTACTGCCACAAGGGTCAGTACTCCAACGGCAACCTCACGGTCCAGGGCGACGACCCGTACGGCTCGATGACGGCGGGCGGGCTCGGGTCGCTGTGCATCTACCGCTGGATCCAGCGGATGGACTACAAGCGCGACAAGTCGGTCGCCGGCGCCTCCAACTGGATGGCGGCGAACCTGAAGTTCCCGGAGAACCCGAAGTACAGCGACACGAAGCGCTGGGTGTACTACTGGATCTACGCGATCGAGCGCGCGGGCATGATCTACGGCACGGAGAAGTTCGGCTCGCACGAGTGGTATCCCGAGGGCGCCGAGTGGCTCCTCAAGGAGCAGAAGGAGAACGGCTCGTGGGTCGGCCCGGAGGCGGGCGGCGCGATCAGCGACACCTGCTTCGCGATCCTCTTCCTCCGCCGCGCGACGAAGCCGCTGCCCAAGGTCGCCACCGGGGGCAAGTAACCCCCCACCCGCGATTTCGCGATTCGTAATTCGCGATTCGCCCGTACAATCTCCGGTCTCGATCCCGGAGGCTTCATGATCGCCTTGATCGTCGCGCTCCTTGCCCAGGCGCCGGACCGTTCCACCCCCGAGAAGACCTACGAAGCCTTCAGCGCCTTCTGGTCGTCCCTCTCCAACGACGCGGGCGACCACTGGCTCAAGCTCTCCGAGGACGTCGAGTCGCTCGGCGACGGCCAGCAGACGGTCGAGTTCCGCGCGCGCGCCGCCAAGCGCCGCAAGGACCTGCGCCAGATGATGGACGACTCGCGCGTCCTCTCGTCAAAGCACGCCATCGCGAAGAAGACCGAGGACAAGGACGGCTCGGTCGCGATCGACGGCGTCAACAACGTCCGGCGCCGGCGGCGCGACCTCGAGAACCAGAAGGTCGAGGAGATCGACGAGGCGCTGCCGAACCGGATCGTGCTGGTGAAGTCGGGCGGCCTCTGGCTGGTGCGCGAGATCTACCGCTCGTGTCTCATGTGCGGCGCGAAGGGCGTGTGCGCGAACTGCGAAGGCACGGGCGCGATCGGCGAGGAGAAGTGCTTCGCCTGCGAGGGGCAGAGGAGCTGCAAGACCTGCGCCGGCTCGAAGCTCGTGAAGGAGGACCTGGGAGCCGCGGGCATGGAACTCACGCTCGCGGACGCGCCGAAGGTGTCGGCCGACCTCTCGACGCCGAAAGCGGCCGCGCAGGCGTACGCGGACCTCGCGCTGCTCCGCACGATCCGCCTGTCCGAGGGCATGCAGAAGTTCGTCGACGGCGTGATGGCGAAGTTCCGACTCTTCATCGCGCCGGACACGCTCAAGACCGTCGAGGACGCCGTCGCGCGCACCCTGGAGGCCGGCCGCGCCCGGGCGAAGGAGGGCGGCCCGAAAGTGGAGTCGGTCACCGAGAAGGGCGACGTCGCGCACGCCGTGATCGTCGAGCGCGGGGGCGAGAACGCGCGCCGTCAACGCGTCGTCTTCCGCAAGGTCGGCGACAAGTGGCTCGTGGACGCCGAGGAGCATCCGTGCTGGTGCAAGGAAGGCAAATGCGGGGCGTGCGAGGGAGCGGGCGTGGTCGAGGGCGAGCCGTGCACGGGGTGCGCGGGCACCAAGGTCTGCGCCACCTGCAAGGGTCAGGGCTGGGTCGACCCGGCGGACGGGAATCCGTAGAATCAGGGGCGTGAAGGAAAGCCTCCTCTACGACCGGCTGCCGAACGGCAAGGTGAAGTGCAACGTCTGCGCCGTCCGGTGCATCATCCCGGAGGGCGACCGCGGCGTCTGACGCACTCGCCTCAACCGGGGCGGTACGCTCTACACGCTCATCTACGGGCTCACCAGCGGAGCCTGCGTCGACCCGATCGAGAAGAAGCCGCTCTACCACTTCTACCCGGGCACGCAGATCCTCTCGATGGGCACGCGCGGCTGCAACTTCCGCTGCCCCGGCTGCCAGAACTGGGAGATCAGCCACGACTCGCCCGACGAGTTCGGGAAGAACATGGAGCGGATCGATCCGGCCGAGAGCGCGCGCCTCGCCGCGAAACTCGGCGCGCAGGGGATCTGCTGGACCTACAACGACCCGACCATCTGGCTGGAGCACACGCTCGAGGCGATGATCGAGGCGAAGAAGCTCGGCCTCTACAGCGCGTACATCACCAACGGCTACGCCACGCCCGAGCACATGGAGCTCATCGGCCCGCACCTCACCGCCTGGCGCGCCGACATCAAGGGCTTCACGCGCGAGAGCTACAAGAAGATCTCGGCGTTCGCGAAGTTCGACCCCGTGCTCGAGATGACCGAGCTCGCGCTCAAGACATACGGCATGTGGGTCGAGTGCGTGACGAACGTCACGCCCACGGTCAACGACTCCGAGGCGATCGCGCACGGGATTGCTTCGTGGATCCGCGACAGGCTGGGCCCGCTCACGCCCTGGCACGTCACACGCTTCTTCCCGTACCTCGACCTCTCGCACCTGCCGCCCACGCCGATCGCGACGATGGAGCGCTTCTGCGAGATCGGCCGCGAGGAGGGGCTCAAGTACGTCTACATGGGCAACACCCCCGGGCACGACTGGGAGGACACGCACTGCCACGGGTGCGGCACGAAGCTCATCAAGCGCCAGCACTTCGCCGTGGTGAAGTCCGTGCTGGTTGACGGCCGCTGCCCGACGTGCGGCGCCCAGATCCCCGGCCGCTTCCAGACGAAGATCGATCCGACGAGCGGCCGGCGGGTTCCGGTCCTCCTGTCGTAGACCCGGTCCTCTCTGTCCTCCGGGTCCTCTGGCGTCTACTTCTTCTTCTCGTCCGGCAACGCCGCCGACGTCACCTCGAGCGTGAGCGTCACCTTCTCCGTCTTCTCGTCCTTCTCCTCGCGAAGGACGCCGCCCACCACGAACGTCGTCATCCCGTCGTCGAAGAGCCGCCGCAGCCGCTTGAACGGATGCTCGGGCGGCGCACCCTTCACCTCGCCCTCCTCGAGCGCGAACACCCTCTCGGACCCGCGCGCCTTGAAGACGTGCTTCCCGTCCTTCTTGTCGACAGCGCCCGCGAGCTCGACGCGCACCTTCCCCATCGCGTACTTCTTGTCCAGCGCCTTGCGGATCTCGCTCGGGAGAACGACCGCCTTCTCGCTCACGTCGAGCGTCACGAAGTCGTCCTCGAACTTCGCCTTGCGAACGCCCTCCAGGCCCCGCATCGCGGCGGCGATCGCCGCCCCTCAGCTCGACCCTCAGGACGTGCCGCCGACCTGGAAGCGGACCGTGTATGTCGGGTCGTCCTGGGCGCCGAAGCCCGCAGGCTCACCCGGCGTCGCGACGCTCGGCGAAGGCGGCTCCTGGCCGAGAACCAGCACCAGCGCGATCGCGTATCTCATATGCTGATTATACGCATGCGCTACACGAACGTCTCGCTGTCCCCGGCGCGCGACCTCCTCACGTTCCGCGGCCCCGCGCTCGACGGACGCGGCGACGTCGCGCTCTTCGTCCCCGAGGGCCCGGGCCCCTTCCCGCTCGTCGTCCTTCTCCACGGCGTCCACGGCAGCTCGTGGTCGTGGCGCGCCCTCGGGAGCGCCGACGCGACCGCGCGCGCCGCGCCGAAGCCGATGGTCGTCGCGATGCCGAGCGACGGCCTCGCCGGCGACGGCACGGGCTACGTCGGCCGCTACGAGCGCTGGATCCTGGACGACGTGGTCGGGTGCGTGCGCGAGGTCGTGCCCGCGACGACGGGCCCGCTCTTCCTCGCGGGTCTCTCGATGGGCGGTTACGGCGCGCTCCGACTGGCCGTCAAGCACGCCGACCGCGTCCGCGCGGCGTCCGCGCACTCGACGCTCACCGAGCTCGCGCAGCTCGCCCACTTCACCGCCGACCCGCTCCCGCCCCCCGAGCCCGACCACTCGATCCTGCACTGGGTCGACGCGAACCGCGTCCGCCTTCCACGCCTCCGGTTCGACTGCGGGACGGAGGATCCGGTCCTCCCCGCCAGCCGCGCGCTCCATCGCGCGCTCGACGAGCGCCGCGTCGCGCACGGCTACGCGGAGTTCCCGGGCGGCCACGACTGGGCCTACTGGACCTCTCACCTCCCCGACACGATGGCTTTCTTCGCCGCGTGTCTCTAGGTTATTATTTCGCCGATGGATCGCCCGACGCGCGAGAAGCTGCTCGAGCTCGCGGCGGGCGGCTCGCTCGAGGAGCGGGTCCGGGCCGCCATGAAGGACTTCTGCTTCACGCTCACGATCCACGAGGGGAAGCAGCGCACATGGTTCGGCGACTGCACCGTGACCGTCAACCGCAACGTCGCCTTCAACTTTTTCACGGCCGACGTGCGCGAGGACCCGGGCCTCGAGCCCTACCCCGTCATCCGCAGCGAGCGGACCGAGACGGTGAACGTCCGCGCCTCCGACGGGACCGTCCCCGCGTTCTACCTCGCGGCCCCCGAGTGGCGCTCCGCCGTGGAGTCGATCCTGCGCCTGGCCGCCGGCTACGCGGACATCCGCCTCCTCCCCGACGCGTGGTTCGAGGACGAGCCGATCGTCCGGCTCCTGCGCCAGCGGCTGCTCATCCATCCCGCCGTGCGGAGCGAGCGCGGCGCGGACTGGCCGCCGCTGCTGAGGTGAGCATGCCGATCCGCATCCCCTGCACGTGCAAGGCGAACCTCAACATCGCCGACCACCTCGCCGGCAAGAACGTCCGATGCCCGAAGTGCAGGACCGTGCTCCGCGTGCCGACGAACGAGGACGTCGCGCGCGCCGCGGAGCCGACGATGGAGTTGAGCGCGCCCGAGCGCGCGTCGATCGAGGCCGGCGCGACCACCGACGCGAAGCGGAAGAAGGCGCGCCAGGAGCTGCGCAAGATCCGCGACGACCTCGTCGAGCAGGCCCGCAGCCAGGAGCGCTACATCCCGCCGAACGCGGGCGCGGCGAAGGCGCGCGCCGTCGAGCCGACGATGATGATCGATCTGCGCCCCAAGGCGGAGGAGCCTCCGCCGCCGGGCGACCTGAGCCCGGAAGAGGTCGAGAAGATGAAGAACGAGCCCGTCCCGGGCTCGCGACTCAAGCTGAAGGGCGAGGACCCGGAGCGTCAGGGGCGCATGTCCGAGCCGACGATGATGATGCCGATGGCCGAGGTCCCGGCGCCGGAGCCGGTGCCCGAAGCGCCGCCCGAAGCTCCGGGACTCAAACTGAAGGGCGACACGTCCGACCACGTCGGCCGCTTCTCCGAACCGACGATGCAGCTCTCCGCGGACGCGGTGCCGAAGGACGCGGAGCCGGAGCCGGACCCGCAGGACTCCGAGCCGATTCGCTTCGCGAAGACGACCGAGAAGCGGCCGGTGACCCGGAGGCCCGGGCGCACGATCGTGATCGCGATCGCCGCGGGCGCGACCGTCGCGCTCGGGCTGCTGCTCTGGTGGCTTCTCGGGTAGTGGACGCTACTTCTTTCCCTTGATCGCCTCGGCGCTCTCGAGCGAAAGCACCTCGCCGGTCTTCTCCTCCTTCGTCAGCCGGCCCTTCACGCGCATCAGCCTGCCGTCCTTGAGCAGCGTCTCGATCTGCGCGACGACGTCGGGCGGGTCCTTCTCGCCCTCCTTCTTCGCGCGGTTGCGCAACGTGTACTTCGCGCCCGATCCGCGCGCCTTGAGCGTGAGGCCCGCGTCGC
>Ga0187893_10014075_pt1 | contig 10988 bp, 5 predicted proteins | sample MA1701074metaG_FD_139574 | JGI IMG/M metagenome (GOLD analysis project Ga0187893, IMG submission 139574) | White microbial mat communities from a basaltic lava cave in the Kipuka Kanohina Cave System on the Island of Hawaii, USA - MA170107-4 metaG ...
ACGCCGGTGACGATCGTGCGCAGCCCGATGCCGTGCGTGGCGAACATCACTGCGGCGAGGGTCGCCGCCTGGAGAAACACCGCGTCGTAGCCAATCCATGCGACGCCGGAGATCAGCACCACCACCCACCAGATCGGCCGGCGCAATGTGGCAACCGTCGCCAGGCCATAGAGCAGCACGACGTTCCAGGTGTGCTGCTGCAGGTTGGTCAGCCAGGAGGCATAGCCGAGCGCGCCGTCCAGCAGCATGGCGATGTAGGCCGATGCCAGCAGCGAGTGCAGCGGCGCGATCCATGCGAAGCGCGCCAGCATCAGGACTGTCGCCACCACGACCCCGATGAGCGGAAGCGTGTAGGCGTCGCCGCCGAACCAGAGCCAGGGCACGAGGACATAGGCGCCGCCGATCGGATGATGGGTGAGGTGAAAGAGCCCACAGCGCGACTCCACCGACGGGCCGAAGCCGGTTTGGGGGATCGGCTCGCTGCGCGCCAGCGCAGCGGCCTCGAGGAGCGTTTCGACCGCCAGGTGGTCGCTCCACTGCACGACCGTCCTGCCCGCGTTCCAGGTCATCACGCCGATACCCACGGCCGCGAGCAGCGCCAGGCAGCGGCCGAGCAGCAGGCCGCGCGCGGCGAGCGTACGGCGGATCGCCTCGGCGCTGGCGCGAGCAGCCGCGACCGCGCGCCGGTGGATGGGGTCCTGAGTCGGCGGTACCTGGTCGCCCGTTGCCGGCCCGGACTCCTCGCCCATCGTGCGCTCACTGACCACAAGCGCCCGGCGAAATCCAGGTTGCGCGCCGCCGCGACGCAGGGTAGAGCCGCCTCGGTGCCCGCGTGACGTCGCTCGATCCCACTGCGACTCTTCCGGAGGAGACGATCGGCGTGCAGACGCGGCGCGCGATCCGCATCGTCCTCCCGGCGTACAACGAGGCCGAGAATCTGCCGGCTCTACTGCGCGGTGTGCAGGAGACGATGGAGGAGGCGGGCGCAGCCTACGAGGTCATCGTAGTGGACGACGGCAGCCGCGATCGGACGGCGGCGATCGCCGAAGCGTTCGCCGCGACGCTGCCGCTGGTGCTGGTGCGCCACCCGGTGAACCAGGGGCTGGGCGCCACGTTGCGCGATGGATTGCACACCGCGCTGGAGCGCGCCGGCGCGCGCGACATCGTCGTCACCATGGACGCCGACGACACGCATGTCCCGGGCCTGATCCCGCGCATGGTCGCGGCGATCGGCGAAGGGCACGACGTGGTCATCGCGTCGCGCTATCGACCGGGCGCGCGGGTCTGCGGCGTGCCGCTGCTGCGCCGCATCATGAGCGGCGGCGCCGGGCTGCTGATGCGCGCCGTCTTTCCGATCCCCGGCGTGCGCGACTACACCTGCGGCTACCGGGCCTACCGGGTCGAGGCGCTGCGCCGCGCCGCCGAGCGATACGGCAGCGCGCTGGTCGACCAGGAAGGCTTCCAGTGCATGGTCGACGTCCTGCTCAAGCTGCGCCCGCTCGGGCTGGTCTTCGGCGAAGTCCCCATCGTGCTGCGCTACGACCGCAAGGGCGGCGAGAGCAAGATGCGCGTCGGCCGCACCGCGCTGCACACGCTGCGCCTCCTCCTGCGCCGCCGCCTCGGCCTGTAAGTGAGGCGAGCGTCGGAGGGGGGCGGCCACAAGGGCCGCCGCTACCCGGATCACTACGGTTACCGGGTTACGATGCCGGTCGCGGACGCGCCATTCGCCCGTCACAACGTGGCTGATCGCGTACGCTCCGGGTAGCGGCGGCCCTTGTGGCCGCCCCCCACCGAACTGGGTATGACGACGCGACTCTTCAGCGAATGCCTGCGTCGTACGTCATCAGTACAGCCATTGCGCGCCACTCGCTGCCGCGATCGTCTGAGAGACGATGGTTCGATTCCGAAACGACCGCCTGCCGCGTGACGCGTACACCGAATCCGGACGACCGAGCTTTATCACGGTGCGAGCGTATCGAAGGCAGCGGCCGTTCACGCGCCAAGAAATCAACGATGCCATAGTCGGTGAGCTCCTGGCGGAACGCACTCGCTCGAGGTGCGATCTGTATGCCTTCTGTCTGATGCCCGACCATCTCCACGTGCTCGCAGCGCCACGGATGGATGGGGCATCCGTGTTGAGGTTCGTCGATCGGTTCAAAGGGTTGTCCACGAGCATCAGCTGGCAGCTCGGCTGGCATGGCAAGTTGTGGCAGCCGCGCTACTACGACCACGTGCTGCGCAGCGACGAACAGCTGGATCGTGTGTGCGAGTACATCGTGGCGAATCCCGTGCGGGCTGGGCTCGCGGAGGATCCGGCCGGCTATCGCTGGTGCAAGTTGGTTGACCTGCCGCCCGAGTGACGGCGGTGGGGGGCGGCCACAAGGGCCGCCGCTACCCGGAGCGCAGACGATCGGCTGGTTGTGATCCGGGTCGCGTACCGATCACACGGTACCGGACCGGATCGCCACGGTACCGGTTGCGACGCTCGTCGCGGACGCGCTCTTCGGCCGTCACAACGTGGCTGGTCGCATACGCTCCGGGTAGCGGCGGCCCTTGTGGCCGCCCCCCACCGTCGGTCGCCACGAGGGCGACGCATGCGTCGCCCCTACTCGAGGTAGCCGAGGGCGCGCAGGCGCTCGCGGGTGTCGTCGTCGAGCGACGCGGCCTGCGGGCGCGTGCGGGTGCTCGACGCGATATGGCGGTCGAGCTCGGCGCGCAGCGCGGCGGCGGTGGCGGCGTGCGATGTCTTGAGCTCGCGGCGCTCACCGGGGTCGGCGGCCAGGTCGAAGAGGCGGACGTTGTTGGCGTCCACATCGGCGATCAACTTGTGCGGCCAGCGGATGATCGCGGCGGCGCGCGGCCCGTAGCGCGGGCTCTCGGCCACCAGCGGGCGCGCCGCGGGCGGGCGGCGCGCCCGCAGGAGCGGCCACAGCGAGATGCCGGCGGTGCCCGGCAGCGGCGGCGCACCGAGCGCATCGAGCAGCGTCGGCGCGACGTCGGCGAGCGATACCGGCGTACGGATGCGACCCGGGCGCACGCCGGGGCCCCAGACCAGCAGCGGCACGCGCAGCAGCTCGTCGTACATCGTGTGTCCGTGCTCGAACCCGCCGTGGTCCCAGAGCTCCTCGCCGTGATCGGCGGTGAACACGACCACGGCACGCTGCCACACGCCGAGGGCGCGCAGCCCGGCGGCGAAGCGCGCCATCTGCTCGTCGACGAAGGCGATCTCCTCGTCGTACGCCGCGCCGACGAATCGCTGCTCGTCGTCGGTGAGTTGCAGGCCGGCGCGCAGGCGCAGCGTCTCGGCGAATGGCAGGCTGCAGCGCCCGGCGGGGAGCGCCGCGGTGAAGCGCCCGCGCGTGGCTGCCGGCGGATCGTAGTTCATGTGGGGGTCGAAGATGTGCACCAGCAGGAAGAACGGCGCGCCGTGGCGCTCGGCGATCCACGCCAGGGCGCGGTCGACGATGACGTCGGCGCGGCGCAAGTGGTCCATGCCGCCGGCCTCGTAGTCGTACGAGGCGAAGCCGCGGGCGACGCCGAAGCGCGCGTGCAGGTTCGGGTTCCCGGCGACGGCGTGGGTGGGATAGCCGAAGGCGAGCAACGCCTCGCCGATGGTCGGCGGCTCCGGCCGCAGTTGCCCGTAGAGGACCTTCTCGCCCACCGTGAGCACCGCCCCGGCGCCGTGCTGAGCCGGCAGGAGGCCGGTGTAGAGCGAGCCCATCGTCGGCAGCGTCCACGGCGACGTCGCGTAGGCGCGCTCGAACACCGCCGCCGACCGCGCCAGCGACGAGAGCGCCGGCGCGGTGTTGCGCCGGTACCCGTAGACCCCGAGGCGGTCGGCGCGCAGTGTGTCGACGACGATGAGAATGACCGGCGGGTTGTCGCAGCCGGCGAGCTCGGCGGCGCCGGCAGGCGGCACGGCGAGGAGCAGCAACGCCAGCAGGACCGCGGTTGGGACGTGCGAAACATAACCGCCATGACGCCAAGGACGCCAAGTCCGGAACGAGGGGCGACAAGCTATTGATTCAGGGAAGCCCACCGGAGGAATCAGCCGACGTCTGGCGCGGAGCATTGGTTTGTCTCGTCTGGCCTTGGCGACCTTGGCGTCTTGGCGGTGCCTTGGTGTGTGTCGGGCTAGAAGAGGGTTCGGGGTGAGTCAAGGTGGCGTGACCCTCCGAGGGTGATGTGTTACATCGCGATTCGCCCCGTGCCTACTCGCTTGGAGAGCCGCGCTGCGCCCGCGCCCGTCAGCTCGTCGCTCGCGCCGCGCTGGCTCCGACGCCTCGCCGTCGTCGCCGCGGTGGCGGCCCTGGCGTTGTGGGTCCACCTGTACGAGTTCCTCGGCACCAATACGTGGGACGCGGCGCTGTTCCTGGTCATCGGCAAGATGATGCAGCGCGGCCTGCTGCTCTACCGCGATCTCTGGGAAATGAAGCCGCCGGGGATGTTCTTCTACCAGTGGGCGGTGTTCTCGGTGTTGCCGGTCGAGGTGTGGAGCCTGCGCTTCACCGACTACGCGCTGTACGTCGCGGCCGGAGTCGTGTTCTTTCACGTGTGCCGGGTCGAGGCGCGCTGGCCGCTGGCGCTGGCCGGCACCGGCGTGTGGCTCTACTTCGCCCATCATCCAATCTACAACAACAACGGCTTCTACACCGAGGAGTACGCCTCGATCGCCGCGGTCTTCGCGGTCGGCGCCGCGCTGCATTTTCGCCGCACCGGCCTGCTCCGCTGGGCGGCCGTGAGCGGCGCGGCGGTGGCGCTCGCCGGCCTCAGCAAGCATTCCGGACTGTCATGCGGCTTGCCGGTGTTCCTCCTGGTCTGCAGCCGTCGGCCGCTGCTGTCGCTGCCGCTGCTGGCGGTGTCGGTGGCGCTGCCGGTGCTCGCCACGGTCGCCTACTTCTGGCAGCTCGGCATCCTCGAAGAGTTCCTCGATTGCAACTACTACAGCGTGCTCACCTACACGACCGAGAAGAACCCCCACGGGCCGCAGTGGATGGCGCATCTCAAGGTGCTCGGCAAGCAGCTCGCGACGCGTCTCCTGCCGCATCCGGTCCTGGTCTGGCCGGCGGTGCTCGGCAGCGTCGTCGCGGTGCTCCGCCCCAACTTGTTCCGCCTCGTCGCCTTGGCCTGGTTGCTCGCCGACCTCGCGGCGGTCGGCGCGGCGCAGCACTACTACGAGCATCACTTCATTGGGATCTTCGCCCCGGCGGCCGTGGTCGGCGTGATCGGTGCGGCGTGGCTGCTGCAACGGCGGCCGGGCGAGCGCTGGCTGATCGCGGTGCCGCGCCTGGCACTCGGCGTGGCCATGGCGGCGCTGGGATGGACGTGGCTGCGCGGCGTGATCGAGGCGCGGCGTCCCGTGGTCGCCGAGGCCTGGACCGCGCTGCGCACCGGGCCATCGGCGTGGCCGCGCAATCCGGGCAGGTCGTTCGAGCTCGAGCTCGGCCGCTGGTTCAGCGAGCGCACGACGCCGGACGAGAGCATCTTCATCTATGACACCGGGACGATGGTCGCGGCGTACTGGACATCTGACCGCAAACCGGCGAGCCGATACATCTATTCGGATCGACCCTGGCGGAGTCAGGAGCAGGTCACCGAGCTCCAGCGCACGCGCCCAGCCTACGTCGGCATCAGCGGCGATTCGGTCTACCGGCACTACACGCCCTTCCTGCTCGAGCACTACACGCCGGCGACGGTGAAATGGCGCGACTACCGGGCGGAGATCTGGGCGCGCAACGAGCTCGTGCCATTCGCGGTCGGCGCGTCGGCGGGCGTAGTCGAGGATGCGAAGGCCGGCGGGCTCACGCTGCCGGGATCGCAGGCGCCGGCGGATGCACCGCTGGTCGAGCTGCCCGACGCCCGGCACGGCACGTGGACGTCGCCGGTCATCGCCGTGGTCGGCACCGGCAGCGACCTCGCGCTCGATTGGAACCCGCGCGCCAACCTGGCGCACAATCCGTCCGGCATCGGCTGGCCCTCGGCGGACACCAGCGCTCCTGCCGCGGGCGACGCCGACGCGGTGCTCGGCACGCCGACGCGCAACGGCTACTGGATTACAGCGCCGAGCCCGCAACCGCAGCAGCTCACCGTGCGCTTCGGCTTCGACGCCGTCGCCGATCGCGCCGTGCTGCACGGCGCGCTGAACGACGGCGGCCGCGCGGCGGACCGCCTGCAGGTGCTCGCCGCGACGAACGGCGAGTTCGCGCCGCTGGCGGGGACCTGGGAGGCGGACGGGGACGGGGTCTGGGCGTATCGGTTCGCGCCGCACGCGCTGTCGGCGCTGCGCCTCGTGGCAACGCCATCAAAAGCCGGCGAGACGGTCACGCTGCGCCGCATGCTGGTGCGCAGCGCCGGGATGGGGATCCGGGTGCGGTATCGAAGCGGCGCGACGCCCGATCTCGACGCGGCGGCGTGGGTCCCGGTAAACGATCGCAACGAGGGCCAGGTGCTGGTGCCCGTCCAGCGCTACGTGCAGCTGCAATACGAGCTCTGGAGCCGCTACGACGGCCGCGCCCCGGTGTTGCGCGCGGCACAGATCGGGCGATTGCGTTTTCAGCTCGACGCCGCGCCGCCGGCTGAGCCGCTGCGCACCGCCACAGCGGGGGGAGTGCCGGGCGAGTGACCAGGGTGTGTTTGCAGGCCCGCCTCCGTCGCGCCTCCGGGCCGCCCAAGGAGAGTGTCGATTTTCGCCCAAACAGGGCTCGACAAGCTCAGCCCGAACGGAAGACACCGTTCGCCCTGAGCTGGTCGAAGGGCCAGTAATGCGTTTATCGACAGTCTCCAAGGGCGGGCCTTACAACGCCGGTAGCAGGGCTGATCGTGCGCGACGGCGGGGGGCGAGCTGCGCATGAACGTGATCGCACAGCTGCGGGCGCTCGGGATGGCGTTGGCTGCTGGCGCGGCGGCGCGCGGGCTGTATGCGTTCCAGGTCACCGGGCGCGAGCCCGAGGGGTGGTGGTGCTTGTTGGCCGCGCTGCTGCTCGGCGTTGCTGCCCAGGCGGGGCTCGACTATCCCGCGCCACCGCCGGCCCCGCCGCCGGCCGCCGCGTCGCGGGCGCGGCGCGCACTCGGCGCCGTCCTGGCGCTGATCGGCGCGGCATGTTGGGGGCTGGCGACGTGGCGCCTCTATCAGGGCTGGGTGGCGAACTTCGATTTCGCCTGGGTCGGATGGATCGGCGCGGTCATCCTGCTCGGCGTCGGGTTGGATCTGGCGTGGGGAACGTGGACGCGGCCGGCCGAACGGCGCTGGAGCGGCGGTGTGCCGGTGGCGATGGTGGGTCTGCTCGCCGTGGCGGCGGCGTACCGCCTCGGCAACATCGCCGACTTCCCCGGCGAGGCGGCGGCGACGCAGATCGAGGACTTTCAGGTCGGGAACTTCGGTCAGGCCTATTTGAACGGCTACCGGCTGCGCTGGGAGTACCTGAGCAGTACCTGGCTGGCGGCGCTCGGCATCTGGCTGGGTGGTCCGTCGCAGCTGGCCATGCGCGTGCCGTTTGCGGTGGTGAGCGCGCTCAAGGTCCTGCCGGTGTTTGTCTGGCTGCGCCTGTCGGTCGGCACGGCGGGTGCCCTGGTGGGCACCGCGCTGCTCGCCTGCTCGATGTGGGACGTCGTGCTCTCGCGCATTCCCAACAATCACAACGCGCTGGTGGTCTCGGTCGTCTTCGCGCTGCTCGCCGGGCCGGTGCGGCGCGGTCGCCCGTCGGCCTATGTGCTGCTCGGGTTTTTCGGCGGCTACGTGCTGCACGAGTACATCGCCTATCGGCCGCTCGCCGCGCTGGCGGTCGCCGGCGCGGTGGTGTGGTCGCTGCGCGATCGCGCCGCGCCCTGGGTGTTGCGCGCGGCGCGCCCGCTGCTCACGGTCGCGATCCTGCTCACCATGGTGGCGCCGCTCTTCCTCGTCCGCATCGCCGGCGCGCAGCGCATCGACTACTTCGACGGATGGAACCGGGCGCGCGGCATCGCCGACTACTACGATCCGAACGCCACTTGGGGAGAATGGCTGGAACTGCGCTTCTACCGGGCCCGCAACGCCGCTGAGCTGTTCACCGTGCGCGGCGACCGCTCGCCGGTGCGCAACCTCAACGAGCTTCCGCTGGTCGACCCCGTCACCTGCGCGCTGCTCGTGCTCGGCATCGCCGGAGTGGCGGCGCACCCGCTGCGGCCGGTCTTTGCGTTGACCCTGATCGGTTTCGCGGTCACCGTGGCCGGGACGTTGATTCTCACCGGCAACTGGGACGTCGCCCGCGTGGGCGGCGCCGTGCCCTACGTCTACGTCCTCGCCGGCTTCGGGGCCGCCGGTCTGTCGGCCGCATGGATTTCCGCCTGGGGCCGGGCGGGCGGCACCCTGTCGGCGCTGCTGCTGGCGGCCGCGGTCGCCGCCGGCGGCGCCTGGGGCACGAGCCATCTGATCGAGCTGTGGAACCACCCGAAGGTCCTGCGCGCGCACCGCAACAACCTCGCGTACCTGACCATCTGGATCGGCAAGAACACGCGGCCGGGCGAGCGGGTGCTCGGTATCGCCCCGACCTACGAGAACGCGCTCGAGGGCCACGACGGCTCGTGGCTGCGCGGCGGACCGGTCGAGGGGTACGTCACCAACGACCTCGAGACCGCGCTGCGCCAGTGGGAGCAGCGTCCGGGTCCGACACTGCTCTTCGCCATGGCCGGGCGCAGCACCCCGGCGGTGGCGCGGTATCTGACCGCGCTGTTGCCGGGGGTGGAGCTCCAATTCGATCGCGATCCGCTGGATCTGGGGGCGGACATTGCATCCGCGCACCTTCCCGCCGCCCCGCCGGAAGTGGTCCGCCGCCTCGATGAGATGCGCTGCCGCGGAATCCGCGGCGACTATGCGTTGATCGGTGCGGCGGAGGGCGAGGTGCTGTTCAAGCAGACGAGCATCGTCCCGTTCGTGTCGAAGAGCACCTGGCCGCAGAAGATGATGCACGCGCTGGAAGCCTCGCGCGTGCCGGTGACGCGCATTCGCATCGACTACGCCACGACCTTTCAGGTGACGCAGCCCGGCGAGTACCGGTTCCTCGTCGGCGTGTACGCGGGCCAGGGTACGCTCAGGATCGACGGCGAGACTCGCGACGGCTCGGCCGAGAAGCCGGTGCAGCTCGGCGCCGGAGCGCATACGCTCGAGCTCGCGGCAGACTTCGCACCGCTCGGAGCCGAGGCCTACATCGAGCTGTTGTGGAGCGGCCCCGATACCGGCAATCGGCAGGAGCTGGTGCCGTTCTATCTGATCTCGCCGCCCGATCCGTCCTGCGGGCCCGCGTGACCACGGCCGCCCGCGGTCCCAGCGGGGGTCGTTTGGCACCATCACCCCCGTGCGCTATCGAACGGTGCTGGCGACGGCGCGTAGTGAAGGCAGCAGAGCAGCGACCGGGTAGAACCTGATGTCAGATCGCGTTGAGCGTCCGCTCATCGCCAACCTGCGGGTGCTGCTGCTGTTGAGCGCGGCCGGCTGTGCGGCGTGGTCGTTGTACGGGATTCAGTACGCCAGCGCGCCGTTGAACTGGTGGCTGCTCGGGCTGGCGGTGTGGCTGGCGCTGGCCGGTCAGGTCGGCCTGCGCTACCCGGCGCCGGAGCCCGCGCCACCGCCGGCGCCAGCCGGGCGTCTGCGCCGATGGATCGGCGCCGCGCTGGCCGCGGCCGGCGCGGCGGTGTGGGGATACGGCTCCTATCGGCTCAGCATGGTGTGGACCGACAACTTCGACCTCGCCTGGATCTGCTGGTCGACGGCGATTGTCGTGATCGGCATCGGGCTCGACCTCGCCTGGGGTGCGATACGGCCGCTGCGGCCGCGGATCGCGCGCTGGCTGATCGTGTCGCTCGTGATCGTCGTCGCCGCCGGCGTGTACCGGCTCGGCAACATCGCCGACTTCCCGGGCGAGGCGGCGATCACCCAGATCGAAGATCTGCAGGTGGGGAATTTCGGGCTCGCCTATCTGCAGGGCTACCGCATCCGTTGGGAATACCTGAGCAGCACCTGGCTGGCGGCGCTCGGGCTCTGGCTGGGCAACCCGACGCAGGCCACCATGCGCATTCCGTTCGCCGCGGTGAGCGCGCTCAAGGTGCTGCCGCTCTTTCTCTGGCTGCGCAATGCGGTGGGCACGACCGGTGCCGTGGCGGGTTCGGCCCTGATGGTGTGGTCGTTCTGGGACGTCGTCCTGTCGCGCATCCCGAACAACCACAACGCCCTCATCGTGTCGATCGTCTTCGCCTTGCTGGCCGGCCCGGTGCGGCGCGGCCGGCCCTCGGCGTATGCGTGGCTCGGCTTCTTCAGCGGCTACATCCTGCACGAGTACGTGGCCTATCGCCCGCTGGCCGTGTTCGCGCTCGCCGGCGCGGTCGTCTGCTCGCTGCGCGATCGATCGGCGGGCTGGCGGTTGCGCATCGCGCGTCCGCTGCTCACCGCCATCCTCCTCGCCACGATGGTCACGCCGCTCTTCTACAACCGCCTGGGCCACTCGTTCCGCTTGGAATACCTCGACGGATGGAACCGAGCCCGTGGCAACACCGCCTATTTCGATCCCGAGCAGAAGTGGCGAACGACGGTGACGCAGCGCCTCGAACGCAGCCAGGCGGCGTTCGGCCTCTTCCTGGTGCACGGCGACTCCTCGCCGGTGCGCAACGTGCCCGGGCAGCCGCCGCTGATCGACCCGATCACGGCCGGCCTGGTGCTGCTCGGTATCGGCGGCGTGCTGGCGCACTGCCTCCAGCCCGTGCTCGGGCTGACGCTGCTCGGGTTCGTTACCACCGTGTTCGGCACGTTGGTGATGACCGGCAACTTCGACGTCGCTCGGGTCGGCGGCGCGGTTCCCTACGTCTTCGCGCTGGCCGGTTACGGCGCCGCCGGCCTCGCCGCGGCGCTGGCGCAGGCGTGGCGCTGGCGGCGGGTCGGCGCCGCCGCCGCGGCGCTCGTGCTGGCGCTCGCGTTGGCGTTCGCGGCGTACTGGAATACCGCACACCTGTTCACGTTCTGG
>Ga0187893_10014076_pt1 | contig 10988 bp, 9 predicted proteins | sample MA1701074metaG_FD_139574 | JGI IMG/M metagenome (GOLD analysis project Ga0187893, IMG submission 139574) | White microbial mat communities from a basaltic lava cave in the Kipuka Kanohina Cave System on the Island of Hawaii, USA - MA170107-4 metaG ...
GCCGCTAATCTCGATCGTTTTCCCATGTTTCGCGAAATCCTGATCAACGCCGGCTTCCACACAAAGGTGGAGCCGCTGAAACACTTGCTGGTCAAGGACGTGGCGGGCGCACTTTATCTGCTCTGGGGTGGCTCCGTGTTCGTGCTGCTGATCGGGGGCTTGAATCTAGCCAACCTGATGCTGGCCAGGTCGAGTGCGCGGAGCGGGGAGATCGCAGCGCGTCTGGCATTGGGCGCCAGCCGGGCACAACTGGCCGGACAACTCGCCGTGGAGAACGGGCTGCTTGCATTGTCCGGAGGCGCGGCAGGCGTAGTGCTCGGCGCCGCTTTGTTGCGCGGCCTGCACCTGTTCGGCTTAGAGCGTTTTCCACGCGCCGCGGAGGTTCGTGTCGATTCGACCGCGGTTCTGGTTTCACTTGCTTTGGCATTGGCCGTCACCTTCCTTCTCGGCCTGGCGCCTCTTCGCCAAAGCCTGATGGTTCGCTTAAGCAGCATTTTGCACTCTCAGGGCGGCCGGACCGGCACGGTCGGCAGACGCTCTCGCGTTGTCCGCCAGTCTCTGGTGGCGACCGAGGTTGCCATTGCCTTCACGCTCTTAGCCGGGGCGGGACTGCTGCTCTCGAGCTTCCGTAATCTCCTGCGCGTCGATCCCGGTTTCACGAGCGAAGGCGTCTGGACTGCCTCAACCAATGCGCCAAGATCGCGATACCGCGACAATGCCGATCTTCGCTCCTTGATGAACCGTATGCTGGCTGAACTTCGCTCGTTGCCCGGCGTTGACGCCGCCGGAGCCACCTCTTCCATTCCCTACGGCGGCGACTATAGCGATAGCGTGATTCTCGCTGAAGGATATGTTATGAAACCGGGCGAATCGCTGATATCGCCTCACCAGATCCGGGTGACGCCGGGCTATTTTGAGGCCATGAACATCGCTCTGGTACGCGGCCGCTACTTTCAGGAAGCCGACAACGAAACAGCTCCCTGGGCCGTGATCGTCGACGAAAGGCTGGCCCGGAAATTCTGGCCAAACAGCGACCCGGTTGGCAAGCGTATGTACATGCCCGGAGATCCGAAGGACTTAATGAAAATCGGCCCCAACACGCGCTGGCTGCAAGTTGTCGGCGTAGTTCGCGCGGTGAGGCTTACCGATCTCACGGGAAGAGGCAGCCCGGTCGGCGCTTACTACTTTCCCTTAGCGCAAGTCTCCTCTCGAGGCTTCACGCTGACAATCAAGACCCGAGGTGACGCTGCAGCCTTGACGCAAGCGGTGCGTTCCCGCATGAACTCAGTCGACCGGGAGCTGGCACTATTTGACATACGCGTTTTGTCCGAACGCATGGAACTGTCACTCTCGTCCCGGCGCGCGGCAATGACGCTGGCGCTCGGCTTCGGCGGAATCGCGCTCTTTCTGGCTGGCATCGGAATCTACGGGGTCCTTTCCTACCTGGTAACGCGCCGCAAAAGGGAGATCGGCATCCGAATGGCCCTGGGTGGCACAACCGCCGGGGTTGTGCGCCTGGTGCTTCGCGAAGCTTTTGCCATGGTCTTGCTCGGCTTGGTTCTGGGGCTTGCAGCCGCGACCTTGTTGCGAGAGGTAATCCAAAAAGAAATCTATGGCGTAAACCCATTGGAGCCAGCCGTTATATTGAGTGTCATCACCTTGCTTGCGCTGATTGCGATGGTGGCCTGTTTGGCGCCGGCCCGGCGCGCGGCGGGTGTTGATCCCGCTAGAGTGTTGAACGAGTACTGATCGCCTGCAATCCGCATGGTCATCACAAATGGCAAGACACGTGAGATCATGAAATCTGCGAAATGGACGGAAACACAGCAGGCGGGTTGCCGCCGAATGCGGCTGCCGGAGACGCCTTGATCTCCGACGCTGCTATTCAGGAGTTCCCCGGATGGGGCACAGCCGAGCGAATCGAGGATCTTGGGGAGGGCCAGGTTACGGTCACCCACCTCGACACCAAGCCCGAGCACAAGCTAGGGCCATGGCGCGCGACGGCCATTTGCGGCAACGACATCACATCGAGCTGCCTCTACGTATCGGCTTTGTGCGCGCTCTACGCCGGCCCATACGCGCCCGTGGCTCTGCTGATGGTGGCTGCCGTGCTTTATGTTTTCCGCAGCATATACGCTGAAGTTGGATCGGCACTGCCTTTGAACGGGGGCGCCTACAACGTCCTGCTCAACACCACGACCAAGGCGAAAGCTTCGGTCGCCGCCTGCCTTACGGTTCTCTCCTACATATCCACGGCAGTGATCAGCGCCAACGAAGCTCTGCACTACGCGGACAACTTTCTGCCCGGACTGAACGTTTTCTGGGCCACCATCGGGCTGCTCGGGATCTTCGCCGTGCTCAACCTGGTGGGCATTTCCGAGTCGGCCTCCGTCGCGCTCGCCATCTTCATTTTTCACCTGACGACGCTGTCTCTTCTCGTGCTTTTCTCCGCATGGGCGGTTATCGTTAACCCATCCACGCTGCAACTGAACTGGGCGGCGCCTGCTCCGGGAGGGTTCCTTTTAGCCGTTTTCTTTGGATTCTCCGCGGCGATGCTCGGCATCAGCGGCTTTGAAAGCTCAGCGAATTTCATCGAGGAGCAGCAACCGGGTGTGTTTCCGCTCACGCTGCGCAACATGTGGATCGCCGTTGCGATCTTCAATCCGCTGATCAGTTTCTTTTCCATCGGTCTTCTTCCCATGGCGGACGTAAGCCGCTTCAAAACGGATCTTCTGGCGCAAATGGGATTGGTTTCCGGAGGGGAGTGGCTGCGCCAGCTCATAAGTCTTAACGCAACGTTGGTGCTTTCCGGCGCAGTGCTCACCAGCTACGTCGGCGTCACTGGACTGGTTCGTCGGATGAGCCTGGACCAATGTCTGCCGCAGTTCCTGCTAAAGGAGAATCGTTGGAGGCAGACCAATCACTGGATCATTATTCTCTTTTTCGCGGTCTGCTGTTCGATTCTGGTGATTACCGGGGGCCATATTGAAACGCTGGCTGCTGTGTACACACTTTCTTTTCTAGGCGTGATGGCGCTGTTTGCAGTCGGCAATATGCTCCTCAAAGTTGAGAGGGCGACCCTGCCTCGCGACGTCCGCGCCTCCTGGGCTGCGGCGGGGTTTGGGCTGATCGCCATCATCGTCGGCCTGGCGGGCACGCTCTTGCTGAATCCGCAGTACGTGCGTATTTTCGGCGTGTATTTTGGCATCGCGATGGCCGTTGTGGCGTTCATGTTTCTTCGCGTGCAGATTTTGAAGATCGTTCTAGCGATTTCCAGGGCTGTCGTGGCGCGCATCCGGCGCGCCAGCCAGATTCTGAACCAGCGGCTCGCCAGCCGTATCGACGCGATCAACAGCATGGAGGTGATTTATTTCACTAAGGGCGACAATCTGCCGGCATTGAATCGCGCCGCCCTCTATGTGCTCCAAAACGAGCTCACCAACCGCATGAAAGTCGTGCACTGTTTCCAGGATGAAGGGGACATCGCACCGAAGCTGGCCGAGCATCTGGAACTCATCGATCGCATTTATCCTAAGCTGCGCGTGGATCTGGTGCTGGTAAGAGGCCGCTTTGGGCCGGAGCTGATCGAACGTCTATCGCGCCGCATGGGCATCCCGAAAAACTACATGTTTATCGGTACGCCAGGCGACCGCTTCCCGCATAACATTGCTGAGTTGGGCGGCGTCCGCCTCATACTTTAAGAAACTAGAAAGGAGTCGAACGAAATGAAAGGTGCGAGAATCCCTACTTGGATTTGGTTGATATTGGTTCTCGCGATCATCGCAGTCTTCGGACAGGGGCTTATTCCGTGGGAACAGTTTCCAGGCTTGAAGCAGGCGGCTTCCCGCGTCTCGGCTTACCTGGAAAGACCCTTTCTGCATATAGGCGTTCTGCCGGTTTCGCCTGCTTTCGTGCTGAAGGCCACCTTCTTCCTTTTCCTTCTCTCTCTGATTTACAAGGCGAGCCGTGCGCTCATGCGCAGTATTGTGCTGGACCGGTTCGACATGGATGTGGGCCAGAAGTATGCACTGGAGAAAACGGTAGGGTACGCAATTGTCCTGATTGGCCTGATCATCGGCCTGGACTCGACTGGATTGGATCTGACAAGCCTGACACTGGTCGGCGGCGCCGTTGGCATTGGTGTCGGTTTCGGCATGCAGTCGATTGCGAGCAATTTCGTAAGCGGGCTCGTGCTGCTGCTGGAGCGGCCCGTTAAAGTGGGCGACCGCGTCGAAGTTGGCCACTTGAACGGCGACGTGATCCGCATCGGGGGCCGAAGCACCTGGGTCAGAACTAATGACAACATTATCGTCGTCCTGCCGAACTCGGAGTTTATTATAAAGCCCGTCATCAACTGGACGGCCACCGACCGCCAGGTTCGCTTCTCGCTCCCGTTCGGCGTCGCATATAGCAGCGATCTGGAAGAAGTTCGCAGTGTGGTTTTGCAGACAGCCATCGACCACCCTGACGTGCTTGATGAGCCTGCTCCCGACGTCATCCTTATAAGATTCGGAGACAATGCGGTCAATTTCGATCTGAGGTTCTGGACCATCAGCCGTGTTCAGACACCGATTGATCTAAAAAGTGAGCTTTACTTCGCCATCTTTGCGGCGTTCCGGGAGCACGGCATCGAAATCCCCTTTCCCCAGCGTGACCTGCATCTGCGTTCTAACGTGGAAGCCTTACAATAGAGGTAGAGAGGCGGTTAGAGACCGCACAGGAGTTCCATATGAAAATCCTAATCGCTCACGTGTTCTTCATCTGTTCTGTTTTCGCCGCTTCCGACCATAAAGAAAGATTAAAAGAAACGGCGGCAGTTTTGCAGGAGATCATGAAGGCTCCGGACAAGGCTATCCCCCAGGATCTGCTGGACCGGGCTCATTGTGCCGTCATCGTGCCGGGTATGAAACGCGGCGCCTTCATCGTCGGCGCTCGCTACGGAAAAGGCTATATCAGTTGCCGTAAGAAAAGCGGCGCAGGCTGGACCGCGCCGGGCACCATCCGGATAGAAGGGGGTAGTTTCGGGTTTCAGATCGGGGGCTCGGAAACAGACGTGGTTCTGCTGGTAATGAATGAGCGCGGCGTCGACCGCATGCTCTCCAGCCAGTTCACGCTTGGCGCCGGCGCTACCGTTGCCGCGGGTCCTGTAGGACGCAGCACCAAAGCCGCTACTGACCTGATGATGACTGCCGAAATCCTTTCCTGGTCGCGCACGCGCGGAGTCTTTGCAGGCGTGTCGCTCGAAGGCGCGACCCTGCGCCAGGACGTTGACGACAACAGCGACCTTTACGGAAAGATGCTCGAAAACCGGCATATCATCGAGAAGGACGTTCCCGTCCCTGGCGACGCCCGAAAACTGATCTCTTTGTTGAACAAATATTCCGGACGAAAGTAACTCTTGTAACGAGATCCCAAGCCCGAAATCAAGGGTTGTCGGGATTGGAATTCAATAACCCGGCCTTTAACATGGAATAAGGGGGTGGTAGTGCGCAGTAAACTCGCCGTTCATCAATTCCTTGCTCTGTTGTTGTGTTTCCTGCTTATCGCCAACCTGACGGGCTGCGGCGAGAGGAACGTTCCTCCTCCGACAGTCCCATTGGCGCCGGTTGTGTTTGAGCCGCTTCAGGAATCGATTACCAAATCCTACGATGAGCTCTTCGGCATTGCTCCCAAGCTCGAATTTACAAAAGCCCAAATCGACAGGATGCGGGAGTTCCAGGATCAGTCCAAGAAGCATTGTTCGAGCAATTTCGAAAACCGCGCCCGGGACTACGAGAAACAAATGGACACGGCGCAGTCCGAGCTTCGGCGTCGTACGCGCGATCTGGGCGATGCCGAGCGCAAGGAACTGCATTGCGAAATCCAATCCCTGCGCCTAAAGAAAAACCGCGCGGAAACCCTCGCCAAGCAAGCCATTCCGGTAGCCTATGACAACCGCCTGGCAAAGCTTGATCTGATCGAGTTCTGGCCCGCCGAACTACAGCAAATCCGCCAGGAGATCAAAGACGGAACGCACCTGAACCGCCCCTTTGGCGATGTCAAGGATATCGGATTCCGCGAAGTGGGAAAAGGCCAGGAAGACGATATTAAGATCGGGCAGGATGCAGTTCGCGAGATGAAGCAGGCCGGCATGCTCCCGCCGGAACTGGAAGACGAAAATGTGAAGAACTACGTGACGGAGCTGACGGAGCGCATCGCCCGCAAGAGCGATCTGCGAGTTCCGGCTAAAGTAACCGTTCTCAATTCACGCGAGGTGAACGCATTCGCGCTCCCGGGAGGGTTCCTTTATATTCAGAGGGGGTTGCTGGAGTCTGTGGAGGACGAGTCCCAGCTTGCGGGCGTTATCGCTCACGAGATTTCGCATGCCTCGGCACGGCACGGCCACAGGCTGATGCGCAAAGCAACCATCGCTTCCATCATCTACCAGACTGCGCAGATCGCGGCCCTCGTTCTTACCGGCGGCGTGGCGGGAATCGGCACCTACTACGCGTTGCAGTACGGCTTTTATGGGCTTGGCTTGGTTTTAAGCCTCGATCTTCTCGGGGTCAGCCGGGATTTCGAACTGGAAGCCGACCAGCTCGGCGTGCAATACGCATGGAACGCCGGTTTTGACCCGGCGGGATTCACGCGGTTTTTCGACAAGATGGCGACGCGCGAAGGCTACGTCAACGGTGCAAGCTGGTTCCGCACACATCCGCCGTTTTATAAGCGCATGGTCCATACGCAGCGCGAAATCATGTTCCTGCCGAAGAAGGACAATCTCGTCATCCAGTCGACTGCATTTGAGCGCATGAAGTTCGCGCTTAAGAATGTAACCGCGAAAGCGCACGAGGATGAGAAAAAGCGCCCCAGCCTCCTCAAGCCTGAAGAGGACTGCCCGCCTGTGGACATGAAGGAATATAAGCCTGGCGAAAGCATCGAGTCGCTATGCCCAATTCCTTCCGCTCCGGCTGCTTCTTCAAAAGCCGGCAAGAGCGATTCGAAGTAGCCACTTCATAACTTCGCCAAGGATTCTGCGGGAGACCCTCCCTGGCGGTCGTGGCTCACTTACGGATGTTTCCCAAGCCGCTGGACGGCCACGCGAAATCCCTGGTAGCGTTTTCGAAGCATACCGGGAATAACCAGCGGCATGAGAATCATTGCCGCCGCGTTTTCCAGCAGGCTGACGCCCATCGAGTTTACAAACGGCGCCTGTTGTGCGGTGGGAACCAATGAGGAAAGTTGCACGCTCAAGAACTGGCCAAAAAAACTGACCACCAGAAGCAGCCCGAGAATCAATACAGATGTGCGCCAGTTGAGCAGCCACATCACCTTGAAGCTCTCCGTGAATGCCATAGGCGACTCCACGCCGTCTACCAGTGTCTTGAGTCGAAATCCAGCGTACCGGAGGCGCATCATTCGGCGCACCAGCCACGGCGCAATCACCAGCAGGTAGGGAACGAAAAACACAAGCTCCGCGTTCTGCGAAGTCACTCCGAGCATTACGTATACGGTAAAGCCCCAGGCAAACTGAGCCGCCACAGTGGGCCACACCAGTTGCCAGGTGAGGTTGACCCGTTCTGAGAAGCCAAGCTCGGAGCGAAAGTAGATCACTTAGCCGATTCCCGAATGGCGCTTAAGAATCTGGACGAGGTTCTGCGAAAAGGCAGAGCGGGCCAGAACCATATCGGAGCCGGCCTGCTGGGCCTTCTTTTTCAATTCTCCCTCGACGTGGGAAACATAGCTGAGTACACTGATGTTTTTCAGTTCGGAGTCCGCCTTCAGCTTCTCGATCAGATCGAGAGGCTTCGCGCTGCCGATATTGAGATCCATAATGATCAGCGCCGGCTGCGCCTTCGCTTTCTCGATCAGATCCAGGTCTTTGGTCACGTACTCCACGGCCAGACCGTTTCTTTTGGCGGCGTCATTGATCTTGACAGTGAACATCAAATCGCTGACTAATGCCAGGATTCGTTTTATTTCCGGCTTGTTCATATACCTTGTTCGATTTGGCTTTAAAACCGGGGCTTCCGGAGGTTGGAAAGTAATTCTCATGGTACCTATGGGCGGCCGGCAAAGCAAGCGTGGAACGACGGTGCGCGACCCGGAACTATAATTAAACTTCCATGAGAATCAAGGAACTTCACCTGCATCCGATAGCTATCGCCGACCCTCCGCTCCGAAGCAGCTACGGACGGCATGCGCCTTACGCGATTCGGACCATCCTCGAGATCGTGACCGATGAGGGAATACGGGGAGTGAGTGAAACTTACGGCGGCGATCAGCCGCTCCAACAGCTCGAACAGGTCCGGCAGCGCGTCATTGGAATGGACGTATTTCAGCTCACTCGATTGTGGATGGATTTCGAAAGCCAGGCGGATGCGGAAGCGAGCGCGGCATCGGGGGACCGGTCCCAGACGTGGCTGGTGCCGGGAGAAAATCCCATGGACAGGCACACCCGCACCTTCGCGGCATTGGAAATCGCTTGTCTTGACGCTTTGGGAAAGGCGCTAAACAAGCCCGCCTGTGACCTGCTCGGTGGGCGGGCGCGCAGCGAGGTCCCTTTTTCCGCGTACCTGTTTTACAAACATGGCGGCGGCGGCGGACTGGGCGATGATGCGCGCGAAGACGAATACGGTGAGGGTTTGACGCCGGAGGCGATGGTGCGGCAAGCCAAACAAATGGTGCAAGCCTATGGCTTCCGTGAAATCAAGCTCAAAGGCGGCGTCCTCGATCCGGACGAGGAGATCGAGACGATTCGCGCACTGCGGCAGGCGTTTGGCCGGAAGGTTCCGCTGCGGATCGATCCCAACTGCGCCTGGAAGACGGACACTTCGGTGCGAATCGGCGAGGAACTCGTAGAGGAACTCAGCGACGGCGGCTACCTGGAAGACCCCGCGGCGGGTCTGGATGGGATGGCGGAAGTGAGGCGGCGGCTGCTGAGCAAAGGCATCACGACCCCGCTGGCCAGCAATGTTGCCGTAACTCATTTCCGGCATATTCCGGCGGCATGGAAAATGGACGCCGTGCAGATTGTGCTGTCTGATCCGCACTATTGGGGCGGGCTGCGCGCCCAGCGGCATCTGGATCATTTTTGCTCCATTTTCGAAATGGGCCTTTCGATGCATTCAAACAACCACCTGGGCGTGAGCTTGATGGCTATGGCGCACGCCGCCGCGGCATGCCCCTACTTAACGTATGCCTGTGACACGCACTACCCCTGGCAGACGGCCCAGGATGAGGTAGTTGCCGGAGGCCGCATCCCGTTTCACGATGGATGCGTACGCATTCCGGACAAACCGGGTTTGGGCGTCGAACTCGATTACGACCAATTGGGGCGGCTTAAAGAGCGCTACCAGAAACTTCCTTATCGAAAGCGCGACGACGAAGCGGAAATGCGAAAACATGTGGACCCTGACTGGAAGCGGGTGCTGCCCCGCTGGTGAGGAACTGGATGGCAGGGCATGCTAACGAAGGGAATTGCGGAATTCCGGATTCCTGTTTTGTAGCTCGGCGCGCTCTTCGGCGGTGACCGCGCTCAGCAATGTGAGCAGGTCGGAGGTTGCTTGCACGGAAGCGGTATGAATCTCGGAGTTTGGCGAAGTCACTTTTGGTTTTCGCATCTCCGAGGGCCGGGACACCGCCGGCGCGGAGGTGTAGGAACGCCGGGAGAGGCGCGCCGCCGCGGACTCCTGCAATTGGAGTTGCAAGCGGACTTGGTTTTGCAGCCGGCTTAGTCCCTCCATGATGGTTTCGCCTGAGTGCAATTCGTGCTCCACCAGGCGCATTCGGCGTTCACTTACGTTACGATCCCGTACCTCGAGGCCAAGCAAATATACCGCGTACAACGACAGCGCGCCCACCATCACCTGACGCAGTTGCTCGGCGGGAAACGAAGCTATATTGACTATGCCGGAGGCCGACACACAGAGCGCGGTTTGCGCCAAAGACATCAGCCCGACGGTGAGAACCAAATGCCGGAGCCGCCTGGTGGGCCCTTTGCGCATCAACAGTATCGCGCATCCGGTTGCCAAGAGATTGGCCAGAATGGTCATCAATACCATGCAACTCCTTCCGCGAGCGCCAGGGGAAGGGCCGGAGGCCATCCGGCCTGGCGACCCTAAGCATATCTTCCGTGCGCTTCTAATAACATCATCAGCGAGGTTCAAGAAATCCGCAGTTGGCCTTATGCCTTAGACCCGTGGAAATTGTTCTCGATTACGAGTTTGACCTGAGTTCCAAATCCTCGCGGCTTTGGGTAATAGCCCTTTTCGGGGTGAAAGGCCATCTCCTGAGACGAACAGCCGGCGAAAACCGCCTTTTCGCATTTCCTCGAAACCGGCATTCCAGCTATCCCGTCCATCGGGGTGTAAGGCCAAGGAGGCCGAAACGAGATGAGGACGACAACGAAACTCGGAGCGATTCTTACGGGGAGCGTGCTCGCGCTGGCGGGGATTTTGCCGGCGTCGACAAAGACAGCCGGCTCCGCGAAACCGATAGAGGAACAGGTGCGGCGGGAGCTGGTGACGCTGCCCTTCTATAACGTTTTTGACAACCTGCTTTTTCATGTGAACGGGGAGGAGGTCACCCTGTCCGGGCAGGTAACCCGTCCGGCGCTGAAAACAAGCGCGGAAAACGTGGTTCGGGCTATTCCAGGCGTAAGGCTAGTTCACAACAACATCGAAGTGCTGCCGCTTTCTCCTTTTGACGACCGGCTCAGGCTGGCCGTATTCCGGGCCATCTACTCACAGCCCGGGTTGGACCGCTATGCACTGGGCGCCATTCCCGGCATCCACATAATCGTTAACCGCGGCTCGGTCACGCTGGAAGGCGTCGTGGCCAGCGAAATGGACCGGAACATCGCGAATCTGCGAGCTAACGGCGTGGCGGGAGTTTTTGCAGTTCAGAACAATCTTCGCTTGGCTGAGCGCAGCCGGTGACGGCGCTCCGCCGGGCAACCCGCGGTTTGATGTGATTCGGGCGTCCGGCTAAACCGGACGCCTTTTTCA
>Ga0187893_10014077_pt1 | contig 10987 bp, 8 predicted proteins | sample MA1701074metaG_FD_139574 | JGI IMG/M metagenome (GOLD analysis project Ga0187893, IMG submission 139574) | White microbial mat communities from a basaltic lava cave in the Kipuka Kanohina Cave System on the Island of Hawaii, USA - MA170107-4 metaG ...
CTTCCGCAGGAACTCCGCCTGCCGACCCGCCGGCAGGTAACGCACCACGTTCTCCCGTTGGTGCCAATGGCAACGATGCACCACCGCCTTGCCGGCCAGCACCTTGTCCACCGCCTTGCGTATTCCCTTCGACCCTTCAATCACGCACAGCAATCCCACGATTGGACATAGCCATCATGATGTCAGAGTGGAAAACAACGGTGGGGGGCAAGCGCATGAAAACATGCCGCCCTTTCTGGCGATTCACTACTTGATTCAGTATCGGCCCACGACGGAAGGCCTCGGACCCGATCCGCTTGGTTAGCCTTGTTTCGGTAGGGCGGGGTGGCTCGGGTCGAGCCATGTCCGATCTGAGCCACCCGCCTCATGCGCCCTCAATTCGGTGATGGCCGCGTTACCGGAATCAATCGACAATCGGCAATTGGTATTTGGCAATACCTTCGTTTCTCCGTTTCCACGTTTTTGCGTTTCTACGCTTCCCTTCGTCGCTCCGTCGCTTGTCTCCCCCCTTGACATCCCGCGTTGGCTAGGCTAACATTACACTAACTAGGCGCGGACGGTCCTCGCGTTACGGAGAAACGTGCCCATGCAGCAAAAAAAAGATACCAAACGAACCCGTCTGAAAGTGTCACTGTACGCAAAAACCGCACTGGGACGCTGGAATCAACGATTAAAGCTCAAAACGCACGCGACGCGAATGAAAACAAGCGCGCAAAGCCGTCTGAAAGTGTCACTGAAGGTGGAACCCTTTGAAAATCTTCAGGGGCGGTTGGTCTGCGACCATTCGACGGCGCGGATCAGGCCGCTGCTCAAGGGCGTCTGGGGCGCATAGGCCAAAAGCGAACGCGCCTTGCCGATGTCGGCGACGTAGCGAGTGACTTCGCCGGCGCGCGAGGGATAATAGGTGACCTTTGGCGTTTTTCGGACCGCGAGCGAAATGATGTTGACCACGTCCACGAGGGAATTGCCCTGCCCGCAGGCGAGATTGATGGTCTGCCCGACAACGCGCCCGGCGGCTAGGGCGTCGATTCCCGCGACCACGCCCGCTACGCAGTCGTCCACGTAGGTGAAATCGAGCACTTTTTCCTTGCCGTAGACGACGATGGGCTCCTCGCGGGCGATCCGGGAAATGAACAAAGGGATGACGCGCTCGAGGCGATCGATGTCATTGTCATAGCGGCCGTAAACGTTGCTGAAACGGAACACGAGAAAGGGAAGATTGTAGCACTGGGCGTAAGAATAGATGAGGGCTTCGCCGGCGATCTTGCTGGCGCTGTAGGGGCTTTCGGCGACGACGAAATCGGCGGCGGCCTCGTGGGTGACGTGATGATGGATGTCGCCGTAAACCTCTCGCGAACTGGCGAACACGATGGGCTTGGCGTTCTTGCGGCACCATTCGAGGACGTGGAAGGCCATGGTGATGTTCTCCATGGCTTTTGCGGGGTTCTGGACCAGCTCATAGACCTTGGCGTGGGCGGCGAGGTGAAGAACGAGGTCGATGTTGCGGCCCGACAGCTTCGCCGAAAGGTCGTCGCGAGTCAGGTCCGCGAGAATGGTCTCGATTTCGCCGGTCCAGGTGTTCTTGCGGCAGTCAACGCCGACGACGCGGTCGCCCCGCTTCAACAAGGCGAGTGCCACGTTGGTGCCGATTTGACCGCTGGAGCCGGTGATGAGGATGTTCATACGAAATTTCCGTCAACTTGGCGAATCAAAAATTACTCCCAACTTTTCCCCCTTGGAAAGAGGGGAGGAAAACCTGCCGCCGTACTTCGACTTCTTCGCCGCTTACTCCAGGTTTCGCAAGGCGGAGACGACGGGCAGTCGCAGTCCGGTCCACGCCGGCCAAAGTCCCGCGATCAAGCCGACACCGAGCGCGACCAGAAGGGCCTCGCCGCAAACGTCGGATTCCACAATCAATGTCTGAATCAGCGGCACGGTGTAGTTCTTCAAGGCGGTATAGTTGAACGCGACGAACGGAATCGCCGCGCCGATCGCCCCACCCAATCCACAGATCATCAAACTTTCCGCCTGGATCAGTCCGAACACCATGGTGCCGCCGAAGCCGAGCGATTTCAATACCGCGGTCTCGTTCATCCGGTCGCGGAGGTTCATGCCCATGGTGTTCGCGGCGGCAAGGACAGCGACGAAAATGGTGACCGCAGCCAGGATGCGAAGATTTCGGGGCAGGTTAAACAACTGGGTGATGTACTCATTCATAAACGTTTTTTCGTCCTGGGTCTTGGTCTCATCCGGGGTCCGGGCGAAGAGTTCGTCGATCGCCTTGCGATAGTGCTCCAGATCGGACTGGGTGGCGCATTTCACGAAAATGAAACTGACCCAGCCTTCGGGCTGCCATCCTTCGGGAACAACGGGCGGGCGAAGGGCCTCCTCGATGTAGGAAAGCCGGCAAAAATTGGTCATGCGGTCCTTGGCCTTGGGAGCGGTGGAAACGACGTTGAATTCGATGGGTGTGTACGGCGGCACGGAAGGGAGAATCGTGATTCGATCGCCTACCTTCCAGCCGAATTGGTCCGCCGTGGAGGGACCGACGATGATGGCCGTGGGGTCGCGGTGCCAGGCCTCAATCTCGGCCTCGGTCAGTTGGATGTTGGGAAACGTGGCGGCGAAGGTGTCGGCGTCGACGGCGAGCGTGGAAAGGAGTCGCGGATCATTCTCGATGCGCCCCCCGATCCACCTCATGCCGCAGACGGAAAGGATGCGTTTTCGCGTGGGGTCGAGGGATTCAATCTTGGCCCGGTAACCGTGCGGCAGGGGCGAGACGACGGACGCCCGATGGGTGACGGCGAGGCGAAGTTCCTTGGCGGATTCATCGAGAAAGTCATCGACGCCGTTGATCACCGCGGCGGACATGACGTAAATAATAATGGGAAGCGCGACCGCCAGCAGTGTCAACACGGTGCGCAGAGAGTTGCGGGTCAGGTTTCGATAAAGATAGATGAATCGGAGTTTCACGCCCGACGCTCTCCGCTCATCGTACGCAATTCAACGCAAACGGGTTCGAGTCGCGGCCCATGATGTGGATTATTCCTCACGCAAAGCGGCGACGACGGGGATGGCGGCCGCCCGCCGAGCCGGGAACAGAGCCCCCAGAATTCCCACGGCGACCACGCATGCCAAGGCTGCCGCCAGGGAAAGTGGCGAGAGCTTGATTTCAAACGCGAGCGTCGTGAACGTCGAGGCCCCGAACATGTCCTTGGTATTGCCGACTCCCCCCAGCCAGGCCGCACACGCCAGACAACCCATCAGTCCTCCCAAAAGGGATAAAAGGAGCGACTCGACCACGAACCCGAGGAGAATCTGGCGGCGGCCGTATCCAATGGTTCGAAGCATGGCAATTTCGCGCGTCCGCCCCGCGACCATGGCGAACATGGTGTTGGCAATGGAGAAAACCGCGGCGACGGCCATGGCGAGAATGAGCACGCGGGTCACGCGGAGATAGAGCAGAATGGTGCGAGTTTGCTCCCGCCAGTACGCGCCTTCGGTTTGGGCTTCGAGTTGAATGGCCGGACCGCGAATCTGCTCGATGACGGCGTCGGCACCGACCGAAGGATTCACGCGAAGGGCCGTCGAAGAATAGGTCGTTCGCTTCCAGGCGTTCATCAACGAAGGCAGGTAACCCCAGATTTCACTTTCCGCGGGGCCTCCGTCGGCGGAAAAATGGCCGACCACGACGTAATCGCGGTCGCTTCCGTATCCGAGCATCAGGCGGTTTCCGACGTTGAGCCCGGCGAATTGTTTCGCGGCGTTTTGACCGACGATGACTTCGCGGGCGCCGGGTTTGAACATCGCCCCGGTCAGTTTTACGTTGGTATGGACTTTGAAGGCGATTTCGGTGACGCCGCGCACGGCGACGTTGCCCCATGTTTTTCCGCCGTCGCGGATGCGCGGGCGCGAGGTCTGGGCCATCATTTCCGGGCTGAGGAGCGGTTCGTTGGCCGCGTCGCGGGCAAGACCGTTGAGCTGATTGAGCTTGTTGAAATCCTCGATGGGGATGGCACTGTTGGTCTCGGCTGTCGCTCCGCGGCGCATGACAAGAACTTTTTGATCATCATGGGCGGTCGCAAGGGAATCCCGCAGGGCCCCGTCGAAACCCACCATCCAGGTGAAGACGGCGACGACGGCGGCGATCACCAGGGTGGTGAGGAGAGTGGTGGTCTTGCGGACGAAGAGATGTCGCCAGTGATAGGAAAGCGGAAGCGCCATTCAAATTCGGGTCCTTTGGCAGTCCTCAATCAGGCAATCCGGCGGAGCGCGTCCACGGTGCGAAGACGAAGGGCCTGGTAGGCGGGCCAAAGCCCGGCGGCTAATCCGACCAGGACCGCGATGACCAGCGACGCGACGACGGCGATCGGCGACACCTCGATCGTGGCGAGCGGTCCGATGCGAAGCTGGGTCATCGGGAAAAGAGTAAGCCCGATGGCTGTGGGCACCACGCCGCACAGCGCCCCCACCAGGGCGAGCAGGGTGCTCTCCGCGAGCACGATGGTGAAGATTCGGCGGGACTGAAACCCGATGGCCTTGAACACCGCGATCTCCCGCGTGCGCTCCCGGAAACTCATCACCATGGTGTTGCCGGCTACAAGGGCAACGATATACAACACGACGAACGCCATCGTCCGCATCAAACCCGGGAGGTCCCCTCCGGCCTGCATGAAGTTCGCGCCAAAGGCGTTTTCATCCTCGGACTTTGTTTCCTCGGGACTGTTGGCGAAATTTTCGTCAATCTCGGCTTGCAACGAACGAAGCGCCGCCGCGGAGTTGCACTTGGTCCAGAAGATGTTGCAGCGGCCGGCCTCCTCTCCGGCGGCGAGCAGCGATTCGTCAAGGTAATCCCGGCGGAGATAAAACACGTTGGCCCGCTCCTTGTTTTCAATAATCTTGACTACGTGAAATTCAAGTTCGAGGTACGGCGGAACCGTGCTCTGCAGTACGAGGCGGTCACCGACCGCCCACCGATATTGATCGGCGTAGCCCCGTCCGATCACCGCGGCAGTGCGTTTGGCGTTCCAAGCGGCGATGTCATCGGCGGTCATTCCCACGTCGCTGTAGACGATGGGAAAGGTGTCGGGGTCGGCGGCGAGGCTTGTCAGGGCGTTGGGTTCTCCGGGAATCCGTCCGCCGAACCAGCGCATGCCGCAGACGGCTCGGAGGCGCTCTCGATTCGGATCGAGCCCCTCAATTTTTCGCCGATGTCCTTCGGGCAACATGCTCGTGAGCGAGGTTTTATTTCGGGTGGCGAGGCGCAATTCCTTTTCCGCGATTTCGCCGATTTGGATCAGGAGTACAACGAGGGAAATGGCGACGACAAAAACGCCCATGGGAAGTGCGAAGGCGACTGCGGTCAGCCCTGATCGAAGCGGGTTCCGCCGCAGGTTTTGCATAAGAACATAGGTCAGCGTCATGACGGAATCCGCTGGTAGAGTCGACGACCGTTCAGACGGCTGCGACGGCGCGTTTCGGCGTAGGCTCGTCGCGCTCAAGAACGCCCTTGTCCAGGTGCAGCGTCCGCTCGCCGTGAGAGGCTGCCCGAGGATCGTGGGTGACCATCAGGATTGTTTTTCCGAATTCTCGATTCAACAGATTCAACAGGTTCAGGATTTCCTCGGAAGTTTTCGCATCCAGGTCGCCGGTGGGTTCGTCGGCGAGGATCAGTCTCGGGTCCGTGACGATCGCCCGGGCGATGGCGACGCGCTGTTCCTGTCCGCCGGAAAGCTGATTCGGTCGGTGGTCCATACGATCCGACAGCCCCACCACGTTCAGGGCGGTTTCGACCCGCTTGCGCCGTTCCGCCGCCGACATCTTAAACAGCAGGAGTGGAAGCTCCACGTTTTGCGCCGCCGTCAAAACGGGAACCAGGTGGTACATTTGAAATATGAACCCGACGTTTCGGCTTCGCCACGAGGTCAACTCACGCTCGTTCATTGATTCCAAGAACGAATCACCCACGCGAATGGAGCCCGCCGTCGGGGTGTCCAGCCCGCCGATGAGGTGCAACAACGTCGACTTGCCCGAGCCGCTGGGTCCCATGAGCACAACAAATTGACCCTCGTGGACTTGAAGGTTGAGTCCGACCAGAACAGGGATATCGATCTGATTCTTGTAATAGACCTTGTGAACGTCGCGCAGCTCGATTTCGACGTTGCTCATGCTGGATCGTCCCTCCGGTGCGGAAACTCCTTGACTACGAAGGTAGAGTAGGTCGGCAGTCGAATTCCGTCAAACCGCGGCACGACGTGTGACGGGCGCGTCGTTTTCCGTTGCATGGAGTGATGCGAGCAACCGCCGGGCCAACTCCCATTGTTCGACTCCGCGCTGGTAGTCATGGTCTTGCGCGGGTCCAAACGCGGCCAGCGACTCCGTGGCGTCGTGAAACACGTCAATCGCCTCGTGAAGAGAGCTGATCGCAGCTTTGGGTTTCTCGTTCTGGAGGGCCTCCGCCTTGCGGAGGAGTGCTTTTCCCATCCCCAGGTCCGCGACCGGAACGTCGGCGGAACCGGGGTCATGGCGGCGGTAAAGTTCACATGCTGTGCGCGATGCGGCGATCGCGTCATCGAAGGCACCGATCGACATCAGGTTCGATGAAATGTGCGAATAGGCCGTCGCCGCCTTGACCAGCGGCGCGTCGTCGCAAAACGTCCCCACCTCCGCCGCGATTCGAAACCACCGAACCGCGGTTTCGACTTTTCGCCAAAGGACGGCATCGAGCCCCAGACTGATCGCCGTCTCCCACAGTTCCTCGGTCGACCCGATTTTCTCTCGAATTCGATATGCGGCGCCATGTGCGGTGTACGCTTCGCCCGGACGGTCCTGTCGACGATAGGCCAAACCCACGAGTTCAAAAACGCAACCCACCAATCGCTCGGCCCGGTGACCTTCGTCATCCAATGCAACCAAGAATGAGCTGACTGCAAGCGATACCGCCCTTTGGGCCAGGGTTTCGACTTCCCCCCACTGGTTTCTCGCGGCGGCGACGAGACCCCGCACATAAGCCTTCCACGCCTGAAGGTCACTCGGCGTGTCCGGGATCGCGTCGACGTTTTCGTCCGCGTCCTGAAGTCGACCGTCCTGGATCGCACGAAGGGCGCGGACCGCCCGCGGATGGCTTGGTTGCAGCCGCCCTGAGGGGGCGATTCCGTTGTTGCGTCGCAAGTCGGGAGTTTCAGTCATTCAGATTTCTTTGGATTCAATTGTTTTTCGACGGCATCCTCGGCCGCACCCAAATGCATATAGACGCCCGCGAGTTCTCCATTCGACCCGATCAGAAACAAACTTGGAATCCATTGAACTTGAAAGGCCTCGACCGCCGGTTTTTCACCGCCGTCGCCACCCGCCTGGGGCCAGGTAATCTTAGGATTCTTCTTGAGAAAGTCCTTGAGCGTGTCCGCGTTGAAGTCCCGGGAAACGCCGATCAAAAGAAAGTCCTTTCGCCCGGCGTACTTTTCGTGAAGGGCCGCGAGGGCCGGCATGTCCTCGACGCACGGAGCACACCACGTCGCCCAGAAATCGATCAGCACCGTCTTTCCGGTCAGTTCGCGCAATCGGAGGCGCTCCCCTGAAAGCGTGGTCAGCGTGACATCGGGAGGCGGGTCGCCGATTTTCAAGCTCGATTCGCCGGCCGATCCCGCTGCCCTGGGCTTCAATTCAAACACAAGCGGCGCGCTCGCGCCCGGGACCGCCGTCTTTGTTTGTGCCTCGAATCCAGGGGCTAAGGCGACCAGTTCGAATTCGTCGATAGGTGCATCGCCGATCCAAAACGCACCGGCTTCGTTAGTCATCGCCCGCAGGCCCAGGGTTGCGAATCCGCGCCATTTGGTCGCGATAACCTCGGCACCGGATATCTGTTCGTCCGGATACTCACCAATTTGCCCTTTGACATATCCCGACACCGTCCGTGCCGATTGCATCTTGATTTCAACGCGGGTCGCCCCACCCAGCTCAATGTCCACTAAGACGAGCTCCGGGGCGTAGTCCGTCCGGTGGGCAGTGAGAGGAATTCGTCCGGCGGGAAGGCCGACGAGCGTGAATTGTCCGTCGGGATCGGTCCAGGCCGGCGGAACGCCCTCATTCATCTCATCGCCCGCCATCACCCGTACGGCGTGCAGCGGTTGGCCATCATCGGCTCGAATCACGCGGCCTTCGACCTTTGCCGCCCGGATCATCGAAAGTTCGTGCGTCGATTCCGCATTGTCAGAAGGAAGATCGACCTCAATATTGAATCCCGGCGTGGAAATGAAATCCTCATGCGAGATACGAACCCGCAGCCCTCGGGCATCGAAGTGGACGCCTTCAACGACCGTCCCGCCGTCGGCGTCGGTCAGGACCATCTGGAAATCATTTCTCGCGGGATCCATGCATTCCAGTGTGGCTCCGCCGATGGGCTGACCCTGATCGTCAAGCACGCGAAAACGGACGATTCTCTGGGGTTTCAACACGACGACGAGCTCCCCCGCCGCTTCCACATCCTTGATTCGAATCCGCTCCCGTCCGAAACCGTTCGACTCCACGATGAGTTCCGCGGGGCCCGGACTGACCCCGCGAATGCGAAACTTTCCTTCCGCATCCGTCACCGATTCCCAACGTTGCGTGTGCGATTCGAGCGTCAGGTTTGCCTCGGCGACCGAGGAATGGGCACGAATGTCTTCCACGCGGCCTGAAAGAACCAGGTTGCCGTGCATCGTCTCCGCCAGAAAGACAGGCGATTCTCCCTCCCCCACTGTTAGAACGTGCGATGACTCCGCGAAGCGATCCTTGGTAAGTGTTACAATGATTTCACCTGTGACCTGGTTTTCTGTTCGAAGGGCGAAATCCCCCATCGCGTCGGTTTTGGTTTCCGCGATCAGCTCGCCGCGCGAACCGTCGGCGATTTTGAAGAAAGCGCGCACAGCCGCCTCGGCGACGCCTGCTCCGATGGCATCGGTCAACTGGCCCTCGACGAAGACTCGCCCCTTCGGCGCTTCGGTCGGCTCCACCTTCTTTGGCCCCTGCGGTTCCTCGGCGAGAACCGAGGGGTCCGCATGCTGCAACCAAAGGCTAAGCCAGGACGCGCTGAGGGCGCAGAGTTTCCACGATCGGCATGGACTGGTTCGCTTTTTCTCGCACCGCCTTCCCATGACTGAATTCTATCACGGCGACTGGTCTGGCTGTAGCCTCGGTACCCGTCGGCGGTCCCAATTCCGTTGCCGGGCGTATAATCGTGGGCCATGACCGCGGCGGCGATTCAATGGACGGAGGAACAGCTACAGGCGGTGCGAACTGTCGATCGGAGCGTGATCGTTTCCGCCGCCGCCGGGTCGGGCAAGACGGCGGTCCTGGCCGAGCGCTGCGCCTATCTCGTCTGCGACGCCCCACTCCCCTACCGCTGCGACGTGAAGCAATTGCTTGTCTTGACCTTCACCGACGCCGCGGCCGCCGAGATGCGTTCACGGATCGCCTCGTCCATTCGAGGAAGGAGCCGCGAGAATCCCGCGGATGCCCGATTGCGCGAGCAGGCCGCCCTTGTGGAGTCGGCCCAGATTTCCACCATCCATTCCTTTTGTCTTTGGATGATCCGCCGATGGTTCAACGAATTGCACATCGACCCGACGGCGGCCGTCATGGACGCCGAAGAAACGTCCCTGCTGAAAAAAGAAGTCATGGAAAATCTGTTTGCGACCCTCTATGCCACAAGGGATTCGCCGGGTCATCCATTGGGAACGATTCCGGACGGCGGTCTTGTTAACACAGACGCGCGAAGGGTCGCCTCATCCAACCCTATGCAGGGCTGGAACCTTGGCTGCCGCGGAACGGCTTCGCTCGGCGTGGCGTTCCTGCGATTTGTCGATGATTACGGACTCGGCGAGGACCGCGAAATCGCCAAGTTTGTCCGCCGCCTCTCCGACTTTGCGTTTTCGCTTCCCGAACCCCACGTCTGGCTGGAGAGCGCCGTACGGCAGTTGTCCATGCCGCCCTGCGAACTGGTTCATCACCTAGCTGACGAACTGTACGCGGAGATTTCGATGCAGGTTGAACACCTCGGGCGCGTGGTGAAACTTCTCGAATCGGGACCCGGCGGCGGATACGGATACGCCGATGTCGCGCGTGCCTACCAACAATCCCTCGAAGTTTGGCTCTCCCGACTCGACGCCGCGCCGGACCGCGCTTCGGTGATGGATGAATTGAAAGTGGAAATTGCCGGATTCAAGTTTCCCACGGTGGCGCGGTCAGGAGGAAAAAGAAGCTGCGATTCAGGTCCGGGGGACGTGGAAAAAGCCGAAAAAAAGAGCGTCGGCGACTGGTTGCAGGGTAACGTCAAGGATCGCCTCTTTGGCAAGCGTCTGCGGGGACGATTCGGCGGATTCACCGTCGCGGAATGGCTCGATGGCCTGGGTGTCATCGCCCCCCACGTCGCCACCCTCGTCGATCTGGTGATCGCATTTGACGACGCCTACATGGCCGCGAAGCGGCGTCTGAACGTACTCGACTTCGCCGACCTCGAACGATTCGCCCTGCAATTGCTAAGCAAACTTGATGGCGAGTCCGCTTCCATAGACAAAAAAAACCTGGAACCCTCCCCAATCGCTCTCCATCTACGCGAACGTTTCGCCCATGTCCTCGTTGACGAATACCAGGACGTGAATCCCATTCAAGAGGCGATCCTGTCCCTCATCAGCCGCAGCGCGGACGGGCGACCGGGCGGAAATCTCTTCGTGGTCGGCGACGTCAAGCAGAGCATTTACCGCTTCCGACTGGCTGAACCCGCCGCCTTTACGGAACGGCTCGATCGTCTTCGAATCCGCTCGGGCGTCTTTTTCCTTCAGGGCAATTTCCGAAGCCGCCCGGAAATCCTCGAAGCCGTCAATCTCATATTTCGACAACTCATGCCTGCCGGCGCGGGGAGCGTCGCTTACGACGGGCGCGCTGAACTGCTTCCCGGGCGAAAGCTCGACGATCCGGTCTCCCGACGACCGGTCGAGGTCCACCTGCTGGA
>Ga0187893_10014078_pt1 | contig 10987 bp, 7 predicted proteins | sample MA1701074metaG_FD_139574 | JGI IMG/M metagenome (GOLD analysis project Ga0187893, IMG submission 139574) | White microbial mat communities from a basaltic lava cave in the Kipuka Kanohina Cave System on the Island of Hawaii, USA - MA170107-4 metaG ...
AGATTCAGCGCTTCGAGAATCCGCCGCGGGGCCTCCGCTTTATTCAACACGTACAGGTGGAGGCCGGGCACGCCGGAGTCGAGAAGCTCTTCACACTGCCGGACGGCGTATTCTATGCCCACCTTCATCTGGGCGCCGGCATCATCCCGATGCTGCAGGAGGTCGGCCAGAAACGGCGCGGGCAGCTCGGCGCCGCACAGGGAGGCGATACGCTGAACCTGAGCGACATTAATGACCGGCAGGATGCCGGGAACCAGGGGTTGGCTGATGCCGGCGTCGCGATAGCGCTCCCGGAAATCGAAGAAATCAGCGTTATGATAGAACAGTTGCGTGATGACGACATCAGCCCCCGCGTCCACTTTTCGCTTGAGGTTCACCAGATCGACCTCGGCGCTGGGTGCCTCTTGATGCGTCTCGGGATAGCCCGCGACCGCGACGTTGAAATGCGGAAATTCCCGCCGAATCAGCGCCACCAATTCATTCGCATAGGCGAGCCCGCCCTCCGGCCGCTTGAACCTCGCCTCCCCTTTCGGCGGATCGCCCCGCAGCGCGATGATGTTCTCGATTCCAAGTTCGGTCGCCTCCTTCAACCACCCGCGGATCTCCTCTTCCGTTGACTCCACACAGGTCCGATGGGCAGCGGTGGTGACGCCGAGGGCCTCCCGGATGTTCACTGTCAACTCCAACGTCTTGTCCCGGGTCGATCCTCCGGCACCATAGGTGCAGGACACGAACGACGGCCGGAACATCATCAGGGTTTCCAGGGCAGCGAACAGCTGCACCTCCCCCGTTGCGGTTTTCGGAGGGTAGATCTCGAACGACAGTCCGAACCTGCCGTCGCCGTATGCGTTCGCGATTTTCATCGTCGTCTATCCGCCCGCCGTGCAGGCCTAGCTGCCGATCAGACGAATGTGCCGGGTTTCTCCGCCACCCTACGCACCGTTCCGATTCGCCTCGAGTCGCCCCGGCCAGGCCCAAAGACAAAGGCCCTCGAGATCCCGCCACCTAGTCCCGAGGGCCTGTCACAGCTCAGGAATCGTGCCGTTGAGACTCTGTATAAACCGGATGCCCGTGTTGTCGCCCTGACGGTGAGCCCGCGCCCTGCGGTCAGTGCTTGCCGCGGCCCTTGATCCAACTCATCATGGAGCGCAGCTCTTTGCCCACCCGCTCGATCGGATGCGCTGCGTCCTTCTTGCGCATCGCCAGAAAACTGGGCCGGCCGGCCTGATTCTCCAAGACCCACTCACGAGCGAAGCTGCCATTCTGGATCTCATCGAGGATCTTTCTCATTTCCGCCTTGACTCGCTCGTCGATGACCCGGGGGCCCCTCGTGTAGTCGCCGTACTCCGCTGTGTCGCTGATGGAATAGCGCATATACGCCAGGCCACCCTGATAGAACAGGTCCACGATCAGCTTCAGCTCATGCATGCACTCGAAATAGGCGAGCTCCGGTTGGTAGCCGGCGTTGACGAGCGTCTCGAAGCTGGCTTTCACAAGGGCCGATACGCCTCCACAGAGGACGGTCTGCTCGCCGAACAGGTCGGTCTCAGTCTCCTCGCGGAAGGTGGTCTCCAGGACGCCCGCCCGCGTGCAGCCGACCCCCTTGGCGTAGGCCAGGGCGCCCTGCTTGGCCTTTCCTGAGACGTCCTGATGGACCGCCAGGAGGGCCGGCACTCCGGCCCCCTCCGTAAAGACCTGCCGCATGAGGTGGCCAGGCGCCTTCGGGGCGATCATCGAGACGTCGACGGTCGGCGGTGGGACGATCTGATGGAAGTGGATGTTGAAACCGTGCGCGAACATCAGTGTCTTGCCCGGTTTCAGGGCTCGCTCGATCGACTCCTGGTAGACCTGCTTGTGGGCTTGGTCGGGCAGCAACATCATGATGACGTCGCCTGTCTGCGCCGCCTCCTCACAGGTCGCTACCTTCAGGCCGTCGGCCTTCGCCTTATCCCAGGACTTGCTACCCTTATAGAGGCCTACGATCACATCGACGCCGCTGTCCTTGAAATTCAGCGCATGGGCATGGCCCTGGCTGCCATACCCCATGATGGCGACCGTCTTCTTCTTCAGGAGACTCAGGTTGGCATCCTTGTCATAGTAGAGCTTGGCCATCTCACCCCTCCAGGGCCTTCCCTCTTTCACGAGACATCCAGCGCCCCTACAAGTACGCTTGGGCCGTGAGGTTCAGCAGGCGCGCGTTCAATCCCACCACCTGCTCATTCTCCACGGGGACATCGACGAGGATCGATTTCCCGGACTGCGTGTTGCACGCATCCATGATCTCGCTCAGATTGCTCAGGTCAGGCTTCAGGTAGAAACCGTCCCACCCATGCGCCTTGGCCGCCGCAACGAAGTCGATGGCCGGCAGTTTCGAATGGTAGCGCACCTTATCGACCGTCGGGATGATGATCTCCAACCCCTTGTCAACGATCCCGTACGTCCCATTGTTGATGATGAACAGCCGGAGGTCCAGCGTCGCGGCGTCCGCCAGGCAACCGCCGAACAGCCGCCAGCACCCGTCCCCCGAGAAGACGAAGGTGTGGAGGGTCGGGTCAGCCAGCTTGGCCCCGACCCCTAATCCGAATCCCCCGCCCATGGCGGAGCCGTGATGCATCGACCAGAACTTGATATTCGGATGGGGTCGCTGGGTGACGTACTGGCGGTCCTTGTACGACACGCAGACGTCGTCGAACCCGATACTGTGCGGCTGCCAATGCTTCTGGATTTCCTCGTAGAAGGCGACAAAGTCTACGCGGTCCTTTGGGACGTCCCGCCAGACCTCTCTGAAGTTCAGGTTATCCGGTCTCTCCACCTTCGGCCTGTCGCGACCGACGCCCATGGTCCGAAGGCGAGGGATGACCTCCTCGAGGGCGAACGCAATATCGCCGCGGACCTTCGTATATCCCCCCTTGCAGCGGTGTCGAAAGTCACCGTTGACCTCTCCGTAGCCATGGACGTACGCGCCGAAGTGCCACGTCCATTTCGTCGGGATGCTCTCGAGATTGATCGAATACTCCCCTGGGCAGAAGCCGAGCGTGATCAGAATGTCTTCCTGGTTCATACTGCGCCAGAGCTCCATCGCCTTGTCGTTGCCCCCGAAGAGGATGTAGCCATAGCTGTACGGGTTTTTTGGCGAGACGGCATTGGCCCCGTTGACGGACCAGATGGTCGGGGCCTGAAGGAGCTCCGACAGTTCGCTGGTAAGCTCTTGAATATTTGGACAGAAGGCTGCTTCCTCGCCGACGTAAATGATCACCCGCCGATTCTTCGCCATCGGCGGAAACTGTTTGAGGAATGCCTCGATGTCCTCTTTGTGGAGGATGCGCGGTCGTTCGGTCTTCGGCACGTTGACCTGAACGTCTCTCGCCAGCACATCGGGGTGAAAGGCGATGGCCACCGGCCGCGACTCGTGAAGAATGTTCTGCGCCCTGATCAGGTCTTTCTCGAGTCGGTGAATATTGTCGATCACGATACAGCCGTCCCCCAGTTCGGCTTGAAGTTGGGGAATAATGTTCATGCCGTATTCCGACACGTCCTGAAGCGGGGCCTTCCCGATCGACCCGGTCGAGTTCAGGGCGATGAGAAACAGAGCGGGGATATTGTGGAGCTTCGCCTCTGTAATGCCGCTCGACCCGAGCTTTGTCGCCGCCCCCGTCGTCGTGATCGACCCCGCGACCCGCCCGGACGCCAGGTAGTAGCCGAGCGGCATGAAGCCGGAGGCATATTCCCCCATGGTCAGCATCCGAGGAACCCCATCCGCCGCCTGCGACAGCTCAGTCAGCGGGACCAGATACTTTGTGACGTGAACGACGCCGCCGCCATTGACACCGGTGTAGTGAATGATCCCCAACTGTCGAAGCGTATCGATCAAGGCGAAGTTGCCGACGGTTTTCTCCAGGCCCGGGCTCCCAGCTTCGTAACTCATGGCTCTCCTCTCTTCTGCAACCGGATCGGTTCGTGCCCTCTCATCTCGACAAAGGGATTTAGCTCTTTATTTTCAATAACCTACGGTAAAAGGCAGAATAGACGGTAAGATACCTGCCCACTCCCTCTCTTGTCAATAAAAATCGTAGGATGTGAGCGATGGACAGCAAGGGGGCCAGCAGAGTCCGATCCGGCCTTGACTTCGGCCTCGGCTAGTCGCTAACGTCGCGGGTTGAGCAGGGTCTCGTCCAGCCCGCACCCCTCTGAAACAGCGACCTCACCTCGTCGATGCCGAGCCACGCGGCCACTGCCAGGAACACGGCCAGGCTTGCGCCCAGCTCCAACGCCAGGGCTATCGCGCGAAGCGAGAAAGGTTCGACCATGACCGGGTCATGGAGAGAGAGCATCGCGAGAGCGGCGACGCCCATGACGATGGCCGCTCCCCCCAATCGAGCCAACCAGGGACCAAACGGCGATCCACCCAGCCCGCCGAGCCGCCGGCGAAGCGACGTCAGCAGGAGTGCCAGGTTCACGAACGAGGAGAGTGCCGTCGCCAATGCCAGCCCCCCGGCCCGAAGGGGCCACATGAGGAGGAGACTCGATCCAATGTTCACCAGGACTGCCGCCGCCCCGATCTTCACCGGCGTGGCGGTGTCCTGCATGGAATAGAACGCCGGCACGAGGACCCGCGTGGACACGTAGGCCCCGAGGCCCAGCGCATAAAAAAATACGGCGTCCGCGGTTGCGAGGGTGAGCGCCCGATCGAAGGCCCCATGTTCGAAGAGGAGCTGGACGATCGGGACCCTGAAGACGAGAAGCCCCACCATGCATGGCGCCGTCATGAAGAGGACGAGGCGAAGGGAGTATGCCGTCGTAGCCCCGACGTCCTGTAGCGAGTGTCGCGTCGCTTGTCTGGCCATGGTCGGAAAGGCGGCGGTGGCGATGGCCACCCCGAAGATGCCGATGGGGAGATGGATCAGCCTGAAGGCGTAGTACAGGACCGAGATGCTCCCCACGCCCAGAAAGGATGCGAGAAAGGTGCTGATCAGTACGTTCACTTGGGTGACGGCGAGCCCTGCGACCCCCGGAGCCATCAGCCGCGCGATGCGCCCGAGGTCCGGGTCTCGCAGATTCAGCCCACGGTGGGCATTCATGCCGCGCCGCCAGGCCGGCGGGATCTGCATCAGAAGCTGCCCCGCCCCGCCGAGCAGGACCCCGATCGCCAAAGACAGGATCGGCGGATCGAGTCGGGGGGCCAGCAGGAGCGCGCACGCGATCATCGAGATGTTGAGGACAACGGGCGACAGCGATGGTGCGGCGAAATGCCCCTGCGCATTCAGGATTGCCATGAAGAGGGCCGCCAGCCCGATGAACAGGATATACGGGAACATCGTCCTGGTGAGGAGGACCGCCAGCTCGAGTGTGGACGGGGTCGACTGAAACCCCGGAGCGATCATGCGGATCAGGAGGGGCGCCGCCAAGACGCCGGCCGCCGACACCAGTACCAGGACCAACCCGAGGAAAGCGAGGGCCGTCCAGACCAGCTTCCACGCGGTCTCGCGGCCTCGCTTGGCCAGCGACTCGGTGAAAATCGGAACGAACGCCGCCGAAAGCGCCCCCTCGCCAAGCAGCTCCCGCAGCATGTTCGGCAGGCGAAACGCGGCGAAGAACGCATCGGTGGCTCCTCCGGCGCCGAACGTCCCGGCGATGATCACGTCCCGGATAAACCCCAGGATACGACTGAGAAAGGTGGCGCCGCTGACGACCCCGGCCGCCCGCGCGATTCTTCCGGATTGTCCCTGCTCCATCAGAAACCCCTTGACAACCCGGCGGGGCTCCGGTCTAATAGGCGCCGTTGCCCGGCCGCCCGCCTCGCCGGGGAGGAGAGAGACAGGAGAGACACACCGATGCCGATCATCAAATCAGCGAAAAAGCAGTTGAGGCAAAGCGAGAAGCGGCGTCTGCGGAATCGTTCGGCGAAGAGCAGTCTGAAAACCGCCATGAAGAAGGTGCGAACGGCCCTGGAGAGTCGTGATCGCGAAATTGCCGAACGAGCGCTTGCGGAGGCCGTCCCGTTGATCGACAAGGCCGCAGCGAAAGGGTTTATCCACGCCAATGCCGGCGCCCGCTACAAGTCGAGACTCACCCGCCAGCTTCACGCCCTCTCGAAGACCGCCTGACCCTTCACGCCCGACAGAGGTCCCAGACCAACCGGTGTAGGACGGCGACGCTTCCGGCCCTGCCGGTCTTGAGTGCGAGGTCGGCGCGCTGGAGCCCCTCAACGGAGGTCGTGAGCTGTTCCCAGCGAAGCGATGCCCCCTGCTCCGCGAGGGCCAGCCCGACACGGGACGGCACGCCGAGCCTTCGCGAGACCTCGCCCGACGCAACCCCCTGCTCGCACAGCGCCTTGGCCCGAAGCAGGAGGCGGATCTGACGTGCCAGCATACCGATGATCGGCAGCACCTCTTCTCCGTGCGCGAGCAGATTGCCCAGGCAACCCAGCGCCAGCTCCAGGTTCCGAGTCCCTACCGCATCGGTGAGTTGGAAGATCGATCGGATCCGGGTTTCGCCGATCAGCTCTTCGATGTCCTGGCGGGCGATTTCGCCACGTTCTCCGACGAACAACGCGGCCTTCTCCAGCCCGGACATCGACTGACGCAGATCGTCTCCGGCCAACGCGATGAGGAGATCGATCGCCTCGGGAGAGATCCGCTTGTGACGCTCCAGCGCCGCCGCCTGGAGCGCCTCTTTCATCGAGGCCGACTCCAGCTGATCGAAGCGAAGGACCACCCCCTTCTTTTGGAGGCTCGCGGCCAATCTGGTCCTGAGGTCGAGGCGCGTCGCGACAAGTATAAGGCAGGTGGTCAGGCAGGGGGCCTCGAGGTATGCCAACAACTCTTCCCGTTGCTGCTCCGAGAGGGCGTCGGCGTCGCGGATCAGCACCACGCGGCGCCCCGCAAGAAATGGCACGGTCCTCGCGCTTCCGAGGATCGAGGCCGCCTCGACGTCGCCGGGTCTGACCCGATCCAGGTTGAGTTCCCTGGTTCCCTCGGGCAGCAGGGCATCAAGCAGCTGCCGGAGTGCGCGCTCCCTGCGGTAGTCGTCCTCGCCGTACAGGCAATAGACGGGCGCGATTTCTCCCTTTCCGATCCGCCCCGCCACCGACTCCGCACTGCGCCTTCGGGGCTCCATCAGATGCCGTCTAATACCCGATTCACCACTCTGTCGGCCACGTCGGCTATCGCCCGACCAGCCGCCTCGTCCTCAGCCACCCGGGTCGCAGCGACTCCCGGGGCGAAGAGCGCATAGGCCACGCCCGACACCCCCTCCCGAAGAAGCACGGTCTCCTTGAGTCGATCGGTCACCGTGAACGCGAACGAGATGCTGATCCGAACGCGACGGGCCGTATCGGTGCCCTTGTCGAAGGCCAGCGGGTCCTCGCCGTAGGTCTCGATGGCCCCGTCGAGCACCGTGTCGGCCGCGGCTTCGTCTGCGACCTTGATGCGGGCGTCTGCCGTAAAGCGGCGGATCAGCTCGTCCTTCAGGGCGGGGTGGATCGCCGGACGGAGCGTTCGATTCTTGAGCGTGCCGATGGCGATCGTCCTGACAGTGGCCGGGAGGCCGCTGATCTCGCCATGCATCAGCGGACGATAGCCGCAGCCGGCGAGCGTCGCAAGCAATGCCAGGGACGCGACACCCCTCACGGGCTCTCTCCGGTCACGATGTTCACGAGCTTCTTCGGCACCGTGACCACCTTCTTGATCGATCGGCCTCGAAGCCATCCCTTCACCCGCCCGTCGGCGAGCGCCGCCTCCTGCATGGCGCCGTCCGTCGCGCCCGCGGGCAGGAACACACGACCCCGAACCTTTCCATCGACCTGCACGACCACCAGGATCTCCTCCGCCTGGATGATCGCGGGATCGTATATCGGCCACGGCCGCCGGAAGATCTGCGGGGTCCGACCGATGCGCTCCCAGAGCTCTTCGCACAGATGGGGGGCAAAAGGAGACAGCAGGACCAGAAGGGTTTCGATCGCGTGCGTCAAGACGTATCGCCGCTCGACTTCCTCCCCCGGTGACCCGTCCGGATCGAACCGGCCGATCACGTTCGCCAGCTCCATCAACGCGCTGATCGCAGTGTTGAAGTGAAAGTCCTGCTCGATGTCCTCCGTGACACGCTTGATCGTCTGTTGTGCCTTCCGGTGCAGGGATCGACTCTCACCCATCATGGAGAACGGGATCGGCGGCGGCGGCGACGCCAGAAGCTCCGCGTGATCCTCAACCAGGCGGACGAGTCGCGTCAGGAAACGAAATGACCCCTCGACCCCCTGATCGGACCACTCCAGATCCTTCTCAGGCGGCGAGGCGAACAGGCAGAACACGCGCACCGTGTCGGCTCCGTACCTGGCGAGCAGATCGTCAGGGTCGATGATATTTTTCTTCGATTTCGACATCTTCTCCGTCCGCCCGGTCTCGATCGGACGCCCGCACTCCCGACAGCGGCGATCGGGCGTCACCTCCTCGGGAAGGCGGAAGCCGTGCTCGGCGCAGCGGGAGGTCTCCTTACAGACCATCCCCTGTGTCAACAGCCTGGCGAACGGCTCATCGACCGCCACCAGGCCAAGGTCGCGAACCGCCTTGGTGAAAAACCTCGCGTAGAGCAGGTGCAAAACCGCATGCTCGATCCCCCCGATATACTGATCCACCGGCATCCAGTAATTGACCTGAGACGGCATGACGGGCCCATCGAGAACGTGCGGGCTGGCGAACCGCAGGAAATACCAGGAGGAATCGACGAACGTATCCATCGTATCGGTTTCCCGCGTGCCAGGGCCCCCGCACCGCGGACACTCGACGTTCACAAAGGAGGGCACCATGGCCAGTGGAGAGCCGCCCTTCATGGTGATCTCGACATCGTGGGGAAGAATGACCGGCAGGTCGTCATAGGGGACAGGGACCGTGCCGCACTGGTCGCAGTAGACGATCGGGATCGGGGCCCCCCAGTATCGCTGCCTCGAGATCCCCCAGTCGCGAAGCCGATAGTTGACGGCGCGCGAGCCGATGCCCTTCTGCTCCAAGAAGTCGGCGATCGCCTCACGCGCGTGCCGGCTATCCATGCCGGTGAAGGGGCCGGAATCGACCAACACCCCCTCCCCTTCATAAGCAGCCTCCAGGCACGATTCGTCCTGTCCGAGTTCGCTCGGGCTGACCGCTACCCGGATCGGGAGGCCGTACCTCCTGGCGAACTCGAAGTCCCGCTGGTCGTTGCTCGGAACCGCCATGATCGCCCCCGTGCCGTACTCGAGCAGGACGAAATTTCCGAGCCAGATCGGGATCCGCTCCTGCGTGAGGGGGTTGATCGCGTACGCCCCGGTAAACACTCCCTCCTTTTCTGCGTCGGCCGCGGCCCGCCGGATCTTGTCCTCCCGCTTCATCCGCTCCACGAACGCCTCGACCTCCCGCTCGCGCCCCGTCCCCTTCGACAGGCTCAGGGCGAGCGGATGCTCCGGGGCGAGGATCATGAAGGTCGCCCCGTACAGGGTGTCCTGCCGCGTCGTGAAGATGGTGAGCGCATCCCGTCCGTCAGCGAGCGGAAAACGGACCTCCGCCCCGACGCTCTTCCCGATCCAGTGGCGTTGCATGAGCTTGACCCGCTCGGGCCATCCAGGAAGCCGGTCCAGGTCGTCGAGCAGATCCTCGGCATAGGCTATGATCTTGAAGAACCAGCCCGGCATCTCTTTCTGAACGACTGGGGTGTCATCCCGCCAACAGAGGCCGCCCTCGACCTGCTCATTAGCCAGGACGGTTTGGCAGGTCTCGCACCAGTTGACGGACGTTGACTTCTTGTAGGCGAGACCCCGCTCGTACAGCTTGAGGAACAGCCATTGGCCCCATCGGTAGTAGCTCGGATCGCTGCACGTGATCTCGCGGCGCCAGTCGTATGAGAAGCCCATGCGCTTCAATTGGGTTCGCATGTAGGCGATGTTCTCGTAGGTCCATTTGGCCGGGTGCGTGCCGTGCTCGATCGCCGCGTTCTCCGCCGGAAGGCCGAACGAGTCCCAGCCCATAGGGTGCAGCACGTTGTATCCGCGCGCCCGGAGGAATCTCGCCAGGACATCGCCGATGGCATAGTTGCGGACATGACCCATGTGGATCCTGCCGGAGGGATACGGATACATCTCCAGGAGGTAGAACTTGGGCGTCTCGGGATCCTCCGTCACCGAGAACACCTCGGTCTCCTCCCAGATCTGTTGCCACTTCGCCTCGATCGACTTGAAGTCATACCCGCGCGCCATCATCTCGCTCCCGAGCGACGTCAGAACGCGTTTCGAGGAACCTTAACACAGGGGGTGACAATCCGCAAGCGCAAGGCTGGCGAAGAACGAACAGGTGAAAGGGATGTGTCGAACCCTCGGCAGGTGGGATGATCGGACGAATAGGGTGCGGCGCGGACGGATGCCGGCAACGGGAGATTTGTCACGCCTGAGCGAAAATCGATCGCTCGGCGGCGAGCACGCGATCTTGCCTATTCCTCGAGAAGAGATTTCTCTTGGTTTTGGGAAACACTCTAATGTGATTTCAGTCTTCGCCTCTAACGCATCTTCAATCCTCGACACACCAAACTCGGATGGGTGAATCGCATGAAATGGTAATCGCAAACCATGGCTGAATAATGCTTGCAGCGGCCCCGAAGGCAGCGTTTGACCAAGTAGAGGCAAGTCCGATTATCGTTCCGTTATGCGCCGATGAATCTGAGGCCCACGCGTTGCAATTCGCCGACCCAACTGACGTACTCGTATTCCCATCGCCACCGGTGCGGATCCAACCCTGGGACCCAGATGGGGGCCCAGATCCTTGGTCAGCTGCGAAGCTTATCCCAAGGCTCGTATCGTACTTCAGGACCGAAAGATTGAGTAGCTCCCACATTGACGCCATGTGGAGGTCAAGTCCCAATTCGCCTGTATAAGGGGTGGCGTAAGGTCATGACCTCCTCACGCAACGAGTTGCTGTACCTTCGGTTGGCCGAGCTCCCCGCGCACGGTGTCGATTTCGCGCAAGAGGGC
>Ga0187893_10014079_pt1 | contig 10984 bp, 8 predicted proteins | sample MA1701074metaG_FD_139574 | JGI IMG/M metagenome (GOLD analysis project Ga0187893, IMG submission 139574) | White microbial mat communities from a basaltic lava cave in the Kipuka Kanohina Cave System on the Island of Hawaii, USA - MA170107-4 metaG ...
CTTCACGATCCCGAGGTGCTGATTCTGGACGAGCCGACCAGTGGGCTCGATCCGCTGCAGATCCGCGAGATGCGAGCGCTGATTCGCGAGCTCGGAAAATACAAGACCATCTTGCTTTCGACGCACATCTTGCAGGAGGTCGAAGCCATCGCTGACGAGGTCATCTTGATTCACGAAGGGCGCATTGCCTTCGCGGGCAGCAAGACTGATCTCAAGCAGAGTAGTACGCTCGAACAACGTTTTTACGAGCTCACCGGCACCGCGGTGAAGGAGGTAGCCTGATGCTCGCGATCGATTTCACGGTAGTGGCGGCAATCTTCCGCAAGGACATACGAACCTACCTCGCGAATCCCACCGGATACGTGTTTCTCACACTGTTCATCGGCGTCACCGCTGCCGCGGCATTTCTTCAGGACGGATTCTTCTCGCGCAATCTTGCCGACTTCGCGCTGCTCAACAAGGCGATGCCGGCGATCTTGATGTTCTTCGTGCCCGCGATCACGATGACGGCGTGGTCCGACGAGCGTCGCTGGGGCACCGACGAGCTCCTGCTGACATTGCCGGTCCGTGACGGTGAAGTCATTTTCGGCAAATACCTCGGCGCACTCGGAATGTATACGGTAGCGCTTGGTTTCAGCCTTGCGCACGTGGTGGTGCTGGTCAGCCTGGGTTCTCCAGATGCGGGGCTGATGTTGTCCACGTATCTCGGCTATTGGCTCATCGGTGGGTTGTTTGTCGCGATCGGGCTGCTCGGTTCGATGTTCACGCCGAATCCAACCGTGGGGTTCATTCTCGGCGCGCTCGGCTGCGCGTCACTCGTGGTCGCTGGCTCGGAGCCTTGGGCTGGCGGGATCCTCGGTACGATGACGCTGGGTTTGCTGGCGGCGCTCGTGTGGTTGGTCGTTCGCGGTGAGCTGCGAGGTGTCGGCGTCGCCGGGTCCGCCGGGGCGGTGCTCGCCATCGTGCTGTGGCTGGTTGGCGCTCGGCTCCCGGGCGATGGCTCGCAAGGATTCGATTTCGCATATCAGTTCGGTCGACTCGGCGTGGCCGAGCATTTCGCGAGCTTTGGCGAGGGCGTGATCCGGCTCGGTGATCTATTCTACTTCGTCGGTGGTACCGCCTTGGTTCTCTATCTGTGTGGCTTCCTATTGGGAAGGAGACACTGGTAATGCAACTCGTCGCCAGACATCATCGCCTCATTCGCTTTCTTTCGGTGGGCGTAACGGTCGCTTCGCTCACGTACATGGCCTTGCAGGCTGGTTTCCGACTCGACATCACCTCCGAAGGGTTGAGCCGGATCACACCCGGCACGCTCGAGCTCATCAGTGGCGTGTCGGAGGAACGGCCCGTGATGGTCCATGCGTTCGTCTCACGAGATGTACCACGTGACTATGTACCGGTTCGTCAACAGATCGTGAGCATCCTGCGAGAGCTCGACGCGCGCGGTGGCACCGGACTTACCGTACGCATCGTCGAGCCCGAATTGCACTCGGTCGAAGCGCAGGAGGCGATGGACAAATACCGCATTGCGCCGGTTCGTGTGGTCAATCGTGAGGGCGGTCGCTTGGGCGAGAACCAGCTGTTTCTTGGTATCGCATTCGTGAGCGGCCCGCGTGAAGAAGTCATCCCGTTCGTGGATCGCGGCTTGTCGGTCGAATACGAATTCGCGCGAGCGCTCCGGGTCGTCACCCAAGAGAAGAAAAAAGTGCTCGGTGTCTTGCGCACGGACGCCCCGATCATGGGCAACTTCGACTTGCAGGCGCGTCGTCAACAGCCGGCCTGGCGGGTGGTCGAGGAGCTCAAGAAGCAATACGAGGCGCGCAGCCTCAACCCGGACGCCAAGATCCCCGACGATGTGGATGTGCTGATGGTGCCCCAGGTGTCGAGTCTGACGCAGGAGCAACTCGACATCGTGAAAGCGTATGTCGATGCTGGACGGCCGGCGCTCTTGACCGTCGATCCGATGCCGTTGTTCGATTTGCGGCTGGCGCCTGGCGAGCCGAAATTACCGCCACCGGGGCAAGGTGGGGGGTTCGGAGGTGGAGGAGGTCCTTCCGAGCCCAAAGGCGATTTCGTCGCGTTTCTGCGTGACGTCGGGGTGCAATGGACTCCTGAGCGCGTCGTGTTCGATACGTTCAACCCTCATCCGAGCTTTGCCGACGTCCCGCCTCATGTCGTGTTCGTGAGCAAACGTCCGGACGGAACGGATCCATTCACGGCTCCCGACCCGATTGTGCAGGGGCTGAGCGAGGTCGTCATGTTGTTTCCGGGCGTGCTCACGCCCGTGTCGGGTCGCGAGGACGAGCTGACGCCCTTGTTGGCGACAGGGAAGGCGTCTGGTTTCAACGTGTTCGACGACATGGTGCAAAAACACATGCTGTTCGGCGTGCAGGGACCGTTTCCACCCCGCAAGCGGGGGCCGATCACCAACGAGAGTCTCGTGCTCGGTGCCCGGATCCAGAGTTTCGGCTCCGGACAGGAAAAACCACGGAACGTCGTCGTGTTGGGTGACCTCGATCTGGTCGGCGATCAATTTTTCGCCATGCACGAGCGTGGCGGTGATATCGACGGGGATGGGCTCGATGACATCCGTTTCGACAATGTTTCGTTCTTGCTCAATGTGGTCGACACCCTCGCCGGAGACGATCGATTCGTCGAGCTGCGCAAACGCAAGCCCTCGTACCGCCGGTTGGAACGCGTGGACGAGCTGACACGCGAAGCGCGGGCTGAGCGTGAACGTGAGATCCAAGACGCCAATGCCAAGGCCGAAGCGGGGCTCGAGGAGGCCCAGAAAGCTCTTAATCAGGCCGTCGATGCCATCAAGGATCAGCAGGGGCTCGACGAAACCACCAAACAGATCATGGCCAAAAGCGCGGAGGAAGCCGAAAATCGCAGGCTCAAGGCCAAACAGGAGGCCGTGGAGCTCGCGAAGGAGCGAGCCGTAACCCGCACAGAGGCCGAGCACATGCGCAAGGTCGACGAAATCCAAAATCGCATTCGCTTGCTGGCCGTGCTGCTTCCGCCGGTGCCGGCACTCATCATGGGAACCATGATCTTCGCGCGCAAGCGCAGACGCGAGCGCGAAACCATTCCGCAGAGCCGCAAGCGAGGTGCGCAATGAACCGAGGAACGACCATTACGGTAGCGATCGCGGTATTGAGTCTCGTTGGGGCGATCTCGATGCGCCCACGAGAGCTACCTCCGCCGGTATTCGAGGATACCGGCGAGCCGTTGTTTGCGGACTTCAAAGATCCCACGTTGGCGACCAGCCTGGAGGTGCAGACTTGGGACGACAAGGCGGCGCGGCTGTCGACGTTCAAGGTGGAGCAGAAGCAGGGCCGCTGGGTGATCCCGAGCCACAACGACTATCCGGCGGACGGCACCGAGCGCATGGCGAAGGCCGCAGCGTCGTTCGTAGACGTCAAACGTGACACGTATCACGGTGACAAATCCGAGGATCACGGCGCGTTCGGGGTTGTCGACCCCTCGGACGCAACGGCCAAGACCGACCAAAAGGGTCGACGTATCATCATCAAGGACACTTCTGGAACCTTGCTCGTGGATGTGATCGTGGGCAAGGATGTGCCCGAAAAAGACGGTTACAAATACGTGCGGTTTCCAGACGCCAAGCGCGTGTATGCCTCCAAGCTGGACGTCGACATCTCCACCGAGTTCACGGACTGGATCGAGAAGGATCTTCTGAAAATCGAGCGTGACGACATCGTCACGGTCATCAGCGATCCATATCGGGTCGACGAGAAGCAAGGGAAGGTCGTGGATTCCAATCCAACTCGTGTCGAGCTGGTGGAGAAGAGTGACGCCGAAGACGGCGGAGCGAGCATTCAGGACTGGAAACTGGCGGAGGGCATGGTCGCGCCCGCTGGCAAGGCACTCGACATCAGCAAGGTTCGTCAAGTCGTCGGGGCCATCGATCGTTTGCAGATCGTGGGCGTTCGCCCTCGACCCAAACCTTTGACTTTGCAGGCGCTTCAGTCCAAAGGCTTTTTCGTGACTCCGGATGGGCGCCGTCTGTTCGGCAACGAGGGAGAGGTGCGGATGGTGAGCAGGGATGGGGTCGCATACACGTTGTACTTCGGCGAGGTCACGCTGGATTCGGGTGTGACGCTCACTGCCGGGCAGGCCGAGTCTGACAAGGAAGATGGCGCAGAACACGACGATGCGCACGACGGCGAGGCCAAGGACGAGACCAAAGCGAATCGCTACATGTTCGTCGATGTCAACTACGACCCGTCGTTGGATCGCGACAAGGACAAGCCCGCCGATGCGGAGGTTCCGCGTGGTGAAGCGCGGGCCAAGTCGCTGCAGCAGCGCTTCGACGACTGGTTCTACGTCATTTCGGACTCCAGCTTCAAACAGATCCACAAGTCGAAAGGCGATCTATTCAAGGACGCGAAGGTCGACGACAAGAAGTCGAAAGCGCCGGCTGGCAAGAAGGACGCCAAAACCGAGAAGTCAGGCGAGAAGAAAACAGGCACGAAAACGGGCACGCCGTAAGGCCGTAAGTTTTTCCGCTCGTTCCCACCTACCGTGGTCTCCAGGGGGTTGCCTGTTTCCGGCAGGAAGTGCATAACTGCGCCGCGCCGGCTCCGGCCGCTGTGTGGCGCATGAGTCAGGGGCCGCAGCACGAACACAACAAGCTCTCCTGGAGAGAGGGCCTGTTTCTTGTCGGTCCAGATCCCCTAACCTCGCCATACTACTCGTCCGGTGCGCTGATCATCGCAGGGGCCGGCTACACGACGCCACTTTTCCAGTTGGGGCTGTACACGCTGCTGTTCCTGCTCGCGCCGATCTATATCGAGGCCGTGTTGTTGACGCTGTCCAACGGCGGCACGTACGTCATGACGCGCTACGCGTTGAGCCACCTCGGAAAGTTGGCGATTGTATTTGCGGCTGTGGTTGGCGTCATCATTTCGTTCAGCTACGTCGCGACGGCGATCGTCAGCTTGCTGAGCTACAGCCACTACGTACTGTCGCTCGTTCATGGCATCGACGCCGGCAAGACCACCGCTGCTGCGCTGCTCAGCCTGATACCCACGCTCGGATTTGGGATGTGGGTCATGCCATCTCAGTGGAGAAAACTGTGTGTGTGGAGCTTGTTGACGACCGCGGGCGGTGTGCTGTTCAGCACGATGTTGCCCGACCTCGTCGTGGTGATGCTGCCACCGCTCGCACTCTTGTTCCTGCTCAACAACTACGGGCTCAAAGAGAGCGTACGTGTGAGCAAGGTGATTTTTTTGCTGAATTTGTTCGTGATGACCGTCACCATCGTCTTCGCTCTTGCGTATGTGATGGTGCACGGCGTGCAGCTCGAACGGTTCCTGCAAGGTGCCCGTTTGGCGCCCATCATGCTGCCGGCCGCCAGCGAAGCCGTGGTCGCTGCGTTGCCTGTCCCGGGGGGAGACACGCATGTCGTGGACTACTTGCCCGGACTCGGGACGCTCGGGGGGGCCGCCATTCCCATGGCGATCGGCAGCTCGGTCTTGGGTGCTTCCGGTGTGGAATCGGTGATGAACATTCCAGAGGAGCTCGAACGGCCACGTCGCGATGTACGCCGGATCTACCGCTGGATGCTCGGCACGCTGTTGACGATCGGTGGCACGATCTCATTGCTCGTGTTCCTCGTGCTGTCACCGACGCAACTCACCGGGTCGGCAGCATACCTGGTGGCCGAGTTGGGCTATGTGTCGGTGGCGGGCACGACCGGAAGCACGTTGGCCGGGAACGTCTGGCATGTGGTCATCGTTGCTGCGGCAGCAATGATGCTCATCGGTGCCACCAATACTGGCTTTGCTGGAGCGCGAGGCTTGTGGGTCACGATGGCTCGTGACAATTTGCTTCCACGAGCGATCCTCACGCCGAATTTGCGTGGCGCTTACGAACGTCTGCATTGGCTCATGCTCGTTGCAGTTTTGATACTCGCGTGGCAGGCGGGGGCCGACACTGGCAAGCTCGAGCGTTGGTACGGAGCTTCGTTCGGCCTGGTGATGTTCTCCGGTCTGGTCGCGTTCGTGTTGTTGAGAAAGTACAAAGCCGGCGATCGTAGGGCCTACCGTGCACCGTTCAACGTCGCCGTCGGCAGTCTTCGGTTACCTGTCGCGGTTTTGTTCGGCATCGTGTTCATCACATTCGCCCTGGTCGGTCTGTACACGCGCTTTTCCGACGATCTCGGTGAGCTTCGCACGCTCGTCACCCTGGTGCTCGTGCTGGTGGTGGCCGTCCTGCTCGGACACAATCATCGGCCAATCATCCGTTCGGGTTATCAGTATTTCAGGCGTGTCATCGAGAGTGTAGAGTCCGACGAAATCAAGGTCGAGGCCAGGACAATCGTGGTGGCGGTGGGTAGCGTTCGAATCGGCAGCTTGCTGCGTCAGGCAACGGTACTGGCGCGCGCACAGACCAAAGCAACTGGCGTGCCGTACAAGCAACTCGTGGTGTTTCATATGACGAAAAGTCTACGACGTGAATATGTGTATCGCGTCCAGCGAGACTCGATTCGTCCCGCGGGCATCGAAGGGAACGCAATTCGCATTTTTACCGAGCTCACGGAGATCGCACCCGACGACATCAAAGTATATTTGGCACTGGTCCCGAACAAATATCCCGACCAGGACAAGCTGCACGCTGCCATGGCAACGTTGGTCGATTTCCATCGGCGGCACAGTTTCAAGGGACACATCGTTATGATCGGTGACCAAGGTGTCTCTTCCAAGGATATCGAGGATCTGCAGAGCGGCCTCGAAGGGTCGACCTTGGTCGTGGCACCGACGTGAGTCCACCGAAAGCGACCCGGCAACGGCTGTGGTAGCGTGTGTGCATGCCGAAATCTCGCGTCGCATTCCTGGGTCTCGGAACGATGGGGCAGGGGATGGTTCGTAACCTACTCGCAAACGGACATGCCGTGGTTGCTTGGAATCGCACCGCCTCACGTGCACAGGCGCTCGTCGAAATGCCCTTGCAGGCGGCAGACCATCCGCGGGAAGCGGTGAAAGACGCCGAGTTTGTGGTTACTTGCCTCGAGAACGACGAAGCACTCGAGCAGGTTGCGTTGCGAGAACCTCATGGGTTCGTCGCCGGCCTCAAAAGTGGTGTGAGGGTCATCGACTGCGGTACGACCAGTCGCGAGCTGACGCGGAAATTGGCAGCACGAGTAGAGGCTGTTGGTGCGCACTATATGGATGCGCCGATGACGGGTAGCAAGTTGGCGGCCGAAGGTGGTCGCCTGACATTCATGGTGAGCGGTGCGTTCCACGACGTCGAAGCTGCAAAACCCGTGCTGCAAGCCATGGGTAAGCACGTGGTCTATGTCGGTGAAAGCATCGGGCTCGGGCAGGCCGCGAAGTATTGTCTGAACATGGTCCAGGCCGTGATGCTCGAGGGTATGCTCGAGGGCTACGCGCTGGCCTCGCGCATGGGTGTACCATTGGCACGTATGGCCGAGGTGTTGGAACATAGCGCAGGAAAATCTGGCATCGGAAGTTTCAAGACGCCTTATGTGGCGCGGCGTGACTATAGTCCACATTTTCGCCTGGGACTCATGCACAAAGACCTGCATCTCGCGCTCGCCGAGGCCGCTAGCATGCATCTTCCGTTGGCCGCCGCTCGCACCGTGCTCACCATCTACGACCAGGCGATGGCAGAAGGATTGGCCAACGATGACTTCGTTGCGATTGCCAAGCTGATCGAGCGCTGGAACGACGTGTCCTTGCGCGACGACGAGCTCGGGCATATGTAAGGATCTGGGGAGCAGCGTGCGCACGTGTTTCTTCCGCATTCTGATCGCTTGGGTGCTCGTGTTGGTCGAGTGCGGCGGTACGGACGAGGCGCTGGAAGTCTGTGTCGGTGCCGTGGAGGTTCCTGACGCGAACCTGCGCGCATTGCTGGTCGAGTTGCTGCCAAAGCCAAGTTCACCCGAAGCAGAGGATGAACCGGAACCAATCGTGCTCGCCGAGCAACTCGCCCGCGTTCGCGGGCTCAAGGCAGAGCGTTTGGACATCGAGAGTCTATGGGGGTTGGAGTGTGCGACTGGGCTGGAATCACTCGGGTTGGCGGGCAACCACATCGCGGATCTCGAACCGATCGCGAGCTTGACGGGCCTGCGCGAGCTCGAGTTATCGAACAACGACCTCGAGAGCGTCGCTGCTATCGAGGGCTTGACGGGCTTGGAGAAACTCTCGTTTGCCGACAATCGCGTACAGGACATGTCGCCACTGACCAGCCTCAAGCAGCTACGGCATCTCGACGCCTCGGCCAACACGATCGTCGACATTTCTGCGCTCGCGGAACTGGACGTGCTCGAAACCCTCGTGCTGCAAGGCAACGCCGTAAAAGACATTTCGGCGCTTGCAAACCTGACAACGTTGTTCTCGCTCGTGTTGAGCAACAATGTCATCGATGACATCGAGCCGCTCGCTGGCCTCCACAGCCTGCGCTATCTCGACCTCGATGGCAACGAGATCGTGACGCTCGCTCCGCTCGCCGAGCTCCGGGAGCTGCTCGACTTGGAAGTAACGCGCAATCGACTCACGAACTTCGATGGCGTCGCGGGTATGGCCAATCTGATCGAGCTCACCGTGCAGTCGAACGCCATTACGAGCACCAACGGAGTTGGTGGCCTGTCCCGGCTCGTGCTCTTGGATCTGTCGAACAATCAGGTGGCCGACTTGACCGGGGTGGAGAACCTGCCCGGGCTGCGTAGGCTTTTGCTGGCGGTCAATCGCGTGACCGAAATTTCGTCGCTCGTGGCGTTACGCGAGCTTCGTGAGTTGGATTTGCGTAGCAACGGAGAGCTGTCCGACCTGACGCCGCTCGCCAACCTGCCATTTCTCGCATGGCTCGGTCTAGGAGGTGCAGGTGTCGCGCAAGATCTCTCACCATTGGCGGGCCGCGACCTGCTACGAACCCTCGTATATCAGCACTCAGACTTGACCGACCTGTCCGTGCTCGGCGAGCTCGCAGGGTTACAATTTCTGAACGTCGAAGGCACCACGCTCGACGAAATGTCTTTGCGGCAGATCGCCGCTGCCACCAATCTGCAAACGCTGACCATCAGCGATTGCGGTGTAGCCGATTTGACACCACTCGCTCCGCTCACGGGCCTGCGTACACTCTTTGCCGAGAGAAACGCGCTCGTTTCACTCGTTGGCCTCGAGTCGCTCCACATGCTGCAGCGTGCAGAGCTCGGTGAAAATCCGCTCGCGGGACTCACAGGCGTCGAAGCCCACGAATTTCTCGCGCTGTTGGACGTTTCCTCCACTATGGTCGATGATCTCGCTCCCCTGGTCCAAAACGAAACGTTTCGTTCCGGCGACCGAGTGATTGCGACGGGCACGCTGCTCGACGCCGAAGATTGCGCCGACATGGCGGCGATCATCGAGCGTCGAGCGGTGGTCGAGTCTGACGTCGTGTGCCCGTGATTTCGCACTGAGGTTCGTCGAGAATTTTTCTCAGGTGGTGTCCGAGGCTACCATGGTGTCGTGCAGACAGCTCTGGAGCGCTTCGTCGGCTATCTTGACAACGAAACGCGAGCATCGAAGCACACGGTGCGCGCCTATCGAGGCGATATCGAAGCGTTTCTCAAAGGCGTCGAAGCACGACGAGGACGACCCGCGGTTCTGAGCGACTTGAACGTCCGCGAAGTCAGGGCTCATTTGGCCGAGCGTTTCGGGGACTGCGAGCCGACAACGCTGGGAAGACAGCTTTCATCGTTGCGCAGTTTCGGTGAGTTCTTGCGACGCGAAGGTGTGGTGCTAGACAACGAGGTCGCACTCGTACGCACTCCCAAACGGCGGCGGCAACTGCCAGTCGTGCTGTCGGAGGGCGATGTGGCTGCGCTCATCGAACGGACGGACCGAACTACCGTCAAGGGCCTGCGTGCGCTCGCCATCCTGGAAGTGCTGTATGGCGCTGGTCTACGCGTAAGCGAATGCGTTGGTTTGGATGTCGAGCATCTGAGGTGGGAAGGACAGACGCTCAGCGTTCGTATTGCACGCGGCAAGGGTGGGAAAGATCGGGTGGTTCCGTTGGGTAGCAAGGCGGCTCGAGCGATTCGCAACTATCTCGACGTACGAGGTGGACTCCTCGACGGAAAGCGTGAGCATGCCTTGTTCTTGAGCGACAAAGGGCGAAGGATGTCGGATCGAGTGGTGCGGCGGATGGTGTATGACGCGTGCCGACATGCCGGAACACGTGCGACCGTCGGTCCCCACAAGCTCCGCCACAGCTTCGCGACGCATCTGCTGACGGATGGATGCGACCTCCGGAGCATTCAGACCATGCTCGGGCACGTCAGCTTGTCGACGACACAGCGCTACACGCATTTGGATATGGGGAGGCTGCTCGAGGTGTACGAAAGCTGTCATCCGCGGGCGAAGTAGCGGTGTATCTGCCACAGTCGAACTCCGCGAGTTACTGCCTGACCGCATGTTCGCCTCGCACCCCGAGCTGTTCATCGGTGATCGATTGCCAATCCCAACTCCACCGTACGCGCTGCCCGGGTCTGGTCTCGTGCGTGCTGGTCATTGCCGCGGGCGCGTACCCGAAGCCGATCTGGCAGCTCTGCACGCGAGCGGCGGAGGCGGTGCTGGTCCTGCGCTGAAGCTTCGGCCTGCCGAAAGTCATCGTTTTCCATCCGCAGAGATCGGGACGTGAGGGCGCCTACGACGGCTCGTGCTAGAGTTTCCTTGCTGGAGAGACCGCGATGGCCGAAACGTCTGCGACGGGATCGGGAATACCGACGAACGCCGTCTTGGTGCGTCCGCTGAGCCGCGGACCAACAGCTACGACTGTCACGGTGAAAGACCTGATCCAGAAGGTCCAAGCGGGCGAAATCCGGATCCCCCGCTTTCAGCGACCGTTGCGCTGGAAGCAGCGCGACGTCTTGCTCCTGCTCGATAGCATCTGGCGTGGTTACCCCGTCGGCTCGCTGCTGTTTTGGAAACGCGAAGCAGCGGAAGAAATCATCACC
>Ga0187893_10014082_pt1 | contig 10981 bp, 5 predicted proteins | sample MA1701074metaG_FD_139574 | JGI IMG/M metagenome (GOLD analysis project Ga0187893, IMG submission 139574) | White microbial mat communities from a basaltic lava cave in the Kipuka Kanohina Cave System on the Island of Hawaii, USA - MA170107-4 metaG ...
CCAACACTCCCTGGCCCATGGAAAAAGCGAGCCACATCCCCGCAAGATTTGCTCCGAAGGACAATGCCTGGAAGTAATTCCACAAGTCGTACCGCTGGTGCGCCAGCAGCACGAAGTTGAACAGGCGCGTCATGAAGTTCCCCGCCAGCAGCACGCTCTGCCCGGTGACCAGCCAGAAAAACGATTCGCGCAGCGCCGCTGGCACGCCCATCATTCCCCCTCCTCCCCAGCCCAGCGCCATTCCAGCCAGCACGATCAACATGCCCTGCGTCGCACTGACCCACACCATCGTCTGGATCACGCTCCCGTAATCGCCTCCGTTTTTTCGATCCTTGTAGTCGATCAGGATGCGGGAGGCGCCCGCCATTCCAATGTCCATAAGCCCCATGTATCCGGCGAGCTGGGCCGTCAGCGCCCAGAGCCCGAACTCCTGCTTGGGCAAGTAGGCCAGCGCCAGCGGCACGGACGCCAGCGTGAACGCGATGTTCGCCACCAGCGTCAGGTAACCCGATGCCAGCGCCCAAGCGTAATGTTTCAGGCGCGCCACAAACGTTTGTAACCAAAAGCCTTCTTAACGTGCGATTGCGAAGTTCAGATACACGCTTGCCGGTTCCGTTCAGTCTTGGGCCTTCCTTGAAATCAAATCCCCTCAAGCGTTGCCGACGAAGCAGCGTGTGCGGATTCATGGAGTCGCTGAATCCTTGAGCGGTTGAATCCTTAAATCCAGAAGGCGTGTAACGCCGGCCGCTCGATCAACGCTTCAGAGACGCGCCTCACTGCACCGGCAGCACCATCTCCACCGGACTGCCCTTGCGGAGGACTGTGACGGGAATGCGCTCGCCGGTTTTCCGTTGTTGCAGGACGTGCCGGAGCAGGTCGCTTTCGGTCTGCCGCTGCGTGGAACCGTCGAAGCTCGTGATGATGTCGTTCTTCTGAAAGCCCGACTTCTTGGCCACCGCGTGCTCGCCGTATTGGCCCACATGATCGACGCGCAAGCCGAGGACGCTTTCCGCGAGCCTGGCCGTCTGCCGCTCCTCGTCGGTAAGGTCCTTCAAAACCAGGCCGCCGAATCCGATGCGCCGCAAGTCCCACGTCGTCGCGCGCCACGCAATGTCCGAGCGTTGCCGCCACGACGGGGCCAGTTCGATGGAAAGCTTCTGCTTTCGCCCGCCACGTTGCACGGTCGCGTCCAGCGTGGCAGGCGACTTCGCGTGATGCAGCGCCCATTGCACGTCCGCGATGGAGAGCACCGGCTGGCCTGCCAGCGAGAGCAATTCGTCCCCCGCTCTGAAGCCCGCTTTCTCCGCCGCAGAGCCTGTCGCCACGCTGCTGATTTTCGCTTTCGTCTTCGGGTCGAGCGACAGCCCGATCACATCGGGCATCGGATACGGATGCAACACTTCGTCGGGCATCACCTGCTTCTCCGCGCGGAAAATCGCGCGCTGCGCCTCGCCGAGCTGATGGCAGTGAATGCAACTGGCGGCAACCTTGCCGGTCGCGTAGTTGAGGGACGAACTGTACTTCGCCGAGAGCGACGGATACTGCTCCGGCGTCTTGAATTTCACCGGCAACGGCTGCTTGCCTGCGAGTTCAGCTTTGTTCTTCGGATAATTCTTGTGCAGTTCCAGCGCCCCAGCCAACGCCGCGCGAAAGCCCTCCATGGCGATGTCCTTCTCCGCGTGCTTGCGGTCCGAGCGCGTGCCGTAGCGGCCATAGACCGTCCGATCCCCGTTCAGGAAAAACGCCGCGAAGGACAGGTCCGTGTCGAACTGGAACAGCGACAAATCCAGCCCGTTGCCCTGCACAATGCGCACGCGCACAAACCGCTCCATCAGCTTCTGCAACTCCGCGTCGGAGCGCAGCACGTCGCTGTCGAACGCCTTGCACGCGTCGCACGGCACGCAACGCAGCACCACCAGCAGCGGCTTGCCCGTCTTCTTCCCCTCGGCCAATCCTTTATCGAGGTCGCCGTAAATCCACCGTCCTCCCCCCAGCACGTCATCGCGGTCGGTGAGGACCATTTGGTCCCGCGTCGGCCCGGCGGCGCCCGCGGCGAAAGTGAACAGCAGTGAGAACAAGGCGGGGAAGGTGTGGCGGCTCATGGGAGCCATGACGGGAGGAAGCTCCCGTTTATTCGAGCGCCCTGCGCGCGGCGGTTTCCCAAAACGCGCCGAACTTGAGAGGCGAAAGATTTTTTGATCGCAATCCAGTGCGCGCTGCGTCCAAAACACCTTGGAACGCATGGCAACTTTCGGAAACTTTTTTGTCCGTCCCGCCGCCGCGGTTGTGCTGGCAGCCAGTCTGGCCGCGCCATCTCTCGCTGCGGGGTCCGCTCCCTCCGTCGCGATCACTCCGCGCGGCGGCGTGTTCACGAGCAACGTCGTAGTGGCGCTGGTGGCGACGGCGGGAGAAATCCGTTACACGCTGGATGGCTCGGAGCCGGGAACGAACGCGCCGCTTTACGCCGGGCCATTGAGCGTCACGAACCCGGTCGTCGTGAAAGCGCGCGCCTTTGCCGCCGGCACGAACATCGGCGCCACGGCCGTCGAAGCGTTTTCGACCATCGACAGCAACGCCGCTGCGTTCGCATCGACGCTGCCGTTGGTCGTCATTCACACGTTCGGCCAGCCGATTCCGCCGGCGTCCAACGCGCCCGTCTGGATGCAAGTCATCGCTCCCGGCGCGAATCAGCGCGCGACAGTGACAGAACTCCCGGACTTCAACGGGCCGGTGAAAATCAAGCCTCGGGGCTTCACGTCGCTGCGGCAGCCGAAGAAATCCTACGCAGTGGAAACGCTGGATCGCGCGGGCGAGGCGGCCCCGGTCACGTTGCTGGGGATGCCGGCGGATTCGGAGTGGGTTCTCTACGCGCCTTACTCGGACAAGACGCTCATGCGCGACGCGCTGGCCTACGAGTTGAGCAACAAGCTCGGCCACTATGCGAGCCGCACGCGCTTCGTGGAAGTATTCGTCAACGACACGACGAACAGTCTCGCGCGCGGCCACTATGCCGGCGTGTACGTTCTCGAGGAGAAAATGAAGGTCGGCAGGAACCGTGTGGCGATTCACAAACTCACGCCGCAAGACAACGCCGAGCCGGCCATCACCGGCGGCTACCTTTTCAAAAAGGACCATCTGGAAAAGGCGGGCGCCGATCTGCCGCCAGAGGGTCCGGCGCACAGCAAACCCGCGCCGTTGATCGGCAAATTTCCGACCGGCCCGGGTGGTTTCCCCGCGGCAGCAACCGGCTTTCTTCCGTCGTTGGACCCGCCGACGTTCTCGAACGCGCTCTCCATCGTGACCAATTCCGTGGTGGTGACGAATTATCTGGCTGCAACGAACACCACGGTGACGCCGCCATCGGTCACGATTGTTCGGACGAATTTTCTTGTCGTGACCAACTCGGTCGCCGTCACCAATTCCGCCGTCGCGACCAATCTCGTTGTGACCACGAACTTCCCGGTCGTGACCAACGTCACCGTGACGAGCCAGACCGTCGTGGCGACAAATCCCGTCGTCGCCACCCAGTCGGTCGTGGGCACAAACACCATCGCCACGACCAACGCCGTGGACGCCAACACGGTCGTCATCAATACGACCGTCGCCATCGTGACCTCCGCGACGTATCGGACGAACTTCACCGTGACCACGAACACGTTCGCGCTCACGAACGCGCTCGTCATCACGAACATGTTGGTCGCGACCAACAGCACGGTTGTCACGAACGTGTCCGTGGCGAGCGTGCCGGTGGTCGAAACGAATCCCGTGCTGCGCACGAACGTATTCACCATCGGCCGTCTGGAGCCGCTGCCCGGCTCATCGCGGCTCGTCGAGAGCGGGGACGGATTCGTGACGAGCAACGCCAACGCGTTCTTCTTCGTCGAACCCAAACCGGCGAAGATCATCCCGGAGCAGCGGGCGTGGCTGACGAATTACCTGAACCGCTTTGAAGCCGCGCTTTACAGTCCCGACTTCCGCAACGCGACGAACGGTTACGCTGCGTTCATCGACGTGGATTCTTTCATCGATCATCACCTGTTCGTCGAAGCGACGAAGAACATCGATGGGTTCCGCTTCAGCACGTTTTTCACGAAGGAGCGCGGCGGCAAATTGAAGATGGGGCCGATCTGGGACTGGAACCTCAGCTTCGGCAACGCGAAGGGCAAACAGGGCTACATGGCCGCGCACTGGTACTGGCCGCAGTTGAACGATCAGCAGTACTCGTGGTTCCGCCGTCTCTTTGAGGACCCGGAGTTCGGACAGCGCTACGTGGATCGCTGGGCGCGCTGGCGGACGAACGTGTTCGCCACTTCGAACCTGGCCGCGCGCGTGGATGAACTTGCCGCGGCGCTCAAAGAGCCGGCCGCGCGGAACTACGAGCGCTGGCCGATTCTCGGGCAGACCGTGGAGCACGAATATTTCGGCGGCAAGACCTACGAGGAGGAAATTCAGAACCTGAAGACATGGATCACAAACCGGATGGCGTGGATCGACGCGCAATTCGTCCCGCCGCCCGCGATCTCCCACGTCGCCGCCTCGACGGACACGGCCGATGCCCTGAGCTTCGCCGCGCCCACAGGACAGATCTATTTCACGACGGACGGAACCGACCCTCGGCACGCCAGCGGGGATGTCTCGGGCAACGCGCGCGTTTACGAGTCGCCGGTGTCCTTGACGAACGCCGCCGTCATCGTGGCCCGCGCCCGCCACACCAATCGCTGGAGCAGTCCCGTGGCGCTGCGGGTCGCCGGAAAGCCGGCGCGCTGAGTTTTCCGCGAGGTGATTGACAGCCCGTTGACAAACTAGCCAGGCGCGCGGGGCACAAATCGTTTGCAGCCCCAGCCGCGTTTGGGGCGTGTTTTCCGAGCTTCTTTCCAGTCTTCGGATGTGCCAGCATGGGCGTATTCGCGATGAATCCGAACGGCACGGATGACGGCCCGCATTCCGGTGCGCACGCGCCAGGGTCGCACTTTCCCACGACGCACTGGACGCTGGTGCTGCGGGTGCGTGAGGGCGGTACGGTGCGGCAGGTGGCGTTGGAGGAACTGTGCCGGCTCTATTGGTATCCCATTTACGTCTTTCTCCGGCGGCGCGGCTATCCGCAGCACGACGCGGAGGATTGCACGCAAGGCTTTTTCCTCAAGTTGCTCGCCGACGAAAGCCTCGCCGCTGTGGACGAGAGCAAGGGGCGGCTGCGAACGTATCTGCTCCAGCATCTGAAGCGGCATCTGGCGGACCAGAAGCGCTTCGACGGCGCGCTCAAACGCGGCGGCGGGCTGCGCGTCATTTCCTTCGAGGAGATGCGCGCCGAGGAGCGCTACGCGCGCGAACCGGTGGACCCGCGCGACCCGGAACGGCTCTTTGGCCAGGCGTGGGCGCAGGAACTGCTCGCCGGCGTGCGCGAGAAGCTGCGCGCCGATTTCGAGGACGCGAAACGCCCGCAAGCCTTCGACACGTTGCTGCCCTTCCTGCTGCTCGACGACGATCCGCCGTCGTATCGCGAAGTGGCGGCGCAACTGCGGGCCACCGAGATTTCCGTGCGGCTGATGGTGCATCGATTGCGCGCGAAGTTCCGCGAATTGCTGCGCGACGAAGTAGCGCGCACGGTGGCATCGCCCATCGAAGTAGCGGCCGAACTGGAATGGTTGAAAGGGATGCTGGCGACGACATGAGTTCCTCAGCGCCGCGCCAATCCTGGCAGCCGCCGTCGCTCGCGGAGTTGCAGGCGCTTCTGCCGGGCTACGAGTTCCTCGCGCTCATCGGGCGTGGCGGCATGGGCGCGGTGTTCAAGGCCACGCAGCGGTCGTTGAACCGGCCCGTCGCGATCAAGGTGCTGCCGGCGAGTTTGATGGAGAACGAAGATTCGAACTTCGCCGCGCGCTTCCGGCAGGAGGCGCTGACGATGGCGAAACTCACGCATCCCGGCATCGTCAGCGTGTTCGAGTCGGGCGAGGCGGGCGGGTTGCTCTACATCGTGATGGAATTCGTGGACGGCACGGACGTGGCGCGGATGATCGCCGGCGAGGGAAAGCTCGCACCTGAACTCGCGACGAAGCTGATGACGCAAGTCTGCGATGCGCTCCACTACGCGCACGAGCACGGCGTCATCCACCGCGACATCAAGCCGGCCAACCTGCTGCTCACGCGCGACGGCGCGGTGAAGATCGCCGACTTCGGCCTGGCCAAGCAGCACGATGCCGAACAACTCGGTCTCACGAAAACGAATGTCACCATCGGCACGCCGGACTTCCTCGCGCCGGAGGCGTGGACGCCGAACACGGCGCTCGACGCACGCGCGGACGTGTACGCGCTGGGCGTGACGCTCTACCAGATGCTCACCGGCGAAGTGCCGCGCGGCTTCTGGGAAATGCCCAGCGAACGCGTGGGCACGGACGCGCGCTTTGACGCGATCATCGAGAGGGCGCTCCAGCCCAAGCCGGACGCGCGCTACCAGTCCTCGACCGAACTGCGGCGGGATCTCGATCGCGTTCTGACGGAACCCGCCGCGCCGCCTCCGAGCGCCAAGGTTCCGTCTCGCTCGCAGCGCCGGGTTCTCGTTGCCGGCGCACTTCTGGTCGCGATGGGCTTCGCGGTCTGGTTGTGGATTCAGCCGCGTGAAGAAAGTTCCCTCGCGCCGGCCGCGGCGGGGATTGTCACCAGCACCAACGACAGCGGGCCAGGCTCGTTGCGCGACGCGCTCGCGGCGGCGACGAACGGCGCGACCATCACGTTTGCCCCGGCGCTTTCCGGCCGGACCATCGCGCTGCAACAGGGCGAACTGGTCATCAACAAGAACCTCACCATCGACGCCTCGGCGTTGCGCGAAGCTCCGCGGCTGGATGGCAACCATCGCGGCCGGGTCATCCTGGTGACGGCCAACGCGGTGGCGGAGTTGGACTCGCTGGTCATCATGAACGGCTGGCTCGTACAGGGGGACGGCGCGGGCCTCTACAACTTTGGGCGGTTGACCGTGCGCAACTGCACGGTGACGGGCAACGGCACGGATTTCAGCGGCGGAGGACTGTTCAATCATTTTGGCCACGCGCGGCTGATCAACTCCACGTTCGCGAAGAACACGGTGAAAGGCGCCGGCGGGGGCATCGGCAGCTTCGGCAACACCGGCAGCCTCGAACTGTACCACTGCACCCTGGCGGACAACGAAGCCGTGGCGGTGGGCGGCAAGCTGGGCGGCGGCGGCATTTACGTCTATCAAACCGCCCTCCGGCTGACCAACTGCATCATCGCCGGCAACCGGACGGGCGGCAAAGGCCCGGAAATCTGGCTCCAGTCAGTCTTCGATCCCGTCGCGGACCGGTGCCTGATCGGCGACCCCGCCGAATGCGGCCTCAAGCTGGGCGGGAACCTTGCCGGACTCGAAGCCAGCCTCGCCCCGCTGGGCCTTTACGGCGGCCCGACTCCGACGATGCCGCCGCTCGCCGGTTCGCCCGCGCTCGACGCCGCCGGCCCGACGACTCTTACCACCGACCAGCGCGGTCGTCCGCGCCCGCTCGGCCCCGCCCCGGACATCGGAGCGGTGGAAGGCGCAGTCCAGGTGCCACCGGCAGGCCAATAGGCACAGCGCGCAAGCGTCGCCACCAGGGGCGCGGCAGGAGTTTCTTCACTTTTTTTTGAAACATCGGCCCGCGCTTTTCGAAAGGACGGGGTGAACCACATTTATGCTTATGAAACTCTGCAATAACGTGACCCGCTGGCTGGCCCTCGTCCTCCTCGCCGCTTTCAATTCTCAAACCTCGACCTGCTTCGCCCAAACCTCCGCCTTCACCTACCAGGGCGTGCTCGAGGACGGCGGCGCGCCCGCCACCGGCCTCTATGACTTCGAGTTCCGCGTGTTCAACGCCGCCAGTGGAGGCGGGCAGGTGGGCACGCTGACCACGGCCGCGGACACGCCGGTGACCAACGGCCTGTTCACCGCCACCATCGATCCGGGCGCCGGCACCGGCGTGTTTCCGGGCGGGGCGCGCTGGTTGAACATCGCCGTGCGGCCGGGCGCCAGCACGGGCGCCTACACGAACCTGTCCCCGCGCCAGCCAATCACCAGCACGCCCTACGCCTCCTTTGCGCGCGGCGCGGCGGCGGCGGGCGTGACCGGCACGCTGCCTTCCGGCGCGCTGTCCGGGGCCTACAGCGGCTCCTTAAACCTGAGCAACGTGGCGAACTCCTTTGCCGGCTCCGGTGCCGGACTCACCGCGCTGGACGCCTCGAGCCTCACCAGCGGCACGGTGCCATCGGCTGCGTTGAGCAATGCATGGAAAACCGGAGGCAACACCGGCACGTCGCCCGGTGCGAACTTCCTCGGAACCACCGACAACCAGCCGCTGGAGTTGAAGGTCAACAACCAGCGCGGTCTGCGGTTGGAGTATGCAACGGATGCCGGCATAGATTTCGTCAATCTCATCGGCGGTTACAGCGGCAACCTTGTCGGCAACGCTGCCAAGGGTGCGACGATTGCAGGCGGCGGATCGAGCGATCCCGGCTTCTTCAACCAAGTGCTCGGGGATTTTGGCACTATTGCCGGCGGCGCCGCCAACACCGCCAGCGGCGGCCCCTACGCCACCGTGGGCGGCGGAGCTAATAATGCTGCGAACAACACCTTTGCGACCATCAGCGGTGGCTCGGATAACAGCGCCAGTGGCTTTGCCGGAACTGTTCCCGGCGGCGGGGCCAACAGCGCGGGTGGCGATTATAGTTTCGCGGCCGGCACTTATGCCAAAGCCAATCACCGGGGCGCATTCGTGTGGGCGGACAATTCGTCATTCACCGACTTCGCGTCCACGGCCAACCATCAGTTCAATGTGCGGGCGGGCGGAGGCGTGCGCCTCGTAACGTCCGGGGCCGGCATGACCCTGGATGGCGCGGTCACCGCCACGACCTTCGCCGGAAGCGGCAGCGGCCTGACCGCGCTCAACGCCTCGAATCTCGGCAGCGGCACGGTGGCGGACGCGCGGCTTTCCGCGAACGTGGCCTTACGGACGGGCGGAAACAATCTCACGGGCGACCAGACCGTCATGAGCGGCCGCGTCGGCATCGGCACGACCAACACGACGCGGGCCATCCTCGAACAGGAAGGAGTGGCGGGGGGTGCCACCGCCGCCATTTTTGGGGGAGGCGGGACGGGCATCGGTCTCATGGCCGGCTTCCCCGGAATCGGTTTCAACTCCTACTTCAATGGCGGAGTCAGGGCGATCGCAGGTGGACACAGCGGAGGGATTCTGCTCAATACCGGCAACGGGCAGCTCATTCTCCGAACGGGCCCGAACGTCGCCACGGACGCCCTGACGACGGAGACAGATCGGATGACGATTCTCACCAACGGCAACGTGGGCATCGGCACTTCAGCGAACATTTTGGGGCGGCTGACTCTGAACAATACCGCGGTGGACGGGGCCGGCACGATCGCTGACGGCCTTGCCTTCACCGACAATGTGGGCGGAGGAACACCCTGGACCCATGCCGGTATCTGGACCGTTGGCTCGTCGGGTTTTAACGGCAATCTGGCCTTCGGCACGGATGGAGACGGCGCCAGAAACAATGGTGTCACAGAAAGAATGCGCATCACCAGCAGCGGCAACGTCGGCATCGGCAAGACCAACCCCGCCACTGCGCTTGACGTGAACGGCACCGTCACGGCAACCGGATTCGCCGGCTCCGCCAGCGGCCTGACGGCGCTCAACGCTTCGCAACTCACGAGCGGCGCGGTGGCTGACGCGCGGCTCTCGGCGAACGTGGCGTTGCGCGCGGGCGGCAATGCCTTCACCGGCAACCAGACCGTCATGAGCGGCAACGTGGGCATCGGCACGACGAGTCCCAGTGGCAGGCTCGATATCTCCGGCACCGGGTCTAGCGACGATGGGAAGCTGGTGGTCCAGACCGCCGGCCAGTTTGGTCCGCAGCTTCGGTTGAACAACACCGGGGCGGGAGGCGATGAGTGGGTGCTGGTATCCAACGGGGCAATCAACCAGGGAGGCGCCGGCCAGTTCAATCTTGTCCAGCAATCCTCGGGGCTGTCCCGACTCGCCGTCACGCCTGCCGGCAACGTCGGCATCGGCTCTGCCTCGCCCCTGGCCAAACTCGAAGTGACCTCCAGCAGTTCCTTCATCGGACCCAGCGATGGAACGGGCATCCTCAACGTCGGCCCGAACAACAACGCGCACCTCACGATGAACGAGAACCAGCTTGCGGCCTTCAACAACAACACTCCGTCCACGCTCTACATGAACTTCGCGGGCGGCAATGTCTCCATCGGCGGCGTGCTCACGCCCACCGCCCCTCTGCACGTCAATGGCGAGGCCAAGGCCACGGTGTTCACGCCGACCAGCGATCGCAACGCCAAGGAGAACTTCACGTCGGTCAACGCGCGCGACGTGCTGGAAAAGGTCGCCGCGCTGCCCATCACCGAGTGGACTTACAAGACCCTCGCCGGCGCGCGCCACATGGGGCCGGTCGCGCAGGATTTCCGCGCCACCTTCGGCCTGGGCAACGACGACAAGGGCATCTCCACCGTGGACGCCGACGGCGTGGCGCTGGCGGCCATCCAGGGCTTGAATCAAAAGCTGGAGACCGAGAACGCCGAATTGAAGCGCCGGCTTGAAGTGTTGGAACGGCTCGTGACCGAAACCCTCAAGAAGTAACCTCCACTTCCAACACCATGAAACTCATCATCGCCCTCGCGCTGCTGACCGGAGCCGTTCCACTCGCCCGCGCCCAATACGCCATCAACTGGTCCAAGATCGCCGGTGGTGGCGGGCTGAACAGCACCGGCGGCGTCTATGCCGTCAGCGGCACGATCGGCCAGCATGACGCCAGCGGCGCGCTCACCGGCGGTGTCTATTCCGTCACCGGCGGCTTCTGGCCCGGCGTGACGCTCGTGCAAACGCCCGAAGCCCCGTCGCTCGCGTCCGAACTGCTCCCCGGCGGCAGCGTGCGCGTCTTCTGGCCGCTGCCCGCCACCGGTTTCGTGCTC
>Ga0187893_10014084_pt1 | contig 10981 bp, 9 predicted proteins | sample MA1701074metaG_FD_139574 | JGI IMG/M metagenome (GOLD analysis project Ga0187893, IMG submission 139574) | White microbial mat communities from a basaltic lava cave in the Kipuka Kanohina Cave System on the Island of Hawaii, USA - MA170107-4 metaG ...
AGCGCCGAGCGGCAGGACCACGTCCCACAGCGAGCGTGAGCGGAGGCGCTCCGCCGCGTCGTTCACTTGCCAGTACCAGCCGGAGTAGGCGCGCTCGAAGCGCGAGTCGGCAATGGGCGCCGAGACGCGCATGGCGGCGTCGGGCGGCGCGTCGAGCGTGCCGATCACGGCCAAGAGGAGCGAGTCCAACCGCTCCTCGAAGGCCCCCTCTGCGGCACGGCGGAACGCGAGGGACAGCGCCAGGCCTCCCAGTGCCAAGCCGACCAGCGACCAGGCGGCCGTACCGGCCGCCAGCCGGGCGGTGAGCGAGCGCGGTCTCATCGGGCCGGAGGGACCAGGCGGTAGCCGCGTCCACGCACGGTCTCGATCACGTCGACGTCGAGCTTGCGGCGGATGCGGCCGATCAGCACGTCGATGACGTTGGAGTCGCGGTCGGAATCCCGATCGTAGGCGTGATCCATGATGTCGAGTCGCGTGACCACGTGTCCGGGACGATGTAGCAGGTATTCGAGAATGCGAAGCTCCTGCGTCGTGAGCCGTACGGGCCGTCCGTCGACCGTCACCGTTCCGGTGTCCGTGTCGAGGCGTACCGGACCGCACGCGAGCTCCGGCGTGGCCGCGCCCGCGGCACGTCGCATGAGCGCACGGAGACGCACGATCACCTCCTGCATCTCGAACGGCTTCGTGAGGTAGTCGTCGGCGCCAGCGGAAAACGCGGCGAGCTTCTCGGGCCAGCGAGCGCGAGCGGTGAGCACCAGGACCGGGAGCGTGAGCCCCGCGGCGCGCCAACGCTGCAGGACGGTGACGCCGTCGAGACTCGGCAGCCCGAGGTCGAGAACGACGGCGTCGTAGGGTTCGTTCTCGACCAGGTGCAGCGCGTCCTCCCCGTCGGCGGTCCTGTCGACGACGAAGCCCGCGTCCGCCAGCATGCGCTCGAGCTGCGCCGCGAGCGTGGCGTGATCCTCCACCAGGAGCACTTTCACGGCGCGGCCTCGATGCGCTTGGCCGTCGCCGCGTCGTAGAGCAGCTCGAGCACCCGCCCGCCGGGCGCGAGCATCTCGACTTCGTACACCCAGCGCCCGCCCTCGCGCTCGAGCTCGACCTCCACGACCTGCCCCTTTTGGTCGCGCTCGACGGCCGTGAGGATGTCGGCGAGGGAGACGATCTCGCGTGCCTCGTAGGCGCGGCGAGCACGCTCCTGATCCACGTCGGCCCACGCGAGGCCAGCCAGGGCGAGGACGAACGAAACGATGATCCCGAGTGATCGCACGGGGTTGTCCGTACCGCACGCGATTAAACGCCACATGAACGATGGAGTCACGTTGGGTTCAGGGGTGATTGGCTACGCATGGGATCGCGGAACCGGAACTTCCGGTAACCGACATCGTCCAAGGAGGACCATCATGGCACGAATCAACATCAGGTGGAGTGGAATCGCGGGTGCGGCGCTCGTCGTCGCGGCCCCGCTGGGCGTGGCGAATGCGCAGGTCGGCGCGGCGCCCGGGACGCTCTCGCCGGCAGAGATCACTCGCAAGGTCGAAGCGGCCGGCTACACCAACATCCACGATCTCGAGTACGACGACGGACGCTGGGAGCTCGAGGCGACGTCGTCGGCCGGCGTCGCCGTCGACGTGGACGTCGACGCGGCGAGCGGAACGATCCTGAACGAGGAACGAGACTGACGCATCGCCGGCGGGGGCGCGCATGCGTCCCCGCCGGCGGGTGCGCACCGCGGCTTGCCGAGCTTTTCCGCGCCGAGGCTTCACGCTATATCGCGGAGTCTACGCCTGCCCTCCGCATGCGCCTCCCGACCTCCATCGCTCTCGTGCTGCTCGCCGCGGTGGCGGCACATGCAGGGGGGAGCGGCACCGAGCCCGGCAAGCTCGTCTTCCTGATCGAGTACGTCGGGACGGACTACGAGGGCGCGGTGTCGGACGGCAAGGTCGTCGACCAGTTCGAGTACGGGGAGGTCCTGCGCTTCACGAAGGCCGTGCTCACGGAGTACGCGGCCCGACCGAACCCGGCTCCGGACGTGGTGGAGCGTCTGCGCGCGCTCGAAGCGCTGATCGTCGGGCGTGCGCCCGCCGAAGCCGTGCGTGCCGCGACGGGCGCGCTCGCGCCGGAGCTGCGCCGCGTGCTCGGCGTCGAGACGGCGCCCGCCGGTGCGGCCGATGCCGCTCGCGGCAAGCAGATCTACGAAGCCGCGTGCGCGTCGTGTCACGGGACGGAGGGGCGGGGCGATGGGCCGGCAGCGAAGGGTCTCACGCCGCCGCCAGTGGCGTTCGCCGAGCGCCTCGCGCGGATGTCCGCCGAGCAGGTGTACGGCGCCGTCACCTTCGGCATCGACGGGACCGCCATGGCGTCGTTTCGCGACGCGTACGGCGAGCAGCAACGCCGCGACGTCGCGGCCTTCGTGATGGCGTTCGCACCCGCGACGCCGCCTCCGGACGCGAATGCTCCCGCCGACGCCGATCCCGGCCTCGCCGTCGCCCTCCAGCTGCAGGACGCCTTCGCGCGCATCGCCGAGCGTGCGCTGCCGAGCGTGGTCGGCGTCACGAGCTTCGTGGAGGATCCGAACTGGACGCTCGAGAAGCTCACGGCGGAGCGCGGGATGGAATGGATCCAGGCCAATGCCGAGGACCTGCGATACCCGGGGTACCGCAAGCTCCGCTCGGGCAGCGGCTTTCTGGTGAGCGACGATGGCTACGTGCTCTCGGCGAACCACATCGTGCGCGACGACGACGGCGAGGTCGTGAAGGTCGTGAGCGTGGAGCTGCGCGACGGGCGCCACCTCACCACGCGTGTGGTGGGCGCCGAGCCCACCATCGACCTCGCGGTCCTCCAGCTGCTCGAGCTGGCGGACCCGAAGGAGCGCAACGTGCCGCCGGTGACGCTCGGTGACAGCGACGCGGTCCAGGTCGGCCACTGGGTGATCGCGCTCGGCAATCCGCCGGGGCCCGACGTGACGTACGCCGTCGGCACGCTGGCGGCGCGCCCCGAGCAGCAGTGCTATCAGGCGGATCTGTCGCGGACGCTGTTCCAGACGTCGGTGATCATCCCGCCGGAGAGCTATGGCGGTCCGCTGCTCGACATCCGCGGGCGTGTGGTCGGCATCGACGTACCGGCGCCTCCGCGCCTGGATCCCGACGGCGGCGGCCGCTCGTCGTACGCGCTTCCGATCGGCCTCGCCCTCAACATCTATGAAGCGCTCAAAGTGGCGCAGAGCGACCGGTCGCCGTGGGTCGGGGTCTCGGTGCTCGATCTGCCGGGCGCGCGGCGGCGCCTGGGCGCGCGGGCGCGTACGATCGAGTTCCCGCGCACGGGCGTCTACATCGACGACGTCTTCGATCCGAGCCCGGCGTTCAAAGCCGGCATTCGGCCGGGCGACTTCCTGGTCGGCATGGGGACGCACCGGGTGCTATCCGTCGCGGACTTCCAGAAGTGGCTCTATCTGGGGGGCATCGGCTCGCCGATCGAGCTGGAGCTCTTCCGCCAAGGAAAGGCCGTGAAGCACACGGTCACCATCGAGCAACGCCCGCCCCAAGCCGTGACCCGCTGATCGCAACCGGCCGGCACCGCGCGTATCATGGCGGCATGCGGGCGACGGCGCGGCGTGCGCTGCTGGTGCTCGTGGCCGTGCTCGGCCCGGGGGCGGTTTCCCACGCGGTCGTGCTCGGCGGCGGCGCGGCGGACAAGGATTGTCGCGTCGCATTCGAAGGCGTCGACGCGACGGCCGGTGCGAGCGGCGTCGTGTGTGTGGACGGCGATGCCGCCTGCGACGGCGACGGCGCCGTAAACGGCGCGTGTCTCTTCGCGCCGAGCCTGTGCGTCGGTGTCGCCCTCGCGGACTGCAATCCCGTCGCGCTCGATCGCCTCGAGCAGGGCGGGGCGGTGCTCGGTCCCCCGGAGTTTCCTGCGGAGGACGGAGCGTGCGGGACGCCCGCGGCGCTCGTCGTCGCCGCCGACACGGCGCTCGCCACCACCGTGCGCGCCTACTTGGGCCAGGAGCTGCGCGAGGTCGACTATCTGAACCTCTGCTGTGTCACCGCGCCGGGTCCGTTCGACGCGGCGGCGTGTGCCGCGGCCGTGGATCTCGCTGCATCGGGATGCACGACCGTGCCGTCACGCGCGGTGCGCAAGCTCGAGAAAGCGCGCGAACGGATCGCGCAGGCCGAAGCCGCGCCGGACACGGCGCGCAAGCCGCTGCGCAAGGCGGCGAAGCTGGCGGGCAAAGTCCGCGCGACGGGTCAGAAGGTGGCCCGTCGCAACGACTGCGGATTCTCGCTCGGCCTGATCGGCAACCACGCCCAGGCGGTGACGCTCGAGGCCGCTCAGTAGCGGGCCGTCGAACCGGCGTCATCCGCCTGGCGCGATGCCCGGCAGCTCGACGCGCGAGCCGGCGGCCACGCCGTGTCGCGCCGCCCATCCGCCCGGGACCTCGAGCACGTAGCGCGAGTCCCGTCCGATCGAGAGAGTGCGCGTCGACTGGGGCACCGCGTTCGCGTGCACGCCGGCCACGAGCAGCTGCTCGTCGATGAAGATCATGTCGAGCGGGATGAACGTGTTCTTCATCCAGAAGCCGTGATCCTTCGTCTCGTCGAACACGAACAGCATGCCGTCGCCGTCGGCGAGCGCGGTGCGATACATGAGTCCCTTCGCACGTGCGGATGGCGTCGCGGCGACCTCGACGCGCACGCGCACCGGTCCATTGCTGCCCTGGAGCACGACGGTGCTCGCATCGCGGGTGCATCCGGGCTGCGCCAGGAGCACGAGGGCGGCTGCGAGGAGGAGCGGGCGAAGGCGAGACGTCACGGCGCGACTATGCGAGCACCCCGGTCGGGGACGCAATCGGCGACCGCTGGTCGTACTCCCGCCGCATCGAACCGCACCCCTGCGAGGCCCCTGCAGTGCTGCTCGGTGATCGAGCCTGTCAGGCCGGCCGAGCGCGGGAATGCGGCTTGCTTATTTGCCGGGCATGATCCGCAGGGTCTGGTGTGCATTGGGGCTGGCGACCGCACTCGTCGCTCCGACGGAAGCCGGCACGCTGCACTCGCTCAGCTCCAACGGACGGCTGCAATCGATCGATCCTGCCACGGCGCAGTACCTCAATCTTCCGACGCGACTCGATCTGCCGGCCGAGGTCGTCCGGTGGGCCACGGGCATCGGTGTGCACCCGACCACCGGCGTCGTCTTCGGGACCGCCGTCCTCGCGGACGCCTGCACCCTCGATCCGACGCGAACCGTCTACGCCTACGACAACGAAGGTTATGGGTGCACGCAGTTCGGAGAAGACGAGTGCGAGCACGCCTTCGAAGTCCATGGTGGGACACCCGTCTCCTGCGCATGGCTCGGCAGCGCGGGCTGCGAGAGCTGCAACTCGCCGGAGCAAGGCTGCCTCAACACTTGTGCGCCGCCGCCGGCCTGCTCCGCCACGCCGGCGCGCACGCGCTTCGTGGGCGTCGGCGCCGGTCGGTGTGCCAACCACGACGGCGATCCGACCGCCTGCGGCGAAGCCTACTTCGTGGACACGGCGGGGGTGTCGACGTGCTTCGCCGACGGCACGGCCTGCCGCGGCTGCGACCTTGCCGCCGCGATCGCCGGGCAATGCACGCGCGGCTGCACCCCACAGGCGACGTGCGGCGATGCCACGCGTACGCTCTTCGTCGGCCACGCAAACCCCGGGTGCGAGACCTTCGACCTCGACGCCGACGCATGCGCGACGGCGTGGGCCGAGTACGACGGGCTGTCGATGTCCTGCGACAGCAGCGAGGGCTACTGCTTCACGTGCTGGCCCGGCGCGGAGAACGACGGGTACTGTACGAATACGTGCCGCCCGGCGCCCACCTGTCCCGGCGATCCCGCGAGGATCCGCTCCGCTGGATGCTACCTCCACAGCAACGATGCCGAGGGGTGCGCCGGCGCGTTCGCCAACGACTTCAGCGGCGCGGTCGCATGCTTCCTGCGGGACGATGGCGCTTGTTTCCCCTGCGTGGAGGACTACGAACGGCAGGGGCTGTGCACGAACACGTGCTCCCCGCCCGTCTGTCAGGGCGATCCCGGCCGGTCCCTCGTCGCCGGCGGCCCCGACGGCTGTCACGCCTTCGACGGCAACCAGGCCGGGTGCGAAGGCGCGTTCCAGGTGGGGCGGTGTGGCGAGGCCTCGTGTACGTACGATACCGAGACGGCCAGCTGCCGCCTCTGCACCCCGCTCGATCCCGCCGGCTGTACGAACGCCTGCGGGGATTTCGCACCGCTCTATCCCCCGGCGACCCAATCGCTCGTGACGATCGATCCCGACACGATCACGGGATCGGTCGTGACCGCCATCGACGCGCAAATCGCGCAACCCGCTCCGGCGGCCGACGGGCTCGTCTACGCGACCGGTGGGCGCAGCCCCGACTGCGAGCCCGAAGCCGCGCTGCTCGCGCTCGATCCGGCGAACGGAAGCGCCGACCTGGTGACCCCGCTCCTCGACCCCGCGGGCGGTGCGCTCGCGTTGAACCCCACCGACGGTCTGCTCTATCGCCTCGTCCGGGCCGAGGGGGGAGGGGAGACGACGCTCTTCGCCACCGATCCAGTGACCAAGGCGACCACGCAGACGGCGGTCACGGGTGGCGAGTTCCAGGATCCTTCCGCGATGACCTGGGCGGAAGCCTGCGACGCCTTCGTCGTCGCCAGCCGCTACGGCGACGTACTGCTGCTCGATCCGGAGGCTGCCGCGCTGACCGAGACGGCGCTCCACATCTTGAACGAATACGACGAGGGCGACTGGCCGGTCGGGATCGCCCTCGACGGCGACGTCTGTCCGATCCTCGAGCTGCCGACCACTACGACCACGACGACGAGCACCAGTACCTCGACGTCGACGTCCACCAGCACGTTGCCGAACGAGCTGCTCTCGGGAAGCCGGCTCTCGATCGGCGACGATCCTTCGCGCCCGAGCAAGCGGCGCTTCGAGCTGCGATCGAGCGACCGGACGCTCGGACTCGGCGGCGGCAACGGCAGCGGCGACGACCCGGTGCTGCACGGCGGCTCGCTTCGTGTGCTGTCGTCGAGCGGCAGCTTCGACATGGTCTACCCACTTGCAGAGGGCTGGCGTTACGTCGGCAAGAGCGGGCGTGAGAAGGGCTACAAGCGTGCGGGCAAGGGGCCCTTCCGGACGATCATCCTGCGCGCCGGCCGCTCCCTCGAGATCACGGGCAAGGGCGCCGATCTCGAGCAGCCGCTGCTCGTCGATCCGGGTGACGTGCGTGTCGTGCTGCGGCTCGGCGGGCGCCAGTGGTGCTTCGAGTTCGGTGGCACGACCGTGACGCGGACGCCGAAGAAGCTCGTGCTGCGCGATGCGCCGGCGCCGAGCGCCTGCCCGCCGCCCCTCGACTAGCGCGTCCCGATCGAAGAGGGTTCCGCAGGTTGCATGGCGCGGGGTCGTGGACTAAGCCCAGCTCACGATGCCCAACCTGCTGAACGCGCTCGCCTTCACCGTCTGCCTGGTCGCGGGCGTCGGGCTCTTCGTCCGGCAGATGTGGGGCCGCATCGGGCTGCTGCGCGCCGCCAAGGGCACGTTCACCATGGACGACGTCGTGCCACGGCTTCGCGACCTGATGACGATCGCCATCGGGCAGAAGAAGTTCCTCCGTCCCGAGACCCAGAAGATGGGCGAGCGGGTCGCGGGCTGGATGCATGCGCTCATCTTCTGGGGGTTCATGATTCTGGGCGTCCAGGTGGTGCAGACGTTCGCGCGGGCCTACGTGCCGAACTTCAACGTGTTCGCCGTCCCCGGGGTCCATCTGCTGGAAGGCCCGTACGGGCTCGCCAAGGATCTCTTCCAGGCGCTGGTGTTCGTGTCCGTGGTGGTGGCGCTGGTGCGCTGGCTGGTCACGCATCCGAAGCGGCTCTTCGGCTTCGTGCCCGCCGAGGAGAAGATCCGCCACCACGCCCACTGGGAGGCGTATCTCATCCTGGCGTTCATCGGCATCATCGTGATGGCGGGCTTCTTCTATGACGGCGGCCGCATCGCCCTGGACCGGGTCGCGCACGCACACGAGGCGGCCTGGTCCCCGATCAGCAACTGGGTGTCGTACCGGCTGGAGAGCCTCGACATGGCGCGCGGCGCCAGCAACGTCGCCTGGTGGGTGCACAACCTGGTCATCCTGACGTTCTTGAACTTCCTGCCGCTCGCCAAGCACTTCCACGTCATCACGTCGCTGCCGAACGTGTTCTTCCGCAAGCGCGAGCCGCTCGGCCAGCTCTCCAAGCAGGACCTCGAGACCGCCGAGACGTTCGGCACGTCACACATCGACCAGTTCACCTGGAAGCAGGTGCTGGACATGTTCTCGTGCACGGAGTGCGGCCGCTGCTCGTCGAACTGCCCGGCCACCGCCACGGGCAAGCCGCTCGCCCCGCGCCAGATGCTGCTCGATCTCCGTGACTACCTCTACGAGCACCAGGACGAGGTCATCCAGAAGCGCGTGAAGAAGCCCGCCAACGGCGACGGCACGCCCGAGGAAGTGGGCGAGAACATCGTCGGCAAGGTGGTGGCGGACGAGGTCCTCTGGTCGTGCAACGCGTGCCGCGCCTGCGAAGAGGCGTGTCCCGTCATGATCGAGTACGTCGACAAGATCGTCGACATGCGCCGCCACCTCGTCCAAGAAGAGGCGCGGTTCCCCGCCGAGCTGACGCGTGTCTTCAAGTCCATGGAAACGCAGTCGAATCCCTGGGGCATCGGGGCCGAGAAGCGCTTCGACTGGGCCAACGGGCTCGACATCCCGACGTTCGCCGACAAGCCCGACGCCGAGTACCTCTATTACGTGGGGTGCGCGGGTGCCTTCGACGACCGTAACAAGAAGACGACTCAGGCGTTTGCCCGACTGTTGAAGAAGGCCGGCGTCGACTTCGCGTGCCTGGCGAGCGAGGAGCCGTGCAACGGCGATTCGGCCCGCCGGCTCGGCAACGAGTATCTCTACCAGGCCATGGCCCAGACGTGCGTCGAGACCTTCAAGGGCTACAGCGTGAAGAAGGTCATCACGAACTGCCCGCACTGCTTCAACACCATCAAGAACGAGCTGCCGCAGTTCGAGGGGCACTACGAGGTCATCCACGCCGCGGAGCTGCTGCAGCAGCTGATCGCCGCAGGCCGCCTCGACGTCCCGGCCGAGTTCAAGAAGCGGACGGCCTACCACGACTCGTGCTACTACGGCCGCTTCAACGACGTGTACGAAGAGCCGCGAGATCTGCTCGGCAAGGCCGGCGCCGACGTGCACGAGATGCACCGGCACAAGAAGTTCGGGATGTGCTGCGGCGCGGGCGGCGGGCGCATGTGGATCGAGGAAGATCCGAACCAGCGCGTGAACCTGCTGCGCACGGAGCAGGCGCTCGAGACCAACCCCGAAGTGATCGCCGTGTCGTGCCCGTTTTGCATGACGATGCTGTCGGACGGCATCAAGGCGAAGGACCTGGAAGAGCGCGTCGAGACCCTCGACGTCGTGGAGATCGTCGACCGCGTCGTGCGATGACCGAGCGGCCCGCCACGGCGGGCCCGAAAGGACGAGGTGAGCCCATGATCTTGCGTCGCTGGCAACGCCGGACCGCGCGCGTGTTGCTCCTCACGTTCGGAACGTCGATCACCGCATGCGGCGGAGGCGGTGAGCAGCCGCCGGCGACCACGAGCACCATGGCGGCGCCGCCGACCACGTTGCCATCGCCGACGACCATGCCGCCTCCCACGCTGCCGACCCAGGCGCCGGAGCCGATGACGAAGCAGCAGCTCCGGGAGCTGGTGGCCCCCGTCGCGCTCTATCCCGACGTCGTGCTCGCTTCGCTGCTCCCCGCCACGACCTTCCCGGACCAAGTCCATGACGCCGCGGGATGGGTCGCGCAGAACAACGGGCAGGTGCCGGCGGTCCCTGAGGATCGGCAGTGGGACGGGAGTGTCGCCGGGCTGCTCCAGTTTCCCGACGTGCTCACCTGGCTCGACGACAACGATCCGTGGACCGAGCAGATGGGCCAGGCCGTCACCTATCAACAAGGGGACGTGCTGCAGGCGGTGCAGGATTACCGGCAGGAAGTCATGAACGCCGGCAACCTGCAGTCGAACCAATACCAGAAGGTGACGAAGGCCCCCGACCAGGACATCATCATCGAGCCGGCGCAGCCGGACACCGTCTACGTGCCGACCTACGATGCCGCGGCGGCCACGCAGCCGCAGGCAAAGACCGGCATCAATCCGTGGCTGGCCTTCGGCGGCGGCGTGGCGGTCGGAGCGCTCGGCGCATGGGCGCTCTACTCCATCTTCGACGACGATGACGACGACGACTACCACGGCGGCGGCTATCACGGTGGCCACAACCGCAAGATCAACTACCACGACAACGTGGTCTATCGCGGGCGCCCGCGCGGGCGGCCCGTCCCCTGGCAAGCGCGTCCACGCCAGCGCCCCTATCGCCAGGACCGCCCGGACGAGGTCTTCAAGCCGAAGCCGCTCGAGCCGCGGTACTCAGGCAAGCAGGGGCAGCGTCCCGGCGGCGTCGCGGGTGGCGTTCGTCCACCGCAGGCGCGTCCGGGCCAGAAACCCGGTCAGGGGCTCGGCAACCAGCGGCCCGGACAAGCGGCGCGGCCGGCCACCGCGCAGCCGACCCCGGCGCCGACGCTCGGCGCGCAGCAGGGGCAGCAGGGCAAGAAAGGCAAGCAGGGCGGCGGTCAGCAAGGTGGCGGTGGCAAGCAGGGTGGCGGACAGGGCGGTGGCGGCGGTGGTGGTGGCAAGAAGCAGAAGCAGCAGGCACAGCAGCCCGCGGCCGCGCCGGCGCCAACACGCGGCGGCGGCACGAAGAGCACCACGAAGAGCAGCACGAAGAGCAGCACGAAGAGAAGCTGCCCCGCGTAGCCGAAGCGCAGCGGCAGCAGCACGTGGTCATAGTCGAGGTTGCGCGCCAGGATGCCGAAAGCGAGCATCGCGACCACGACCGGGAGCCCGAGCGCGCGGGCG
>Ga0187893_10014085_pt1 | contig 10981 bp, 12 predicted proteins | sample MA1701074metaG_FD_139574 | JGI IMG/M metagenome (GOLD analysis project Ga0187893, IMG submission 139574) | White microbial mat communities from a basaltic lava cave in the Kipuka Kanohina Cave System on the Island of Hawaii, USA - MA170107-4 metaG ...
TCCAAAGCGTAAAACTTGGAACGACGAAGCAGAGAAATAATCGAGAGCAGCAGCATCGTTCTCGTAGGGCCGGGCAGGCCCTTTGGCGAGAGTCAACGTGGTGCCTCGACGACCCAAGAATCCTCCCGCTTTAGCGGCGAGGAGTGTCAATACCCCGACGACCCTGCATTTCTGCTTGAGATGGAACCCTCGGTCACGCACTACGAAATTCCGGTCAGGCCATAATCAATCTATCAGCGATGCGTATGTCGTAGGCCTGCGTCGATTTATAAAAAGGGCGACCTCGACGGGTCGCCCTCAAGTCATGACCGGGAGGGGCTTGAATCAAGAGGCTGGATTTATGTGAGGTGATTTTTGAGATATTCGACGATCTTCAATCTTCGGATGGCGGCGACAATCTGCTCGATTTCCGCCTGCTCGGCAGAAACGAACTGACCTGCGGGCGGCGGCAGCACGACTCCTGCTGAGTATGCCTCTCGCGATCCGGTTTCGACGGTCGCGTTCGCCAATGCCTCGCGCACCGCGCAATCTATCCATCGCTGCTCGTTCGCCAGCACGATTATCGAATCTCCCTGCTTCATTCCGAGTCCGTTCATCATCGAGAGAAAGCCCCGGCAGGACTCTTCAGCATCGCCTCTGATTTCGCATTGCTGCTGATCGATCAACTCCCACTCGTCGCCGTTCGATTTGCCAAGCTCATAAATCATGGCCGTGTTCACCTCCTCGGAGATGTTTTCTTTCGCTTCCGTAGCGACGATGTTGATTTCAACAGCCCAAACGTGCTGAAGAACGGAGCCTGAGTGCGCGGGGCTTTCTCTTTGCTCGCTTCGATTTCGACCAATGTCCTTTTCGTTGCGCAACGCGACTATATCCAACACCTGCTCCAACAAGCTCATATCCGCGGGTATCCTCTCTTTGGGTATTGGCAATCGTATTGTGACCGGGTTTCGGACCCGCTCGTTTGTCGCAACAGGGCGCGCGATTGATCTTCTATCTTTGAGACTCGACTACCCTCTCATTCCGACAGAACGACGCCCGCGCGCAAAAGCAATCCCGGCCAGAGTCGGCGCAAAGGAAACGCAAAGCGGAAGGTGAGGGGATGATCCGCGTTGCGTCCTTTGCGCCTCGGGGGCAGGGTCATGTGCGATATGGACTTTCTCAATAAAGCTTTAAATATCCCTCTCATACCACCTCTCGGGCCACGAGATCAAATCCCTTAATTCGGACGTTCCTGATTTCGATCCTGAAGCTGGTCGCGGACTGTCGCCACTGCCAGCATCGCAAGGTAATTGCGCATCGAATCGATGCAGGAGCAGTCAGATTCTTTCAAAGCGAGGCTGCCTTTTTCTATCAGCCTCAGATAAACCGCCTGAATTATTTCTTCAACGATCTGCTTTTCCGCCTTGAGTTCAAATCCGCCTATAAGACCGAGCGTCCGGTTGACGCTGGCGTGAATCGTCGGATGAAAGCGACGAACGAATTCCTGCCATGCAGCTTCGTCGGCAGGCCGTTGCAAACAGCCGTCAATCAGTTCCGCAACACTTCTATGATTATCTGGATACATAATTTGGCACCTCGATGACGATCCCTCTCAAAATCCTTTTCACAATGCAGCCAGTCGTGAAATCAAATCTTCTTCTATATCGCGGTCCGTCATCTCTTCTTCGATATAGCGGTCTATTCCCTGAGCCAGGAGTTGAAGGAACAACTCCTGAGTTCTCATCAGTCGCGTCATCTCATCGCTGACGATCTTTTCCATCAGGCCGTAGAGCCTCTCCCATATAAGCTGGGCGTCCTGCTCGATTAAGACTGTCTGCCAGCTTTCCGTATATCTCATGGCTTTGCTCATAGCGTTCAAACTCCCCGCGCTCTGACCGAGAGTCGGGCTTACAGCCTGCTCGAACATAGTTATTCTCCTTTTCGGGGCTGAGCCTTTCAGTGCCTTACATTCTCATGTCGCGTAATTGGTGTGGGAATCCCCTCATAAAAATTCAAAATTTGATGCGGGAACCAAATCCTGATAGACTGGCCTCTACTGAGGCGAAGGCCCCGCAATCTCAGGCGAGCAGGACAGGCAAAGGACGGGAGTCGGAATGGACTCTACAGGAACCGTAACGCAATTGCTTCTGCGGTGGAACAACGGCGACAAAATGGCGCTCGACGATCTGATACCGCTCGTCTACGTCGAACTGCGTCGCATAGCCAGCGCATATCTCCGACGCGAAGACCGCGATCATACCATGCAGCCGACGGCCCTCGTGCATGAGGCATATCTCAAGCTCGTCGATCAGAGAAAGGTCAACTGGAAAAGCCGCGCGCAGTTTTTCGGCGTCGCGGCAAAGCTGATGAGGAACATCCTCGTAGACCATGCCCGCGAGCAGAAGGCGGCCAAACGAGGCGGCAATCAGTATTTGATGACGCTCACTTCAGCCGACCGCATAGGCTCGACGCCCGATCTCGATTTGATAGCCCTCGATGAGGCGCTCAATAGCCTTGCTGAAATCAGGCCGCAGCACAGTCGCATAGTCGAGTTGAAATTCTTCGGCGGCCTGACTATAGAAGAAATCGCGGAGGTGATGGAAATCTCCCACGCCACCGTAGAGCGCGAATGGAGTTTTGCAAGAGCCTGGCTGAGGCGCGAACTCAGCCGTTAAAGAAGTCGCAGAGTCCTGAGTCCAAAGAGTCTTGAAAGTCGCTTCGGCGATTCCTCGAACTCTCAAGACTCTCTGGACTCTCTGGACTCTCAAGACTCTCAAGACTCTCTGGACTCTATCTATGAAGACGGCTGACCGCTGGCAGAAAGTGGAAGAGATCTTCTACGCGGCCATCGAGCGCGATTCCACTCTCAGACAGGCTTTTTTAGACGAAGCCTGCCGAGGGGACGAGGAATTGCGCGCGGAGGTAGATTCTCTCATAGCCGCGCACGAACGTCCCGGCGAGTTCATCGATACGCCCGCCTACAAAGTCACGGGCGCATTTATCGAGGATGCGGTCTCGCAATCGCGCCTGGGGTCTCTCGTCGGCCACTATCGCATAATCGGGCAGGTGGGGCGCGGCGGGATGGGAGAAGTATACCTGGCCGAAGACAGCCAGCTTGGTCGAAAGGCCGCGCTCAAATTCCTTCCCGCAGGCATAGCCAGTAACGAATCGAGCCTCAAACGTTTCGAGCAGGAAGCCCGCGCCGCCTCGGCGCTCAATCATCCGAACATAATAACGATTTATGAGATAGGCGAAGCGGAGGGCGCGCATTACATAGCCGCCGAGATGATCGAAGGCGAGACGCTTCGCCGCCGGCTTTCGCGAGAAAAAATCCCGCCCGGTCAGGCTATCGAGATAGCCGCGCAGGTCGCCTCCGCCCTGATCGCCGCTCATCAGGTCGGGATAATTCATCGCGATATCAAACCTGAAAATATAATGCTGCGCCCCGACGGACTGGTTAAAGTGCTGGACTTCGGGCTGGCGAAACTCACCGAGCCTACGGGCACCGTAGGCTCGATTCAGGAGCGCGTCGCCAGGGTAGATACCGAGCCGGGACTCGTGATGGGAACTCTCACTTACATGTCGCCGGAGCAGGCGCGCGGGCGCGATATAGATACCCGGACGGATATATTCAGCCTCGGAGTCGTGCTCTATGAAATGATCGCGCAACAGCAGCCTTTCGAGGGCGACACTCCGAGCGATGTGATAGCTTCGATATTGAAGGTCGCCCCTCCGCCGCTTTCCCGCTTTGCGCCCGCCGCACCCGTCGAGTTGCAGCGCATAGTGAGCCGCGCTATAGAAAAAGATAAACAGAATCGATACGCTTCGGCTGAAGAGATGCTCGCCGATATGAAGAGTCTCAAACAGGAGATGGACTTCGAAGCGAAGCTTGAGCGCACGGGCGGCTTTATGTCCAGTTTGATAATCCGCTCGACGCGAGTTTCTCCGAAATACTCTGCGCTGGCTGTAGCGGGGGTTCTGGCGGCAATCGTCGCTATAGTCTGGCTGGCTGTTTATTTTCTTTCCCGTCGGGACGATCTGTTCTCCTCGCCGCAGGTTGTGCAACTGACGAACTGGAAGAGCGAGCCGGGCGAGATCAGCGTGAGCGCCACCTTCTCGCCTGACGGCAAACTAATAGCCTTTTCTTCGATCAGAGGCGGACACCGAAACATCTGGGTCAAGCAGGCGAGCGGCGGCGAGCCTATTCAGATAACGAAAGGCGAGCGCGATGATTGGTCTCCGGTCTGGTCTCCCGACGGGGAGCAGATAGCTTATGCATCGAGGCTGAAAGACAACACGGGAATATATACGATCCCCACTCTGGGCGGCTCGCCGATATTGATCAAGACCTTCGACTCTCCGATAGAAATCCGGCTCATTCAATGGTCGAAAGACGGATCGAAAATTTATTACGAGGCGCTTCGCAACATCTTCGCCATTGATCTCGCCTCGAAGCAGGATAATAAGGTGACGAGCTTTGATTATTCCAGTTCGCGGGTGCGAGGCTTCAGCATATCTCCCGATCAGACTTATATAGCTTATGACGACATTCAACAGGGGCAGCCCGATATCTGGGCAATGCCTATGAACGGCGGCAATCCCATAAGGATCACGAACGATCCGGCTCAGGACAGGAATCCTGTGTGGCTTTCCGACGGCAGGAGGATAATTTATAGTTCGGATCGCAACGGCGTGCTTCAGATATTCATGGCTTCTGTCGATGGCCGCACGCCGGTCCAAATCATTTCAGGCGACGCTGATCGATGGATTTCCGATATATCGAGCGATGGGCAGAAGGTTCTGTTTTCCGGCGCAGCAGAAGAGGCTGATATCTGGAGAGTCAACACGACAAGCGGCGAAGAATTCGCGATAACATCGGATGTGGGCGTCGAGCTATGGCCCGATGCTTCCCCGAACGGGATGTTGGCTTTCCAGTCAGTCAAAGACATGGGCGCAGGGAGAAGATTTTTCAACTGCGAAATCAAATCGAAGTCTCTTGCCGGGAGTGACGAGCAGAGCAAAATAATTTCCAACGGGTTCGATCCTGCCTGGTCGCCGGACGGAAACACTCTGGCTTTCCTGAGACTGTCCGACGACAGGGTCGATCTTTGGACACTGTCAGTCGCGGGCGGTTCCGAAAAACGATTGACCACGACGGGAATTCAGATAAGCGGCTTCACACCGCTTCCTTATCACCGTTATCAGGAGAGCAATTATAAGTGGTCTCCTGATGGGACAGGGATCGCTTATTGCTCCATTGAGTCAGGAATCGCGAATATCTATGTCGCGTCGGCGGATGGATTCAACATAACGAACCTGACGAACAATACTGATCCGAACGTATCGTTCAGCGAGGCTATCTGGTCGCCCGATGGCGATCAGATAGCATATCTTTGCGCACCCGTCGCGGCTTCGCCCTCAGTGGAGAAAAAATGGTATGTGCGGGTTTCCAAAGGCTCCGCTACGAAAGTCGTTTTCCAGTCCGAGTCGCTGCTTCGATTGATCGGGTGGTCAGAGGGCGGAAAGAGCCTCATCATCAGTCAGGCTGAGGGAAGACACTCTCATCCCCCATCTCCGACAGACGTCGCTTTGGTCGAGGCGGCGGTAGATGAGCCGCACAACCGACCCCTCCCACGCCTCAAAGCCGCTTATTTCAATAACCTCTTCCTATCAGCCGACCGAAAGTACCTTGCATTCACTTCCCGATCTGACGGGAGAGACAACATTTGTATTGTCGCTGTGAAAGGCGGCGATCCTAAGAAGGTGACTTCCAACAGCGATCCGAGGCTCTTTTTTTCAAACCTCGCCTGGTCTCCTGACGGCAAGACTATCTACTATGCCAAGCAGACCAAGTTGAGCGTAATTTCAATGCTCGTAAATGCAAACTGAAAGGAGATATCCAATGGCAAAAACTTCAGCAAAAGCGAAGAATCAGAAAACGGCTCTCGGAGCCGAGGATTACGCGGCGTATGCCCGGTTGAGAGTAATGCTCGACGGATTCGAAGGAATGGCGCTTTATTATTTCTATGGAGGCAATGATGCGAAAGAAAGAAAGAAGAGAGGCAGAGAAATCGAAAAACGCATCAAGTCATTTCAGGATTCGGTGAAGAAAACCCATAATCTCTTGGGCTGTCCTCCGGGATGGTGTGAGTGCAATGGCGGTTGCGTACCCCCACCATGCGGAATTTGTCCCAACAACGAATAGAAGTGTAGTCGAACACAGGCAGGAGGATGTCGAATCAACTCTGCCTGCCTGTGCTTCAATCCCGGTTGTATCGAAACGCGCAACTGGCAAATGTGAGCATCGGTTCAGTCGTTTCCGACGGAGCTGAAGAATCAATCTGCGCCCGTAATCGAGTCAGTCCCGCAGTCCGAAATATCCTATCGTCACATAGAAACCGGGCAGCATTTTGACATGAATTTTGCCCAGATAATTGTTGGGCGCGGTCTCGACAATTTCATCGAGAATGATCCGAATCAGGAAAGGGTTTTCCGGTGCGCTGTAATCGAGCTTCATCACATCCGTCTCGCTATCCTTTTTCCCCTTGCCCCTTCGCGTCCTGAAATAATAGGCGTTGGTATTCCCCTGCTGGTTCAGACTGAACCGGGAATAAAAGGGAGTAGCGATTTTCAGTATTCTGGCTCCGGTCGGGGTGAAGATGTTAAACCCTGTCTCGGTGTCGCGGTCGAAGGATTTGCCGAGCCACGGCGTTTTTTTATCCAGCAGGACGTGAGGCACGCCCGTGTAGAAATTATGCGGGCCGGGATCAGGCGCATGCCCCTCCCGGAACTGCTTTTGATAAGGGCTGCGCTCGACGAGGAAAGTGACCAGAGACCCGATCACAAATATGGCCGCAAGGGCCAGCGCAATGATGAGCAGGATATAAAGTAGAATTTGCATAGACACCTCCACACACTTGCCGCAGATTTATACGGGTTATCGGATTTGCGGGCCGTCGATAGCAAAACGATTCGCGCTTCCCTTCTCAATACGCGGAGTTTCACGGATCGGATTTTCTTTGCGGCAGTTAAAAGTGATGAGAGAGTGGAGGTTAGAGAGTGGAGCTAGTCGGGCTCGAACCGACGGCCTCTTGAATGCCATTCAAGCGCTCTTCCAACTGAGCTATAGCCCCGAACGGAAACTCATACTAGCAAAGCCGCTTTTTTCAAGTCAACCTTCGAGGCAACGCCGCTCGTTTATGCGCGATCAAACCTGAGCGCAATAAATTTGATTAGCGTCCTCACTCCCTGATACATTCGATCAGGCAAGCTCGAAGCAAAGGAGGAATATCATGAAAAAACTATCTGCATTATCAATCCTGCTGATGCTCGCACTCGCGCTTCCGCTCGCAGCCGCGCAGAGGCGCGCGCCCGCGAAGGCGAAAGCCCCCACGCTGACCGTCTATGGAAAGGGCTATCAGAAAGGTTACGGAAGCGGCTACGCGGAAGGCAAAAACGATTACAGCCGCTCGACGCTTCAGGATTTCAGAAACTCGGAGGGCTGGCGCACGCGCGAAAGCTCTTTCGATCAGCAATACGCAACGGCTGACGATTACGTCGAAGGCTTCGAACTCGGTTTCAGGCTCGGATATTCGGACGGCTATTATGGCCGCGTCTACACGGCAACGGTTCCGGCCAATGGCGAAACTCTTTACAAGGCCGAAGCTCTGGCGAGAGCGCGCGGAGATCGAGGTGGAGATCGCGATCGTCGCGCTCCTGACAATCAGCCGAGAGACCGCCGAAGCGACGATCAGACGCGGGATCGCCGAAGCGACGACATCTCGCGCCCGCGCTCCTCGCGTCCCGCAGACATACCAGGAGAGATCGATCTGCGCATCCGTCTGACTTCGCCCATCAGCACGAAGAACAACAAAGTCGGAGACAAATTCACGGCTGAAGTCCTCACGCCCGCCCAGTATCAGGGCGCGACCATCGAAGGCCATATATCGAGCCTCAACCGATCAGGCAGTGTTTCGGGGCGAACCGAGATGTCTTTCACATTCGACACCATAACCTTAGTCGATGGAAGGACAGGGCCTATCAGCGCGAGCCTCGAAAAAATATTCGAGTCCGAATCGGTCAAGGAAGTCGATGAAGAAGGCAACGTCCGCAGCGGCAGCCGCACGAAAGATTCGCAGGTGCGCGGCGGAGTCGGGGCCACTGCCGGAGCGATAATCGGCGCGATAGCTGGCGGAGTGAAAGGCGCGATACTCGGAGCCATCATCGGCGGCGGCGCGGGAGTCGGGACGGTAGCCATCGAAGGCAAAAAAGACATCATCCTCGACTCAGGAACGGAAATGATCATCCGAACCGAAAGAACTCGCGCTCGATAAATATACATCGATGAGCGCGCTCAAATAATATCGGCGCGCTCATCGCTTTTCGATTTCACTCTGAGATTCCGAGTTCGGCCAGCTTGCGTCGGAATCCTTCATCAGTGTTGAGAGTGTGAAGGCAGGAACCGTCCTCCCGCCTGTAGGATATAAGCCCGCCTCCGTCGAATCTCGCCACAATCACAATGTCGCGCGCCGCTTCCGTCTTGAATTCTCTCACCTCGACCTCGTCCCCGATCAGGTCACGAAAAGTCAGATTCAGTGACGCATTTTGCAGAACGAATCTGCCCTCGCACTTAGCGATAGGCCGCCACTCGAAAGCTTCGAATAATTGATCGAAATTCATATTACGAACAATAAATTAGGTGTTGCCCTTTCCTTTTTGTTGGTTTATCTTTGGGATACCGTCTGAGCAGTGATTCGAAAAACCCCGATTGCCCCTGCGTCAACCTCCAGTCCCCGCTGTGAAATGCGCCCCCGCCGATCAGGAGACAAGAATGAGTTTTTTCGATCTCCCGCCTATTCTCGAAAAAATGCTTGCGGTCGCCGATAACATCTCCGACCTTAACTTCTCTGTAGGACGCCCGCCGCAGGTCGAGATCAACGGCAAGCTCTCGCCGGTTGAAATCAAGGGACTCCGCACGCTCGCTCCCTATCAGACTGAAATAATCGCGATGTCGCTGATGGAAGGCAACACCGATGCGGCGCGACGGTTTGCGCAGACCGGTTCGGCTGATATCAGCTACTCGATTCCGAGCCGCGTCCGCTTCCGCGTCAACATCTTCAAACAGCGCGGAACCATCTCCGTAGTGATGCGCGTCATACCCACTCACATCCCGACTATCGATAGCCTTGAGCTTCCTCCTCAGCTTGGCGATATATCTCATTTGAAAAACGGCATAGTTCTGCTCACAGGCCCTACGGGTTCGGGAAAATCATCCACGCTTGCCGCCGTCATCGACAAGATCAATAACGAATCCAGCTATCATATAGTCACCATCGAAGACCCGATAGAATTTCTGCATTCGCACAAAAAATCGACCATCAATCAACGCGAGCTTGGCACAGACACACCGTCGTTTGCGCTCGGCCTTCGCGCCGCCCTGCGTCAGGCTCCGAAAGTGATACTCGTCGGCGAGATGCGCGATATGGAGACGACCGAGATCGCGCTCGAAGCTTCCGAGACCGGTCATCTGGTGCTGTCTACGCTTCACACGACGGACGCTTCGAAGACGGTCAATCGCATCATCGGCATCTATCCGAAATCCGAAGAGCATGTCATTCGCACCCGTCTCGCTCAGGCCTTCCGCTACATCGTCTCGCAAAGGCTGCTGCCGCGAGCCGACGGGAGCGGTCGCATAGCTGCGGTCGAAATTCTGAAAGCTACGCCACGCACGCGCGAGTATATTGAGCAGGGCGAGACCGAAGGCAAGACTTTGGTCGAAGCGATGAACGACGGCGAATTGGAAGGGATGCAGCACTTCGATCAGGTGATTGAAAGGCTGATTCGCAGCGGAGTGATTTCGCAGGAAGACGGCGTGGCTTATGCGACGAATCCTTCGAATCTGCTGTTGAGGCTTTCGGGGCTTGGCACATCCGACGATATGTTGAGCCGCCGCGAAGAGCGCAACACCATCTCGAAAAGGTCGGTTGAGCCTGCGATGAGGCCGAGGATGGCTGAAGCCATCGAGCGATAGAGGGAGATAAGATAATGATAGCCAGTTGTCCACAATGCGCGATGAGCATGAGCTTCGACGACGACCGATTGCCGACCGAGGCTTTCAACGTACTCTGCCCGCGATGTCGTCAGACCGTAACGGTGATGCCTCCGCCGAAGGAAGAGCCGAGGTTGCCCGGTACGACAGCCGCGCTCGATGAGATGATTCAGGGCGCTCCCGTCCCCACGGAGCCAGCCGATCCGATGCAGACGTTTGCCGAGATGCTGATGTCGATGATGAAGCAGACGCCTGCCGCCGCAGGGTCGAGAAAGGTTCAACGCCGCAGAGTGCTGCTTTGCCTTGAAGACGCCAAGCTGAGAGAGGATCTCCGAGCCTCGCTCGATGTGAAGCGGTACGAAATTTTTTCAGCGGGTACTGCGCCCGAAGCGATAGAGATACTTCACGAATCGCGGGCTGATGTTATCGTTTTGACTCCGGCTTTCGATGCTGATCATCAGGGCGGCGGCGCGATGATGCATTATGTAAACAGCCTGACTCCGCAGATTCGTCGCCGGACTTATGTAGTGCTGGTGTCGGCGCAGTTGCGCACTCTTGATACCTATCTCGCGTTTGCCAACGGAGTGAATCTGACTCTTCACCCTGAAGACGCAGGATCGTTTCAGGGCATATTCGAGCGCAGCGTGAGAGATTTCAACGAGCTTTATCGCCCATTGAATCAGGTGACTTCGGTAGCGCCGTTTTAGAGGCCGGGAGCCGGGGATACTTGCCTGCCAGTCTCACTCATTCGAGCATCAAGTTTCCGTTGATCCCATGCGCGCAAAACGCACGCAGGCAAAATGCGCCGTTCGTTTTTCTTTCAACCACCCGTTAGGGCCATTTAATTTTAGGGGTTGTGTAAGCAAAGGAATAAAAGATAGTCTCACCTCGCACAAAATTTTCAGTCAATCAGGAGGTGAGACTATGACAAAACAAGTTCTGTCTTTCATCGAA
>Ga0187893_10014086_pt1 | contig 10979 bp, 9 predicted proteins | sample MA1701074metaG_FD_139574 | JGI IMG/M metagenome (GOLD analysis project Ga0187893, IMG submission 139574) | White microbial mat communities from a basaltic lava cave in the Kipuka Kanohina Cave System on the Island of Hawaii, USA - MA170107-4 metaG ...
GGAGAGATGGCGCCGCCGGACAAAGGCATGTCGCCGAAATTCTCGATCATCGCGGCGTCGAAGCCCGCCTCGTTGAGCGCTCTCGCGTCGGCCAGAGCGCGATCGAGGATTTCGTCCATCGAGAGTTGGTGGCGGGGACTGCCGGGAAGCGGGGACAAGTGGATAACACCGATCAGCGCGGGCGTAGGCAGGTCAAGCATGATGGGTTCGATACTTCCGAATCGCGGGGCAGTCAAGAATGTCGGCCTCCCACGATTTGGATTCCATCCATGCCCTCGACAGAGTCGAGCCCTCGTGACTTTGACAGGGAAACAAGACCGCACGACGATGCGCCGAAAGAGGCAAGTGAAAGGAGACCATGGTTCGTGCCCATAAAGCCTGATTCAACAAGACGAGTTCCGACCGAGATAGCCCGGCGGCTAAAGCAATGCCGCCAACAGTTTCGCGGGGCGCGGGCGGATGCGTTTCTGCTGACCAACGAGGTAGATTACTTTTACCTGACCGGGTTCACGGCGGAGGAATCCGCGGTCCTCCTGACGGGCAGCGCGGTACACCTCATCACAGACAGCCGGTTTCTCAACGAAGTCAAGCGCGACTGCCCCTTCGCCAGGGTCTGGATGCGCAAGGGTTTACTGAATGACGAAATCGCGAACGCCTGCACGAAGCTGATGGTCAAACGGCTCGCGGTGCAGGCGAATCACTTCACCATTGGAGATCAGGCGGATTTCAAGAAGCGGTTGCCGGGCGTGCGGGTGGTTCCCGCGCCGCCGACGGTGGTTGAGCTGCGCCGACTGAAATCCGCGGCTGAGTTGAAAACGATGGGAGAGGCGATCCGCGTCGCCGAGGAGGCGTTTCTTTCGACGCAGGATTCGATCCGCGCGGGACAGACGGAACTGGACCTTGCCGCGCGACTGGAATACGAGATGCGCAAGCGAGGGGCTTCGTCGCCGGCGTTTCCCACGATTTGCGCCGAGGGACCCAACGCGGCCTCTCCGCATGCCAAACCCGGAAAGCGAAAAATCCACAAGGGCAGCGCGATTCTTATTGACTGGGGCGCACGGGTGCAAGGGTACAACAGTGATTTGACCCGAATGGTGTTTTTCGGTAGCGTTTCTTCCCCTATTCGCGAGGTGTTTGACGTGGTGCTCGCGGCCCAGATAGAGGCGATCGGCGCGGTCCGACCGGGGCGGCGGATGTGCGACATTGACGCCGTGGCAAGGAAGGTCATCGCGGACGCGGGTTACGGCGACCGCTTCACGCACGGTCTGGGTCACGGCTTGGGGCTCGATGTTCACGAACCGCCATCGCTGAGTTGGCGCTCCGAGGAGGAGTTGACGCCGGGCATGGTGGTGACGGTGGAGCCGGGCGTCTATCTTCCGGGCGTGGGCGGTGTCCGAATCGAAGACGACGTGGTGGTCACGGAGCGAGGTTGCCGGGTGATGACGCGGCTCCCGAAATCTCTTCTGGACGCGGTGTTGTGATTCGCCGAACACCCGCGGAGACCGCGCGGTCCCATCCATTTGAAACAAGGCGCATTGCATTGCTAGAAATAGAAAAGATTCAGCAGCTAGTCGAAATGATGACGGCCAATGACCTCGTCGAGCTATCGTTGAAAGACGGCGAGGTAGAGGTCAACCTTCGGCGGCCCGATCCGCACGCGGGGGCGTGCGCGGGCACGCACGCTCCGGCCCCGCATGTGCCGGCGCGTCCGCCGATGCCGGGCTCGTCGAACCCGGCCGAACTGTTCGTTTCGGGCGAAGTGGCGGCGGTGGACCTGGTGGAAATCCGTTCGCCGATGGTGGGCACGTTTTACGCCGGACCGGATCCGAATTCGCCGCCGTTCGTACAAGTGGGGGCCAACGTGGGTCCGTCCACGGTCGTGTGCATCCTCGAGGCGATGAAGGTCTTCAGCGAAATCAAGGCGGAGACATCGGGGACGATCGAGCGCATATTGGCGCAGGACGGGCAGGCCGTCGAATACGGGCAGGCCCTTTTCCTGGTGAGACCTCAGTAGGTCGAATTCCTCTTTTTCCGACCGTCGGATTCGAAATGGACCGGGCATGTTTCGACGAATCCTCATCGCCAACCGAGGTGAAATCGCTCTGCGGATCATCCGCGCCTGCCGCGAGCTAAACGTCGAATCCATTTGCGTTTTTTCCGAAGAAGACCGCGGAGCGGAATACCTGAAGCAAGCGGACCAGGCGATCTGCATCGGCGGTCCGGCCCCGCGAGAAAGCTATTTGAAAAGCGATCGGATCATCGCCGCGGCGGAAGTCGCGCGGGCGGACGCCATTCATCCCGGATACGGCTTTCTCGCGGAGAACGCCGCCTTCGCGGAAAAGTGCAGGGCGTGCAATCTGGAATTCATCGGCCCGAATGTGGAGTCCATGCGTCTGCTGGGAGACAAGGCCTCGGCGCGAAACGCCGCGAAAAAAGCCAAGGTGCAGACCGTCCCCGGCAGCGACGGCGTGCTCGAAGACGACAACGAGACGATCCGCGTGGCGGAGCGGATCGGTTTTCCGGTGATGATCAAGGCTTCGGCGGGCGGCGGCGGCCGAGGCATGCGCATGGTCCACGACAAGACGGACCTCCTCGCCGCGATCAAGCAGGCCCGCATGGAAGCCAACGGGGCGTTCAACAACGGCGACCTCTACATCGAACGATTCATCGATCGCCCGCGGCACGTCGAGGTGCAGGTCATCGCGGACCGACACGGAAGCGTCCTTCATTTGGGCGAGCGCGATTGCACGTTGCAGCGCCGCCATCAGAAACTTGTTGAGGAATCGCCGTCGCCAGCCATCGACGCGAGGACACGGAGTGATCTATGCGCGGCTGCGGTGAAACTGGCCAAATCCGCCGGGTATGACAGCGCGGGAACTGTCGAATTCCTGGTGGACGGCAAGGGGCGGTTTTATTTCATCGAGGTCAACACTCGGATTCAAGTTGAGCATCCGGTGACCGAGGCCGTGACCGGCATCGATTTGATCCAGTCGCAGATTCGCGGCGCCGCCGGCGAACGCCTCGATTTCGCCCAGAAAAACGTCCACTTTTCGGGGCACGCGATTGAGTGCCGCATCAACGCCGAGGACCCCGACGAGCGGTTCCGGCCTTGCGCTGGCGTCATCACGCGGTTTCGCCCACCCGGCGGACCGGGCGTCCGCGTGGATTCCTTTGCCCACGATGGGGCCCGCCTTTCGCCGAAATATGATTCGCTGCTTGCCAAGGTCATCGTACACCAGCCAACCCGGCCTCAGGCGATTCGATCCATGCAGCGATGCCTGCGCGAGTTCGAAATCGAACCCATCAAGACCACGCTGCCCATATTGCGCAAGATCATGGAGCATCCCAATTGGGCGGCGTCGACGATTGACACGGGATTTGTCGAAAGAACCTTCTGTTAGCAAGTGCCCCGGCTTCGCCAGATACATCACCCCCTTATTCCCCCCTTGGCAAGGGGGGATGGAATGGGCGGCCCGCCGCACAATGTCTGATCCTGCGCGAGGCGAAAGGGCGCGTTCATGACGACAAGATCGCGTGCAATTCCGTAAGGCGTCGGATGCGGAAATCGGGCGGGTGCGCGCCTATGTCGTGAATGCGGTTTTCGCGGTGGATCCAGGCGGTGGCAATGCCCACCGCGGATGCGCCCTTGATGTCGCTATGAAGCGAGTCGCCGACGTGGATGGCCCGGTCGGGCGTCATGTTCATCGCGGCGAGCGCTTGGCGGAAAATATCGCCGTCCGGTTTGTAGCTTCGCGCGGATTCCGAAGTGATGACGGAGTCGAATCGCAGTCTGCGCAAGTTCATGGCTGCCTTGATTGCATAAGTGTCGGCGTTGGACACGCAGCAAATGGGAACCCGGTTCTCTCGGAGGAACTCCAGGGCGTCCTCGTGCACCGGCGGATTCCTCCAGTAATCTTCCAGCTCGGTTACGAACGGGGCGGGATCGGGAAAGTCGCCGAATCGCGCCAGCGTGCGGCGAAGGCTTTCCACCTCGCATTCGTAGAGGGTACGAAAATTCGCGCGATTGCTTTCGTCGATGGTGTGGAAAAATCGCTCGCCCCAGGTGACCACCAGTTGCGCCGGTGTAATGGGCAGTTCGCAGGTCTCCACGATTTTCCTGCAAACCGACTCGACGGCGTCGCGGTCCCCATCAGTCACCGTGCCGTAGAAATCCATCAGCAGCACGTCGAATCGCCGAAACATCAGTGGGTGTCTGCGTCAGTCAGGATGAACTTGATTTCGGCTTCGGCGACGAGTTCTCCGCCGACGTGGGCCCGCCCTTTTACATGGCCGGTGGTGGAGCGGACGCGGATGGCTTCGACCTCCAGGATGAGCTGATCGCCGGGGCGGACGGAGCGGCGGAACTTCACTCGGTCGAGACTCAGCAGCACGGCCGTCTTTCCCTTGTGCTCCAGTTCCTGACTGAGAAGAATTCCGCCGACCTGGGCAAGACCCTCGATCACCAGTACGCCGGGCATGATGGGATCGCCGGGGTAGTGCCCCTGAAAAAACGCCTCATTGACGGAGACGTTCTTGAGCCCCACGACGCGCGACGAGCCTTGAATCTCCAGAATGCGATCAACCATGAGGAACGGGTAGCGGTGGGGCAGAATCCGCTGAACGGCGTGAATGTCGACGGCGGGTTTCTTGCGGAGGATGGATTGCCGCCGCTGCTCCTCGAACTGGCGGTTCAGGGCGCGGACCAGCTCGTGATTGAGGGAATGGCCGCTTTTTCGGGCGAAGACCCGGCCAACCAGCGGACGACCGAACAAAGCCAGGTCGCCGATGAGATCGAGCACTTTGTGGCGCACGCATTCGTCGGGAAAACGCAGCTTATTCTCGATGGGTCCCTGATCGCCGAAAACTAGAATATCCTGATAGGTAAGATGGTTTCCCAGCCCGTGGGCGCGCAGCTCGGCGGCTTCACACTCGAGGACAAACGTGCGAGCCGGTGCGATGTTGGCTTCAAAGCTTTCCGGGGCGACCACGAAGCGGTACGCCTGCCGCCCGATGGGGCTCTTCGAGCCGTAATCCAGCTCGTAGTTCACCTCCAGGCACTCGGATCCCGCGTCCATCGGCGGCAAGACGATCAATTCGCTGTCCCCTTCCACGACACGGAGAACGTCTGATATGACGTAGGGTTCCCGGGCGGCGTCCTGCTCGCAGACGCCGGCTTGGTGCAGACATTCAACGAAACCGAGACAGCTTCCGTCGAGACCGGGGAGTTCCCCGCCCTTCAATTCAATTTGCAGATTGTCTACGTTGAGCCCGGCGCAGGCGCTGAGACAATGCTCGACCGTTTCGACGGCGACGGTTCCATTTCGCAAGGACGTCCGGCGGGCGCGTTTGGAAACATTTTCAACCCGTGCGGCGATTTTCGCGGGCGGAGTCTGATCGGTCCGGATGAACCAGATGCCCGAATTCGGCGGAGCGGGGCGCAGACGGACGCTGACGGGTTCGCCGGTGAAAAGCCCTCGGCCGTCCAACTCCACCTCATGGCTGATGGTGTGCTGCGGCTTCAAGGCGTTCGACTCGCTCCGCAAGGGCCTTGACCTGTTCGATCAACTTGGGAAGACGGCGCACGTGCGCTTTTTCACGCTGATCGGCGTGAATTTCCTGGGCCGGCCGACCGCTCAACACGGTGCGCGGTTTCGTGTCCTTGGTGACAAGGGCCAACGAACCCATTTGGACCTGATCGCCAATGGCAATGTTGTCCACAAGCGTCACCCTGCCCCCGAAAACGCAATCATCTCCGATTCGCGTACTGCCCGCGACGCCCGTCATGCCCGCAATAACCACTCGCCGACCGACGCGAACATTGTGAGCGATTTGCACGAGATTATCAATTTTCGTCCCCCGACCGATGATGGTGTGGCCGAATTTCGCGCGGTCGATGCAGGTGCACGCCCCGATTTCAACGTCGTCTTCCAGAATCACGCCGCCGATGTGGGGGACTTTCTTATGTTCGCCGCCATGGAAAAAATACCCAAACCCGTCCGCGCCGATCACGGAATTGGAATGGATGATCACTCGGTGACCGATCGTGCAACCGTCGCGGACGACGACGCCGGGCCAGAATTCGCAGTCGTCGCCGACCGATGTGCCCCGACCGATAAAGGCACCTGCGTGCACGATGGCGTTGACCCCTAGCGAGACCTCGGCGTCAATGACAACGTTGGGTCCGATTCGGGCGTTTACTCCGAGTATCACGGAGGCGTGGATCGAGGCTGTCGGATGTAGGCCCTCAGCGGGGCGCGAAATCGGCGATTGGAACGCGCCAAGAAGGAGGGCGACGGATCGATCGATCCGCGGGCAAAGGATGGCGGGCGCGGGTGTGTCTCCGAAATCCGCAGGGACCAGAACGACGCCCGCGCGGCTCGACGCAACCTTGTCGGCGTACTTGGCGCTGGACACCCACGACGCCTGCTGCGAGTTTGCCTCCAATAAATCGGCGACGCCGGTAACGACAGCGGCCCCATCGCCGCGCAAAGTTCCCCCCACAAGGGAGGCAAGTTCGGCGATGGAATAACGGGAGTTCATGGTTTCTTCGGCGGCGCGTCTTTGGGTTTGATGACCGGAGACTCAATGGTGATCGGTGCCGCGGCGCCGGCGGCCTTGTATCGGGCGTTGAGCCGCTCAATCACGACGTCGGTAATGTCCACGCCGGGCTTCCAGTATAGGACCTTTTGAAGGAGTATGTGCTGGCGGACCTGATTGGGTGAATCCGGGGCATCGGTGGGGAGGTTGTCCGCGGCAAGCACCACGTCGATACCTTTTTCCTCGGCCACTTCCCGTACGACCGCGTGGATGTCGGTGAATATGCCCCGGAGGGATTCGGCCAATCCGCGCTCCACCTTCTGCGACTCGGATTCGATGAACCATTTCAGCTCCGCCTCCATGATGGCGATATCCTTGACCCTCTGGCGGAATTCCTCGGTTCCCGGTTTGAGCTCTTCCTGCAAGGATCGGTTGGCCTTGTCGATCTTGTCCTTGAGCGCGTCCCGCTCGGCGCCAAGCCGCTTTCGCAAAGCGTCGAACTGCGATTCAAGGTCGCCGGTTTTCTTGTACTTCTCCGACGCCGAGGCGATGTTAATCACGCCGACCGTGGTCGCGCCTTTCGCGGTAACCGTTGTCAGACAGGAAAAAGCGACTATTCCCAGGAGCATTCGACATGGCATATTTGTTTTCCTTCAATCCGAGTATTGGTTCGTCCGCGCCGCGTGGAAGCGGAAAAAACAAGCGGCGGGATCAGGGCCCATGATCCGCCCGGACGCCGCCGCTTCGTAAATCGAAACGCCCGCCGAAACCACGGCGGACGCCCGTTGAAAACCTTACGTCGTCGTCGATGCGCCCCCGAGATTGAAGAACACGAAAGCCCCGAGGCCAAATACAAGCCAAATCCACCACGATGAAAGCATCAGCATGTCTCCTACGATGTAATGCTACGGCACCAGCCGCCGCCCCGCGCCGGAGCGGCTAACAAGCTACATGAAAAGATACCCCAAACCTGCCTTCTGTCCACTCCTTCCCGGCGAATGACGGGTTTTTCATCTTGGTAAGATTCGCGCGCGAGTGGCCACCGCGCAACACCTGCACTCGCTCAGCCATGGGAAATCGCCCTTCGCGTTAGGAAAACGGGGTTTCGCGGATTCTACGGTCATACTGTACATCGTAGGCCCGCTTGTGAATTGCATGTCGCGGGCGTAACTTGTGGTTTACGCCGGTTCGGAAACCGAAGCAAGGCGAATCCTAAGGTGAAATCATTGAAACCAGGATTTGGAATCTCGAAATGTCGCAATCGACGGACGTGATGGAAAAGATCGTGGCCCTTTGCCGTAGGCGGGGGTTCATCTTTGGCAGCAGCGAAATCTACGGCGGCATCGGCGGGTTCTGGGATTACGGGCCGCTGGGCTGCGAGCTGAAAAAGAACATTAAGGACGTTTGGTGGTCCGACATGGTCCGCAACCCGCCCCCGGGTCCCGATGGCCGCGAATTCCAAATGGTCGGCGTCGATTGCTCGATCATTATGAACCCCAAGGTGTGGGAAGCCTCCGGTCACGTCGGCGGATTCAGCGATCCGATGCGGGACTGCAAAGATTGCAAGCTCCGTTACCGGAGCGACTGGTTAACCCGGTGGGGCTTTTTCCAGGTCCCGCAAATACCGAAATCCGCGATTTCTATTCACGACGTAATAAGTGGGATCAAACCTGGGACCGTCCCAAGCGCGATCATGATCTCAGATGGGACACCTGGGTCTAGCATCCTTGAACTGAACAAAGAGGCCAAGAAACGCCTGCGGGCCAGGACCTTTGAATGGGTTATAGTTCCGCACCATCCGCCAGTCTTACCGGGCGAAGCACTCACATATTGCGTTGCAGATGGCAAGTCCTATTTCTGCATGCAGTGGGTCAAGACGTTTGACCTGTCCCAGGATTACTGTCCGAATTGCGGGGGCCAGCTTACTGAACCACGTGCATTCAATTTGATGTTCAAGACCAACGTGGGTGCGGTCGAGGATGCTAGCAGCGTCGCCTATCTCCGTCCCGAAACCGCCCAGGGCATCTTCGCCAACTTCAAGAACGTGATGGACTCGACGCGGGTGAAGATTCCCTTCGGCATCGCGCAAGTAGGCAAGGCGTTTCGCAACGAAATCAATCCGCGGAACTTCACGTTCCGCTCCCGCGAGTTCGAGCAGATGGAGATCGAGTTTTTCTGCAAGCCGGACGAGTCGATGGCGTGGTACGAATTCTGGCGGGACACGCGGATCAACTGGTACACCTCACTGGGGATCAAGAGCGGCAACCTCCGCCCGAGGCAGCAGGGCGAGAAGGAACTAGCCCACTACAGTAAGGCCTGCACTGATATCGAATACCTGTTCCCGTTCTCCGACGAGCCGCAGGAGTTGGAGGGCGTGGCCCATCGTGGATCGTTCGACCTGAACCAGCACGGCAAGTTCTCCCGCGACGACGAAAATGCCTTCGCGGTCATCGACGAGGATCAGAGCCGCGACCGTGAGGGAGCGGGTCCACCCCCCGGTCAGAAAGCATCGCGCTACGTCCCCCACGTCATCGAGCCGTCGGCGGGGGCGGACCGCTTTACGCTGGCGGTGATCTGCGAGGCGTATTCGTACGACGAGTCGCGGGCTTCGCCGGAATACATGCGGTTTCATCCGCGCCTCGCGCCCATCAAGGCCGCGGTGTTTCCGCTGGTGGCCAAGGACGGGCTGCCCGAAATCGCCGAGCCGATCTTCCGCGAGATCAAGAAGCACTACCCCTGTCAGTACGACGCCAAGCAGTCGATCGGCAAGCGCTACGCCCGCATGGACGAAGCCGGCACGCCCTATTGCTTTACCATCGACGGGCAATCCAAAGAGGACGGAACCATCACCGTCCGCAACCGAGACGACGCCTCGCAAATCCGGATCGACAAATCGCGATGCCTGGAATACCTCCGCGAACAATTGCGAATCTAATCGTCGCACCACGGATTCGCCTTCCAACGTAGGCGCGGGCTAAAATTCCATATGGGGCGTTGGAACGGGGAATCAGCCATGGCGCAAAAACGAATTCGCGGGGGCGTTTGGACCATTGCCTGGTTCACGTCGCTATTGGCGATCGGCGCGTGTCAGGCCGTCGGCAGCGGCGTTCTTCCTCCCCGTCAACCGGCTCGAGGGCCCGGCGGGTCGGACTACGCTCATGAAAAAGTTACCATCGAACGGCAGGGTTCGAGCCTCGACGAATATTGGATTTTCACTCCGGACGATCCTCGCCCGCTGGAGGCCCCCTTCGTTGTTTTCCTGCACGGTTGGGGTGGCATGAGCCCGCGCCATTACGGCGCATGGATCGAACACATCGTACGAAAGGGCCACATCATTGTGTTCCCGCGCTATCAAACCGACCTGACCACGCCGGTCGAGGAGATGGTCCCAGCCGCGGCACGGGCGATTCATGCCGCGTGGGACCGCCTGACCAGCGTTGGCCCGGTCCGTCCGCGATCCGAACGCATCGCCTGGGTGGGCCACTCCCTCGGCGCGTACATCGCGGCCAATTTGTCCGCCGCATCCGTGGAAAACGGATTCGCCCCGCCCGCGATTCTAATGGCCGTGCAGCCGGGTTCGGATCGAAGAATGAAACTGAATTCGCTCGACCAAATGCCTCCGGATACGCTCGTTCTGCTTGTCGTCGGCGACGAGGACAACGTAGTCGGAGCCGACGGGGCGGAGTCGATCCTGGGCGGCCTGGGTCATATCCCGCCGCAAAACATCGACTTTGTCACCGTGCAATCCGATCGGCGAGGATCGTCGCCGCTCGTCGCCGATCATTTTTCGCCGCTGGCCGTCGACGCCGATGTTTCCAATCGAATCACCGCCATCGAGTCGCCCGGTGCGGCATCCCGCGAAGGATTCTTCGCCCAGCGCTGGCGGCAGCGCAGCCAACAAAGTTCCGCCGAACGCTATGCCCCCGACGCCCTGGATTATTTCGGATACTGGAAACTTCTCGACGGCCTGCTCGACGCCTCCTTCCGCGGCGTCAATCGCTCCTACGCCCTGGGTGACTCCGATCGCCAGCGCTTCATGGGCGACTTCTCCGACGGCGTCCCGGTCGCCCCGATCCTGGTGAGACCGGAGCCCTGACTTCTCGATAAGACCCGCCGCCGCACAGCGAGTCACGTCGAGTGTTCGCCTGCGCGAACGGGTCTGAATGGTCGGGAAACCAAGACTCGTTGATCCGAACGCCCATGGAATCGACAATCATCCGGCATGCGACGCGGATCTTCGCAGTTGTTAGGATGGAATCATGGAAACAACGCACACGGGTTTATTGGCCGCCGATCCGTTTGGCTTTGCTGCGGGCAGAATCACCGCGACGCAGTGGGTGCTTTTGGCCCTCGCCGCCGCGGGATTAGTCGCCCTGCTCGCCGCTCAGTGGCGGAACCGATTCGGGCCAGGCGCGAGGCGAAAATCAGAGGACGCGCGGGCA
>Ga0187893_10014087_pt1 | contig 10977 bp, 7 predicted proteins | sample MA1701074metaG_FD_139574 | JGI IMG/M metagenome (GOLD analysis project Ga0187893, IMG submission 139574) | White microbial mat communities from a basaltic lava cave in the Kipuka Kanohina Cave System on the Island of Hawaii, USA - MA170107-4 metaG ...
ACCATCTGCCTGCAAGGCTGTTGAAAGGTAACCGTCTGCCCGGTAAGGTTTGCAGTTTTCCAGAAGATCTCCTGAATCCTCGGTCCTTTCAGTTGGTCATCCAGAGGAACGCCCCAAGGGAGTTTGCTCGGTTTGGGCAAGTAAAGCAGTGAGAATGCGGCATCGTCTTTCAGCTTGGCCCAGAGCCGTTGATCCTCATACGGCCTCCAGGCCGTGTTGAACATTCCGACGTAGATCTCGTGCCAGCCTTTCAAGGCCAATGGGTAAGTGACCGCCTTAGCTTCGGTCTCTTCCCCTGCGAACAGCATCACGCCTTTAAAGGCATCGGTTTCGTAGTCGAGTAGCCGCCAGCAGGTTCGCTTCCCCTGACGGTTCAGATGTGACTGCGGGACGCATCGATTCAGATCTGCGAAATAGGTGGGTCCGGCCGTTGGGTGCATGCTCCTCCGCTTGGTTTTATGAAAGATCCAGGTTTGGAACCGCGCTCACGAGGCCCATCGGGTGGAGAAACTGGCGCCGACCGGATGAGTCAGCAGCCGCTAAACTTGAGTCACGAAGGGTGCTTGCGAACATACCCCAACCCCTCGCTCCCCGGTGGAACGCGCATTACGTTGCAAGCAGCCGGAACCTGCCGACACCAACGACTTGGGCGCTCTGGCCTTGCTGACACGCCAGGAGTCCATAGTCTCTAAAAGGTCCAGGCCGGCACAGGGGTACCATTCGACATGACTTCCTCCAGATAGGTTCCAGACTGGGGCGCGGGTGCATCTCCACCGTCTACTTCGCCGTGATCACAAATCCGGAGGGCCATGATATTGTGCCAGCGCCCATCGGCCAATCGAACTGTCTTCGCCGATGGATGATCCACGTTCCAGGTGTCCCCCGTGGGAGCTGGCCCAAATTCCTGGTACGTGTCCCGGGCAAGAACGGGTGTCTCCAGCCGGGAGCGATCCTGGCTCAAGGGCCACAGGCAAAGTTTCTCGCGATGCCATCCTCCACCTCGCACTCTGCCTTCCGAATCGACGCCTCGCTTCCAGACTCGCTCGCCGTGCTTGCCGCTCATGAAGCGTTCCGCCACCGGGTGCAGCAGCACTTCGAAGAGGTTCGAAGCAATGTAAGGTGTCCCATCCACGGCTTGGTTGATGGAAATGGGAGCGCCGGCCACCGCTCCAACAACGTGGATGATCTGCTCCCACTGGCCTCCTCCGTTTCGGGAGCGCCAGACTCGAATGGCGTTGGAGTTGACTTTAGCCCCCCGCGCGCACAATAACAGGGAGCCATTCAGATCGCGGATCAGCGTCGGCTCGAAAGAATGGTCGTCTTCTGTTACCTGGTGGAAGGATTTCGGAACCCACCCATTTTCTTGATGGGTCCATCGGACGACTCCCGAACACTTGCCCGTTTGGGCAGGACGTGCGGCGTCCGCTTTGCCAGCAGCACCCGGATTACCAGCCATCGCAAATAGCAGATCATCACCGTCCGGAATCGCTGTTGCGATACCCACGTTGGAAAGGGTTGAGCCGGGTAATAGCTCGTCCACGCGAAATCTTTCGGTGCTCAACACTTTGAAAGCCGTTCCGTCGTAGCTGTATTGCTGAACCTCCAGGTATGAATAGAGTTCGTCGCCTGCAAAGGTATGATCATGGTCAGTGGTCCAGGCCAAGGCCTCGCAGACACCAAAGCCTGTTCCTGCGTACGGATGGGCACTGCCGTCAGATCGCTTGGCTCCCAAAGGGACGAAGCCGCCCCCGACCGGATACTTCACCATAATGGCCTGTTGACCGCGCACGCGACTGTTCGGATTGACCTCCTGATGGTTGCGGGAGACGGCAAAAGTCTTCGCATGAGTCAAACTCGAGAGGCTGTTGAATAGGATGACATCAGTTCCTTCTTCGAAGTCGTGTCCGCGCTTTCCCTTGATGTTGCAGAACACAGCGGCTTGGTCAGGAGCGACCTGAAACGGAAACGCCAAGCCGTAGCGCCATGTTTCTCCAGACGGTGTGCTGGGAGGCACAACGAGGTCCGCCTTTCCTTTGGTGATTCGGAGCAGGGCCGCAGTGCTGGACTGAGAGGACTTTGTGTGGGGTCGAGTGGGCGCGCAAGAGAGCGCATGAATCCCCAGGAGCGTTGACGCCCCCACTTGATAGAATTGCCTCCGGGTGATGCCGGCAGACATGTTTTGGCCTCCCGCTATTAGATACTGCTGCCTTCGATAGAATTCTGGAGACGGATCCAAGGATGACTCAAGGTTGATAGATTCTGATGGACGCTGTCCGGCGAAGCGCTCCTTGGCATGTCCCTCGAAGGCGGAGCGGGCTTATGACCCGAACCACAACAGAAGGCTGACTCAGATGGCGCTTCGTAAGTTGCCCGGAGATCGAGCGTCTGAATACGTTGAGGGTTCTGACTTCGAAAAGGCATCAAGAGATCCAGCGGTCTGGAGCCCATGAAAGAAAGACTAACAGGTGAGGGGTTGTTCTCAATGTCCGCTTTCTGCCTGGCGCAGTTCGAACAGCTCGAAAGAAGAATGCAGGCGTCTGAGGTATGGAAACTGATTCGACTTGGTTCCAGGCAGGTATCTGCCGCCGGACTTCGAAGCTGGGATCGAAATCCGGCGGCATGGCCGTCAAAAATAGAACTTTAAACCGAACTGCATCTGCCGGGCAGGAAGCGCCGAACCAATGACTCCAAAATCCGCCGTCCCAAAACTAAGCCCTGGCAGGTTAAAGTTTGTGTGGTTGGTTGCATTGAATAATTCATACCGGAACTCCAGCCGCGTTGTCTCGCTGGTCCGGAACTCCCGCAACAAGGCAAAATCGAGATTCCCTAAGCCTGGGCCTTCGATAATCGCCCGTCCGGCGTTTCCATAAGTGAAGGGCGCAGGCAACGCGAGGGCCGAGGTATCGAACCACCGTACACGGGTACGCTCCGAACTAGGCAGATTCGGATTGCGAACAACATCAGGCCGGCTGGATGACGTGCTGCCAACATCCAGACGGTCGGTCGGGATAATCGCCGTAATCCAAGGACCGCCCTGGAAGGTCAAGATGCCGTTAAAGCTCCATCCACCGAGGATTTTCCCAAGAAATGCGTCCGTGAGATATGGCTTGCCCGGCCCAAAGGGTGTTTCATAGCCGACGGTGCCGGCAAACCGGTGCGGAATGTTTGCATCCCCCAGACCCCGATTGAGGCGCAACGGCATGTTGCGGGAAATCGACCCTGGATCACCCGGCACGCCCAAACGGCTGCCCACCGTGTCGATGGCTTTTGCCCAAGTGTAGGTGAGCAACATGGATAAGCCGGACGGGCCGGGACGCCTTTGCAACTTCATTTCCAGAGCATTGTACTTGCTGTCGCCGTTGGCCGTGACCAATCGGAATGCCTGCAGTTGCGGAAAAGGCCGGCGCTGTTGACGAGGAGTCGAACCAGGGATGGCATCGTTAAATTCAGTAACGGATAGCTCGTGGATCGAATGCCCGCCCTGATAACCGGCTTCAAACGCCATCATTGGGCTGAGTTCGTACTGAACTGAAAGCCCCCAGGTGTAAATAAGCCAAAGTGGGGTTGGATTTTCGAAGCCATTTACGTTGGGAAGTGCTGCACCTGGAGTTGCTTGATTGGGATTGAACGGATCACTCAAAGAAATTGTCGGGGTCGTCAAGCCTGAATTGAAAGTCACTGCGGTGGCCCGGGTGCGAGGATTGGCTCCGAGCTGCTGAACCATTCCAACTACCGGCTCATTCGAGTAGACGCCAAAACCGCTTCGGACGACGAGCTTGTTTGTCGCTCGATACGCTAGACCCACTCTCGGCAGAATTCCTCCGCTATTCTTCCAACGCAGCAAGGGCGCATTGGGTGTGAAGCGTCCCGTTTCCCAGGGCTGCAAAGTCTGCTGGATTTGAGGCGGATCGAGTGCGAGGGTGATGGGATCGAAATTCGACATGAATCCCCGTTTGTCCTTCCAGGGGAAGCGATGTTCATAGCGCAAACCCAGGTTGACCGTGAGCTTTTGGCTGGCCTTCCAGTCATCCTGTACATAGAAGTAGCTGCTGTTCTGTTTAAAGTTCCCGCGGAGCAATTCCCCGCCTTGCGCCGTGGTGGTCGGGAACCCCAGCAGGAAGTCAGCGAACGAGTTTCCGGTAAAGCGGCCCTGAAAATTGAACGCGGACCTATTCTGGAGCGCAAAAAGGTTGAAGTGCTGCCGGTAATGGTAGCCTGTTTTGACCGAGTGCGATCCCACGTTGAAGGCAACCTGGTCTCGAATCTCCCAGTTTCCTATATTGACGGGGCCGACCAAGTTGCGATCGCCAATAGTGGTGAACCCGGTAACAGACGTTGGGACCACTCCGTCGATGTCTGCAGGGAACTGAGGGAACCTCGGAATGCCCAGGCTGGCTCCGAACTTGTCAGGTGTCGCCGAGCGCCCTGCTCCGGGGAAGTAAGGACGGCGGTAAAAGTGGACGCCGAAATCGTTAACGATGTTGTTACCTATGACCCGCGTATTGGTAATGTTTTGTCCCCATGTCTTGAGGGGATCTGTTCGCCGGAAAGTGTCGATCACATAGGCAAAGTTAATGGGTGAGCTGTCGTAAAGGAACCGACCCGACCAGCGGTTGCGATCAGAAAAGCGGTAGTCCATTTTGACAATGATCTGATTTCTGTCGACGTCCGCATTGGAGTTGGGACTGGTAAAATTGATCGCGCCCGTTGTGTTGGGATCCGGCCAGAACGGTAGCAGTTTCGCAGACACCGGGTTAATCCGGCCGGCCGGTATTGTATTGTTGGGAAACGGCTGGCCAGTGAGGGGATCGTTGATGGTCGTCGCAAAGCGTCCTGCCTTCTGATCAACCGTCGGCATCACTCCGGTCAGTGGGGTAAATTGCCGGATTCGCTCACCCGCATAGGAGAAAAAGAACCACATCTTGTCTTTTCCGTTCACGACTTTCGGAATGAAGACAGGTCCACCGACCACGGCTCCGAACTGATTCCGCTTGAACTCTTGTTTTGTCCGAGCAAAGAAGTTCCGTGCGTCGAGGTTATCGTTCCGAATAAACTCAAACAGCGCGCCGTGAATCTGGTTGGTTCCGCTCTTTGTCACGAGGCTGAATTGACCACCCGGTCGCACACCGTATTCGGCACCATAGAGTCCTGTCTTGACTTCAAACTCCTGAACGGCGTCCGGATTGTGATCATGAGTGGCGGCCCCATTTCCTTCCGACATCATGGTTCCATCCACCAGAAGCAGGTTGTCGGACCTGCGCATGCCTCGCACGTTAAAACTCAGACGGCCACCTTCCGTGCCTTGACCACGCGCCGGGGCGACTCCTGGGGTAAGTCCTCCCAGAGTTCCCAAGACGTTCCGGCTGTTCAATGGAAGTGTGTCGATTTTCTTGTTGTCAATCACCTGGCCGAAAGTCGAGTTCTCCGTTCGAAGAATTGGCGCCTCGGCATTCACTTCAACAGTCTCAGTAACTTCTCCAACAGTCAGCTCAAAATCGAAGCGATTTGTGCTGCCAACCTCTAGTTTGATACCGGTGCGCAGCTCGGTCTTGAAGCCCGCCATCGTGACGCGGATATCATAAACGTCGATCGGCAGACTGACGACGTTGTAGTCTCCACTAGCCGTCGTCGTCGCCCGGAAGATTTCGTTTGTCGCGACGCGCTTGACCTGGACCTCAGCTCCCACGATTACGGCGCCCGAGGTGTCACTGACACGTCCTGTCACTACCGCGTTGCCGATTTGAGCCAGTAAGCTTTTTTGAGCTCCAATAAGAACGACAAACGTTAGAAGCAATCCACTGATTAGCCTGTTTGTGGACATCGTTATAACTCTCCTTTCTTTAAAGTAAACCGTTAACAGGACCTCACATAGTCCTCACACTAAACTTCACCACGACTCTTCGGAGAGTCACGAGCCTCCGCCACTGAGGTTCTGATTCTACTGCTTTCCTATTGGACATCGAGTTGATAATATGAGTGTAATATATTGTTTGTGTGTCGGGCAAATATTTAGGCAAAAGGCTGATATTGTCAAGGAGAAAACGCCGCGTTGATGGATCGAGCGATCAACGCTGAGACCTTTGTGGACGGTGGCCATTTCATCAACCTCAAAAGCGCTGACGCGGGCGTGGCAGAAAGCCACCTGAGTTAGCAACGAGAACGGATGATTTCCTTTGCTGTAGCAATTCTGCCTCATTTCGTGGCCCTCGGCGGTGCGCCGCCAACCTGAGACACCGAACTATATCCTAAAAATATATGGATAGTATAAAATCACAACGGCTCCGCTGCCGAATCACTTCCGACGCGGGACCCCGATTGTTAGATCACCATGAATGAATCGTTTTGGTTTCGATGGGTCATGGAGCCTGGCGTGATGGCAAACGCACTTCGCGCTCGCGAAACCGAGAGGGGACGACTTTTCAGATGACCAAACGGTGCTCCAAGCAATCGGCCAGTCGTCGTGACTTTCTAAAACGATCTGGGGCTGCGTTCTTGGCCGGCGCGACCTTTCCCGGTTACAGCCCTGCCCTCCAGCAAAAGCCCAGTTCGCGCGTTAGTCGAGAGGTCTTTCTTGCCGCTCCGGGGAAGGGCACTGCAGTGATGGCCTTTGCGTATTACACGAGAAAATCCGGATTGGACATGATGTCGATCGAGCAGCGCTGGAGTCGATCGGACACGATCGATGTGTCCTACTATCGATACTCCACGGACAACGGCCGCACCTGGAGCGATCCAGAGGAGCGAGCTACGGGCGAAAAACGGCCCGACGGAATGCTGCGCCGCCATCTCCGTGGAGGATACGTGGATCCGCGTACAGGAAGGTTCCTGGAGTTCTGGAATGAAGGCTTGCTGCCAAGTGACGATCCTCTCGAAGGAATGAGACGGTGGAATATCTTCTATACCGTCTCGGAAAAAGGCGACCGCGATAACGGTGCCGCGCAGCAGATTGTGCATCAAGGCAACGAGTTCGATGCGACCCATCCACTTCCAGGGGTTTACACGGGGAAGAATTGCGTCATGCTTGGCGACAGCACCTGCCGTCCGATTACCATGAAGGACGGTTCGATTCTGGTCCCGGTGCAAATCACTCCCTTGGGTCCCGACGGCCGTTATCACAACCCGGGAGGGGGATACACATACACCGAGGCCGCGGTCCTGCATGGCCGATGGCAGGGAAGGGTATTGATGTGGAGAATGTCTGATCGGGTCAAAGGAGATCCACAGCTGTCCACCCGAGGGATGGTGGAACCGTCGATTGCCGCGTTGGACAATGGTCGGCTTCTCATGGTAATGCGTGGTTCCAATGACCAGAAGTTTGACTTGCCCAGCCATCGTTGGGTCTCGTATTCAACAGATGGAGGCTGGAAATGGAGCACCCCCGAACCCTGGACTTATGACAACGGGAAAGCCTTTTTCTCTCCCAGTTCGTGTTCGCAGCTGCTGAGACATTCCGGTGGTAAGCTGTTTTGGATTGGAAACATCAACCAGAACAACCCGCGCGGCAATCGGCCCCGATATCCTCTCTATCTGGGACAAGTGGATTCCCGGTCTGGAGTTTTGGTTCGCGAGTCGCTGATTGTTGTGGACGATCGCCAGACCGGGGAGGATGAGATTCTGACCCTCTCTAATTTTTATGCCAGGGAAGATCGAGAGACTCGGCAGATCGTTATTCATATGACGCGAATGTTTGCCTTCCCCGACGGATGGGTTGGTGATGCTCAGATTTATCGGGTGAGCGTCTAACCCGTCCTTTCCTCAAATTCCGTCGCCTCGTCGATCTGAGAAGAGGCATGCTTCATGCGCGAATTAGGTATCGGCATCATCGGCTTACATGGGTTTAACCTATGCGGAGTGCATCTGTCGTCATATCAGCGGTGCTGTTATGCTCTCCATCGCAGGCGAAAATCGGGCGCCCCAATGAGCCTGGACTTCGAGAACTACGAGCCTCTGGATCCGGGAAAGGGAGATTGTTGGGAGTTTTACCCCAGCGCGGTTCGACTATTTGAAGGAACCCAAGTCAGCTGCATATCGGGGTGGTTCAGGACTTTGTGGACAGCATCCTTCAGAATCCCACCGTCGGAGGTGCCGAAGGCAGAGACGCGGTAAAGATCTGTGAGGGTTGTTTGATGATATCTGCAAAGGTAGAGAGGCTGTCAGCCTGCCATTGAATGGTCCTTGACGGCATGTGAAGAACAGAAAGAAGCAGGGTTCGCGATGGAGGATCGGCTTCACCCAGAATCGAAATCCTAGTGTCCGGTCTTTTCTCGAGGGGAAAATTGCCCATGACTATCCTAAGAATGAACAGGCTGATTCTGGCAGTTGCTTTGGCGACTGTCTCTTTGGTGGTCTTGCAGTGTTCGAGAATCAGCTCGACAACTACCTCGAATGCAGGACCGCTGCGGCCCAACATCATCATGATCGTCGCGGACGATTTGGGATTCTCGGATCTGGGTTCCTATGGAGGAGAAATCCGTACTCCTAACCTGGACCGTCTCGCCAGCGAGGGAGTACGATGGACTCAGTTCTACAACAATGCCGTGTGTGTGGTGACCCGGGTTTCCATGATGACGGGGTTGTATCCCCGATTTGGCAGGCCGGGACTGCTGCGCCGGAACATGGTTTCCGTGGCGGAGGTTCTGAAACAAAGCGGCTATCGGACCGTCATGACCGGGAAATGGCATCTCGGGGCCGAGGAACCGAATCGCCCCACAGACCGCGGATTTGAAGAGTATTACGGAGTCCCGAGCGGTTGTTGCAACTTCTTTAATCCAGCGATGCCCGATCCTGGTTTCTACTACAAGGACAAGAAGGCGCGGCGGAGGCCTTTCGTTCACAACACCCAATCCATTGAGGAATTTCCCGACGACTTCTATACGACCGACGCTTTCTCAAAGCACGCGGTGGAAAACATTCATCGTTTAGCCGCGGAGAAGGCTCCTTTCTTTCTGCATCTCGCTTACACAGCTCCTCACTTTCCAATCCACGCCAAGCCTGGAGATATAGCGCGCTACAAGGGCCTTTACGACCCGGGATACTTCGCGCTTCGACGCCAACGTTACGAGCGGCTTAAGGAACTTGGCCTGATCGACGCGCGCTGGAGATTGTCCGCAGCGGACTCCCGAATTGGACCGTGGAAGTATGACTACGAGATTGAACCTTGGGAAAGCGTTGCGGATAAGCCGCGGCAAAGAACTTTAATGGAAGCCTACGCCGCTATGGTGGATTCTCTGGATCAGGGGATAGGCAGGGTTCTGGAGGCCCTCGAGCAATCGGGAGCCAGCGAGAACACTCTGGTCTTGTTTTTTTCCGATAACGGCGGGTGTGCCAGTCTCCCCATCGATCAGGACGGTTATCGGGCTTACAATCGAGGCAAGACAATCGGCGGCAAGGAAAGTTATGAGTTCGTTGGGCCGGGCTGGGGCTGGGCGCAGAGTGCGCCTTTTCGAAAACACAAGGCTTGGACTTACGAAGGTGGGATTGCGACACCGCTGATTGCCAGGTGGCCCGGGAAAATTCAGGCCGGGAGTGTGACGTCGGAAGTGGGTCATGTTGTTGATCTATTGCCAACCTTTGTGGAGGCGGCTGGAACCGCTTATCCGGCTCGATACAACGGCAATGAGATTCTGCCCGTAGAAGGAAGGAGCCTGATTCCTGTTTTTACGGGTCGCCCAAATCAAACGGAACGAGCGGTCTTCTGGCATTTGTATGGAAATCGTGCCGTGCGGCAAGGAAAGTGGAAATTGGTGTGGGGTGTGACGCGAGGCCAGTGGGAACTCTATGACATGGATGCGGACCGCACTGAGACCAACGACCTCGCCAGCCAACATGCCGAACGGGTACGAGAGATGTCGGCGCGTTGGCAGGAATGGGCGGCCATTAGCGAAGTTTCAGAGGATGCCACTCGCGATTAGAAGAAAGCCGTTTCCCGCCTAGTCTGACACCAGGCCGTGCCTGCAGAGTCCGCGAGGGATTTCTTGCGATCCGCTTGTTTTTCACGGCAAGGGATTCGTGTGTTTCACGATCCGCATCGCCTGCGTGGCGGATGATAGCGAGGCTCATTGGCGCGGACCTACCCGAATGTCTGAGATCCAGACCGATCCCATTTCGGGAGAACGTGCAGCCGCATAAAGACCGAGATAGCTGAGACGTCCATGGGATTGCGCCAGAGAAAAGTCGCCCGCCGGTTTCCCGTCGAGAAACGCCGACGCCTGCTTTGATTCCGTGCTCCAGCGAAGCTTTAGAGTGTGCCATTGGTTCAAAACCGTTTTGCCCCTCAGTTGGACGAGTTGTTCATCTCCGGTTCCCGAGCCAGCCTTCAGAGCTTCGCCCGCCTTCATTTCGATGACCAGTTTTCCGTTACCCGGGTCCTTCGGTTTCATGAAAGAGTCCTTGAGAAAAAGCTTTAGCCCCTCGCTGCCTGAGTTCACTCGCAGCCTGAGCTCCAGTTCCCCACTTGACTGCGATGGAAAATTCATTACCAGTCCTGCCTCCGCTGCGGGGCTGACGCGCTGCAGCGACAGTACTTTTGAATGGGTTTCCCGGGGATGATCCAAAACCTGGACTCCCATGCTTCCCGTTACGGAGGCGTGGGACAGTCCCGCGCTGAAATCGTAGTTGGTGATTTTCTCTTCAATCCAATCAGGTTTCACGCGCACGAGGAAGGCCTGATGGTGGGTTGAGATCTCAGCCGAGAGGAATTTCCAGTAGGCCACGAGGATGCTTCCATCTGAGGCCTCCATGGGAAACGGATAACAGATTCGCCAGTCCGGGTCGTCGTGGGCTGTCAACCGGGCGATCTCACGGGCGCCGGTCCAGGTCTTTCCTTCGTCAGCGGAGATCGCGATGTTGACGACCTCGCGGCCATACTTGTGGGTATTAGTGTTATCCCAGACAATCACTATCCTTCCGTCCCCGAGCCGCAAAAGGTTGGCGGGACAATTGGACGAAATGAACTCGCTTGGAACAGGCTTTTGCCAC
>Ga0187893_10014088_pt1 | contig 10976 bp, 7 predicted proteins | sample MA1701074metaG_FD_139574 | JGI IMG/M metagenome (GOLD analysis project Ga0187893, IMG submission 139574) | White microbial mat communities from a basaltic lava cave in the Kipuka Kanohina Cave System on the Island of Hawaii, USA - MA170107-4 metaG ...
CCAATCTCTTGAACAAGCTCAACATTGCGGGCGCCCAAGGGACCCTGACCGCCGGTAACTTTGGCCAGGCGAACAGCTTTTATCCGATGCGCGCCGTTCAACTGTCCCTGAAGTGCATCTTCTGAGCAGGAACCCCTGGCCGCCTGCACGCGGACCTACATCCTGGCGAAAACCGGATGTGAGCTACGTCGCAGGCGGCAGGAATTTTCCCGTGAACCTCGCCGCTGGGAGTTACAACGCTTCACGCTATGATCAGACATCCGGAACAGAGCTTGGGAACTGTTGCCGGCAGCGGAACGCGCACGTTCTCAGTGTCCACAAACCTTCACGATGCAGTAGATCTGATCCGTGTTTCCCAGACATTTCCGGCGGAACAAGAACAGGGAGACAATTTTTCTGGAAGGAATCATCATGCGATTCGAGTTTGTCCATAGTCTACCGAGGCTTGTCTTGCTGTCGGTTTTAGCCAGCTGCCCTTGCTTGGCACTGGCTCAACCCGAGGTGCCCAAATGGTCCACCTACGAGATCATTCTTACCGCCGGCGGAAGCTCACCGAACTGGTACACCGATCCGAATGCCAGCGTGACCACGACGTTCAGCGGGCCGGGAGGAGTCACTAAGCGAGTGAATGGTTTCTGGGACGGGGGCAAGTCCTTCAAGGTTCGATTCACTCCCACGGTGGAAGGGACTTGGACGTATCAGACAAACTCTTCCGATGCGGGGCTCACCGGCGCGACAGGGAAGTTGACGTGCGTGGACCCCCCGGCCGCGAAACACGGTTTCTTGCGGAGAGACGCCAAGCATCCTTACAGCTTCGTGTGGGACGACGGGACGCGATACTTCATGTGGGGGCAAACGTATTACGACGTGGTCATCAGTGCATTGTCAAACGACAACTGGAAAGAGGGCGTGGATAAGTCGCTCGCGTACGGGATGAACAAGGTTCGGATGCATGTCTACGCCCAGACTTTTTACAGGCCAAAAGTCGAATTCAACGGATATCCCGACGCACAGCCTTTCACGGGCACATCCATGGACCCCAACCGCGACCAGTTGAGCATCCCGTATTGGCGCAAGCTCGACGAAATGGTGCAATACATGGCTTCCAAGGGAATGGTAGCGGACCTGATCATCACAAATCCCTATTGGAAGAATCGGATGTACGGAACCGACGAGCAGAATGATCGGTTTCTGAAGTACGTCGTGTCCCGCTACGCGGCCTACACGAACGTGATCTGGTGCGTGGCCAACGAGTGGAGCGCATCGGCGAACTATCGAGGAAGCCACCCGCAAGACCACAAGGACTTCGACCGGATGGGCGGAGTTGTGAGTGCGAATGATCCGTGGAAGGCCGAGGGAGAGTATCTCCGCCCGTTATCAATTCACAATACCAGTCCCAGCATCGGCTTCGAGTTCTTTGATTCGACTTGGCCGACGTACGTGGCCAATCAGTATCACAACTCGCGCGCTGTAAAGACTCCCAACGGGGACGAGTGGGGCAACAGAGGAATTGCGCATAACGTCAAACTCGCCCGCAGCCTCGGCCGCGATATGCCCCTGGCCAACGATGAATATGGCTATATCGGCCAAACTCACCCGCCACTGGCGGTGGGGGTCACCATGACGCGAACCATGCTCCGCGGGGCCATCTGGGGCATTGCAGCAGCCGGTGGATACGGGAGCTCTGGCGACATGCGTCTCCATCCCAACGGCAAGGGAAATCCCGAAATCACCGGTGACTGGCTCGATGCGCCAGAGGACTACGGCGATATCAAGAGGATGGTCGACTTTTTCACAACTAATCACATCGAGTACTGGAAAATGTCCAGCCAGAATGGGCTTGTCACTTCTGGTACGCGAACCTACGTCCTGGCGGAGACTGGTCGTCAGTATGTGATCTACACAGCAGTCGGCGGCAGTTTTTCTCTGAACCTCGGGGCCGGCAGTTACAATGCCCGGCGGTATGACCCGCGAACTGGGGCGGAAATGAGCCTTGGGGTAGTCGCCGGCGAAGTATCACGCTCGTTCACCATGCCCGACGCGAACGATTGGGTTGTCTTGCTCACCCGAGTTTCCAGCGGAGCATAGAGGAGGGACCTGGTGAAAAAATACGTACCACTTCGGCGCCCTGGCCTTCGGCGGATTCTCATACTCCTGGTCCCGTTACTCGGCGCACAGGTAGCGAACGGAGCAGATCTTGCTTCGCAAGCATTGCAGATCCTTCAGGGCAATTGTGCGCAATGCCACAACTCGGCAGTGAAGGCGTCCGGCCTCGACCTATCTTCGCGGGACGGCTTGTTAAAAGGGGGAACTCGGGGCGCGGGTCTAATGCCCGGGAAACCGGAAGCCAGTCTACTGATGGAGGCGGTCCGGCGGGTAGGGAAGCTGGCAATGCCGCCAGCGAAGGCGCTCTCGGCCGAGGAAGTGAGCACACTGTATCGGTGGGTAGAAGGTGGCGCTCCGTGGCCGGCGGAGAGCGCTGTAACTGGGTCGGCGGTTGCAGCGCAGTGGTGGTCGTTTCGCAAGGCTGTCCGGCCGCCGACACCGAAGTCTGGTGACGGATGGACGCGCAACGCCATCGATGAATTCATCCTCGAAAGACTCCGTAAAGAAAAAGTCGTTCCATCGGCTGAGGCCGACCGGTTGACTCTGATTCGCCGGTTGTCCTTCGACCTTACCGGTCTGCCACCCTCGTCGGAAGAGGTCGAGGCATTCGTGAATGACAAGAGACCGGACGCTTACAGCGAACAGGTCGAGCGCCTACTGGCCTCGGAACGCTACGGCGAGAAATGGGGGCGGCACTGGCTCGACCTCGTCCGCTATTCCGACACAATGGGCTTCGAGCTCGATTCCTACATTGCGGACGCCTACCGGTATCGCGACTGGGCGATTCAATCATTCAACGAAGACAAACCCTACGACAGGTTCATCCGCGAACAGATTGCCGGCGACGAATTTTGGCCGGAAGATCCAAAAGCGATGACTGGAACCGGCTATTTTTGCGTAGGTCCCAGCCGTGACACCTCACCCAGTTGCGCCGATATCAATCGGGAAGAGACACTGACGGACTACGTCGACACCACCGCTTCGGTGTTTCTGGGGGTGACGCTCGGCTGTGCCCGCTGTCATGATCACAAGTTCGACCCCTTCACGCAACGGGACTACTACCGCTTTCGCGCCGTGTTTGAGCCGGCCGTCAAAACACGCGTGTCGTTGGAGATCTTGGCGGCAGAAAGTTATGAAAGCGCCGAAAATTTTCGCGAGATCAAACAGCGGGAAATTGGCGTACAGATCCGCGCGGTGCAGATGCGCTGCCAGGAAGCGGTTCTGGCCCGCAAGCTCAGTCCCCTGCCGGCAGACGTGCAGGAGGCCTTGCGGCTGGACGATACGCGGCGAACGGCGCGGCAGCGCGAGCTGGCAACGCTCTACGCCGACCGCACACGAGTGGGCGACGAGGAGATCCGGGCTTGCCTGAACCGAGAAGAGGCGGATCGGTTGGATACAATCGAGCGCCAGCTAGTCTCGATGTTCGCCAGCTATCGTGCCAAACCATTCGCCTGCGGCGTCAGGGACATTGGTGATCATTCACCAAGGACTCTGCTGCCGGTCCGCGGGACAGAGATCGGGCAACCAGTCATCCCCGGCTTTCCTGCCATCTTCGGCGGAGGCGACATCCAGGATCGCGTGGGTCCGCGGCAAGGTACAGGGCCGATCCCGCTGAAACCGACCACGGAGAGGCGTCGTGCGCTAGCGGACTGGATTGCCGGAGGTGACAATCCGCACACGGCTCGTGTCATGGTCAACCGCATCTGGCAGTATCATTTCGGCCGCGGCCTGGTGGCCACCGCGAGCGACTTTGGAACGCGCGGCCGAGCTCCCTCTCATCCGGAGTTGTTGGACTGGCTGGCGGTGGAGTTTGTCGAGCACGGCTGGTCCGCGAAGCACATCCACCGACTCATCCTGAATTCGGCCGCCTATCGGCAGGGCGCGAACCCTTCGCCGGAAGCCTCCACAAAAGACCCTGAGAATATCTATCTTTCGCACTTCTCGCGACGCCGGCTGAGCTCGGAGGAAATCCGGGACGCTATGCTCGTTGCGGCAGGCGCCATCAATCTCAAGACGGGGGGCCCGCCGGTCGTGCCACCGCTAAGTCCTGAGGAATTTCGGAATCTCACGCAGCGCCCGGATGACGCCTGGATCGTCACTGCCGATGCCAAGGAACACAACCGGCGCAGCATCTACCTGATCCAGAAGCGAACCTTCCGCATGCCGATGATGGAGGTCTTCGACGCGCCGGAGAGCCTCGTCACCTGCCCGCGACGGGACAGCAGCACCACGGCCCCGCAATCGTTGTCCCTGTTGAATGGGTCATTTGCGATGAGCCAGTCGAGGCGGCTCGCAGAGTCGCTGACACCCAATCAAACAAGACCCGAAGCACAGCTCAAGACGGCTTGGCGGCGAATCCTGTCGCGAGACGCTACAGACCGAGAGCTCAAGGCCGGCGGCGAATTCCTGGCGTTGCAGCTTGCCAACACGGGCTCGAGCGAAGCCGCCTTAAGAGAGGTTGTTCGTGGGCTGTTTAATTCAAACGAATTTCTCAACGTTGACTGAGAGGGTATTGCGATGAATCGACTGATTACGAGGCGCGACCTGCTGGCCCGCGCCGGTATGGGCTTCGGCGCTGTTGCCGCCAGTTCGTTGCTCCCGGCGGCTCCTGTGACTCCGTTCAATCCACTAGCTCCGAAGCCGCCACACGATTCGCCGCGCGCCAAGGCTGTCATCTATCTTTTTATGCATGGGGGCGTCAGCCACGTCGACACCTGGGACCCCAAGCCAGAACTGACTCGGCTGGCGGGACAGCCATTGCCGCCGAGCTTCGCCAAGGGCCTGAAAACGAACCGTATCGACTATACCAAAGCTCTTACCCGCGGAACGCCGTGGAAGTTCTCGCGGCACGGGCGAAGTGGCATCGAGGTCTCCGAGTTGTTTCCCCACACCGCCGGGCACGTCGATGATCTGGTTGTCATCCGGTCCTGCTACGGCGATGCGTTCGATCATGCGCCGGCGATCTATTTGCGCAGCACGGGCTTGCAGTTCCCTGGCAGACCATGTCTAGGCTCATGGGCCGTTTTCGGGCTCGGTTCTGAGAATCAGGATTTGCCGGCATTCGTGGTGATGGCGGACGGCCCCCTAAAATCAGGGAACCAAGGGTTCGGAGCGGGTTTCTTGCCGGCGGTTTTCCAGGGAACACCGTTTCGCGCCGGACAAGACCCGATCCTCGATCTAGCTACACCCGAAGGTGTGAATAGCAAGACGCAGCAGGCCACACTCGGCTTCATTCAGCAAATGGACCGTCTGCACCTGGAGAGTCGTCCCTTTGACACGGAACTCGAGGCGCGGCTGGCCTCCTACGAACTGGCGTTCCGGATGCAGTCAGCTGCGCCCGAGGCTGTCGATCTCAGCCGCGAATCCGAGGCGACCAAGAAGTTGTATGGCATCGGTGAGCCGCTGACAGACGACTTCGGGCGTAAATGCCTTCTGGCGCGGCGATTGGTTGAGCGAGGCGTTCGATTCATCCAACTGTATTCCGGCACTCACCTGGGCGGTGACGACTGGGATCGCGCCCATACGGATCTAACAGGCGGCCACACCAAAATGGCCGCAAAGACTGATCGCCCGGTGGCGGCTCTGCTAACGGACCTGAAGGGCCGAGGTCTGCTGGACTCAACACTCGTCATCTGGAGCAGCGAGTTCGGGCGCACGCCGCTGGCAGAGGAACGCAATGGCCGCGACCACCACCCCTACGCCTTCAGCATGTGGATGGCCGGGGCGGGAATTCAAGGCGGACGCGTGCTCGGTTCCAGCGACGAGTTCGGTCTCAGGCCTGTGGAGGATCCGGTCGACGCGCACGATGTGAACGCGACGATCCTGCGCTTCCTCGGACTGGATCATACTCAGCTCACGTATTTCTACCAGGGACGGGATCAGCGCCTCACCGACGTTCACGGCCAGAGGGAGTTTACGTCGTTCCTGCTGCGACACTCATGAGTTGCATAGGGAGACAAAGGACGACCCTGAATCGTACGTTATCCATACTTACGTCTGACGTTGCCACAGCGCCGTCTGGAACCATCGCGGGCCCGGTGTCATAGACGAGGTACTTGCAGAGGTGGACAAGGCGGTCGCGGGTCGGAGTCAGAAGCCAGACCGGCAGAGCTAGTTTCAGCTTTTGACATGGAAGGCAAGCGAGGAAAGGAGATTCGATATGACTCAAAGGATTTCGGTCAGTGAAACTGGCTATCCCGATTGGCCTCTGGCAACCCTGGGAGTCTCCGTCGTACAAGGCGATCCTAAGGGGAGTGGTCAAGTCACTTTTCAAACCGGTGACAAACTAGTCACTGGAGGTGTTTGGGGCTGCTCTCCTGGAGCCTTCGACATAACCTTTGGTTGGGATGAAATGGCTTACTTGTTAGAAGGGGAACTAACGATCCAGCAAAAGACGGGTGAGATCCTTTCTTTGAAACCGGGGGACTTCTTCTTTTCTCCAAAAGGAACTCAGAGCCGATGGACCATTACAAAGCCCCTGAAGAAGGTGTTCTTTTTGAGGACTTCTGAGCCGCTGTAGTTTACGAACCCTGTCGTTGCCGATGAGTCTCCAGCCTAAAAAAATGCCGTGTCTATGCCGCCACGCGTGTTCCGTTCTCATTCTGGCGTTTGCGATCTCTACGCTCGCCCACTCGGCCCCGCATTTAGCGTTGCCGCTGAAAATCAGTGGCAACAGCCGTTATCTCCTCGATCAGAATGAGCAGGCGGTTTTCTTGCAAGGTGATACGCCCTGGTCCCTTATCTCGGGTCTGACCAAAGACGAGGCTGCGCGTTATCTGAAGGACCGCCAGGCGAAGGGTTTCAATGCCTTGATCGTCAATCTGATCGAGCACAAGTATCGCGGCCCCGTGAACCGCGAAGGTGAGCCTCCTTTCACTGCGACGGGGGACTTCGCCACTCCCAACGAAAAATATTTTGCGCATTCGGATTGGGTACTGAGGCGGGCTGCCGACGAAGGAATCGTCATCCTGCTTGCACCCATGTACCTCGGCTACAAAGGCACCGACGAAGGCTGGTATCAAGAAGTGAGGCTCAACGGGGAAGCCAAATGCCGCGATTACGGCCGCTATCTGGGCCGCCGGTACAAGGACTATTCCAACATCATCTGGCTCATGGGTGGTGACCGGAATCCAGCCGACGTGCGCGACGAAGTAGACGGTTTAGCGGCGGGGATCCGAGAGTTTGCGCCCTCACACTTGTTCACGGCCCACACCGTGTCCGAAAGTACTCCAGCCGAGCAATACAGCTTGAGCCAGTGGCTGGATCTGAATGCGACCTACACCTACATGATCGTGCATCGGCAACTGCTGGCTAATTACCACCGCCGCCCGGTAAGGCCGAATATTCTGATCGAGAGCACTTATGAAGGCGAGCACAACGCCTCGCCATTGCAGATTCGTCGGCAGGCCTATTGGGCCCTGCTTGCCGGTGCGACCGGGCAGTTTTACGGGAACCGCCCGATCTGGGGATTCTTCCCGGGATGGGAAAAGGCTCTGGACAGTCGAGGGGGCCAAGATATGGCGCGGCTTGCTGAGTTCATCAAGTCCCGGCCATGGCACACACTCGTTCCAGATGATGCCCACAAAGTCGTGACGTCGGGCCTGGGCGAGTTTCGCGGTCTGGACTACCTTGCGGCGGGACGCTCGGCGGACCGACGGATGTTGATGGCATACATCCCCACGCCGCGGTCAGTCGTTGTTCAGTTTTCCGAGCTCGCGGGCAATAAGCTGAAGGCCTCGTGGTTTGATCCACAGTCGGGCAAGACCTTGGACGCCGGAGAGTACCAGGCTCAAGGACAGCATGAGTTTCACACACCAGGTGACGGTGACTGGGTGCTGGTGGTTGAAGATACGAGTCCGCAGCTGCCAGATCCCAGGCGGATGCAGAGAAGCGGAAGACCTTGACTGCGCCTCACCTGAAAGTTGTGGACGAGTCTCATAAGATTTGCTGCATTCATTAAGGAGTCATTATGGCCCAGACCTCAGTGTTTATTCAGGCCCCGGATTTCCCGAAGCTGGAAGGATGCGAAATGATAGCAGGGGCGTACGCCGAATCTCTTTCGACCGCCAAGCGGATAGGATATGACGGAGTTGAGATCATTCTGGGCGACCCCGACCAGTTTGATGTCGGCGCGTTCAAGGCTCTCCTTCTGGAACACAACCTCAAAGTCTCTGCCATTAATTCTGGAGGTATTCAATACCTGTTCAAAGCAGCGCTGGTCAGCGCTAACGAACAGCAAATGGAATTTGGGTTGGAAAAGCTGAAGGGCAGTATCCGGCATTGCCAACAGCTCGGTTGCATTCAGCAAGTGGGCGTAGCCAGAGGATTTGCCGTCCGCGGGCGTCCTATGCGCTGGTTTAAGAACTGCCTGGTGGATGTCCTCAGGGAGGCTGCTGCATATGCCGCTCAGTTTGACGTGACGATTGTGTTTGAGTACACGAACCGGTTCGAGATTAACACCATCAATACCGGCGTTGAGGCTCGCGAAATCGTTGACCGCGTGGGGAGTCCCAATTTGGGCATCTTGATTGATACCGGTCATTCGTTCTTGGAGGATCCGGATATTTACGAAAACATCCGGGATTTGAACGGCCGGGTTTGGCACTTTCATCTCCACGACAGCAACGGCGGGGCTGCCATCATTGGGGGCGGGGAGAATGACTTTGACCGCATCCTGCAAGTTTGCGGGGAAATCGACTATCACAACTGGTTTTCCGATGGCTTGCTCACTCTGAAATATCCCGAAGAGGAGCTACGCCGGTCGACCGCTACGTTGCGTCAATTGTACACCAAATATGGTGTCTAAGCGTTATTACCAGAGGTGATTGATGCCAAAGTGGCTGATTTATTCCACTGTTTCCATGCTGATCTGGGCCACCTGGAGCCTGCTGTCACCCATAGCCAGCCGGGACCTTTCCGGCTCCATGATCCAGATTTTGTCCAGCGTCGGTCTTATTCCTTTTGCTGTTCCATTACTCTTTTCAAAAAACCTGAAGAAAGGTACCCACTTGGGCAAGGGATTACTGTTGGCACTGGCAACCGGTATCGGGGCGGGTACTGGAAACATCATGTTGTACAACGCTCTTGGCTATAATGGGCCGGCTTCCCTAGTCTTTCCGATCTCCGGCATGGCTCCTCTGGTCCCGGTTTTGGCAGCGCCCCTTCTATTTAAGGAAAAAATCCGCGGAATTCAGGTGTTCGGCATTGGCGTGGCTTTAATTGCCATCCTCCTCCTGAACACCAGCCCTTCCTCCCCATCCGAGGGGTTAGCTGTCAGTCTTTTTTCCAAATGGATGCTGTATACCCTGCTATCACTAGTGATCTTTGGTGTCACGTTCATCACGCAGAAAGGTGCGACTTATTTTATTTCAGATCAACTTTCCGTGGTGGGCTTTACGGTTGGCTTTATTCTGCTGGATCTTGTCCTGCTCCTAACTGACAGCTCACTGAGCTGGAATATCCCAGTCACAGCGGGCTGGGTGAGTATCTTCATTGGGATCTTGATGGGCGGGGGTAGTTTCACTTTGTTTGCCGCTTACCGGCATGGGAAGGCGTCCATCGTAACTCCTTATTCCCAATTGTTTCCCGTTATTACCGTCCTGGTCGCCGTTCCGGTCTATCATGAAACCATCGACGTGCTGCGGGGAATTGGCATTGTTGCGGCGCTCAGTGCCGGCGTCATTCTGAGCATCGAAAAAACGGAGTCGCCGGTGGTTCTGGAGACAGCAGGAGGATAGCTTCGCCTGGGAGAACGTGGCTTGCGGCCACTCGGCTGGGATCATAGTGCCGATGCGGAAGTATTCCACAGGGAGAATGCTGTAGCGCTGCAGAAGACCCGCCCCAACCCAACTAGCGGGTCCAGTGGAGATCATCTATGAACCATATGACACCCTTGAGGTCTGGCTGTCGCTTGATGTTGGTGATCACGCTCGCCCTTGGGCCAGGAGCCATGAGCTTAAGCACGCGCGGGGGGGAAGGCCACCAGACCACTCCGGCGACGGGACCGCTCCGGGTTCATCCCACCAATCCGCGCTATTTTACTGATGGCTCGGGGAAGGCGATCTACCTGGCGGGGTTGCAGGGGGGGTGGGAGATGCAGGACGATGCCTGGGGAGGCTACGCCGCGTTGGGAACAAGGGTAGTCTCTGAGTTTGATCGGTACCTGCGCATTCTTCAGGAGAACAATCTCAATTACATCCGGCTTTGGAACGTGGAGACGACGAAATGGGACAAGGGCGCACAGATGGTGGCGGCTCCCATGCCCTATGTGCGCACCGGACCGGGAAACGCGCTGGATGGAAAGCCAAAGTTCGACCTCGATCAGTTCGATACTGGAAACCTTACCTCGCCACAACTGAACTCCAGCCACTTTTTCGAGAGGCTTCGAGCGCGCGTGATCGCCGGGCGGGATCGCGGCATCTACGTCATGATCATGCTCTTCGAAGGGTTCAGTTGCGTGCACAAAACCAGCTCCACCTTCGGTTTTGCGAATCCCGACGCTAACCCTTGGCTAGGCCATCCCTTCAACGTGAAAAACAACATCCAAGGGGTCAACGGGGACGCCAACGGAGACGGCATGGGGACCGAAATCCACACCTTGGCTTCGAGCGTACAAGCGATTACCTCCCGGCAGAAGGCGTATGTCAAGAAGATCATCGATACGGTGAACGACCTTGATAACGTGCTTTACGAGATCGCCAACGAGAGCTTTCCGGAATCCAACAATTGGCAATATGAGATGATCAGCACCATCAAGACCTATCAGGCGACCAAGCCCAAGCAGCATCCCATCCTGATGAGTAGCTCAACGCCCGCACAGACCAACCGGGTATTGTGGGCGAGTCAGGCCGAGGCGGTCGCGCCCCGTACGG
>Ga0187893_10014089_pt1 | contig 10975 bp, 12 predicted proteins | sample MA1701074metaG_FD_139574 | JGI IMG/M metagenome (GOLD analysis project Ga0187893, IMG submission 139574) | White microbial mat communities from a basaltic lava cave in the Kipuka Kanohina Cave System on the Island of Hawaii, USA - MA170107-4 metaG ...
GGAAGGAGCGGGACGTTGCTGGTGAATCTCGCGAGCATGGTGGCGGGGATCAAGGCAGCGTCGACGGTGATCAAAGGACGGGACGGCGTTCAGAGAGAAAGGGAGGAATCCAATGGCGATCGATGATCGAGGGTGTTCACCAGGTACGGTAGCGCTGGCGTTTCTGAGCGGCGCGGCATTGGGGGCGGTCGCGGCGTTGTTGCTTGCGCCGCAGTCGGGCAGCGAGTCGCGCGAGCAGCTTCGCGGGTATGCCCGCCGGGCGGAGGAGAATCTCCGCGAAGCGGCGGGGAGGGCGGGCGAGGCCGTGGATCAAGCGGTGGAGAAAGGGCGCGAATTTGTGAAGGAGAAAAAGACCGTATTGACCGAGGCATTCGAGGCAGGCCGCGAGGCCATGAAGCGCGAGCGGGACCGGCTCCTGGGTGACAAGAACGCGTGAGCGAGCCCTACGAAGTCGTCATCGGACTGGAGGTTCATGCGCAACTACGGACCCGGTCCAAGATGTTCTGCGGCTGCGGGACGGAGTTCGGGCTGCCGGCTAACAGTCGGACCTGTCCCCTGTGTCTGGGGATGCCGGGAACGTTGCCGGTCATCAACCGGAAGGCCGTGGAGATGGCGGTCCGAGCGGGCCTTGCGCTCAACTGCACCATCGGGTTGAAAAACCGGTTTGCGCGCAAGAACTACTTCTATCCGGACCTGCCCAAGGGCTACCAGATCTCGCAGTATGAAGCGCCGATCTGCGAAAACGGCTGGCTCGGGGTGAGCGCGGGCGGCGTTCCCAAGCACATTCGCATTCGCCGCGCACATCTGGAGGAGGATGCCGGGAAGAATGTCCACGAGGGAGGGACCGCCGGCAGCCGGGTAGACCTCAATCGGGCCGGGACCCCCCTCCTGGAGATCGTCACCGAACCGGACATGCAGTCGGCCGACGAGGTCGTGGCCTACCTCAAGATGCTGCGGGAAATCCTCATGTACCTGGATGTCTGCGACGGGAACATGGAGCAGGGGAGCTTGCGCTGCGAGCCCAATCTCTCGCTCCGTCCCGTCGGGCAGCAGGCCCTCGGCACCAAGGTCGAGCTCAAGAACATCAACTCGTTCAAGTTCGTGAAGGATGCCATCGAGTACGAGATCAAGCGGCAGACGAAGGTGTTGAACGGGGGCGGCACGATCCACCAGGAGACCCGGCTGTGGGACGCGGACAAGGGCCAGACGGCCACGATGCGGAGCAAAGAGGAAGCCCACGACTACCGGTACTTCCCGGACCCCGATCTGGTGCCCCTTAGTCTCGCGGAGGACTGGGTCGAGGAAATGCGCAAAACCCTGCCTGAGCTGCCGGCTGCCCGGCACAAACGGTTTGTGACCGACTATGGCCTGCCGGACTACGATGCCGGGGTGCTCACGACCAGCCGAGCGCTCGCCGACTATTTCGAGACCTGCGTCAAGCTCTTCGACCAGTCCAAAACCGTGAGCAATTGGGTGATGGGGGAACTGCTGCGCGAACTCAATAACAGTGGAACCTCGGCGGGGGATTCCCCCGTGACGCCGGAGCGGCTTGTGAGTTTGCTCCGGCTGGTGGACAGGGGCACGATCAGCTTGAAGGTCGCCCGCGAGATTTTCCCCGAACTCTATGCGAGCGGAAAAGCGGCGGAGCAGATCGTTCAGGAAAAAGGTCTCACGCAGGTCTCCGATGAGGGCGCGCTGGAAACGATGATCGCCGAAGTCGTTGCGAAGAATCCCACGCAGGTCGGGCAATACCGGGGCGGAAAAGAGCAGGTGCTGGGGTTCCTGGTCGGCCAGGTGATAAAGGCCTCCGGCGGGAAGGCGAATCCGGGGAAGGTGAACGAGTTGCTGAAACGGAGGCTGGCGGGATGAGCGCGATTCGGGAGATCAAAGCGAGACAAATTCTGGATTCCCGGGGCAATCCCACCGTCGAGGTGGACGTGACGCTCGAGAGCGGCGCGCACGGGCGAGCAGCCGTGCCGTCGGGTGCATCCACCGGCGAGAAAGAGGCGATCGAGCTTCGCGACGGCGACAAGAAGCGGTGGATGGGGAAGGGCGTTTCCAAGGCGGTGGCTAATATCAGCAAGGCCATCGCGCCGAAACTCCTGGGGATGGAGGCCTTCGATCAAGCCGGCGTGGATCGCACCATGATCGCCGCCGACGGGACTCCCAGCAAGGGCCGAATCGGGGCGAATGCGATCCTGGGGGTCTCGCTGGCCGTCGCCCGGGCCGCGGCGACGGAGTGCGGGCTTCCGTTCTACCGATACCTTGGCGGAGCGAACGCGCGGGTCCTGCCGGTGCCCATGATGAACATCATCAACGGCGGGGCGCATGCCGACAATCGCCTCGATCTGCAGGAGTTCATGATCATGCCCGTCGGGGCGCCGCGGTTCAGCGAGGCGCTCCGGATGGCGACGGAAGTGTTTCACACGCTCAAGGGTCTGCTGAAGAAGAAAGGGCTCAGCACGGCCGTGGGCGATGAAGGCGGGTTTGCGCCGGATCTCGGCTCCAATGAAGAGGCGCTGTCGTTCATCGTACAGGCGATCGAGGATGCGGGATACCGCCCTGGCCGTGACATTGCGCTGGCGCTGGATGCGGCAGCGAGTGAGTTCTATGAGAAAGGGCGGTACCACCTGGCCGCCGAAAAGCAGCCGGAACGGTCCTCCGAGGACATGATCGGTTACTACGCGCGAATGGTGGACCGTTACCCGATCCTGTCGATTGAAGACGGCCTGAGCGAGCTGGACTGGAAAGGATGGCGGATGTTGACCGAGCGTTTGGGGGAGCGTGTCCAGTTGGTCGGAGACGACGTCTTCGTGACCAACGTGGAGATCTTCAGCAAGGGGATTCGCGAGGGAATCGGGAATTCGATCCTGATCAAACTGAACCAGATCGGGACGCTCACCGAGACCCTGGAGGCCATCGAGTTGGCCAAACGATCAGGATATACGGCGGTCGTGTCGCATCGGTCCGGCGAGACGGAGGACACGACGATCGCCGATGTCGCGGTCGCCCTGAATACGGGTCTGATCAAGACAGGGTCGTTATCCAGGACAGATCGTACGGCCAAGTACAATCAGCTCCTGCGGATTGAGGAAGAGTTGGGCGACGGGGCCGTCTACCTCGGCCGTGCTGCAGTGAAGGCTGGGTAAAGAGGCTGACATGCTGACAGGGTTCTACGCTGGCAAGCTAACCGACATACAAGCTGACAGGAATGGGAATCCCGGCGTTCGATGTGTCAGCTTGAGGCCTGTCAGCCTTTCAGCTTTCCTTCGGCCTTGTCAGCTTGTCAGCCTGTTATCCTGTCAGCCACCTTCAAAATTATGACTCGACGCAATCAGAGCCGGACTGTCCTGGAACGACGGGAGCGAGCCTCTCGCGGCTTGATCCTGGCGGTCGGGCTGATCGTGGGGCTCATGCTGGCCTTCTCCTTCTTCTTCGACGAACGAGGCGTTCCGAGGTACCTGGAAATGCTGACACGGGCCGAACATCTCGAGGGGGAAGTCAAAGAGCTTCAGAGAACGAACACCGAACTTCGCGGTGAGATTGCCGGGGTCCAGCGCGATCCGGCCCGGATCGAGGAATTGGCCCGCGAGCGGCTTGGCTTCGTCCGAAAGGGTGAGACGGTTTACCAGATCGTCGAAGACGGTCCTTCCAGAGACTGATAGTGGAGACGCATGAAGTCAGGCACCGTTGCCATTGTGGGGCGGCCGAATGTGGGGAAATCCACCCTGCTGAACGCCCTCCTCAAGGAAAAAATCGCCATCGTTTCGGACAGGCCACAGACGACGCGCACGCGCGTCCTCGGAGTGGCGCACTTGCCTGACGCCCAAATCGTTTTTCTCGACACCCCCGGTCTCCACAAGCCCGAACACCAGTTGAACAAGCGCATGGTCCGCACCGCCCTGGAGACGATGGGAGAGGCGGATCTCCTGTACGTGATGGTCGACGCGACGGTTCCGCCGGGCCCCGGCGATCGTTTCGTCATCGAGCAGGCGAAGTCGATGACCCAGGCGACCGGCTGCCCGGCTTTCCTGCTCATCAACAAGGTGGATCTGGTGAAGAAGAGTCGGGCGTTGCCGCTGATCGACTCCTACCGCAGGCTGCATGAGTGGACCGAGGTCATTCCCCTCTCGGCGAAAACCGGACTGAACCGTGAGTTGCTGGTGGATCTGACGGTGACACGGCTGCCTGAAGGCGAGGCGCTTTTTGGAGAAGATGTCATCACGGATCAGTCCATGCGGACGCTGGCCGCCGAAATCATTCGCGAGAAGCTGCTCCAGAAAATCCACGAAGAGATGCCGTACTCGGTGGCGGTGGGAATCGACCGCTTCATCGAGGAGGGGAAGCTGGCGCGGATCGACGCCTCCATCCTCGTCGAGAGGGAGTCCCAGAAAGCCATCGTGGTGGGGAAGGGCGGAGAACGACTGAAAGCAGCCGGGACCTATGCGCGCATCGACATGGAGCGGCTGTTCGGGATGAAGGTCTTTCTCCAGCTATGGGTGAAAGTGCGGTCGGATTGGCGGGAAGACGACAGCTTGTTGGCGGAGTTGGGGTATTAGGGTGACGGCGAGACGCGCGAGAAATGCGAGACGGGCGCGAAAGAGAAGCCGGTTCTGCGCTGCGGTTCCGGCACACTAACGTATGAACGAGCGCTCGCGACAGACCGAAAAAGATCTGCTGAAAGACCTCTCCAAGGAATCGATGGAGAAGGGACAATCCAAGTCCGACCTGATGCTGGTGTCTTTCCAGCGGTTGCTCCGGCGGGGGGCAATATCGAACCTGGCCAGGATGCTGGGGCGGATGCACCCGGCCGACATTGCCAAGGTCATCGTGCACCTGCCTTCCCCCAAGGAGAAACGCACCGTGTTCGAATTGGTGCGCGGCGAGGCTGAACGCGGGAAGGTCCTGAGCGAGATGGACCATGCCAGCATCGCGCAGGTCCTTTCGGAAATCCCACCCGCCGATGTGGCGGTCTTGCTCAAGGACCTCGGTACCGACGACGTGGCGGACATCCTCGGCGTCGTTCCTGCGGAACAGGCGAATGAGATCCTGGCTTTGATGAAGACGGAAGACTCCACGGAGATTGCCGACCTGTTGAAGTATCCCAAGGACACAGCCGGCAGCATCATGACGACGGAGTTTTTCTCGCTGGTCGAGGACGCCACCGCGCAGGACGCGATCCGTCGCCTCCAGCACGCCACGGACGCCGAGATGGTGTTCTACATCTACGTGACCGACAAAGAGGAGCATCTCGTCGGCGTCCTTTCTCTCCGCCAGCTCCTGACCGTGCCGCCCCTCACGCCGCTCAAGCACCTCATGACGACGGACGTGATCAGCGTGACCGTGGACGTGGACCAGGAGGAAGTGGCGAGACAGGTGGCCAGGTACAACCTGCTGGCCATTCCCGTGGTGGAAAAAGACGGGACGCTGGTGGGGATCATCACCGTGGACGATGTCGTGGACGTCATCCGCGAGGAGGCCACGGAAGATATGTTGAAGATGGCCGGCGCGGCGGATGGGGACACGCATTTGAAGTCCTCGAGCTTCGATGCGGCCCGCTCCCGGCTGCCCTGGCTCTTTACGAACCTCATCGGAAGCCTGGTGTCCGGGTGGATCCTCTGGCTCTTCCGATTGACGCTCCAGGAGGTGGTCGCCATCGTCAGCTTCATTCCGGTGATCGCGGCGATGGGCGGCAACGTGGGGCTCCAGTCCTCCACGCTCATCATCCGCGGGCTCGCGACCGGCCGGATCGAGTTGACCGACGTGTGGAACGTGTGTTTCCGCGAGGTGCGGATCGGCTTCATGCTGGGGTTCACCTGCGGGCTGATCCTGACCGGCGTCGGGTGGCTCTGGCACGGACAGTGGTTTTTGGGCATGGTGGTGGGGGCCTCGGTCATGATCGCGTTCCTGGTCTCGACCTCCATGGCCACCATCATGCCGATCGTGCTGAAGCGGATAGGCGTCGATCCGGCAGTCGCGGCCGGTCCCTTCGTCACCACGGCCAACGACATTACGGGTATCAGCATTTATCTGGCCCTTGCAACCGCTCTGTTGGAACATCTCAAGTGAGTGATTGGATGCGTCTCCTGCCTTGGGCCGTCTTGAGCCTCCTGTGCGTCTGTGTCGCCTTGCCGGATTCTGCAGGGTCCGCCGACCGTTCGGCCGACGGATCCGACCTGCTTGCCGCGAAATCCGAACAACGAGCAATCCGCAAAACGGAACGCTCGGTGCAGTTCGAGCTGATGGGGGATGTTGTCCATGGACTGCTCCTGCCGGGACAGCGCGTGCAACTTCATGTGCTGTTCCCCGGGGAGCCGGCGAAAAACAAGGAAGAGAGTCTCGTGGCGGTCTTCGAAGGCGCGGGTATGGCTCGTGTCCTGGTGCCGATGACCCCGGACCGTGATCCTGGAATGTGGGAGGGGACCGCCTGGCTCGAACTGCCGGCCTTCCCTTCGACGGCGTCTCCAGCGGAATCGGCAAACGGCGTTCGCGCGGCTGCGCCGCATGTGGTAAGGATCGCCGTCGTGTTTGCGCGGCTTCGGGGTATGAGCATAGACCAGTTCGCCAAACGCCGTGTGTACGTCACGGTCGGGAGCGGTACCGGGGTCGGCCGGCCCGGCGGGAGCACACCGCGTGATCAAGCCGACATTCAAATCACCACCACGAACGCCTTTACGGCGGCGGACTCCGGGCTTCCGAATGTTCCCGGCATCAGAGACGAGGTTGTCGTCGAAAAAGACCTGGTCGCGGAGGCTCCCCACTCCGGGGATTTCCAGACCTACTGGAAGGGGATAGGCCGGCGCATCACCCAACGCTGGGGCGAGCGTGCCCGTTCAGTCATGCGCGAGAAACCGGACCGGACTCCGCGTGTGCGGTTCCGGCTCTATCCCGGTGGAATCGCCCAAGCCGTCTATCTTGAACGCAGTTCAGGCAATCAATGGGTTGACGAGGCGGGTTTGGAGAGTGTGGTGGACACCCAGCCCTTTCCACCGTTCCCGGCCAGCCTGGCCGATCCCTACGTCAATGTGTACGTGGACTTCCGGCCGGAAGCCAGGAGCAGGTAACTCGCGCATGTCCCTTCTGAAGACCCCCGCAGTCACCCTCAAAAGCCGCAAGTGGGGGGAGGCGGACCGCATCGTCACCTTCTACACCCTGCGCTTCGGCAAGCTGCGCGGGGTTGCCCGAGGGGCGCGGCGACTGAAGAGCCGGTTCGGGAGCGCCCTGGAGCCCTTCGTTCATTGCGATTTGAATGTGTTTGAGAAGGGGAACGATCCCCTCTATCGGATTACGCAGGCGGATATACGAACGACTCACGCCGTGCTCCGGGAAGACCTGATGCTGATGGCGGGATCGGCGCGCCTCGTCAACCTGGTTGACGCGGTGACTGCGGAAGGCGATCCAGGGCCGAAGACGTTCGAAACCCTGGTTGCGGGGTTGGAGGCGCTCCACGAGAGCGGCGACCCCCTCCTCACGACCTTGCTCTTCCAGATCAGACTTTTGGGTCACAGTGGGTTTCGTCCCCAGACCGACCACTGCGCTGCCTGCGGGCGGTCCGCGAAGCCGATGGGGGAACAGTTTTCTCCCCTTGCAGGCGGGACCGTGTGCGCCGACTGTGCGCGCCGCCGTCCCGATCGTTGTCTTGCCATGTCGCCCGGCAGCCTGGCATTCTTGCAGCAAGCCCTGGAGATGCCCATCCCGGTTTTGACGCGCCTCAAAGCCACTGGCCGGATCCGCCGGGAACTGGACCACGCCATCGAGGCCTACGTGACGGTGGTCGCCGGCAAGCGCCTTCCCCCGGTGGACTTTCTGGCGGCGGAAGGGGGGCCGCCGGCATACAGGACGGGGCCGTGATCGCTTGTGAAGGCGGCTCCGCCTCTGGTAGAGTCGCCGCGACGGGCCGGTCGGTCCAGGCTTCTCCCTCGGTCGGGTGGTGCGACGTTGTGGTGATGGAAACGATGAGCACGACGATTCTTGAACCGAAGGACATGGAGTGGCTGGATAAGGGTGTGTTGGGGATCGAGTGGACGGACGGACACAAGGGAGTCTATCCCGTCCGCTTTCTCCGCCAGCACTGCCCCTGTGCGGCCTGCACGGATGAGTGGACCGGTGTAGTGCGTATCAAGCCGGATGATGTTCCACTCCTGATCATGCTCCAGGATGTCGAACCGGTGGGACGCTATGCGCTGAAGTTCACCTGGAGCGATGGACACGACACGGGCCTCTATTCTTTCCCCTTCCTGCGGCGTATGTGCCAATGTGACCTGTGCGTGCCGGTGAAGCCCAAGGAACCGAAAAGTCGCCGCCTCCTCTAGCCCGGATGATTCATGACCGCCTACTACGACGTCCGATCCTCTCGCCCGGCGTGGCCGTTCTCGCTCAGCCTCCTCAACGTATTGCAGAGAATACGCCTGCGTCGGCTTCGCTTGCGAGCAACCACGGCGGGCTTCGGTCTCGACCGTCTCGCGACGGCGTCCATGAATAATCCGGGCTAAGCGAATGACCGAACCCACCCGCCACCGCGGTTCACTCCTCGCTGTCGTACTTCTTTGGCTTCTCGTCGCGGCCTGCGCGCAGACGGTGCCGCACCTTCAGATCCTCCCACCGCTGTCGGAACAGCAAGCTCTCCTCCGCAACAACCAGGTCCGCGTCCACCTGATGACAAGCCAGGCGGTGCTGGATGTGTGGGGGCCCCCGACCTACAAGCATCAGGAGCACATGCAGTTCTTCACGCTGGACAACGGCATGTATATTCCGTTCTTTCGAGTTCCACTCGGGGAGCCGCCGACCGGGTGGGACAACGGGGTCCTGACCGGAGAAGCCCAGTTTCTTGCCTATGCGGAACGTGGGGAGTTCCTCGGTTTCCTGACGGATCGGCTGGTCTATCGTGAGCAGATGTCCGCCGAGGGGATCCACTCGATCGGGAAGATGTGGGACAAGGAAGCCAAGCTCAAAACGCAGATCGAGAAAAATCTTTCGCCTTCCCCGTGATTCTTCATCCCTTGCCGCCCGTGGTCGAACAACCCCTCAAGATTCTCATGGTGACTTCGGAAGCAGTGCCCTACGCCAAGACCGGGGGTCTGGCGGATGTGGCGGGGGCGCTTCCCGGTGAACTGGCTCGTCTCGGGCACCAAGTGGGGCTTGTCATGCCGCGGTACGGGCCGGAGGCCGGTCATGGCGATGGGTTCGAGGGGTTTCAGGAGTGGGGCAGGCTGAACGTCCCGACCGCAACCGGCTCGGTCCCGACGGTTATCGAGCGGGGGCTCCTCCAGGGGCCTCAACGTGATAGTGCCGTTCAGGTCTATGCGGTCCGCCACGATCCGTACTTCGATCGCAAGGGACTTTACCAAGAGAACGGTGTCGACTATCCCGACAACTTGGATCGCTTCGCGTTCTTCTGCCGCGCCGTCATGGAACTCGTGCCTGCACTCAGCCGGGCGGGTTGGGCTCCTGACCTACTCCACGCGCATGACTGGCAAACGGCCCTTTGCGCGGTTTACCGGCGTGCCCTGTATGCCGACCAGACTGCGGTCCGCTCCCTCCGGACGGTCCTGACAATCCACAACCTGGGGTATCAGGGCTTGTTCCCCGGCCCGGCCTACGGGAAAACCGGGCTTCCCTTGGATCTATTCACGCCGAAGGGGCTGGAATTTTATGGATCGATGAATGTCCTCAAGGGTGGCCTCATCTTTTCGGATTTGCTTACCACGGTCAGTCCCACCTACAGCCGCGAGATTCAGACCCCTCAACAGGGATTCGGCCTGGAGGGGGTGATCACAGAACGACAGGACCGGCTGGTCGGGGTGGTCAACGGGATTGATGTCGCCGCCTGGAATCCGGCCACCGATCCCCACCTGCCTGCCCGGTATTCTGCTTCGGACCCGGCCGGGAAGCGGTTGTGCAAGACCGAGTTACAGCGCGAGATGGACCTCCCTGTCCGGGACGTTCCGTTGATCGGAATCGTGTCGCGGCTTACGGCCCAGAAAGGATTGGACCTGGTGGCGGCAATCCTGCCGGACCTCGTGGCGCTGGATCTTCAACTGGTGCTGCTGGGAACCGGGAATCCGTCCGATGAGGCGCATTTCACGTCCTTCCAGGTGCGCTACCCCGAAAAGATAGGACTCCGCATCGGGTTCGATGAAGGGCTGGCTCACCGGATCGAGGGGGGAGCCGATCTGTTCTTGATGCCGTCCCGATACGAGCCCTGTGGACTGAGCCAGTTGTACAGCCTGCGCTACGGCACTGTCCCGGTGGTCAGGTGGACGGGTGGATTGGCCGATACAGTCGTGCCCTACGGGCCTCGGACAATCAACGCTCCCCGGGCGACCGGATTTGCCTTTGAGGAACCGACCGCGCAAGCCCTGCTGAACTCGGTTCTTCTGGCCCTACGGGTCTATCAGGATCGGGCCGAATGGATGTCGCTGATCGAGGCGGGGATGCAGACCGATGTGTCGTGGGCGCGGTCGGCCCGTGCCTATGAGGAGGTTTATCGGCGCGCGCTCAGCCTGGCGACCTGAACCGGTGCCCCTTTCGCGGAGGGGAGGCCAGGCCCCGGGGCCTACTCGTACTGGAGAGGATCAATGGCTGAGGGAATGGGTGGTCTCGTGGACTTCGCTGCCGGCACCGCCAAAGCCTTGGCCTGCTGTGACGGCACAACGGCCGACTGACCCACGAGGAGAACCTCGGCTTGCATCCGATGGAGGGTCGTTTCCGCCTGCCGGACATAATAACCATACTCCGTCTTCGAGTAGCTCCGGATGAGCCCGTTCAGCAAGTCTACCGCCACCTCGTCTTTCCCCGCCTCAAGAGCGACTTCCGCCGTGTGGATCGAGCAAGCCGCCATCATGGCCTTGGGGTCGGCCGCCACGCGGCTCGGCTGGGCTGACACGTGTTGCAGAACCATATCGGGCAAGGGAACTGAAAAGTTCGTATGGGAGGTGCGGAATTCTGTTGCGTGGGTCAAGGCCTTCACATCGCC
>Ga0187893_10014092_pt1 | contig 10975 bp, 5 predicted proteins | sample MA1701074metaG_FD_139574 | JGI IMG/M metagenome (GOLD analysis project Ga0187893, IMG submission 139574) | White microbial mat communities from a basaltic lava cave in the Kipuka Kanohina Cave System on the Island of Hawaii, USA - MA170107-4 metaG ...
GACGGGTAAATAGACAACTCAATTCAATCATTGCCCTCTTGTTTCAATTTTTCATGATCCGTACGCAGGTCCACTGGTGCCGCCTCTCGCCTCTCGCCTCTCGCCTCACCCACCACCCTTCACTTTCTCTATCTCCGCAAGCGTAGAGAAGAACACCGGGCCGCGGCCCATGTCCGCTTCGCGCTGGCTGATGAGCGCGTTGACGTTGACGCCGCCGCGCTGCCTGGACCCCTGCAACTGTTTCTGCGTACCGATCACGCCCGGCAGCAGTCCATCGACGATGAGCGCGTGGCCGAATACTTCACCGCGATCGTTGTAAAGCCGGCAGTAATCGCCGTTCTCGATTTGGCGCGCGCCAGCGTCCGCCGCGCTGACTTCGAAAGTCGGGCGCGCCATCATCTCCTGGAGCCGCGGCACATGCTGGAAACTCGCGCCGATGAAATAATGCGTCGCCGCGCTGATCACCTGCAGGGGATACCGGCCGCCGGCTGCGGTACTGGACAGCCCTTCGGTTTCGTCGACGTGAGCGGGCAGCGGATCGACACCCAGATCCTTGAGGGCCGTGGAATAAATTTCAATCTTGCCCGAAGGTGTCGGCCACTTTCCGCTATTGACGCCAAGTCTGCGCGGAGAATCGGTATTGGCGCGCGCCCAGCCGTCGCGCTGGAGATTCTCGAAACTCACGCCCTCGAACAACGCGTTGACTTCGGGATCGATCAGCTCGCGGATCATGTCCTCGTCGGACTGCGAAAAGCACGGCTCTTGGTATCCCATCGCGCGCGCCAGCCGGCGGAACATTTCCTGGTTATCCAGACTTTCGCCCTGCTTCTCGATCGCCTGTTCGGACAGACTGAAGTAATAGTTTCCGTACGCGGCGAGCAGGTCCACGTGTTCGAGCGCAGTATCGGCGGGCAGCACGATGTCGGCGTAGGACGTGGTGTCGCTCCAGAAAGTGTCGTGCACCACGCTGAATAAGTCTGCGCGCGCCAGGCCTTTGCGGGCGGCGATCGTATCCGGCACGCAGTTGGCCGGGTCTGCGTTCCAGCAGAACAGCGCCTTGATCGGTGGGCTCAGATCCGGATCGTTGAGCGCGTCTCCTAGCTGGATCATGTTGATGGTGCGTGGCTTGCGCCCGGCCAGAAGATCGGTGCGCTGCAGTTTGCGCAGATCCACCCGGCGCATCTCCCCGCCGGTGGACATGCACACTCCACCCTTGCCGCGCATCGCACCCGTGACGACCGGCAGCAATTTTATCGCCTTCGTCATCATTCCACCGTTGTCGTGACGCTGGATGCCCCAGTTCAAGCGGATGAAGGACTGTTTTGTGCCACCGTAGAGCAGCGCCAGCTTCTCCACGTCCGCGGCCGCTATGCCAGTGATCGTTGCGACCCGTTCCAGCGGATACTCGGCGAGGCGTTCATCCAGCAGTTTTTCCCAGCCCACGGTGTGGCTGCGAAGGAAATCCAGGTCGTGCAGCCCGCGATCGACGATGATCTTCATCATGCCCAGCGCCAGCGCCGCATCGGTTCCGGGCCGGGGCTGGACATGCCAGTCGGCGAACGTCGTAGTGCGCGTTACGCGCGGATCGATGGCTATGATTTTCGCACCGTTGTCGCGCGCCGCATTGACGAAGGGCATCGCGTGCACACCGGTGGACACCAGGTTGGTTCCCCACAGGATCACCACATCCATGGCGGGCAGATCTTCGATGTTAGCATCGCCCACCCGCCCGAAGGTGTGCATTTCGGCCGCGGCACCGGCGGCGGTGCAGATGGTGCGCTCCAGCCGCGCCGCGGCCATTTTGTTGAAAAAGCGTTCGCCCATGCCGAGAAAACCGAGCATGCCCAGGGTGCCTGAATACGAGAAAGGCTGGACGGCATCCGGGCCATGCTCGGCGACGACTGCCGTTAGCCTCGCCGCAATCTCCGCGAGAGCCTCATCCCAGGTGATGCGCGCAAACTTCGCGCCGGGTCCCTTGGGTCCGATCCTGCGGTGCGGGTAAAGCACGCGCCGGTCGTTGTAAACCAGATCGAGGTAATGATTCACCTTGTTGCAGAGGTAACCGCGCGTCACCGGATGCATGGGGTCGCCTTCGACCTTGATTGCGCGGCCCGACGCGGTATCCACGGTGACCCGCATCAGACAGGCATCGGGGCAGTCGTGCGGGCAAGCCACTCTTGCAACCCGCAGTTTGTTCTGAATCGCTTCCTTGACGATGCCCATGTATACCTCGCTCAGCCGGGGTTTGTGCGATATTGTACCTGCCCCGCCCGGCCGTGCCGCGGCGCCGACCAAAACACAACAGATCTAGAGGAGTTTATGCAGTATTTACGCGCGTCCCTGGCGTTGGCATTCGCCGCCTGTATTACCTTAACCTCGACCGCAGAAGCAAGACTCACGCGGCTGGAAATCAGCAAGCGCGAAGCGGTCGCGGACGGCATGGCTTTCGGAACCGCCGGCGCCTACGAGAAGCTCACCGGGCGCGCATGGTTCGAGGCCGATCCCGCGTTGGAACGCAATGCCGCAGTGTTCGACATCGACCGCGCGCCGCTCAACGTCAGGGGCGCGGTCGAATTTTCCGCCGACATGGTGATACTCAAGCCGTTGGACATGGCGAAAAGTTCGGCCACGCTGTTCTTCGAGGTCAATAATCGCGGCCGCAAGATTTCCTTCGGGCGCATGCACGACACAGCCTCGGACGCCAACATGAACGACCCAATGACGGCGCGGGATTTCGGCAATGGCTTCCTGATGAAACGTGGTTACGTGCTGGCCTGGATCGGCTGGGGCGCGGACATCGCACCCGGCGAGAACCGCCTGACGGTCGACTTTCCGATCGCGCAGGAAAACGGCAAACCTCTCGACGAGCGCATCCTTACCGAATTCTCGGATCGCAATTTCAACGCCGGCAAACCCACCTCTTTGCCTTTGTCTGGTAACCCGGCGTTCAAATCCTACGCGGCCGTATCCACGGTCAAGAAAGACGCACAGGCGGAACTTTACTGGCTTGCCAGCGACTCGCCGCGGCCCGGCGGCCCCGGGATTCCGCGCGGAGAGCCGGTAAGCGACGACGAATGGAGTTTTGCCGATTGCCCTGACGGCTGGCCCGGCAAACCCAGCGTCGAACATATCTGCCTGAAGGGGGGATTCCGCAACGACCGGAACTACCATTTTCTGTATCGTGCCACCGGCTCGCCAGTGATGGGACTGGGCTATCTCACCAGCCGCGACTTTGTTTCCTTCCTGAGGAATGAAGAAAAGGATGCCGCTGGAAATCCGAACCCCGTTTTCGGCGTCAAGACCACGCTGTGCCAGGGCATTTCGTCCTCGGGAATGTACCTGCGTGACTATCTTTACCACGGCTTCAACGTCGACGAGAAAAACCGGCGGGTGTGCGACGGCATGCACATTCATGTCGCCGGAGTGCAAAAGCTGTTCCTGAACTATCGTTTCGCGCAACCCAATCCCTTCACCCAGCAGCACCGCGAGCGCTATGTTCCGGACACCAATTTCCCGCGCCAGTACGCCGTGCGCATCAACCCGTTCACCAGATCCCCCGACGGTATTCTCAAGCGCCCCATGACCGACCCGAAGATCATCCACACCGATACTTCGAACGAGTATTGGCAGTTTCGAGCCTCGCTCACCGGCGCGAGCGAAGGTGGGACCATGGATTTCAAGGAATCGTCACGGGTGCGCCGATACCTGCTTTCAAGTTTGCAGCACGGCAGCTTCAAGCCCGACGCCGCGCACCGTGGGCTCGGGAACCGGCAGTGCGAGCAACTCAGCAATCCGGTGCATCCCGGTCCGATTCTTCGCGCGCTCGTGGTCGCACTGGACGACTGGGTGACGAAAAATACGGCTCCGCCGGAGAGCAGCGTGCCAAGGGTCGCGGATGGCACGCTCGTGAAAACCACCGAACTGAAGCTGCCGAGAATTCCCGCGTTGACGTACGAGGGTCTCTACAACGGCTCCGGAGACCGCAATTTCGGCCCGCGCGTGCGCGGAAACTCCGGCGTCATCGATCTGATGATTCCCGAGACCCTGGCGACCCACACGATACTGGTTCCACAGGTCGATGCGTTCGGCAACGACATTGCCGGTGTCCGCCATCCGTTCGTCGAAGCACCGGCTGCGACGCTTCTGGGCTGGAATACCCGTACTGCGGAGTTCGGCGGTCCGGACCTTTGCGACCTGCTCGGCTCGATGATTCCGTTGCCACGAACCCGGGCTGACGCGCTTGCCAAAGGCGACCCGCGTCCCTCACTCGAGGAGCTTTACGGCACGCACGAGGGCTACGTTCGCAAAGTCGCCGAGGCGGCTGGGAAATTGCAGGGGCAGAGGTTGTTGCTGCCCGAAGACGTGGAACTGGTCATTCAAGAGGCCGAAGCAGCGGACGTGCTGCGTTAACGAAGCTCCGCATGTATCCCGGATACGCGAGCGCGTCCCCCGGTCTTTGAAACGTCGTCCCGCAACGCGCCGCATCGGCTTGTCGGATAATCGCGCGATGCCGACTGACATCGCAAGGGCGCCCTTCCGCCGGATACTGCGCTGGACGCTGTGGACCGCGGGCACGCTGTTCCTGATCGGGATACTCGGATTTGCCTACGTCACCTTCATCGGCATAACGATCGATGCCTCTTTTCTGCGCGGGCGAATCGCCACGGTTTTCTCGGATACTCTCGGGCGCACGGTGCGTTTCGATGGTCCGATGGAACTCGAGATATCCGCGCGGCCGAAGTTGCGGATCGGCGGACTGCATATTGCCAATGCGCAGGGTTTTGAAGGTGGCGATTTCGCAAGCCTCGGCGAGGCGCGCCTCGCGCTCGACCTCTGGCCGCTGCTGCAGAAGCGGCTCCAGATCGAAGAAGTCACCGGACGTGACGTGCGCGTGCGCCTGCAGCGGCGCACCGATGGCACGAACAACTGGACCTTCCTGCGGGCACGGAGCCCGGCACGCCAGCCCGCGGCCGGGCCCGGGATCCCGCCCGGCGTCAGCGCAGACCGCGCGCTCGCCCTGCTGGATATTCAGCAGGTCACGCTTGAAGACCTCAATGTCGAGTACATCGCCCCCGCAGGGTCAAGCCATTACTTCGACCTCCACAAATTGTCCGCGCAGTCGCCCGCCGGCCAACCGCTGAAAGTCACCCTGAACGGCGCGGTCGAAAAGCAGTTTCCCTACCGGCTCGACTTTACCGGCGGCGTGGCGGCGGAAATGTCGGATTCCGCGAAACCCTGGCCGATCGACCTGACACTCACTTTCCTGAGTTCGACGCTCACGGTAAGCGGAAGTGTGTCGGGACAAAGCGGCCGCCTCGGGTTCGGTCTCGGGACCGAAAACCTGATCGAGTTCGAACGCCTTTTCCAGAGCAAACTTCCCCGCGTGGGCGCCAGTGGCATGGCGGGCACCGTCGTTTTCGACCCAGGCAAGGTCTCTCTCAAACAACTCGGCGTCGCGATGGGCGGCACTGCGCTGATCGGCGATCTCGATTTCGACTATTCGGCGGACAAACCTAGAGTCAGCGGCAAGCTCACGGTTCCCGTGCTGGATTTGCGTCCCTTTCTCATCGACCGGCCTACCGAGGAAGCGCCACCCGCGCCGCCGCAGAGCCTTGCGGATACCTATCGGGAACTGTCGCGCGCAAGTTTCACCCTCACCGAACTCACCCGTGCCGACGCCGATGTCACCCTGCGGGTCGGACGTTGGGCAAGCCTGCCCGGCGATGTGAGCGATGTTTCGCTGAGGGTGAATATCGAAAATGGGCAGCTTCAAGCGCCGATGCAAGCCGCCGTTACCGGCGTCAAACTTGAAGGCAACGTGCAGGTGGATGGCACCGCTGCGCCGCCGACTTTCCGACTCACGCTCGGTACCCGCGACTCGGATCTTGGCGGCCTCGCCGAGCTCCTGGCCGGCGTGAAGGGCGTCAAGGGCAGGCTAAGCCGCTTTGCTCTGCAACTTTCCGCGCGCGGCGACCAGGTCAACGAACTGGTGCGCAGCCTCGCCGTGCGGCTCGATGTCGAAGGCGGTCGCCTTTCCTACGGCAACATCGAGGGCGGCCGCCCGGTCGATTTCACGCTCGATAAGTTCGTGGTGACTTTGCCGGCCGGCAAGGCGCTCACCGGAGAGTTGCGCGGTTCACTGCTGGGTAATCCAGTGGACGCGCGACTGCGAAGCGGTGCGCTGGAACCACTGATGCTGCAGGATCGCGTGCCGGTCGATTTCACTGCGCGTTCCGGCGGTGTACGTGCGCACGTCCAAGGCGTACTCCGGCTTCCCTCCGAAAACCGCGGACCGGAATTGAACTTCAAGATCACCGCGCCGCGCGCGGCCGAGGTGGCCAACTGGTTCGGCCTGAAGCCCGGTGCCGAGGCACACGCGGCGCTCTCAGGCAGGGCCGCCTTGCGCAGCCGCGAATGGAGCCTTGCCGATTTTTCCCTGCAACTCGGGCGCACCAAATTCACTGCCGAGGCCGAACAAACGGGCATTGGCGCGCGGCCTCTCCTGAAGGTACGCCTGGCCGCCGAGCAGATCGATGTCGCGCAGCTGGAATCCCTGCTGCCCAAGACGCAGAAGAAGGAAACATCAGGGCCGGTTCTGAATATTCCCATTCTGCCGCACGGCATCGACCTGACGGATGCAGACGTCGAAGTGCGCCTGAAACGCTTTCTCGGGAGCCCGCTGGAAGTGCGCGACGTATCCTTTGATGGCCACATCCGAGACGGTTTCATGTATCCGTCGCCGTTCGCGGTCAATGTCTTCGATACGGCATTGCGCGGCGCGATACTGCTCGACCTGCGCGGCCGGGAACCGAATGCCGGTCTGTGGCTGTTCACCAGAAATGCCGACATCGGCAGGGTTTTGCGCGGGCTCGAGATCGCCCGCAACATCGACGCCACTCTCGACATGATGCAGATCTACCTGGCCGCGCGCTCTACCCGGCTCGGCGATCTGATTGCGCGCGCCGAACTCACCGGAAATTTTGCGGGTGGCCTCATCACGCTGCGAGATCCGAATACGCGCGGCGAGGCACGGGTTGCGCTGGAAAGCGGTCTCCTGCGTGCCGCGCCGGGTGACAAGGTGCGCCTCGATCTCAAGGGTTCGATCGACGGAACTCCGGTCACGATCGGCGTGGAAACCGCGTCCGCACAGGACCGGATCAATCCGAAGCTTGCAGTGCCGTTCAAGCTCGACACCGACGCTGCCGACACACAAATGGAACTCTCGGGGGCGATCGCCCGGCCGCTTGGAAACCGGGAGGTGGAACTGGCGCTCAAGGTGCGCGGTTCGCGCTTCGATACTCTGAACAAGCTTGCGCGTGTCTCGCTTCCCCCCTGGGGGCCCTGGTCCGCCGACGGCAAATTCCGCGTCTCGGCCCGCGGATACGAAGTCGACGATCTGGCGCTGCGGATCCGGGAAAGCGTCCTTAAAGGGCAGGGTCGGCTCGAGACCACCGCACGCCGCCCGCGCATTGAAATCGCGCTCGCTGCACCAAACATCCAGCTCGACGATTTCAGGTTCGACGGCTGGTCGCCGTTCGCAAAAAAACCCGCTGGCGAAAGCGATGCGACGCTCACCGCAGACCAGATTAGGGCCAAGGCGGCCGAGGCAAGCCACCAGGCGCAGGAACTCCTCGGTCCAGAAGTGCTGCGCCGCCAGGATGCCTACCTCACGGTTCGGGTTGACCAGGTTCTGGCCGGCGATGACAAGCTTGGCGGCGGCAGGCTGGTTGCGAAGCTCGAGAATGGCCGTGCCGACATCGGCCCCGTGGAACTCATCGTCCCGGGTGGCTCGGCGAAACTTTCGCTAGGCTACGAACCCAGCGAGAAGGACGTCAGGGTGGACATGCGCATCGAAGCAAAGAAGTTCGATTACGGCGTTCTTGCCCGCCGAATGAAGCCCGACACCGACCTGCGAGGCACGGTCAGCCTGAATGTCGACGTAAATTCGCGTGCGCGCTATCTCGCGGATATTCTTCGCCACGGCAGCGGGCGCATTGACTTTGCGGTGTGGCCACAGAACATGCAGTCGGGAATTTTTGACATGTGGGCGGTCAACGTGTTGATTGCTCTGATTCCCGTGGTCGACCCCGGCAAGGCCTCGAAAGTCAATTGCGCGGTCGGGCGCTTCGAACTCAACGACGGCAATCTCGTTGGCCGTACCATTCTGCTCGATACCGGCCGCATGCGCGTCACCGGGACTGGTTCTGCGGACTTTGGCGCGGAAACGCTCAACATGCGCATGCGCCCGCAGGCCAAGACCGCCCAGTTCCTGAGCCTCGCAACGCCGATCCAGGTCAGCGGGACGTTCAAGAACTTCAAGATCGGTGTGTCTCCCGGTGATATTGTCGAAACCGTCGCCCGCCTTGCGACCTCGATCGTCTGGGTTCCGCTCCAGAAGCTGTTCGGCAAAAAGATCCCGCGGGACGGAAGCGACGTATGCGGCGAAGCGCTCTAGCGGGAAACTCCGGCAATGCGCTTAGTGCCCGCTTGCGGATCGCGCGGCAAGGGTGCGACCGTGGGTAGACGAACGAAGCTGGTAGGTCGGGCGCGTCGATTTATCCAGGTAGTACGGCATCATCTTTGGCACCAGCGCGGACAGCGTTTGCATCCGCTTTTCCGGCGCCGGATGGGTGGAAAGAAAATCGAAGCGTGAACTCCCGCCCCCCACTTTTGCCATCTTGTCCCACAGCGTCACCGCGGCGTTCGGATCGTATCCCGCCTTCGCTGCCAGCTCGATACCGATGCGGTCCGCCTCCGATTCGGCGTCCCGGCTGTTGGGCAATTCCAGCGCGACCACCGCAGCCATCTGCGCACCGGTCAGCGTCAAGTTGCCGTAGCGGCTCGCCTGTTGGGTAGCCGCGAGCACGCCCAGCCCCATCTGCATGGCCATCGCCCGGGACATCCTTTCTGCCGTGTGCTTCGCCAGCGCGTGCGATATTTCGTGACCCATCACCTGCGCCAACTCGTCGTCGGTCGCCTTGAGCTGATCGATCAATCCGGTGTAGATCGCCATCCTGCCGCCAGCCATGCACCATGCGTTGACTGTCTTGGGATCGTCGATCACTTTGACGCTCCATTCCCAGCTTTCCGTCTCCGGTCGATACTTGATCGCCTGGGCGATCAACTGTCCCGTGATCGTCCGCACCCGAGCCGTTACCGCCGGGTTGCTGTCGATCTGACCCTTTTTCTGCAGCGGCTCAAGCATCGCCACGTACGCCTGCTTCGATTCCGTAATCGCGAGATCCTCGGAAACCAGCATCAATTGCTGGCGGCCGGTGATCGGATTCGTCTGGCAGCCGCATAGCGCGAGCACAGCAACAACGTAAACGAGCAATGCCTTATTCATGAGATGCGGTCCTCACACGGTCGCTCCGGGGATTCCGGATGCTGAGTATTGCCCATCGTAACGCCTTGCGCTTGCGAGCGTTGACCCACTTTGCGCTGCCAGCGGACGCAAAAAAACCGGCAGCGCATGCCGGCCCGATTTGCAACACAGGCGCGGCTCAGACGTACAGCCTGCTGTGCTTGGGCACCTTGGCCATCAGATATTCCATCTGGTCCTGCAAGATGCGGCGGTTTTGCAGAATCAGGTGCTCGTAGCGGTTGGGAACATAGGGAGTGTAGAGCAGCGGCATGTCGGCCGATTCCGGGGTCCTGCCGCCTTTGCGGATATTGCATCCGCGGCACGCAGTCACCACGTTCATCCAGCGGTCCTTGCCGCCCAGGTAGACGGGCATCACGTGATCGCGCGACAGGTCGCGTTCCTTGTACTGGCTGCCACAATAAGCGCACATGTGGCGATCGCGGAAAAATAGCGAGGTATTGGACAGGTGCGGCTCGGCGTGGTGATCCTTGACGAAGTCCATCGAGCCCTTGATGGCGATGATGCTGTGGGTCGACAGTTGGGAACGCGCGCCCGTCATGCGCGACACGCCGCCGTGGTAGGTCGCCACGATTTCGCCGTGGGACCACGCCACCATTCGGCGCGCGTAATACGAGATAGCCTCTTCGACCATCAGCCACCGGCTGGGGGTCCCGGCCATATCAACTGCAAGAATCAGGGCCAACTCCGCTCTCCTGGACAGTCCAAGCGCTGTCTTACTGGTCAGGTTTCGTTTTTTGGGCCGGATTCCGGACGCATCTCGCAATCTGAAGGCCGGAAACGCGGCGTTTTCAGGAGTATAGGCAGATCAAGCGCCGTTTGGAAGCATCTACGCCGGCTAAGCGCGCGATTTTGCGGGTTAAACGTCGTCCGGGGGCCTGTTTGTGGCGGTTATGGTCACCTTTTGGATGGTGATGGCGTTGACCGGGCATACCGCTTCGCAACGCCCGCAGCGAACGCACTGACTCTGGTCAATCCACAACCGATTGTAGTAAAGCGAGTCGGTCCGGCCCATTTCCACACCGGTGTAGCCCACGACACGTCCCTCGTCGTCGCGCAGGAGCGACGCAATCTCGACGATGCAGCCTTCAACCGGCTTGACCTTGAGGCACTCGTCGCAGAGCACGCAGTCCCGGTCCACGATCTCGAATTTGTAGTGACACAGATAGCAGCGCGATGCCTCCTCTTTCGCCGTTGTTTCTGCGAAGCCGGTCTCGACTTCGGCTTCGGGTCCCCTTGCTGCGACCGCAAGCGTGGGCATGGGATGGATCGCGATCAAGTTCATCTCCGCGGTGCGCCCCGTAGTTCGGCCGCCCGGCAATTTCGAACGGAACGCGGCGCCGACATGCACGGCCTGTTTCCTGCGCGGCGCGCCCGCCAGCCATTCGTCGACCTTGCGTGCGCATTCCTTCGCATGCCCGATTGCCTGGATCAGCGTGGTTGCACCGAGTGCAAAATCGCCTGCAACGAAGATATTCCGCTGCGCAGTCTGCTGGGCCGTGCCGCTCGCCAACCAGCCGTCGCTTGCCACCAGTTTTCGTGCAAGAACCGCATCGATCCATCCCGTTTGCGGGAACTGCCCGGTCGCGAGGA
>Ga0187893_10014093_pt1 | contig 10973 bp, 9 predicted proteins | sample MA1701074metaG_FD_139574 | JGI IMG/M metagenome (GOLD analysis project Ga0187893, IMG submission 139574) | White microbial mat communities from a basaltic lava cave in the Kipuka Kanohina Cave System on the Island of Hawaii, USA - MA170107-4 metaG ...
ACTTCCTCAAGGTCATGGACCGCCGGCTGCCGGACTACGACAAGCTCCTCACCGGCCAGCCGATCTGGAAGAAGCGCCTGCACGGAGTGGGCTACCTGCCGCTGGACGGCTGCCTGCAGCTGGGCATCACCGGCCCGATCCTGCGCGGTGCCGGCCTGGAGTGGGATCTGCGCAAGATCGAGCCGTACTGCGGCTACGAGGAGTACGACTTCGAGGTCCCCACCTCCACCGACGCGGACTGCTACTCCCGCTACCTGCTGCGGGTGGAGGAGATCCACCAGTCGCTGAAGATCGTGGCGCAGGCGCTGGACAAACTGGAGCCCGGCCCGGTGATGGTGACCGACGCCAAGATCGCGTGGCCGGCCCAGCTGTCCATCGGTGCCGACGGGATGGGGAACTCGCTGGAGCATGTCCGCAAGATCATGGGCCAGTCCATGGAGTCGCTGATCCATCACTTCAAGCTGGTCACCGAGGGCTTCAAGGTACCCCCGGGTCAGGCGTACGCCGTGGTGGAGTCCCCGCGCGGGGAGCTGGGCTACCACCTGGTCTCCGACGGTGGGACCCGACCGCTGCGGGTGCACGTCCGGGATCCCAGTTTCGTCAACCTGCAGTCCATGCCTGCGATGTGCGAGGGCGGGCTGGTGGCCGACGTCATCGCGGCGGTGGCGTCGATCGATCCGGTGATGGGAGGCGTGGACCGATGAGTCCCACCGCGAGCACGACAGCCGAGGGTGTGTTCGACGATCTGACCAGACAGCGAGCCGCGCTGATCATCGAACGCTACCCCCGTCCCCGCTCCGCCCTGCTGCCCCTGCTGCACCTGGTGCAGAGCGTGCAGGGCTACGTCAGCCAGGCCGGCATCGCGTTCTGCGCCGAGCAGCTCGAGATCACCACCGCCGAGGTCAGCGCGGTGGTGACCTTTTACACCATGTACAAGCGCAAGCCCGGTGGGGAGCATCTGGTCAGCGTGTGCACCAACACCCTGTGCGCCGCACTGGGCGGCGACGAGATCTACGCGCAGCTGAAGAAACGGCTCGGGGTCGGCCACGAGGAGACCGCGGGCCGCCCCGGCACCAAGGGCTCGATCACCCTGGAGCACGCCGAATGTCTGGCTGCCTGCGATCTGGCCCCGGTGCTGCAGGTGAACTACGAGTTCTACGACAACCAGACCCCGTGCTCGGCCGTGGAGCTGGTCGATGCCCTGCGCCGGGGGGACCGGCCGGCCCCTACCCGCGGCGCACCCCTGACCGACTGGAAGACCGCCGAGCTGGAGCTCGCCGGTTTTCACGATGATCCAGAAGAGTGGCTGGCCGCGGTCGGCGCCCCCTCGGCGTCGGAGCCGACGCTGGCCGGTAACCGGCTGGCTGCCGAGCAGGGCTGGCAGGCGCCGTCGATGCCGGACGAGGTAGCGCTACCTGCTGCTGCGGAGAAGAAATGACCGGAGTGGGCCGTGCCGGACAGCACAGCGACAGCAGCCGTGCTGGTCAGCACGCAGACAGCGGAGATACCACAGTGACCGAGCGGGCACTGACCCCGGTGCTGACCCGCCGCTGGCTGTCACCGACGTCCTGGACCTTCGATACCTACACCAATCTTGAGGGTTACACGGCGCTGCGCACCGTGTTGGTGGGGGGGCAGGGGCAGGGACCAGCGCACCCCGACCAGCTGATCCAGCTGGTGAAAGATTCCGGCCTGCGCGGCCGCGGCGGTGCCGGTTTCCCCACCGGGCTGAAGTGGAGCTTCATCCCGCAGGCCAAGACGGCCAGCCGGCCGGCGGGGCCGCGGCCAAGCCGAAGTACCTGGTGATCAACGCGGATGAGGGCGAGCCGGGCACCTGCAAGGACGTGCCGCTGATGATGGCCGACCCGCACTCGCTGATCGAGGGCTGCATCATCACCAGCTACGCGATCCGCGCCCACCAGTGCTTCATCTACGTCCGCGGCGAGATGCTGCACTGCGTCCGCCGCGTCCGCCAGGCCGTCAGCGAGGCCTACCAGGCCGGGTACCTGGGCCAGAACATCCTCGGCTCGGGCTTCGACCTGGACATCGTGGTGCACGCCGGCGCGGGCGCCTACATCTGTGGTGAGGAGACCGCGCTGCTCGATTCCTTGGAAGGCCGGCGTGGCCAGCCCCGGCTCAAGCCGCCGTTCCCGGCCACCTCCGGGCTCTACGCGGCGCCGACCGTGGTCAACAACGTCGAGACAATCGCGTCCGTGCCCTACATCGTGCAGGGTGGGGCGGGCTGGTTCCGCCAGATGGGCACCGAGAAATCACCCGGCCCGAAGATCTACTCGATCTCCGGGCACGTGCAGCGACCGGGCCAGTACGAGGCACCGTTGGGTATCACGCTGCGTGAGCTGCTGGAGATGGCGGGCGGGATGACCGGTGGCCCGCTGAAGTTCTGGACCCCGGGTGGGTCGTCCACCCCGCTGCTCACCGCCGAGCACCTCGACGTGCCCCTGGACTTCGAGGGGGCCGCTGCGGCCGGCTCCATGCTGGGCACCACCGCCATCATGGTCTTCAACGACACGGTCAGCGTGCCGTGGGCGGTGATGAAGTGGACCGAGTTCTACAAGCACGAGTCCTGTGGCAAGTGCACGCCGTGCCGGGAGGGTACCTACTGGCTGGTCCAGATCCTGGAACGGATGGTCCGCCGGGAAGGCACCCCGGCCGATGTGGAGACCATGCTGGATGTCTGTGACAACATCCTGGGCCGGTCGTTCTGCGCGCTCGGTGACGGCGCCGCCAGCCCGATCACCAGCGGCATCAAGTACTTCCGGCAGGAGTTCCTCGATTTGTGCGCCCAACAGCCCTCGTCCGACGCCGGCCAGGCCAAGCTGGCAGGAGCGGCCCGATGACGCTGGCAGCGCCCACCAATCCCCAGGGCGCTAATTCATCGAGCGCTGGTTCACCGGGCGCCGGTCCCCCGAACGCTGGTCCCCCGAACGCTGGTCCCCCGAACACAGCCCCGGCGGTCCCCGAGGGGTATGTCCGGCTGACCATCGACGGTCGCGAGGTCGACGCGCCCAAGGGCGAGCTGGTGATCCGCACCTGCGAGCGCCTCGGCATCATCGTGCCGCGGTTCTGCGACCACCCGCTGCTCGACCCGGCAGGTGCCTGCCGGCAGTGCCTGGTCGAGGTGGAGCTGGGTGGGCGCCCGATGCCCAAACCCCAGGCCAGCTGCACGCTGACGGTCGCCGACGGCATGGTCGTCAAGACCCAGCACACCTCCCCGGTGGCGGACAAGGCCCAGCAGGGCGTGATGGAGCTGCTGCTGATCAACCACCCGCTGGACTGCCCGATCTGCGACAAGGGCGGCGAGTGCCCGCTGCAGAACCAGGCGATGTCGGGCGGGCGGGCCGACTCCCGGTTCCTGGAGACCAAACGCACCTTCCCCAAGCCGCTGGCGATCTCCACCCAGGTGCTGCTGGACCGCGAGCGCTGCGTGCTCTGCCAGCGCTGCACCCGCTTCTCCGAGCAGATCGCCGGGGACGAGTTCATCGAACTGCTGGAGCGCGGGTCGGACCAGCAGATCGGGGTGGCCGCCGACAAGCCGTTCCAGTCCTACTTCTCCGGCAACACCATCCAGATCTGCCCGGTCGGCGCGCTGACCAGCGCGGCCTACCGGTTCCGCTCCCGGCCCTTCGATCTGGTGTCCACCCCCGGGGTGTGCGAGCACTGCGCCTCGGGCTGCGCGCAGCGCACCGACTGGCGGCGCGGCGCGGTGCAGCGCCGGCTGGCCGGCAACGACCCCGAGGTCAACGAGGAGTGGAACTGCGACAAGGGCCGCTTCGCGTTCGTCTACGCGCGCGCTGCGGACCGGATCACCCGGCCGCTGGTCCGGGACGGCTCCGGGCAGCTGCAGCCGGCGTCCTGGACCGAGGCGTTGCAGGTGGCCGCCGGGGGGCTGCTCGCCACCAGGGACCGCGGCGTCGGGGTGCTCGCCGGTGGGCGGCTGACCGTCGAGGATGCCTACGCTTACGGGAAGTTCGCCCGCGTCGCCCTGCGCACCAACGACGTGGACTTCCGCGCCCGGCCGCATTCCGCCGAGGAGCTGAACTTCCTCGCCGCGCATGTGGTCGGCGTCGACCCGGACAGTGGCGGGGTGACCTACGCCGATCTCAGCGCCGCCCCCGCCGTGCTCTGCGTGGCCTTCGAGCCGGAGGAGGAGTCGCCGATCGTCTTCCTCCGGTTGCGCCGCGCCGCCCGGGACCGCGGGCTGCCGGTGTGGCACCTCGGGCAGTTCAGCACCCCCGCGGTGCGCCGCACGTACGGCATGTTGATCCCCGTGGTGCCCGGGGGTGAGCCGGCGGCCCTGGACGGCTTGGACGGTGCGGTGCACGAGGCATTGCATGCTCCCGGGGCGGTGCTGCTGGTCGGTGAGCGGGCTGCTGAGGTGCCCGGGCTGTACTCCGCGGTGGCGCGGCTGGCCGCGGCGACCGGGGCCCTGATGGCCTGGATCCCGCGGCGAGCGGGCGAGCGGGGTGCCCTGGAGGCCGGTGCGACGCCGGCCTTGCTACCCGGCGGCAGGCCGGTCACCGATCCGATCGCCCGAGCCGAGATCGAGCGGGCCTGGGGCGTGCCGGTGCCGGCCGGCCCAGGCCGGGACACGGCGGGCATCCTCGCCGCCGCGCTGGCCGGGCAGCTGGAAGGGCTGCTGGTCGGCGGGGTCGACCCGGGCGATCTGCCGGACCCCCGGCTGGCCGAACAGGCGCTGAGCCGGGCCAGGTTCGTGGTGAGCCTGGAAATGCGGTCTTCGGAGGTGACCGCGGCGGCCGATGTCGTGCTCCCGGTCGCGGCCGTGGCCGAGAAGGCCGGCAGCTACCTCAACTGGGAGGGCCGCCGCCGGGAGTTCGCCACCACGATCACGTCGGTGACTGCGGGGGCTCGACCGATGTTGCCGGACTGCCGGGTACTGGACAGCCTGGCCGTCGAGATGGACGCGGACCTGTTCACCCAGACACCCGCCGCTGCCGCCGCTGATCTCGCCAGCCTGGGCCGCTACCCCGGTGGCGCAGACCCCGATCCTCAGGTGCAGGTGCCCGCACCGCCGGTGCCGACCCCCGGTGCCGGCAAGGCGTTGCTCGCCACCTGGCGCCGGCTGCTGGACAACGGCTCGATGCAGGACGGTGAGCCGCATCTGGCCGGCACCGCCCGGCCTGCCGTCGCGCTGCTCTCCGAAGCCACTGCGGCTGATCTCGGGGTGCGGATCGGGGGAGAGGCTAGGGTGTCCACCGATCGGGGCTCGGTGACGCTGCCCGTGGCGGCCGCTGACCTGCCTGCCGGCGTGGTGTGGATCCCGGGCAACTCCGGACCCGCTACCCTGCGGCGCAGCCTCGGTGCCGGGCACGGCGCCGAGGTGAGCGTAACCAGCACAAGTCGGGGAGGCCGGCCATGACCTTTGCGGCTCCCGCCGCGGCAACATCGGCGGCTCCCGCTGCGGTGGTGCTCGCCGACGACCCGCTGTGGCTGATAGTGCTGAAGGTGCTGGTGGTCTTCGGGTTACTGCAGGTCATGGTGTTGGTCATGATCTGGGCCGAGCGCCGGGTGGTCGGGCGCATGCAGCACCGGCCGGGCCCGAACCGGGTGGGGCCGTTCGGGTTGCTGCAGTCCCTGGCCGACGGGCTCAAGCTGGTGTTCAAGGAGGACATCCAGCCGGTCCTGGCCGACCGCTGGGTGTTCATCCTGGCTCCGGTGATCTCCGCCATCACGGCGTTCACCGCGTTCACCGTGATCCCGCTGGGCGGTGAGGTCACGATCTTCGGCGAACAGACCGTGCTGCAGATCACCGACCTGCCCGTCGGGGTGCTCGTGGTGCTGGCCGCCTCCTCGCTGGGGGTGTACGGGATCGTGCTGTCGGGCTGGGCATCGGGGTCGCCCTACCCGCTGCTCGGCTCGCTGCGTTCGGCGGCCCAGGTGATCTCCTACGAGATCGCCCTCGGGATGTCGATCGTCGCGGTGATCCTGTACTCGGCTTCGCTGTCCACCTCGGACATCGTCGCCGCGCAGGCCGAGCAGGGCTGGTTCGTGTTCCTGCTCTTCCCCAGCTTCGTGATCTTCTGCGTGGCGATGGTCGGCGAGACCAACCGGGCTCCGTTCGACCTTCCCGAAGCGGAGTCGGAACTGGTCGGAGGGTTCCACACCGAGTACTCGTCGATGAAGTTCATGCTGTTCTTCCTCGCCGAGTACATCAACATGGTCACCGTCTCGGCGATGGCCACCACACTGTTCCTCGGCGGCTGGCACGCTCCGTGGCCGCTGGCCGGCGGGGCACTGGACGGCGGCTGGTGGGGCCCGCTGTGGTTCATCGGCAAGATGGCCGTGTTCGTGTTCGTGTTCATCTGGCTGCGCGGCACCCTGCCCCGCCTGCGTTACGACCAGTTCATGGCGTTGGGCTGGAAGGTCCTGGTACCGGTCAGCCTGACCTGGATCGTGCTGGTCGCCGGGGTCCGTGCGCTGCGCAACGCCGAGATCACCCGGATGCAGATCCTGGTGGTCGGCGGCATCGTGCTGGGTGTGGTGGTGCTCATCGCATTCCTGCTGCCCGAACGCCGGCGGCCGGATCAGGATGGCGCGGTACCCACCGCCGGCTCGGACTACCCGCTGCCCCCGCTGGATCTGGTGGTGCCGCAACCACCGCGCCGACGCGCAGCGGTGGCTGCCGGCTCGGCACCATCCTCGACACCCCAGCCCTCGACACCCCAGCCCTCGACACCCCAGCCCTCGACACCCCAGCCCTCGACACCCCAGCCCGCAACGCAGGAGGACCCCGATGGGACTGCTTGATCCGGTCAAGGGTTTCGGAGTCACCTTCTCGACGATGTTCAAGAAGGTGGTCACCGAGGAGTACCCCGAGGTCAAAAAGATCCCCGCACCCCGATTCCACGGCCGCCACCAGCTCAACCGGCATCCGGACGGGCTGGAGAAGTGCGTCGGGTGCGAGCTGTGCGCCTGGGCCTGCCCGGCGGACGCGATCTACGTCGAGGGCGGGGACAACACCGAGGAAGCCCGTTACTCGCCCGGGGAGCGCTACGGCGAGATCTACCAGATCAACTACCTGCGGTGCATCGGCTGCGGGCTGTGCATCGAGGCCTGCCCGACCCGCTCGCTGACCATGACCAACGAGTACGAGGTGGCCGACGACAACCGGCAGGATTTGATCTATACCAAGGAGGACCTGCTCGCACCGCTGCTGGCCGGGATGGAGCAACCGCCACATCCGATGCGGCTGGGGGACAGCGAACAGGACTACTACGTACAGGGTCCGGTACTGGAGCGACGCTCGGGCGCCCAAGGTGAAGGGCAACAGCGAAAGGAACAGCGGTGAGCACCGTCGCCATCCTGCTCGCCCAGCCACCGCCGGCACCGGCGGACCCCATCGGTCTGGGCGAGACCATCGCGTTCTGGATCCTGGGGCCGTTCTCGATGATCGGCGGGCTGGGGATGGTGTTCGCGCGCAACGCGGTGCACTCGGCGTTGTGGCTGGTGCTGTCCATGCTGTGCCTGGGCGCGCTGTACATCGTGCAGCAAGCCGAGTTCCTGGGCTTCGTGCAGATCATCGTGTACACCGGCGCGATCATGATGCTGTTCCTGTTCGTGCTCATGCTGGTGGGCCGGGAAAGTGTCGACTCGGTGGTCGAAGTGCTCCGCGGCCAGCGGGTCGCCGCCGGGCTGGCCGGGATCGGGCTGGCCGGGCTGCTGCTGGCCACCCTGGGCCGGGCCCTGGAGGGGGTCACCTCAGCCGGGTTGGCCGGGGTCAACGCCGGCGGCAACAATGTCGCCAACCTCGGCCGTGTCCTGTTCACCGACTACCTGTTCCCCTTCGAGCTCACCTCGGCGCTGCTGATCACCGCAGCAGTGGGGGCGATGGTGCTGACGTTCATCGAGCGCAGCAAGGAGGGCCGGATGACGCAGCGGGAACGGGTGGAGGCACGGGTCCGCGGTGGGCGTCCGTCCCCGCTGCCCGGCCCCGGGGTCTTCGCCACCACCAACTCGGTGGCCACCCCGGCGCTGCTGCCGGACGGTTCGGTGGCCCCGGCGTCGTTATTCGAGATCATCAAGGCGACCTCGCGGGACCGGCTGGACTCCGACGTGCGCAGCGTGGCCGACGCCGGGACCGACCCGGGTGCCCGTGCGCTGCGTAGGCCGTCCGAACCCGCTGGAGCGGACCCGGACTCCCCCCCTGCCGGACCGGAGGGCTCGTGATGATGGTTCGACCCTGCAAGCAGGTCTCACGCCGATGACGCCGACCTACTACCTGCTGCTGTCGGCGTTGCTGTTCACCATCGGTGCGGTCGGGGTGCTGGTGCGGCGCAACGCCGTCGTGGTGTTCATGTGTATCGAGTTGATGCTCAATGCGGTGAACCTGTCCCTGGTCACGTTCTCCCGGATCGACGGCACGCTGGACGGGCAGATCATGGCTTTCTTCGTGATGGTCGTGGCTGCGGCCGAGGTCGTCGTCGGCCTCGCCATCATCATGGCGATCTTCAAGACCCGCCGTTCAGCCTCGGTTGACGACGCCAATCTTCTGAAGTACTGAAGGGGAGCACCGCCGATGCCCGACGTTCTGCCCCTGGCCGTCACCGGGGGCCTCGCGCAGCACGCCTGGCTGCTGGTCGCGCTGCCGGCCTTCGGTGCGCTGGTGCTGCTGGTCGGTGGCCGGCGCACCAACGCCTGGGGTCACCTGCTGGGCTGTGCGACGGTGCTGGCGGCCTTCGGCTACGGCCTGGCGCTGGTCAGCGAGTGGCTCACGGTCGGCGCCGAGGAACGGACCCGGGAACTGGGGCTGGGCACTTGGTTCGGGACCGGCGCCCTGGAAGTCGACTTCGGCATCCGGCTGGACCCGCTGTCGCTGACCTTCGTGCTGCTCATCACCGGGGTCGGGGCACTGATCCACATCTACTCGATCGGCTACATGGCCCACGACCCCGGCCGGCGCCGGTTCTTCGGGTACCTGAACCTGTTCATCGCCGCGATGCTGGTGCTGGTGCTCTCGGACAACTTCGTCACGCTCTACCTCGGCTGGGAAGGTGTCGGCCTGGCCTCCTACCTGCTGATCGGCTGGTACCAGAACCGGCCGAGCGCGGCCACCGCGGCGAAGAAGGCCTTCCTGATGAACCGGGTCGGCGACGTCGGCCTGGCCTTGGCGATCTTCCTGCTGTGGCGGGAACTGGGCACCGTGGCGTTCACCGAGGTGTTCGCGCGCGCCGGGGAGATCGGCGAGCCCACCCTGGTGGCGATCACCGTGCTGCTGCTGCTCGGGGCCTGCGGCAAGTCCGGCCAGTTCCCGCTGCAGGACTGGCTGCCCGATGCGATGGAAGGCCCCACCCCGGTCTCCGCCCTGATCCACGCCGCGACGATGGTGACCGCCGGGGTGTACCTCATCGCCCGGTGCAGCCCGCTCTACAACCTCACCGAAACCGGGCGGCTGTTCGTCGCCGGGGTCGGGGTGATCACCCTGATGATCGGGGCGATCATCGGCTGTGCCTACGACGACATCAAGAAGGTGCTGGCCTACTCCACGGTCAGCCAGATCGGGTACATGATCCTCGCCGTTGGGCTGGGCCCGGCCGGCTACGCGCTAGGCATCCTGCACCTGCTCACCCACGGCTTCTTCAAGGCGTGCCTGTTCCTCGGGGCCGGTTCGGTGATGCACGCGATGCACGACGAGGTCGACATGCGCCGGATGGGTGGGCTCGCCCGGCAGCTGCCGATCACCTTCGTGCTGTTCACCACCGGCTACCTGGCACTGATCGGGTTCCCGTTCCTGTCCGGCTTCTTCTCCAAGGACGCGATCATCGAGGCCGCCTTCGGTGCGAGCGGCGGCCAGGGCCTGCTCCTCGGCGGGGCGGCACTGCTGGCGGCCGGGATCACCGCCTTCTACATGACCCGGCTGCTGCTCATGACGTTCTTCGGCCAGCCACGGTGGAAAGAGCTGCGCACACCGGACGGCCAGAGCTACCACCCGCACGAGGCCCCGGCGGTGATGTGGCTGCCGATGGTGCCGCTGGCGATCGGCTCGGTCGGCGTGGGGTACTTCCTGTACTCCGGTGAACGGTTGGCGCACTGGCTGGAGCCTTCGCTGGGCGAGCTGCAGCACAGCACCCTCACCGCGGTCCCGGTCGAGTACGTGCCGGCGCTCACCGTCGGGATCTCCGCCCTCGGTGCGCTGGTGGCCTGGCTGGTCGTCGGCCGGGTGCCGGTGCCGGTGCGCCGCCCCGAGCCGGTCTCGCTGCCGGTGGCCGCGGCCCGGGCCAACCTCTACGCGACCGCGATCAACGAGGCGCTCATCGCCCGGCCCGGTACCTGGATCACCCGGGCGCTGGTCTTCGTGGACAACAAGGGCGTCGACGGGGTGGTCAACGGCACCGCGGCGCTGCTCGGCGGGACCTCCGGCCGGGTGCGCAGGCTGCAGAACGGCTTCGTCCGCACGTACGCACTCGGCATGCTGGGAGGCTCGGTGCTGGTGATCGCCATGCTGCTGGCGGTGAGCTACTGATGAACCCGGATTACGGGGGACCGTTGCTGCTGGCGTTGCTGCTGGCGCCCCTGGTGGGCAGCGCGCTGGTCGCGGCGCTGCGCTCGGCGCCGACCGCGGCCAAGGCCGTCGCGCTGGCCTTCGCCCTGGGCGAGCTGGTGCTGGCGGCGCTGGCCTGGTCGGTCTACGACCCGGGTGGTGACCGGCTGCAGCTGCGCCTGTCCACCGAGTGGATCCCGGCCTTCGGCACCCGCTTCTCGCTCGGCGTCGACGGCATCGCGCTGGTGATGATCGCGCTGACCGCGGTGCTGGTGCCGATCGTGATGGGCGCCTCCTGGGAGGAGAAGCTGCCCGAGGGGCGCACCGCGGCCGGCTTCTACGCCCTGCTGCTGGCCACCCAGTCGACGCTGGTGGGTGTCTTCGCGGCCACCGACGTCTTCCTGTTCTACCTGTTCTTCGAGGTCATGCTGGTGCCGATGTACTTCCTCATCGGCCG
>Ga0187893_10014094_pt1 | contig 10973 bp, 7 predicted proteins | sample MA1701074metaG_FD_139574 | JGI IMG/M metagenome (GOLD analysis project Ga0187893, IMG submission 139574) | White microbial mat communities from a basaltic lava cave in the Kipuka Kanohina Cave System on the Island of Hawaii, USA - MA170107-4 metaG ...
GCCGAGAAGAAAGCGATTGATGACCGGAACTACGTCAAGCTCGGAGGTGCGAAAGGAATCAAGGACGAGGCTACACGACAGTACGCCAATCTCGAGTTTCTCGAGCCGAAGAAATACTACTTCTGGCGCGACATGGCCTCCGAGCCATACCGGCGTGATGCCTTTGATTCTGAAGGTGGCATCTACTATTACGGCCCAAAAGAAATAGACCGGTTTCTCCCAGGCGCCTGGAAGCATCACCTGGACCGCCTGCGTACCGAACTCGATTCCCTTAAAGAAGCACTCCCTGAGCAGTATCCGTTCCTTCACGTTCTCCATGATGGCGATAAGCCTGCCAACGAAAAGATCGCGATCCGCGGTGATGCGCAAAACCTCGGTGAGGAAGCACCGCGCCGCTTTCTGCAAGCGCTCTGCGAGGGTGACCCGCCGCCGTTTACCAAAGGCAGTGGACGGCTGGAACTTGCCGAAGCCATCGCAAGCCCGTCAAATCCTCTGACGGCCCGCATCATTGTGAATCGCGTGTGGCAATGGCACTTCAGAGAAGGAATCGTTCGCAGCAGCAGCAACTTCGGTCAGTTGGGCGAGCGCCCGACGCATCCCGAGTTGCTGGACTACCTGGCAACTCGGTTTGTGGAAAAAGGATGGTCGCTGAAAGCCCTGCACCGCGACATCATGCTCTCTTCAGTCTATCAATTGAGCACTGCGCCTTCCGCCGCAAACAGTGAGAAGGATCCCGGCAATCAATTGCTTTGGCGCGCCAACCTGACGCTACGCCTTGATGCGGAGTCGCTTCGCGATGCGATTCTCGCAGTATCGGGTTCGCTCGACCGGACCATCGGCGGAGCGCCGAAACCGTTGACGGACGACTTCAAGCGCCGCGCCATATATGCTACCGTGAGCCGGACACAGCCGGACGCCACGCTCTCTTTGTTCGATTTTCCGAATCCAAACAACTCGAGCGAGCATCGCGCTGTCACGATCGGACCGATGCAGCGCCTATACTTCTTGAATAACTCCTTCGTCGCCGCTCAAGCTAAGGTGCTGGCAGAGCGGGTCGGGAGCGTCGGCGATAACCCTCTCCGGATTGCTGAGATCTACAGGCTACTGTTTGGCCGGGAACCAACCAGCAGAGAAGTGAAACTAGGGCAGGACTTTCTTGCCGAAAGCTCCTGGCCGCTGTATGCACAGGTGCTGTTGAGCTCGTCGGAGTTTAGTTCCGTGAGGTAACGACCATGAATCGACGTCAGGCGCTACAACAACTCGGATGCGGATTCGGGCTTCTAGGTTTGGCAAAGACGCTCGAAGGTGGCATTGCGAACCCGCTTGCAGTTAAAGCGCCCCATTTTACGCCCAAGGCGAAGCAGGTGATTTTCCTCTATCTGAATGGCGGTGTGTCCCAGGTGGACACATTCGACCCGAAACCTGAGCTCACGAAGCATCATGGCGAGGCCATGCCTGGCCCCAAGATCAAGACAGACCGCGCCTCGGGCAACTTGATGCGATCACCTTTCAGTTTTCGCAAATACGGGCAGAGCGGCATCGAGATCAGCGACATTTTTCCCAAGCTCGGTGCCTCCATTGACGATTTTTGTGTCATTCGCTCGATGTATTCCGACAACGGCAATCATGGCCCCTCCATGTTGATGATGAATTGCGGCCATCAACTCGCGGGGCGTCCTTCAATGGGCGCGTGGGTCACGTATGGCCTGGGGACCGCAAACCAGAACCTGCCGGGATTCGTTGTGCTGTGTCCCGGCTTACCCGTGATGGGCCCCCAGTTGTGGTCTTCGGCTTTTCTTCCCAATTCGTACCAAGGCACCTATATCCAGAACGGGGAACGCGATATAGACAAGTTGCTCCAAAACATCCGCAACACCTCTCTATCCAGACCGGAGCAGGAGCGGCAGCTGACTTTGCTTGATCGGATCAATAGGCTTTACGTTGACGAGACCGGCGGTGATTCTCAAATAGAGGCTGGCATTCAGGCCATGGAAGTTGCCTTTCGCATGCAGACTGAGGCTCCCGAGGCTTTCGACATTAGTCAAGAGCCGGAAGCCGTACGTTCCGGCTATGGTGATTCGGATTTTGGACGCGGATGCTTGATGGCTCGGCGACTGGTGGAACGTGGGGTGCGGATGGTGCAGGTGTACTTCGGGCACTTTCAACCCTGGGACAGTCACGACGACATTCAGGCACACGCGCGCTTAGCCCGCCAGGCTGACCCGGCGATTGCCTCGCTGGTCCACGATCTGAAGCTTCGCGGTCTGCTGGATGAGACGCTCGTCATTGTGGGCAGCGAATTTGGCCGCACCCCGATGATTCAAAATAGCGGCCTTGAAAAGCTTGGGAATGGCCGCGATCACAACGTCCACGGATTTTCAACGTTACTGGCGGGAGGCGGCGTCAAGGGTGGCATGACTTACGGAGCAACCGACGATTTCGGGTTCCGAGCAGTCGAGAAGCGCACACATGTTCATGATCTGCACGCGACGGCTCTTCACCTGCTCGGACTGGATCATAAACGCCTCACTTATCGATATAGCGGACGCGACTTCCGCCTGACCGACGTTCACGGCAATGTCATTCAGGAAATATTGGCTTGATCATTCCTCCGCAGTTTCAATGAGCCCTCCTGCGAAATTTGCGTCCGGTCGCCTGCAGAGCTGAATCCCTCGCGGCTGAAAGAGGTATGGACTGGCCGAGAACGTTTGAATCGAACGCGTTGAGGGTCAGTTTGAATTTCACTGACCCCCAACCATCTGACGTATTTCGTTGCAATCGTTACGGTCAAAAGATAAGCTTGCGGTAAGTTGATCAGTTTTTGTGATCCCAAGAGAAATCAGAAGACCACAGAACCAGTGACTGTGGTCTTTTTTATTTTCACCGGATGGCAGGTCGGACTAGGGATGGCCTGAAGTCCCGGTAGGTCATCGCTTGGAGCTCTCAGGAACGAAACAACTGCCAACAAAGATTTTTCAATAGAGGAAAAGAAAAGCATGAAAGAACAAGGTGTAGTGAAGTGGTTTAACAATGAAAAAGGCTATGGGTTCATCCAGAGCAGTTCAGGGTCCGATGTGTTCGTCCACCACAGCGCGATTCTAGAAGAAGGCTACAAGTCTCTGAATGAGGGACAAGCGGTCGAGTTCACAGTCAGCAAGGGTCCCAAAGGATTGCAGGCCTCGGAAGTAGTGAAGGTCTAGTCGGGCCAATCCAGTCAAGAGTTGAGACCCTGAAAAGGGTTTCAACTCTTCCCATCAGATTCCTCTCCACGCTGGAACACTCGTGAAGGATGCCTGCATAGCTGTCGGGTGGGCTTCGTCGGTCTGCCGTGATGCAAACGGTGCGCGACCAGATTAGAGACGATCGCTTCGCCCACGCACATGAGGTGTCTGCTACCCAAAGATCTTCACTGTCTCCTCGGATCCCGGAACGGCTCCACAAGTAAAGACCACATTAAGGAAGGTGCCGGTTATTTCCGAAGGATCCTCCGGCTGCAGAATCCATAAATCGCACACTAACGACCTTTCCCGGATTTGGTCGAGCGCAAGCCCTATTCGACGGCTGGTAGTCAGAGAGATTGATCGTTACGGAATCAGTTCAAAATGCGTGAAGCAGGATGGACTTGCTTCTACATGTGCATGGCTAGGGAAATCAAAGAAATCGGGGTCTCTTTCGGTGGAGTAAACCTATTTTGCAAGCTACTGTTGTGACAAGCTGCCATGTGCGCAACACCGTCGTTAACCGCAGCCTGACCTCGGCCAGGAACTTGCGATCTGTTCACCCTGCTGGTGTGGTTTTCCCTGCCTTAAGACAAACTACACTCGGGATCGGGCCCGACAGCGCAGCTAGCGTATCAACGCCAAAGCCACAGGAAGGCAAGGCTCTCCAATACCCTCTGTGAAGCCTTTCTGACGAGCTACCTTCGTGCTGTTCAAATGGAACTTGAAAAGGAGATACTGTGTCGCAACGAAATGGTGACAAAGCCCGGTTTGATCGGGAACGAAAGAAGAAGACCCTTCACCGCGAGCGTATTCGTGAATTGCGGAAAGTGCTCGAGACAGGGAAAAAACACCGGGCACAACCCGGTGAGAAACCAGCTACTCGCTGAAGTCGCCCGCGGCAAATCCGCCGAGGATGAAGCAATCAAAGGCTAAAGTTAGTCCCGGTGTCCGGCAACGATTTGAAAACTGGACTGGTGTCCGGACACTTTCGGAGACGTTCAAAGACGTCCGGTCTATAGGTTTTCCGCCGGTGAGCTCCTTCGACTTCTTAGAGCGTAAAGGAGGAATCATGGGAAAGCTAAGAACACCCGAAGAACCAATCATCGACGACCACAACGATGCGTCGGGGAGGATGGTGTGGAAAAGAATGATTGAACAAGAATATGGTGCCACTCAGGGCGGGTAGAAGCCAATCGACTTATGTGTTGAACCCGAAGAAAAATAGCGCGGTCGAGATTCACTTTGGGACGCGGTACCTCACCCCTCCCCGTCAGTTGTCCACAGCGGGACCGGCCGTAGGCCGGGGAAACGATACGCTGGACACTTCCAGCGCCGACTTCCTTATCCTCAATTAAAGCCTGCGCTCAATAGCAGCCGCCAATACATTCCATGGCAAAAGATGTTTGAGATCGTGTTTCTGGACGCCTAGCCTGCTCCCGCAACAACAGTCTTTGATCATCGACAGCCTGCAACCCGCCTGAAACAACAATTCCTATGACATCCTTGGGTGAGTCCGCCGATGCGGACAGTACTGCGGCGAGGGCCGCGGGGCAGCACTTGCCATATCTCAGCCTGTTTCTCCCCTGTTTAGTTTGACCGTACCGGCAAGGTGCCCTCCTTGATTTCCGATCCGTTAGATCACTGAAGATGGGTTACGATGAATCACGTATGTCTGACGCACTCACAGAGGTGATCGCCTACCATCAGGCCACGAAGCACCATTTTCACGGCTATGCGCGCGGCCCGAGCGAGATGAACTGGGCTACGCAGCCCAATCCCTTTCGGAGGTATGAGGGTGCGCCGCTCATCGCCCTGGATCATGTTCCTGCGAGTTCGGAACCCCACTATGACTCAGCCTTTGTGGAGGGCCATAGCCAGCCACAGCCCTTCACGCATCGGCAGGTTTCGCAGTTGTTTTCTGACAGCCTGGCCCTCTCGGCATGGAAACAGGCAGGGAATTCCTCTTGGGCGCTACGAATCAATCCTTCCAGTGGCAATCTCCATCCGACAGAGGGCTATCTAATCTGCGGACCGATTGCGGGACTATGTACAATCCCCATGGTCTGTCATTACGCAGCTGCGGAGCATGCGCTGGAGCGACGGACTGAATTTCCATTGGAGACTTGGCAGGGTCTGACCCAGGACCTTCCAGAATCGGCGCTTCTGGTCGCTTTCACCTCGGTGCATTGGCGGGAAGCCTGGAAGTACGGGGAACGGGCCTACCGCTACTGTCAGCATGATATAGGGCATGCGATGGCGGCAGTGAGTCTGGCTGCCGCAGCGTTAGGCTGGCAAGCAACCCTGTTAGACGCCCTGGAAACAGACGCTTTGGCGACGATGTTGGGGGTGAGTGACCCCCAAGGAGCCGAAGCCGAAGAGCCGGATTGTGTCTTGGCGATTCATCCTCAGGGCACATCTTGCAGCACTTGCACGCTGCCGAGGGGAGTGCTGGCGAGCTTTGGGATGCTTCCATGGGAAGGCAGGCCGAATGTGTTAAGCGCCGGCCATGTAGACTGGCCGCTGATGACTCGAGTGACGACCGCGACCCAAAAGCCGCACAGCGATCAGGTGTACGAGTCCTCCCGCCAGACGGGACCACCCAACGCGGCCCGACCGACGGCTGTTTCATTCCGCAAGATGATCCATCAGCGCCGAAGTGCTGTGGCCTTGGATGGCCGGACCGGCATCACTCGCGACGAGTTCTATCAAATCTTGTCGAGGACGCTGGCCCTGCCTGGGCAGTTCCCATTCAACATGCTCCCTTGGACGCCGCACATCCACTTGGCATTGTTTGTCCACCGCGTTCAGGATCTTGACCCCGGTCTGTATGTACTGGTTCGTGACTCCACGCAAACGACTGTGCTGCACGCTGAGATGAAGCCGGAATTTGCCTGGGAGAGGCCGAAAGGCAGTCCGGACTGGCTGGAACTGTACCGGCTTCAGACGGGCGATGCGCGCACGTTGTCCGAGCGGGTTTCCTGCCATCAATCGATCGCAGCCGACGGCTGCTTCAGCCTTGGCATGATCGCTGAATTTGAACGACCGTTAGAGGAGTATGGGGCCTGGTTCTATCCGCGGCTCTTTTGGGAAAGCGGAGTCGTCGGCCAAGTGCTGTATCTCGACGCCGAGGCACACGGAATCCGGGGAACCGGTATCGGATGCTTTTTCGATGATCCGATGCACTCTGTGCTGGGGCTCAAGACCCTGCACTACCAGAGTCTGTATCACTTCACGATGGGCGGCCCTGTTGACGATCTGCGGCTCCGGAGTTTCCCTCCCTATGCCGACGCTCGATAGCAAATACGGTCAGCAAATAGAAGTGATTAGCGGGAGACGGAGCGGAAGCGAAAACTATTTCATAGGAATTCAGCGCTCCGTCTACTATCCTACGAAAGTCTCAATCAGTTTTGTGCTCTAAAGCAACAACAAAAGGCCACAAAATTCATGATTTTGTGGCCTTTTCCTTTGGATGCAACAGGAAAACGCTTATGAGGGACGAGAAGTAACTTGCAGCAGGTTGTCGAATCTACTGAAGGCACTTCAGACAGAAGGTGCGTGAAAGTCTGAGGAGTCGTCCACGAGACTGCCAACTCTGGCAGGTCGGAGAGAGCGCTCACTATGAATATCCAATACTTAGGCTTTGACCAAGATCTAAAGTGTCGCAGGTACTCGTTCCGGGTTATCGAGACGTTGAAGCCAGATCGCGAGTTTCAGCTGAGCGTTGAGAATCAGGCCGTAGCAGCATGTAAGTTCAAGTTCCAGGATATTCCTGATCTCTGTTTTTCCAAGCTCAAGCGAGAGCTTGCTGCTGAAGACAGTGAAGCTGTGCCTTTGCGGAGCTCTGTTACAGAGACGGAATTGACTCAATATATCGCAGAGCATTATCCATCTAAACAGAAGCGAACCTAATCTGGTTGAGTCGATCAATCGCACGGACCAGCGGGAGTGTCTCCCAGGCGGCTCCCGCTGGACCTACCAAGCAATTCACTACACGAATGAACTGGACCCTTTGAGCCAGGTACCGCTGATGATGCCTGGACGACGATTCTCAGCAGTGTTCCGGCTAATGAAAGCGAGCAGCCAGCTTGCCGACCTGCGCGGAAGCACGAAAGATGCTTCCGACGGTGAGTCCGCCCGGAAGCGTGTGATGACCCACAGCGGCCAGCGCCATCGACGCAATACAACCGCAACGCGAACAATCTGGATCTCCGCCGAACTGGCACGGCGCGATCCTGGTTTTCAGATCGGCGGAAATATTGAGAGTGGTTCTGGAAAAAATGCATTCCTGAGGTGATTGGGGAGGATTGTAAAACTCACGAAGCGTCTGTTCCCCCATGTCTAGTTTGGGGAACTGAAGGCGCAATCGAAGCAGGTCTTGAATCGCCAGGGCTCGTTCCTCGGGTGCAAGACACTCCTCAACCGCAGCCCCTTTCTGAGGTGTGAAAAGGCTCATCCAGACCTTCTTGATTTCGACGCGCGGACACCAATATTGAAGGAATTCATCGAGATACCCTGATCGCTTCATCATCTGACCGGTGATTGTGCAGTGAACGATGACAGTGTGCCCCACAATGTTTTTGAGGATCCGTTCATAGGTAGCCGGCCTTCGCCTTTTATCGTGCTCAGGCTGAAGCCCGTCGATCGACACAACCAGGTTTAAGCGGGATAGACTGGCCCAGGATGCAGGAATCGGCCGGAAAGCACTGGTGACCAACTGCACGAAAACGTTCATCTCATGAAGTCGAGGCAGCAGCACCTCCATTTCACGGAAGCGCACCAACGGATCCCCACCAACAATCGACACATGCAGCGCCCGGTGCCGCCTCACTAGATCGATTACTCCTGAAACCAGGGCCTCTCCTTGAAGGTCACTCAACTGTCGCAGGTTGGAGCTGCCTCCCAGGTGACCGTCCTCATACGCATAACAACCCGGGCAGCGCAGCGGACATTCCCGAGTCACTTCGATAGACAGCACAGGAAGCCGACCCGCTAAAATTCTTCCCCAGGCTTGTAGCGCTTCGCTCGTTTTCATGACGAGAATGCTGGCGTGGATTTGCCAGGCAGTCAAGGAATTAGGTAGAGACCCATCAGCGGCTCGCAGCTCCTCGTGAAACCTCACATCGCAAACAGGTGTTGCGCTGCCGACAGGTCGTCAAGGTGAGATCTCTCCAATCAACCTGTGACTCTGTTCAGTCCTCCGTCTAAGCTAACATTGAACGCTCATGCCCTGTGCTTAAATGGCTGGCCTCTCTGGGAGCCCCGGTTTGGGCAGCCGATAGGGGAAACCATTTACCGCCAGGAGTTACCCCGAATTTACAACTACTTCCGTTACCGCATGGGTGATGATGTTTTGGCCGAAGACCTGACTTCCATAGCCTTTCAGAAGACGGGCACGGCACCAGCACCGCGGCGACTTGGACGCCTTCTCCACCTAGCTCTCTGCCTTTACCAGAAACGTGGCCATCGATCCCTTCAGACAACGGTGTGTGGAGATTTCAATCGCTGAACTCAAGAAAACTCAAGCTCCAGGAGACCTCGAAGCAGAGAGGCTGAGCCGCTTACAGTTTCGGCGATTGTCCCGGTCGTTGGCGGAGCTGCCGGGCCGGGAGTCAACGAAAACGGAGTCCACTGCAGATCCCTTATCAGTTTGGGTTGCGTGCTGTAAGCTGCCAGCCTCCAGAGCGGCTCGCAGGGAATCAACAGACTTACAGCAAGGTCAAGAAACGCGCAGCGGCGCTATCTGCCATTGTTCCGATCTGTTCCATCCAGATGCTAATGAAAGCCACTCCGCAAGGACATCGCGAGTTTGACCGGGATTAGCAACCCGAACCGTACTTAAAGCCAGCAGTTCGCGCCTCTGTGCCGAATGGCACCTTGGTAATTTGGGCTGTGACGTATACCATCCTCGCACTCGCTTTCGCCCTCTGGCACTTCCGCCAATGAAGTCTTTGACACCTTCCAAACCCGCGAGAAGGCCCCTAAAGACGCCTGGTCTTTGACTTGGCTGGGCGGATCATTTACACTGCCTGCGCTTTTGTTGACTTTTTCGAGCAGAGGAGCCAGGAGTGAAGAATACGAACGCGTTTGATCTCATCGTCATCGGTTCCGGCCCGGGTGGATACACGGGTGCGGTTCGAGCTTCCCAGTTGGGAATGAAAACTGCCCTCGTCGAACGCGACCGGCTGGGTGGCATTTGTTTGAATTGGGGCTGTATTCCGACCAAGGCTCTCTTGAAGAACGCGGAGATGCTCAATCTGTTCAGGAAGAGTGAGGAATTCGGAATTAGCCACGACAATCTGCGTTTCGATTTTTCCAAGATCATCCAAAGAAGCCGTGGTGTAGCGGACAAGAGCGAGAAGGGCGTGGCCTTTCTGATGAAGAAGAACAATGTCACCACGTTCACAGGTTTTGGCAAGCTGACGGGGAAGGGTGTTGTGGAGATTTACGATGGGGACCAAAAACTGAAGGAAACGATCTCCGCGTCTCGTATCCTGTTGGCAACCGGCGCCCGCGCCCGGTCATTGCCTGGAATCGCTTTTGATGGCAAAAGGGTAATCAGCAGTACCGAGGCTATGATTTTGAAGGAGGTCCCGAAGAATCTCCTTATCATCGGTGCAGGCGCCATTGGCGTCGAGTTTGCCTATTTCTATAACGCTCTGGGATCAAAGGTTACATTGGTGGAGATGATGCCAAGGATTCTTCCCATCGAGGACCAAGAAGTGGCTGACTTGCTGGCGAGATCGTTCAAGAAGAGCGGCATCCAGATCCTGACAGAAAGCAAAGTGAGTTCGTTGAAGCTGGCCGGTGAGGGCGTTGAGGCCACGGTGCAAAACGCTAAGGGCGAATCCAGCACGCTCAAAGCTGACCTTGCCTTGATGGCAGTCGGCGTTACCGGAAATATGGAGAACCTTGGGCTCGAACAGATTGGCGTCAAGGTCGAGAAGGGTCACATTCCTGTGGATGGTGACTTTCAGACCAACGTCGCCGGGGTTTATGCGATCGGTGACGTTATCGGTCCACCCTGGCTCGCTCATGTAGCATCGGCTGAAGCAATCTCGGCTGTCGAAGGCATGTCGGGGCTGAAAGAGCGCATGAAAGTTGATTATAACAACATCCCCGGCTGTACTTATTGCCAGCCCCAAGTTGCGAGCATCGGCCTGACCGAACAGAAAGCTCGCGGGAAAGGCCATGAATTGAAGATCGGCAAATTCCCGTTCAGTGCCAGCGGAAAGGCGCGCGCGATCGGTGAAACTGAGGGCCTGGTGAAGCTGATTTTTGATGCAAAATATGGCGAACTGCTGGGCGCCCATATCCTGGGTTCGGAAGCCACGGAAATGATAGCCGAGCTCGGCCTTGCCAAAAATCTGGAAGCCACCTACGAAGAAATCTTGAAGACCGTTCACGCTCACCCCACACTCTCTGAAGCCGTCATGGAAGCAGCGGCTGGCGCTGCCGGAGAAGCCATCAATCTCTAGGTCTACGACGCTGACCTTCGGGTAGAGTGTCTGGTGCGTTATTCCGCGAATGGTGATCACCCACTGTCACGCCCGAAACGGGACTCGGTTTTCGCAGCTCGTGGAAACCCCGCAGAGGTTCGCTGACAGTCTCGATACTGGCTCCTCGTGGCAGACCGCCATCCTACGTCTATGACGAACTCACCATCCGAAATACTTCGCCCGCTATGCTCCACTGGACTGTGGTGTCATCCGATGGGTTTTAAGTGCTATCGGATTGCTGAGGGAAATGTTCAGC
>Ga0187893_10014095_pt1 | contig 10972 bp, 8 predicted proteins | sample MA1701074metaG_FD_139574 | JGI IMG/M metagenome (GOLD analysis project Ga0187893, IMG submission 139574) | White microbial mat communities from a basaltic lava cave in the Kipuka Kanohina Cave System on the Island of Hawaii, USA - MA170107-4 metaG ...
AGAGAAACTCGAGCGCGACCCAGAGCACCGGCGCGGCCAAGCCGAGCGGCCCCCAGCCGACGGTGCGGAAGGCGGCGGCGAAGAGGACGAACTGCGTGGCCGAGAACACCGACAGGCAGGCGTAGAAGAGCAGGGCGAGCGGCAGCGGAAACCCGCCGAACACGCGGATGGTGTACACCAGCCAGTAGAATGCCGGCACGTTGGTGGCGAGGCCGGCGGCGAGCCCGAGCCAGAGCGCCTCGCGCCGATCGCGGGCGCGCGCCAGCGCCCACAGCAGCGGCACGAAGGACACCCAGGCGAGCGGAAAGAGGGAGAAGTCGAGCCACGGCGCCGCCACCAGCGCGCCGGTGGCGAGCGGGGCGAGCCATCTCCCGCTCACCGTGACTCGCGGAGCAACTCCGGTGGAGGGCGCCGCGCCGTCGGCGCCGTGCTCGCGATGACCCCGCCCCGCCGCGGCGCCGACGGCGCGGCGCCCTCCAGGAGCTGGACTGGAGTCGACCGCCGACATCTGCGCCGTCACCTTGGTTTCAGGTTCAACGCCTGCGGGCCCTTCTCGCCCTTGCGCACCTGAAACTCGACTTCCTCACCCTCGCGGAGATCCTCGAAGTACACCCTGGGGGGCATCTGCGAGCGGTGAAAGAAGACTTCGTCGCCGCCGTCGTCCGGGACGATGAATCCGAAGCCCTTGTCGCGGACGATACGCTTGATCGTTCCGAACATCGACCACTCCTCCTCAACGAGCACTGCCGTGCGGGCGGGACCCGCGCCGGCGCCGGCCGCGCGCCCCGGCCGGCTGCTGGCCGCGCTCGCCGTGCGGCGGCGGGCGGTGCGGGCGGTGGCCGTGCGACGGCGGGACCGGCTTCACCAGCATGTCGTCCTCGACGTGCACCACCGGCAGCCGGAAGCCGATCAGCCCTTCGATCGCCTCGAGCGCCGTGACATAGGTCTCGCACGCCAGCGTCAGTGCCTTGCCCGAGGCCCCGGCGCGCGCGGTGCGGCCGATGCGATGCACGTAGTCCTCGGCGTCCTGCGGGACATCGTAGTTGATGACATGGCTGACCGCCTCGATGTGCAGGCCGCGCGAGGCGACGTCGGTGGCCACCAGGATCGGCAGCGTGCCCGCCTTGAACTCGCGCAGCACGCGCAAGCGCACGCGCTGGGGCAGATCGCCGGTGAGCGCTCCGGCGTGGAACCCGTTGTCCGCCAACCGCTGCGTCAGCCATTCGGCCTCGCGCTTGGTATTGACGAACATCAGCGTCCGCTCGGGACGTTCGCGCTGCAGCAACCCGATCAGCAGCGGCAGCTTCTCGTGCCGCCCGACGTGGTAGAGCACGTGCTCGACGTTCTCGGCGGTGATCCTCTCGGGCTCGACCTCGACCTTGATGGCGTCGTTCATGTGCTCGTAGGCGAGCTCCATGACGTCCCAGCTGAGCGTGGCCGAGAACAGCATCGACTGGCGATGGTCGTACGGCGGCAGCCGGCGCAGGAGGAAGCGCAGGTCGGCGATGAAGCCCATGTCGAACATGCGGTCGGCCTCATCGATGACCAGCACCTCGGCGTGGCGCAGCGTGTAGACGCGCTGCTTGAAGTAGTCGATCAGCCGGCCGGGCGTGCCGATGAGCACGTCCACCCCATCGCGCAGCAGCTCGCGCTGCTTGGCGTAGTCGACGCCGCCGTACACGGCGTGGAAGGTGAGGCCGGTGAACTCGCCGAGCCCCTGGGCATCGTGCAGGATCTGCACGACCAGCTCGCGGGTGGGCGCCACGATCAGCGCGCGCGGCCCCTCGCGGCGGCCAGGATGCTTGAGGAGGCGGGTGAAGAGCGTGATCAGGAACGCCGCGGTCTTGCCCGTGCCGGTCTGCGCCTGACCGGCCACGTCGCGGCCGGCGAGCGCGATCGGCAGCGCCTTCTCCTGAATCGGCGTACAGGTGGTGAATCCCACGGCATCGATGCCGCGCATCACCGGTTCGGGAATCGGCAGCGAGCGAAAATCCACGGATATCCAGTGGGCGAGCCCGGGCACGCCCGATTTGCGGCACCGTAGCGGGCGGCGCGGCGTACCTCAAGCGCGCGGGGCTTCGCCCCGCGCGCGTTGTGCGTTGCGCGTTGCGCGTTTACCGGCATCCTGCTTCTCGCCAGCGCTCGGGCTGCCCAGTAGATCTCTTGTGGGCAGCTGAACGGCTTGCGAGGGGCAGACGGCCTGCAAACGCGCAACGCGCAACGGCGCGCCCAGAGGGCGCGCCCTACCTCACCGCGCGCATCGCCGCCAGCATCTCGTCGGGGCCGACGTAGCCGACCAGGCGATGCGTCTCATCGCCGTGCGAGGAAAAGAGGAGCACCGTCGGGACCCCGCGGACGTCGTATTTCTGCTGCACCTCGGTGGTGAGCTCGGTCTCCGGCGTCACGTCGGCTTTGACCATGCGGAAACGGTCGGCTTCGCGCACGACGTCGGGATCGACGTAAGTTGTGTGGTCCATCTCGCGGCACGGAATGCACCACTCGGCGGCGAAGTCGATCAAGATCGGCCTCTCGCTGGTTGGGCCGTCGCCGCGTGCCGCCCACCGCTCATAGCTCTCCCAGGCGATCGCCTGGGTCGGCGCGGGGGGCCAGCCGAGCCACACGGCGACCGCGATCATGCCGACCCCGACCGCGGTCTTGACCAGCGGGAAGTAGCGCACGCCCCGACCGGCGCGCTCGACGACGCCGAGATAGATTCCCGAGGCGCCGATGACCGCCGGCAGCAGCCACGGCTTGATGGATGCAGGCAGCAGCGGCGCGACGTAGTACGCCGCGAGGCTGAGCAAAATGCAGCCGAACAGGCGCTCGGTCCAGAGCAGCCACTCGCCCGAGCGCGGCAGCTGCCCCAGCGCGCCCGCCATCATCGCCAGCACCAGGTAGGGCAGGCCCATGCCGAGCGCGAGCACGAAGAAGAGCAGGAACCCGAGCGCCGGCTCCTGCCGGCTGCCGACGAAGATGAGCAATCCGATCACGATCGGCCCGACGCAGGGCGCCGCGACCACCCCCATCGTGAGGCCCATGAACAGCGCGCCCGCGGCGCCCGAGGCGGCCCCGCCGACTCGGCGCATGACGGCCGCCGGCGGCTGCAGCTGATAGAGCCCGAAGCTGCCCAGCGCCAGCACGACCATGACGGCGGCGATGAAGAGCAGCACCGGCGGCTTCTGCAACGCCTTGCCGAAGAGCTCGCCAGACAGCGCCGCGGCCAGACCAACCGCGGAGAACGACAACGCGATGCCGAGCACGTAGAGCGCGGCGAGCCCCGAGGTGCGGGCGCGCGTGCGCGCCTGGCCGCCGAAGTAGGCGACGGTCACCGAGATGAGCGGATACACGCAGGGGGTCAGATTGAGCCCGAGCCCGAGCAACGCCACCGCCGCCAGGGTGAACAGCAGCCCGCGCTCGTCGAGCCAGCGCGTCAGCCGCGCATGTTGCGGGTCGGTGGCCGTGCCGCTCGGACGCTCGGCCGCCGGCGCCGCGTTGCCGGCCACCGCGATCTCGAGCTCGGTGCGGACGCTGGCGGGGCGCAGGCACGTGGTATCGTCGCAGGCCTGATACTGCAGCACGGCCTCGAGGCGAACCCGTTCGCCGGCGAAGCCGGCCGGCACGCGCACCGCCGTCGTCATCCCCAGCTTGCCCTGGTAGACGAGCAATTCGGCGCCGCCGGCGAACGCGAACGTGCGCGATTCTGGACGCGGGTAGTTGATCGGGTCGACCGACACGCCCTCCGGCGCGGTGAGAGTCAGCACGGTCGGCTTCAGAAATGCTTGGTTCGGCTTGTGCGCGTTGATGTGCCAGCCGCGCTCGATGCTCGCCAGCACCTCGACCCCGAGCGCGCTGCCGCGCACCACCACGGTCTCGTCCGGCGCGATCTCGAGCTCGACCTTGGTGTCGGCGCCGCGCGCGACGGCGCCGGCGCCGATCGCGGCGAGCGCCGCGATCAGGGGCCATATCGAGTAATTCGACGAACCCATCTCTGTTTTCGAAGCCCCGGCCTCCGAGCCGGGTGGCGGCGCTCCGCGCCGCCCGGCGCGGCTGCGCCGCGCCACCGGCAGGGACGCCGGTGCTACTGATACAGGACACTACCCGTAGGCTCTGGGCGGTTGCAAATCAGGGCGACCCGCGATAACCGCGCCACTTCCATGCGCATTCCCGGCCGGCGCGCGCTCGTGATGCTGTTCGCCGCAGCCTCGCCGTGGCTCGCCGGCGACGCGGTCGTCCGTGCCGATTGGCTCGCGCCGTTGACCGTCGAGACGGCCGAGACCCTCCCCTCCGGCCAGATCGATATCGCGCTCGGCGCCAGCTACTTCCACAACCGGCGCTTCCCGCCGTTCACGCCGTCCGGCTACATCCGCTGGCAGGACCTCACCACCGTCCCCGAGCTCGGCGTGCGCGGTGGGATCGGCAGCATGGTCGAGATCCAGGCCAGCTTCGAGTTCATCGATCTCGATGAGAACACCATCGACGGGCCCAACCACACCTACGGCGGCGGTGATGCGCGGCTGTTCACGAAGATCTGGGCGCTGCGCGAGCGGCGCTGGATCCCCGGCATGGGCGCCCGCTTCGGGGTCAAGCTGCCGAACGCCAGCAGCTCGGACCGGCTCGGCACTGACGAGACCGACTTCTTTCTGCAGTGGCTGGGCTCGAAGCACTTCGGGGATTTCGGCACCTACGCCAATCTCGGCATTGCCCTGCTCGGCAATCCCGGGACCGACGGCGGCCAGGACGACCTTTTCACCTATGCCGTCGGCGCGGTCTCGCCGACGCTCGGCGCACAACCCGCCGACGGCTGGGGCGTGCGGTTTCTGCTCGAGGTCGCGGGCACGACAGGCTCGCGCTACGACAACGACGGCGACGCCATGCGCGGCGGCCTGCAGGTGATGCACGGCGGCTTCACGCTCTATGCCGGGGCGAGCGCCGGACTGGCGAGCGCCGCCGAGCAGTACGGGGTGATGGGCGGCGTGATCTACGCCTTCGAAGTCGAGCGCGTCACCGCCCTGTTCGAGTGAACGCGGCGCGCGGCGCGCATCGGTGCCGCCGGGGTCCGCCGGGCAGTGCGTCCGGGCAGTTTGATCGGCACGCGCTCGACGATCTCCAAGCCGTAGCCGGGCAGGCTCACCATGCGGCGCGGATAGTTGGTGATCAGGCGGATCTTGCCGAGACCGACGTCGCGCAGGATCTGGGCGCCGATGCCGTACTCGCGGAAGTCGGTGACGCGATTGCGCGATTCGGTGCTCGGCCGCCGCGCCGTTTCGCGCGGCCGGGTGCGGTCGATGAGCTCCTCGCCCTGCGCCTCGCGGCGCAGGTAGAGGATGACGCCGCGGCCGGCCTTGGCGATCATCGCCATCGAGCGGCGCAGCAGCGCCGAGGTGTCGCGGTCGACCGAGCCGAACACGTCGCCCGGCAGATACTCGGCGTGGGCGCGCACCAGTGTCGGCTCGTCGGGGCGGATCTCGCCGCGCACCAGCACCAGGTGCTCGCCGTCGTCGACGTCGGTCTTGTACACGTACGCCTTGAAGGGCCCGCCGGCGCGCGTCGGCACCACCGCCTCAGCGATACGGTGCACGAGCGAATCGTGGCGCAGCCGATACTCGATGAGGTCGGCAATGGTGCAGATCTTGAGCGCGTGGCGCGCGGCGAAGCGCTCGAGATCCGACAGCCGCGCCATGCTGCCGTCCTCGTTCATGATCTCGCAGATCACCGCGGCCGGCGGGAGGCCGGCGAGTCGGGCGAGGTCGACACCCCCTTCGGTCTGGCCGGTGCGCACCAGCACGCCGCCGCGCCGGGCGCGCAGTGGAAAGACGTGACCGGGGGTGACGAAGTCGTCCGCCCCGCTGCCCGGCTGCATGACGCGCTGGATGGTCGCCGCGCGGTCGTGCGCCGAGACCCCGTGGGTGATGCCGGTGCGGGCATCGATCGACACCGTGAACGCGGTGCCGAGCGGGGCGCGATTGTGGCTCACCATCATCGACAACCCGAGCTCGCCGATCCGGTCCTCGGTCAGGGCGAGGCAGATCAGGCCGCGCCCGTACTTGGCCATGAAGTTGATCGCCGCCGGGGTCGCCTTGCTCGCCGCCAGGCAGAGGTCGCCCTCGTTCTCCCGGTTTTCGTCGTCCATCAGGATCACCATCTTGCCCGCCTTGATGTCGGCGATGGCGTCCTCGATCGGACTGATCTGCCGGGGTCGCTTGGGCGACGCCCGGAACGTGGTGAACATGGCCGTCCAGCTATAGCGCGCCTGGGGCGCTATGTGGAGGGCGCCGCGCCGTCGGCGCCGGGGCTGGGTGGGGCGGGGTGAAAACGTCGCGATCCCGGAGTTTTACCCCGCCACCCCGCCCCCCGGCGGCGACGGCGCGCCGCCCTCCAGATTATCGTTTGGGCCGTGCCGGTTTGCGCTTCGTCGCCGCCTTCTGAGCCGGCTTCCCCTTGACGCCCGTCTTGCGGGCGCGGAACTCGGCCACCCAGCCGCGGCGCTCGCGCTGGTCGCGCGGGTTGAAGGCGAGTGCACCCGGGGCGACGTCGCGCCGCACGGTGGTGGCGGTGGCGATGTAGGCATCGTCGCCGACCGTGACCGGCGCGACCAGGGTGGTGTCGCTGCCTACCTGCACACGGGCACCGATCACCGTGCGGTGCTTGGCGAAGCCGTCGTAGTTGCAGGTGATCGTGCCGGCGCCGATGTTGCTCTGGCTGCCGACCTCGGCGTCGCCGAGGTAGGCTAGGTGGTTGGCCTTGGCGCCGGCGCCGAACACGGCGTTCTTGGTCTCGACGAAGTCGCCGATGTGCACCTCGGCGCCGAGCCGGGTTTTGGGCCGCAAGTTGGCAAACGGGCCGATGCGGCAGCCGGCGCCGATCTCGGATTCGTTGATCACCACGGCGAAGAGCAGGTGTGTGCCATCACCCACCGTGGAGTCGGCGATGAACGCCGAGCCGTCCAGCCGGCAGCCGGCGCCGATGGCGGTGCGGCCGCGCAGGTGCACGTTGGGTCCGATCACCGTGTCGCGCCCGATGGTGACGTCGGGGCCGATGTATGCCGTGTCGGGATCTTCGAGCGTCACGCCCGCCGCCATCCACTTGGCATTGATCTGCGCACGCAGGGTCTTCTCCATCGCTGCCAGTTCTCCTCGCGAGTTGATCTGTCCCACCTCCGCCACGTCGACCGGCACGTCGGCAATCGGCAGCCCGGCCGCCACGGCGCCGGCGACGATGTCGGTCAGATAGATCTCGCCCTGCGCGTTGTCGGGCGTGACGCGGTGCAGGAGCTCGAAGAGCACCGCCACCTGGACGCAGTACACCCCGACGTTTACCTCGCGCAGGGCACGCTCGGCCGGACTGGCGTCGCGTTCTTCCACGATGCCAGAGACCGCGCCGTTGCGGCGCTGGATGCGTCCCCAGCCGTGCGGATCGTCGACCGTCGCCGTCAGCAGGGTCAGCGCCGCGCTGGCGCTGCGGTGCGTGTCGATCAGCCGGCGCAGGGTTGCGCCGCGCAGCAGCGGCAGATCGCCGTAGAGCAGCACGACGCTGCCGCCGAAGCCGCGCAGCGCCGACTCGGCGGCCAGCACGGCGTGGCCGGTGCCGCGCGGTTCGGACTGGACGGCAAACCGCACCCGTCCGTTACAGGCGGCGCGCAGATCATCGGCATCGGGTGCCACCACGACCACCACCGGCGCCACCTCCGCCGCCTGCAGGGCGCCGAGCATCCATTCGAGGATCGGCCGACCGGCGAGGTCGTGGAGAAGCTTGGAGCGCGCCGACCGGAAGCGCGTGCTGCGCCCCGCCGCCAGCAGCACGGCGGCCATGCCCCGATCGGGCGGTGTGCGGACCGGTTCCACTGCGGTGCACCAAATCACCAAATTCTCCGCTCAACAAACGGCGCCGGCGTGGCACCACGACGCGCGACTTGCTAGAGGGCAGCCCATGCCGGTCGTCAGTTTCGTCAAGCAGAACGTCACCGTCGAATGCCCGGTGGGCACCAACCTGCGCGCCCTCGCCCTGGAGCACAGCATCGACCTCTATGCCTTCCCGAACAACGTCTTCAATTGCCGTGGCTTCGCCCTGTGCGGGACCTGTCGGGTGAAGGTCGACGAGCCGCGCGCGCTCTCGGCGCGGACGCCCGGCGACGAGCGTAAGGTCGGCTGGGAGGGCCCGCAGTATCGTCTGGCCTGCCAGTCCCGGGTGCTGGCCGACGTGGCGGTGATCACCAACCCGCGCCGGGTGCTCGGCTGGACGAACCACCCGACCTACCAGTGGCTCCAGCACGAGCCCTTCTGAGCGCAGACAACTGTCGCGATCGGGCAGTTCTTTGGAGGGCGCCGCTTCCGCGGCGCCGTGGCCGCGCGGAAGCGCGGCCCTCCATATTCCGCTGCCGACGGCGGCGCGCCCCTTCTGAGCGGAGCGCCCTACGAGACATCCGCTACGCGCCGGTAGGCGTGGCGGAAGTGGAGGAGCGGCTCGCCGTCGCGGTGCTCGGCGGATTCGATCTCGCCGACCATGATCGTGTGGTCGCCGGCGTCGTACCAATATCGGATGCGGCACTCGACGTGCCCGATGGTCCCCTCCAGCAGCGGTGCGCCCAGCGCTCCCGGCCGCCAGCTGAGGCCGTTGAACTTGTCGCCGCCGTGCTTGGCAAAGTGCTGTGAGATGTCGCGCTGTGCCAGCGAGAGGAAGTTGACCGCGAAGATTCCGGCGGGCTCGAACTCGGGGTAGGTTTCGGCCTTCTTGTCGACGCAGACCAGCACGAGGGGCGGGTCGAGCGAGACCGACGAAAAGGCGGTGGCCGTCAGTCCGTACGGCCGTTGCGTCGCGTCGACGGTGGTCACCACCGTCACCCCGGCCGCGAAGTGGCTCAGCACTTGGCGGAAGAGTTCTTTGTCGATTCCCATCGCTGCTCCTCGCGTGAATTGCCGCGGTACGCCGCCGGCGGCTGCGGCGCGGTCACAGAATATCATTCCATCCGCGAAGGCAAGAAAATGCACGCCGCCGCGCACCCGCACGCCAGAGCGGCAGCTGCTGCTGACGCCGGCAGAGCCCGCCACGGTGCGCGTTTTCGTTGACGCGGCTCCGCACTTTCTTATATGCCATCCCCACATACGCTTCGGTGCGCGCCCTGAACCGCGCGGGTTTCGTGCCGACGTTTTCAGCCATGCGAAACGTCCCGCCCAGCGGAACCGTCCGCCGATGCCTGTGCCAGTGGGCGAACGTGGCCCAGACCCAGTGGGTGATGCGATGAGGAATCACGCTTCCCGAATCCGTGCCTGTGCTGTCTGTTTGACGCTTGCGCTCGTCGTCGGAGCCCTTCTCGGGAGACCGGTCGCTGGCCAGGAGCGCGTGTTCGTTACCGACGGGGGCAACACCGGCGACACGCTGCTCATCATGGACACCTCGCTGATGCCGATGATCACACCCATCGAGGTGGGAGCGCAGCCTTCCGGCGTCGCGGTGCGCCCGGATGGCGCCTTCGCCTACGTCACCAACACCTTCGACGGGGACGTCTCCATCGTCGACACCTCGCTCAATTCCGAAGTAGACACGGTTCCGATCGGCGCGATGGCGGGTCCCGACGGCATCGCTGTGACGCCGAACGGCAGTCACGCATACGTCGCCAACAGCTTGGCCAACTCGGTATCGGTCCTCGACCTGACCACGACGCCGGTCATCATCATCCACACCATCGCGGTGCCCGGCAACCCGACCGGCATGGCGATCAGCCCGACCAGCAGCGTCGCCTTCATCACACAATCGTCGCTCGATTCCGTGGCCCGGATCAACACCCTCACGGTGCCTCCGACGGTGATCGGTAGCAGCATCCCGGTCGGCGACAATCCCATCGGCCTCGCCGTCTCTCCAAATGGGCGATTCGTGTACGTCTGCAACGCCAGCGGGCAGAGCGTGTCCGTGATCGACAACAACCTCAATCCCCCCGCAGTCACCGCCACGATCCCCATTGCCAACGTCCCGTTCGCGGTCGCCTTCCTGCCCAACGGCACGCGCGCGTACGTCGCACGTCAATTCGGCGGCACCGTGTCAGTCATCGACACGACCACCACGCCGCCGACGGTCATCGGTCCGCCCATCACGGTCGGCAGCTTCCCCTCTGGCATCGCTTCGACCCTTGCCGGCGATCGCGTCTACGTGACGAACTTCTTCAGCATGAGCCTGTCGATCATCCTCACCGCGACCAATACGGTGATACCCGGGATGGGGGGCAGCCCGAACACGATCCCGATGCTCGGCGTCAACCCCGAGGGCATCGCCATCGCCAACATCGGCAGTCCGGTGCCAACCAACACCCCCACTCAAACCGCAACCCCCGCACCGCCGACCGGCACCGCAACCGCCACCCCGAGTGCCACCCGCACAGCGACCCCCACCGCCACCCCAACCGGGACCCCCAGCGCCACTCCGACGGCGAGCGTCACCAGCACCTCCACGGCAACCTCCACCAACTCGCCGACGGCCAGCCCGAGCGCCACGCCCACCGCGTCCAACACTGCCAGCGAGACTCCGACGCAGAGCCCCACCGAGAGCGCCACCGGGACTGCCACTTTGACCGCGACCCCGACCGATACCCTGACCCCGGGGCCTACCGACACGGGAACCGCCACGCCCACGGTCACGGCGACCGGGACGGTCACGGATACGCCGACCGAGGGACCAAGCCCGACTCCCACCGACACAGGCACCACCACCTCGACGCCGACAGAGACCGCGACCGAGCCGCCCACCGAGACCGCGACCGAAACCCCGACCGACACGCCGACCGAGACCCCCACGCCGACGCCGGTGGCGAGCGCGACCCCGACGGATACGCCCACCGAGACGCCGACTGCCGAGCCGACTCAGACGCCCACCGACACACCCACTGCCGAGCCGACCCAGACGCCCACCGACACACCCACTGCCGAGCCGACCCAGACGCCCACCGACACGCCCACTGCCGAGCCGACCCAGACGCCCACCGACA
>Ga0187893_10014096_pt1 | contig 10972 bp, 11 predicted proteins | sample MA1701074metaG_FD_139574 | JGI IMG/M metagenome (GOLD analysis project Ga0187893, IMG submission 139574) | White microbial mat communities from a basaltic lava cave in the Kipuka Kanohina Cave System on the Island of Hawaii, USA - MA170107-4 metaG ...
CGTAGGCAACCCCATTGGGGCCTTCTATATCGACCTTTAATACTTTTGCGCCATTTACGCGAATCTCCTCGCCATTGACAACAACATCAATGTTTTTGCCATTAACGGTGCGGTAGGCGCGGCTTTTAAGCGTATTGGAAGGATATTTTCCCATAACCACATGGTAGTTGATAAAGTCAATTAGCTCATCGCTATGTTCTGGCTGCTGGAGCTCTTGTAGCTTTGCCTGGTCCATCTTTTCGATGGCTGCATTGCTTGGAGCAAAGAGGGTAAAGGGCCCTGGTGCTTGAAAGAATTGGGTAAGCCCTGCCTGCTGCACAAGCTGACCAAATCGCGAGATTTCTGGCTGTGTCATAAGGCTGGGATAGGGCTTATTAAGGTCTTCGGTAAAAGCCACTGACACGGCACAGAAGGCTACCATAATACAAAGTATGCGAAAAAACATAAAAATCCTTAAAATCAAAGTTTTTTCTATTACTACCACTCGCCAGTCAGTTTGTCAACGATAAAACGGCAGATCCTACCAATTTTCCGCTTCGTAAATCATCAAGCGCCTGATTTGCCTCTTCAAGCGGATAGACAGTTATTTCAGTTTTAAAAGGCTCTTTTGCCACAAGATCAAAAAACTCCTGCCCATCGAGCCTTGTGAGGTTGGTAACAGAGCGTACCACCCGTTCGCCATAAAGGAGCGAGTAGCTAAATGGGGGAATATCGCTCATATGAATGCCCGCTGAAATGACAGATCCACCCTTTTTTACCGCTTCGAGCGCCTTTGGGATAAGCGCGCCGACTGGAGCAAAAATAAGCGCTGCATCAAGCATGACAGGGGGCTTTTCTTCAGAACTTCCCGCCCAAACAGCACCCAATGATTTTGCAAACTGTTGCGTTTCAACATCGCCAGGCCTTGTAAACGCATACACCTCTTTGCCCTGAAAAGTAGCCACCTGGCAGAGTATGTGAGCCGCTGCCCCAAAGCCATAAAAGCCTATCCTCTTAGCATCGTGAGCAAAAGAGAGAGTTCGATAGCCGATAAGTCCTGCACAAAGAAGCGGCGCTGCATGCAGCGAGGAGTAGGTATCAGGTATCTTAAAAGTATACTCCTCATAGGCCGTGCAGTACTCAGCAAAGCCCCCATCGAGGTTGTAGCCCATATAGAGGCCATTATCGCAAAGATTTTCCTTGCCTGCCATGCAATAAGAACATGTTCCACAGCTCTTTGCAAGCCATGGCACCCCAACACGCTCACAGAGTTTCCCCTCTCGCACCACCTTCCCAACTACCTGATGGCCCAAAATTAGGGGCAATTTGGGCTCTTTAAGATCGCCATCTACTATATGCAGATCTGTCCTGCAGACAGCACAAGCCTCAACCTTGATGAGAATCTGCCCCTCTTTTGGCACAGGGCGAGCAACATCCATCAATTGAAGCGGCTTTTTTTGTGCTGTCAACACCATCGCTTTCACAACTACATCCCCCTTTACACAAGCTTTTCGACAAGCGAGCGCTGTTTAGGATCAAGTATGAGCAGACATTCATCATCCGGTTTGAGAATATGGGCGCCTTGTGCAATAAATATGCGCCCACGAGTATAGATAACCCCTATCAACAGCTCCTTGGGCAGGGTTGGCCCAAGAACAGAGAGGGGAATGCCCACAAGTTCTGAATCTACAGAAATTGTTGCCTGCAAAATTTCGGCACGCGCATCATAAAGCGACATTACAGAGCTAATTTTGCCTCCAAGCGCATATTCTAGCAGCTTATCTGCAACAGATGAGGGAACTTGCGGGACCGCAATAATCTTTTGGAGCTTAGCCTCTGCCACTGTTTCACTATCTGATAAAAGCGCAATGACCTTCTCTACGCCGTGATCTTTTGCCTGCACGCCAAGCACAAAATTGTGCTCCTCATCACTATGACAGGCAACAAAGAGCGTATCAGGAGCAAGCTCTTGCATGCGAATATGCTTCTCTTCAAGCCGAACTTCTATATTATGTTTTTTAAGCCTTGCTGCAAGAAGAGCTCCAATTGCTGTATCGCTCACAATACAGACAGCATTTGGCATACTTTTATGGCCGCTAAGATGTTTTGAAGCGGAGAGTATAGCATCGGTGCTCCCAATCATCGTTATTTCATCATCTGGTAGCAAGAGATCCTTGCCATGTGCAAAGATCAAATCATCGCCCTTTCCCAGTAAAAACTGCCCGCGCTCCTGGCTTGCTGCAACCACCTTATGGGGGCGATGAATCAGGCAGATAAGGATATCGCGATGCATTTCACGAATTTCTGAAAGCGTTTTTCCGGCAAAAGGGCTCGATTCTGGCACCTGCATTGTCCGCAGTAGGACGTTGCCGTGCAAAAAACTCCTAGAATAGATCCCCTGATCAAAAATCTGCTGCTCAATTTTATCAACGACAAGCTGATCCGAAAAGAGCAGATGATCAAGGTGAAAAGCACGTCGAATATTGCTTTCTTGAGTCCTATAGCCCAAATCATTGACTAAAGCCACAGTCTTAGTCATGCCAAGCTGCTTTACAAGTGCAGAAAGTACTAAATTTGTCTCATCTCTTGTGTCGAGGGCAATAAAAAGCTCGTGCGGCTCTTTTGTAAGAGCTTCTTCAACCAAATGTGCATCTGGCTCTAGCCTTGTGATAGAAATTTTTTCTTTTTCAAGCCTTGCCGCCGCAGCGTCGGCTATCGGATCCTTACCTACAATTGCAACTCGCACAAATACCCCCAAAATAGCTATTAATTATCGATAGCAAAAAAAAGGTAATTTCGCTATTATTTTGGCCACTTTGCACTGGTAGCTCAGTTGGATAGAGTACCTGGCTACGAACCAGGGGGTCAGAGGTTCGAATCCTCTCCAGTGCGATCTAATCTCGACTTTGCACATTTTCTGCGGGCCATTTCTCCACATTGGGCGCCCATTTGCCATTTATTTTATCAGGATGGCGTGTTTAAGCCTATCCTGATAAAATAAATGGCAACTGGCCACCCACTGAGGAGAAATGACCTGCAAAAAATGTACAAAGTCGAGATTATGCCTACATATTCAAAAGAACAGATAGATCTTGTAGCCTTCCCATCGGGCCCGCTTGGCACCAATGCCTACCTTATTGTCTGCAAAAAGACAAATAAGGCAGCCCTTGTCGATGCCCCGCCTGAAAGCATCATAAAAGTAGTTAGAGAGTGCGAAAAACGAGGGGCAACGCTCGACAAATTTATACTGACCCACTCGCATTGGGACCATATTGCTGAAAGTTCACTTGTAAGCTTGAGGCCCTACGTCCACACTGAAGATGCCTACAACCTCCGTGCACCAGGATCAGACAAAGTTAACACCTGGATGTCAATAGAGCCTGTAGAGCCCCTAGGGCTTATCAAAGAGGGGGATATCATCCATGTGGGCGAAAGCAGCTGGAAGGTGATACACACACCAGGACACACTCCCGGAGGCATCTGCCTCTACTCTGCAGAGGAAGGGATGCTCATATCGGGAGATACTCTCTTTAGAGGCTCTATGGGAAGGTTAGATATCCCGACAGGCGAGCCTGAGAGGATGTGGAACTCTTTAAAAAAGCTATCAACACTGCCACCAGAAACTCGGGTATTTCCCGGTCATGGCGGCACAACTACAATTGGTCAAGAAGGGTGGCTCAGCCACGCCGAACAGTACTTTGGCCACTAAAATTAAGGAATATACTAATGGGTGTACTCGTAGCAAGAAAAGCGCCGCACTTTACGGCAAAAGCAGTAGTAAATGGGGCAATTTCGGACAACTTTAGCCTCGAGCAGTATTTAGGAAAAAAGGTACTCCTATTTTTCTATCCGCTCGATTTTACCTTTGTCTGCCCGACAGAGCTTCACGCCTTTCAAGAGGCCCTCAATGAATTTGAAAAGAGAAACTGCCAGGTAGTAGGCTGCTCAGTAGATAGCGCCTTTTCTCACCTTGCATGGCTTGATACCCCGCGCGCAAAAGGCGGCATAGAAGGCATTACCTATCCGCTCGTTTCAGACCTGAATAAAACTATCGCAAGAGACTATGACGTCTTGGTGCCAAATGACGGCATTGCATTCCGTGCGCTCTTTCTTATCGACGAAAAGGGCACAGTCTTTCATCAACTCGTAAACGCCCTGCCCCTTGGCCGCTCTGTAGATGAGGCCCTACGCATACTCGACGCCCAAATTTTCTTCGAAAATAATGGCGAAGTCTGCCCTGCAAACTGGTCTCAAGGCAAAAAAGGGATGAAGGCTACCCACGCGGGTCTTAAGGACTATGTAGCTGCCAGTCTATAGGCTGACCTAAAAGCTCATTAATCTTAGAAAAATGGCGACAGCCCAAAAAGCCGTTGTAGGCAGAGAGCGGTGATGGGTGAGCCGCTTTTAGTATGATGTGGTGCCGATCGATATTGGCACACTTCATCTGGGCATTTCTTCCCCAAAGAACAAAGATCACAGGCTCTTTTTTTGCAGCGACCTTTTGGATGATGGCGTCGGTGAACCTTTCCCAGCCGCGCTTGTGGTGCGAGAGCGGCGAGCTTTCGCGCACAGTAAGCGTTGCATTGAGTAAAAGTACCCCTTGCTGAGCCCATGTAAGTAGGCAGCCATGCTTTGGTATGGGTATTCCAAGATCTTGTTGAAGTTCTTTAAATATGTTTTTAAGTGATGGCGGGGGCTCAACGCCAACAGGCACACTAAAACAAAGACCATGCGCCTGACCAGGACCGTGGTAGGGGTCCTGCCCAACAACCACCACGCGAACGCTAGCATAGGGCGTCTGGTTAAGGGCATTAAAAACAAGTTCCTTAGGAGGGTATATTGGGCCATATTTTTCTCGCTCCTCTTTTATAAAGGCTGCAAGCTCTAGCATATAGGGTTTTGCAAGCTCATCGGCTAAAACATCCTTCCAGCTAGCTTCTAACACGACATTATTCATAACCACTCCTTGCTTGCAAAGAGTATATAACGGGGGCTATTTGTCTGTCATGTAGTCATAAAAGTCAGATTCGCGAACGATAAGTAGGCTGTGCTGTTCGTGACAAAGGGAGATTCCTTCACTAATGAGCCCCTCCTCTCCAACGCCCGGCAAAAAGAGCGCTGCAAGGCATATTATGGGGGATTTCAGGTTGCGAAGTAGGCGCATGCCAAATTGGTAATCGTTCAAACTTACCCCCTCTTCGCGCACTCTAAAGTAGATAACTGCTCGATTATATAAAAGCGCCTGAATCGCAAAAAAGAGCCCCTTCGTATCATCCGGAGGCTCTCCCAGCCGTTCAAACAGAACGGGCAGAGAAGGGCAAAAATAGACTGTATCTAGCGCACCCTTTTCGGCTTCTCCAAAGAGCGCTACACAAGAGGTTGTCATGAGCGTACCTCATCTTTTCCCCCCTTATATTGTATCACAAGTTTTTTTAAATCTCAAATTTACACGCTTCGCGCAGCTTCTAAAGGACATAAAGGACAACAATAAACCCCGTCCTTTATGTCCTTTTGGTCCTTTTTCTGGTCACGCTGCGCGAAGCGTCTGCGTTTACAGCCGTCCTTTTAGTCCCTTTGGTCCTTTTGGTCCTTTATGTCCTTTATGTCCTTTAAAATTTGCGCGAAGCGTACGCGTTACTATCATAATACCTCGCCTCTTCACCAAGCGCTTGCTCGATCTGGAGCAGGCGGTTGTACTTGGCTACTCGATCACTGCGGCATGGCGCGCCCGTCTTAATCTGGCCTGCGCGGCATGCTACGGCTAGATCTGCGATGAAGCTATCTTCTGTCTCGCCTGAGCGGTGGGAGATGATGCAGCTGTAGCCACGTGTTTGGGCAAGGTTTATGGTCTCAAGGGTCTCTGTGAGGGTGCCTATCTGGTTTACTTTGATTAAAATGGAATTTGCTACGCCTTCTTGAATGCCCTTTTGCAAAAACTGGCGATTTGTGACGAAGATATCGTCGCCCACGAGCTGCACCTTTTTGCCAAGACGCTCTGTAAGATAGGCCCACCCCTCCCAATCACCCTCTGCAAGGCCATCTTCTATAGAATCTATTGGAAAGTTTGCAGCTAAGCTCTCTAAGTAGGCTGTCTGCTCCTTAAAGCTGTTTTTGCCAAGGTAGAGACCATCTTTATAGAGCTCTGATGCTGCGCAGTCAAGTGCGCAGGAAATCTCCTTTCCCGGAGTAAACCCTGCCTGCTTTATGGCCTCACAGATAAGCTCTAGGGCCTCTTCGTGCGATCCCAGGTTTGGGGCAAAGCCGCCCTCATCGCCTACAGAGGTGATATGGCCCTTTTGCTTTAGTATTGATCGAAGCACATGATAGACCTCTACACCCCATCTGAGCGCTTCAGAAAAGCTTGTTGCAGCGTGCGGACGTATCATAAATTCCTGAAAATCGAGGCTATTGTCGGCATGCACACCGCCGTTGATGATGTTGAGCATGGGACAAGGCAGATCTCGTGCCATAAAGCCGCCTAAATAGGCATAAAGAGCCATTTTTTTGTCTTGCGCCGCTGCGCGGGCAGTGGCAAGCGATACTGCCAGAATCGCATTGGCGCCAAATTTTGATTTCATTGGTGTGCCATCAGCTTCGATCATCAGTTTGTCGATCTGTTCTTGATCATCTGCCTGCTTGCCCTTTAAGAGCTTTTCAATAGCTTTAATGCTTTCTACTGCTTGGAGCACGCCCTTGCCACGATAGCGCGTTTTGTCGTTGTCGCGAAGCTCTAGTGCCTCATTTTGGCCTGTGGAGGCGCCCGATGGCACCATTGCCCAAGCCTCAACCCCATTTTCTAAAACAACCTTTGCTGAAACCGTGGGATTTCCACGAGAATCTATCACTTGCAGTCCCATTATCGATACAATCGTACTCATAAATCATCCTTTTGAGTTATACTATCTCATATGAAGCTCACTATAACACAGCCTACGCCTCTTCTTGAAGCACTAATAACACTCTGCCCAGACTCAAGCAAAACTCGCCTACGCGAGTTTGTGCGCCAGGGTCGCATCTCTGTCGATGAGGATGTTGTCACGCGCAGCGATATCACGCTCAATCCCGGCCAAACACTCTATTTTGACGAGCATAAGGTAAAGTATGACAGAAGCGGGCTTAAAATTGTGTTTGAAGATCCCTATCTTGTTGTCATTGACAAACCCTCCGGCCTACTGAGTGTCGCATCAAATTTTGAAGAGAAGATTACTGCCCACGCAAAGATTAAAAAGCGCTACTACCCAAAAAAAGTCTTTGTTGTCCATCGCCTTGACCAGGACACCTCAGGCCTTATGCTCTTTACCACCCACCACGAATCCTATTTGGCACTTAAAGAGGCGCTAAAGCAGCGCACAATCAAACGAACCTACCACGCCATAGTCGAAGGCAAACTCGAAGGCACCGGCACTTGGAAATCCTACCTACAAGAAGATAGCAACTACTTCGTCCATGCCTCAGATGACCCCGAAGAGGGCGAGCTTGCCATCACCCACTACGAAGCAGTCGAGTCAAAAAATGGCCAAACTTTGGTCCGCTTTACATTAGAATCTGGCAAAAAAAACCAAATTCGCGTCCAGTCTGCACGAGCCGGCCACCCAATCGTGGGCGACTCCAAATATGGTGCAAAATCCAACCGCTACAAGCGACTCGCTCTTCACGCCACAAACCTTGATCTCATCCACCCTGAGACACAAAAGCCGCTTGCATTTAGTTCACCTTTTCCACTCGCGATTACATAGGTGATAGGAACGGCGCTTCGCGCGGCCTTTTAAAGGACATAAAGGACCAAAAGGACCAAAGGGACCAAAAGGACAACAATAAACCCCGTCCCTTTGGTCCTTTATGTCCTTCAGAAGCCACGCGAAGCGCCGTTCCTATCACCCTGTTATTTGCTCTGAATTCGGGATTACATTATAGTGCAGTTTTTTGGAGGAATCTGAATGGAGCTGCCCCCCGATAGGCCGCTTGAGTGCGGAGAGTGCAAAAAGCCTGTGGCTGTGATCTATACGGAGATTGTGGGCAAAATGATCTACCGCCAAGCCATGTGCTCTGATTGTCCAATGCTTGCACAGAAGCTGCATGGGGCAAAAAGTTATGAGCCTCAAAGCCCGTTGGCGCTTTCTGCCGGTCTTGCTTGCGGCAATTGCAACACGACACAAGATGAAGTAAAGATGGGAGCAAAACTTGGCTGCAGCACCTGCTATGAGGTCTTTGATGACCTTATTTTGCAAGAACTTACTACGCAGGAGAAGCTTCCTCCATCGCAGCGCGGCAAAAGGGCAATGCCGCTTCATCTGGGGCGCACTCCCGGTCAGGTTGCAGAGGTAAATCCAGCCCTCAAGCTGCTGGCGCTGCATCAGGCACTGAATGAAACACTTGCAAGAGAAGACTATGAACAAGCTGCCTGGCTTCGCGACCAGATAAAAGCACTTACAGAGGAGGGCCAAGATGAGCAAAAATCCTCCAAGTAGCAACTCGCCCCTTACATCCCTGCAGGCGCCGTGGGATCATAATAAAAATGCGATATGGCTGGCATCAACTGTGCGGCTACTACGCAATATTGAAAAATTTAAGTTTCCTCATAAACTTGAGGTCGAAAAGAAAAATCATATCCTCCAGCTGACAAGTAAATCTGCTTTACAGGCGCCAGGCCTCGTAAAACCCTATGTACTAAAAGCCGAGGAGATGACGCCGTCGCAAAAAGAGTTCCTTATAGAACATTTTCTTCTTTCTGAAGGGCTTCAGGAGGCTTCTTCTGGCTCTGCTTTTCTGCTTGATGAAACCGGAGAAACAATCATCAGCTTTAACGTCAAAGAGCATCTGCAGATCCAGTGCACCGACTGCAAACAAGATCTTGAACAGTGCTGGATGAGAGCCTCTGCGATAGAAACGACCCTGTCTGGAGGCTCAAATTTTGCCTTCAATGAGAGATTTGGCTTTTTAACAGCCGATCCACTGCATGCAGGCACTGCGCTCATCGTATCGGCCTATCTGCACCTTCCCGCGCTCATTCATCACCATACGCTTACAGATCATCTAGAAAAGGAAAAGCTTGAGGGCATTCAGATGCTTGGCCTGCAGGGCAGTCCTGATGAGCTTGTAGGGGACATTTTAATGGTGCAAAATGGCTATACGCTTGGCGTTAATGAAGAGTCGATACTCTCTACCATTCGCGCAAGCGTTTTACGCCTTGTTGTAGCCGAAAAAGATGCCCGATCAGAAATTAAAGCTCGCGAAAATCCGCGCTTTAAAGACCAGATCTCTCGCTCAATTGGCCTGCTTAAGCACTCCTACCAGCTCCAAGCCGCAGAAGCACTCGGCGCCCTCAGCTTTCTAAAACTTGGCATAGAGCTTGGCTGGATTAAGGGAATCAGCCTTGAAGAGGTGAATACCCTCTACTTTAACTCTCGTCGCAGCCACCTTACCTATCTTTTGCAAGAAGAGAGTCCAAGCGAAGAAATTGCAACAAAAAGAGCCGAATATCTGCGAAACAAAACGCAAAAAATCGCCTTCGCTGTATAAACAAATACAACCGAAGAGGCGTTTATGCAAGTTTCAAGCGCATCAGATGCAGCTGATTTGGAGCTACTGCGTCAAGCCCTAGCAAGAGGGCTTGCAATAATAGAGGCACAGGCACCTGAAGGCCCGCCGCCGCCTCTTCCACCCGATCGAAGCCCCACTGTAGGCCGCACAAAGGCCGCAGCAACTAAGCTCTTTTCAAGACCTCCGAGTAGGCGCAATTCTGTAAAGATTGTTGCAGACAATCCAGAAATTGTAACAGAACTTGCGCGCGATGAGAAGCTTGTAGGCGCCATAGAGACCCTCTCAAATAGCTGTAAAAACTTTACCTGTCTCACTCTAGGAGTGCCTGAAGAGCTCTCTCCACGCACCTTTTCACAAAATCTTTTAGATGAGCTTACGAGATGGAAAGATGCCTACGATGCGGCACAACCGCTGCCGCAAATTCAAGGCAAAGATGTGGGTGAGCTTGATAAAAAGTCCCTCAGAAACCTTATAGGACAGATTTTTGTGGATGAGACCTGGACAGATCTCTTTCACGAGATGATTGCAAGAAAAGATGATGCAGCTCACACAAGAGCCTTTATCTCTCCGAGAGTTTGTAAATGCCTTGCGCTATTAGAAACAGAAAGTGACGCCAGAAAAATAGCCAACCACCTGATGAGTGAATGTGCACATCACGTAGGATGCGTACGAGTTGTTCACGAGCGCATGCTGCAGCTGCTACTCCTTGATGATCGCGTCAAGGCATTTTCAGGCCTGAGATCTGCGATAAAAGATGCCGCCCACAGAGTAATGCTCTCAGCAATTCGCAAATGTCAGGGCGATATTGTCTTTGATTCAGTAACAGATAAATTACAAAGAAGAAAGGTCACAGATGCGTGGAAAAAAGCTGCCGCTGAATTCGGCGATACCCATCACGACCTCGATGGCATACGCTACATAGCAAAAAAAGCACACGTAAAGCTTATAATAGCAGAAGACGCTAGCAGCGACAGCCAACAGACCCTTGTAGCCGTAATTAAGAGCAAAAACAGACTCTCAGAAATCCTCACCATCTACAACGAAAAAACCCCCTGAGCAGAAAAATAAAAGCAGGATAACAGGATCGGCAGAGCCGACAGGATAAAAACAAAAATGCTACTTGTTTTTATCCTGTCGGCTCTGCCGATCCTGTTATCCTGCTTTTATTTTCACAAGCTTATGCAGCTTGGAGGCGCGCTGAAAGGCGAGCCTTCACGCGGCTTGCTTTGTTTTTCTTGAAAACGCCTTTGTTTACGCCCTTGTCGACAAGGCTGGAAACTTCTGAAAAGGCGGCCATTACAGCTTCTTTATTGCCTTTGCGAACGCTTTCTAGAAACTGCTTCACGCTCGTGCGTAGACGTGAACGAAGCGCTTTATTTTGCACGCGGCGACGCTCGCTCTGCTCTTGTCTTTTTTGCGGTGTTGGGCGCTTTACTGCCTTTGCATCTTTTTC
>Ga0187893_10014099_pt1 | contig 10972 bp, 12 predicted proteins | sample MA1701074metaG_FD_139574 | JGI IMG/M metagenome (GOLD analysis project Ga0187893, IMG submission 139574) | White microbial mat communities from a basaltic lava cave in the Kipuka Kanohina Cave System on the Island of Hawaii, USA - MA170107-4 metaG ...
ATCTGCTTAAAGTCGTCTATCAGGTCAATCGTGTACTGGGTTTCGTCGGGTGTTTCGTCTGGCCATCCTATGATGAGCGTCAGGGCCGGGAACCAGTGGTTCTCGTTCAGGACCCTGCAACCTTCCCTCACCACCGCGCCCCACTCCTCAGGCTGGAAGGGCTTGGTTTTTACGCCCAGGTGTTTCTTGACCATCCTTGGAGCAACTGTTTCGACCCCCAGATTAGTAGCGAGCCACCTGCCGTTGGCCACGTCCATGCCGTTGATTTCAGACATCTTTTTGATAAGTTCAGGAGACGAAGCGACGGCTGAAAGAGTCATATGGGTAGTTCCGACAAAGCGGGCGCCAGTGGATTTTAGCCCACTCCAGAGTTCCGTAATGGCATCAGCGTTTGGAATAAAGTCCTTGTTGTCGCAGCCATAAAGAAGCATTTCATCAGACTGGAGCCAGATGGAGTCAAACCCGTAGTCAAGGTTGAGCTTTGCTTCCTTCTGTAGGCGCTCAAGCGGAAAGTCCTTCTTTGATCTCTTGTTGACATCGCAAAAGTCGCAGCCCCTCCCGCAGCCCCTCATGGCTTCAATAAGGGAATTGACCGTTGGACCCTGCATCATCGGAACGTTCTCGATGTTTCTGACAAAAGTGTGCAACAGCTCCGGCGCCTCACCGGCTTCAAGATCCCGGAAAAGATCAAGGGCGAGCTCGTCCGCCTCACCAATGACCACCGTATCTATGCCGTGGATCTTCATCCTGTCCGGCTTTGCTAGTTCCCACGAGCCGTTCCCTCCTACCACGACTTTAAAGTTGTACTTTTTCTTTAGCTGAATAATCGAAGCACACATCTTTTTGAATTTCATGGCGACGTATGACAATTTCTCTGGAGACATTGTGGTGGTTACAGGGGCCATTCCGAGAGGATCCATTACATTAATACCGACCACCTTTGTGTCCGGCCCTATGCATTTATCCAGCATTTCAGGGTGGGCAAGAAATATTTCATCGCGCTTGTATTCTCTCAAGAGTGCACCTTCGATTCTCCTCAATCCGCACTGCGCCACCTTTACCCCTCCTGTGCTCTTGTCGGTCTCGACGCTTGGACAAAAGATCTTGTCAAACACAAACTCGGGCAAGAGCTCGTAGGGGCCACATGCGATAAAGCCATACAGAAAGTTTCCCCTATAGTTCGTCATTAGGCTGCGGTCCGCGGTCAGGACGATTCGTCTGCCACCTGATGCTACCATGATATGAATATCAGTTAGGTTATTCCAAGTCCGATGGCTATAAATCTATTACCTTATTTTCAACAAAGCTAGTTAGTACAATCCCTTTCGATGGCCCTTGCCCAGGATCAGCTTTAGTTTCGCGTGGTCAATCATGTTGAGAGCGTCTGCCAGCGTAACCCATCTAAAGTCAGCATGTTCGATGGATATCTTTACTTGTTTCGTCGGTGTTGTGGCAAAGTAGAACCTCACTTCCTTTTCAGATTTCATCCCGTCTCCCTTGAAATACGAATACCTTATTTCTCCGATGTACGACTGGATTTCAAGATCCCTGATCCCTGTCTCCTCATACACTTCTCTGACAAGGGTCTGAATCTCGCTTTCACCTCTCTCTTTGTGGCCCTGTGGAAAACCCCAAAATCCCCTCCGATTTTTCAGAAGCAGAAACTCGGATTGCGAGTCTGCCGAAGCGTGGTATTTGATAACGGCACCGATTGATTGCTCAAGAGCCACGGTAAGACAAATGAGGAATCGATGGCAATAATAATATTCTTTCCGATTAAACTACTAGTTGATACTGGCCGTTCATAGCACAGTTCCTCGCACTCGTCAATGAACACAGCCCTATATACTTCGAGGCGATTAGTTATCTAAGCGTGATTCGAAGTTGCGAGAGCACCAACAGGCAATGGTGAGAATCATCTAGTGGAGCATTGGAAAATAGCTGCCGCTTCATTAGTTGCGTTTGTCGGACTCGGTCTGATTGTTGGATCTGAACTGCTCTTTCCTATTCATTCGAGCCCGCCAAAGAACCCCTGTTCAGAGTCAGCGTCAAGCTTCTCTAACGAAAGACTTCTTTCTTCATCGCCTACGCCATCTGAACTTTTTGATACGTCGGATCTGGTAGTCGTTGGCAGAATTACCGATTCTATAGCAAGATGTGATGGTCCTGACATAATGACCTACATGCAGGTGGAAATTGAGGAATCGCTAAAGAATCCAGAGAAGATTAGAACAGCAACTGCTAGGGCTTATGGCGGCACGATAGGCGATTATAGTCTGGCAGCGGAAGACACTCCAATTTTCGGAAAAGGAGACAGAGTCTTTCTCTACCTCATGGAAGACAGAACAGATGCAAATGTGTACGAGATGAATCCCTTTTCTTTCGACCTGGTTGATAATGGCTCTACTGACAATTCTGTCTCTGGCAAAGAATTACTTCAGACATTTCGCCTAAGTTCAACGGCCACAGATACATCTCCTCTGGAGGTCCAGCAGGGAACTAGGAAAGAGGTAATACTAACTCTTGAATCCTACTTTGGATACGATTCGCCCTCTAACCTGACGTTCTCATCGTTTGGTCGTTATGACAAGCAGGGAGTATTCAATAGCGTAAACATTACTGTTCTCAATGAGCATGGAATTTTCATGGAACCTAGCTTTGCTGTAGTTACTCCATCTGCGAATGGAACGGCTCAGGCGAGATTCCTAATCATAGCATCAGAAAGCGCAGTTGCCAGTGTTTACGATATTCACATATCTACTGCAGATGAAGATAAGTATGCGTCTTTGGCAGGAGGAGTCGCCGACACTTACATCCGGGTTAATGTAACCGATAGTGATCCATCTTCCTATAACGATTGAGCATGAGCCGATTAGTTGTATAAGAGGTAGGTTGTAGAGCCTTACTCTATGTGTACATGCCGACCAACATCGATTAAACTATTAATATCGTTATCAAAGCTCAGAGTCTGCAGTTAGGGCCGGTCGTCTAGTCCGGTAGGATACGGCATTGGCATTGCTGAGGTCGTGGGTTCAAATCCCACCCGGTCCACTTGCCTTTTTCACTTTTTTTCGGCGATCTGAACCCGCGTCATTCACGTTCTAAGACCAGAACATGACAAGGCTGAAATATCAAACATGAGTAGAAACCAACATGATCTCGTACTTTTTACTGATGGCAATCGCTGTACTGGCGGTCGTGCCCTTGTCACCACTGGAAGCGTCTGCGCACGGCTGTCAAGCACAAGGCGGTTGCTGTACCTTTGGTGGGACGTGCGCTGAAGGCAGTCTGACCCCGCTTAGTATGATGATCGTCGCAGTAGGAATATTCGGGTTATTGCAATTTTCATTCTACAGTCGAACACAAGAACGCAGAAGGCTCTATTCCGTTTTGAATGTCTTCGTATAGACCCCGCGGGTCGACAATAGAAAACATTGCGCTACCATACTTTTACATCATTCTAGCTCCGGCACATCGCCAAAGGGAGACTAGAACACAGATGATCTTGGCAGGCGCGATTGTTTCACTGATGGCATGCCAGCCTTTTTTTCGGCAGGCCGGTTAAGCGCTCTGAAACAAGCGGGGTAAGGCCGAAGACGCACAGGCCTAGCGCAACATGACGACCGAACCCCGCAAGTGAGATGTTGGTGTCCCTATTTTAGGCGCCTTAATAGATAAAGTTGCCTAAAGTCGGTTCCATGTTCTAGTGGATACTTCTATTAGATATGATCCCAGCGTTCACGAACCTGCAGGTTTCGAGGACCAAAAAAAGCTTGCCCACTGGTCCGGTCTGCCTATTGGTTCGTATGGAGCCCTGCAATCCAAGAGGTCCACTTATGAAAGGAATACTTCCCTGATCTCGATCACAGTTTTCTTCTTGTGTGTTATCTTGTATCTGCGAAAAAGATGCCCGCTCTTGGGATCATATCCTATGTCCGTGATCTTTCTTGACGTTTCAAGACCGGTATTTTGGATTATGCTTCCGATGCCTTTACGCTGGCTCCTGATTTGTCTAACTATCTCAGGAGGCAATCCGCGCGTCATTATCTTGCTATTGGCTTCCAGTAGAACACGGCCCGATGTGGTCGTGAGAACGGATTTTCTCGTAATAACTCCTCTCCTTTCTCTCTGCTCAACTGTCCTGACCGTGATATCGGATCCGACGAGTACGCTCAGTATCTGCTCCACGGTTCCAGTCTCCGCAAGCAATATCTTCTGCGGGGTTCGAAGAAAGATACCTGAGCGCCTTTCGAGCTCCTCTATCTTGCGGAGCATACTGCTGCCATAGTCTCCTCTTTCACGAGTTGCACTGACCACAGGAGGGATAGAACATGCGTCATGATAAGATTATCCTAATCGCCAGGAAAATCAGCGCGAACGCTATCGTGCCGATACTCAGCAGCTTAAGGCCGCTCTCAAGCTTGGTGACTCTTGGCGAGCTCTGCCCCTTTCTCTTCAGTTCCTTGTACGGCCTTGACATCCTTATCTCCACAAAGCTCGCAACACCGGCGACTCCAGCTACTATAACAGGTAGCGCATCAAGGGCATTTGTTTGCATGATATATCCCGCCAGGGTGGGCAGGGCGCCCCAAGAAATGGCAAACCAGAAATCATTGTGGAACCTGCCGCCAAGGATTTCAAAGTTATACGCGAGTAGGAAGAAACCTTCAAGGATTGCTACCACTGCAAGTAACGGAACGTGAACTATGATATAGTAAATCCCTATTCCGTACGACACAGCGAGCGATGCTATCATTAGCACCAGCAACTGGTTTTTGGAAAAGTAGTCACCCCAGGGCTTGGCCTTCTTGGAGCCAAGAGTGTCCGCTGCATGAGCAGAAACCCCCAGGGCAAGGGCATAGATAAGGGCAATCGCGCCCAGCCTGTCCAAAAGTAATTCGCCGGCAAGAAGAGAGCCAATTACGGTAAAAGCCACGCACATGCCCGTGTACGGCAGAAACAACAGTCCGACGAAAATCCTGAACCGAAGCGGTCCGCGCCGCGGAACAAACCATTCGTTAATCCGAGTTTCGTTTGCTGTAGTCATGGTTTTTCAGCAGAGACTATGGCAGAAGTACCAAGGGAATAGTATTTGCAGGATACCGCTCCGAATCCTTTTTTCCGAAGCGAGGTCTGCAATTGCTTTTCCCAGCGCGATTCCTTTATGACGCTATCAAGCTCCTGAAAAACAACTCGCCAAGATGGACTGAAGGTTCCACAGAGCCGAAGTAAACGAAAGTAGGCGGTCCACAGGCGCGACATCATAAGGCTTGACGGATAGACAAAGTCGTGAAACACGGCAACCCCTCCTGGCCTCACCACCCTCCAGCACTCTTCGACAAGTCGATCTATTTCGACGTACTTTGCCAGGTAAGATGAAACGACAGCGCCAAAGCAATCGTCCCGATAGGGTAGAATTTCGGCCGTCCCCTGCGCCAGAGGAATCTCTAGCCGGAGCATCGATTCGCGCAAGTACTCGAATGTAAAGTCAAGGCCTATGACATCTTTGCCAGAAAAAGTAAGCATTGACGACAGGACTCCGGTCCCGCACGCGAGTTCGAGCACCGGATCGTGATTCCCGAGGGCCTCCACTGCGTAGCGTTTCCATTGCAAGTCCTGACCAAAAGTCGCGTATTTCGCGACCCTGTCGTAGCTTCCGGCATTGGCAGAAGTAAAGAACCTGCGCGAGCTTGCATGACCATCGTGGACGAGCAACGACAGTCTATCGTCGTTACTTGCTATTATGCGTTAAAATTCACGACGACGACAAGTAAATCAAGGGCTGGCGCCAGATGAATCATCATCGCTTGTACTTTGTGAACTGGCAGCGGAAGGTCACTGTCGAAGAACGGAATGGCAGGTTGGTGGTGGTGAAGCGAAACAAGCCAGCAAAGGCATTTCACGAGTTCGTCATAGTCTACACATATTCTCTCATATCGATGCTTCTTGCACACCCATCACGTCCATCTGGTCTTGATGAAATCGTGAGAAACGAGGGTAGGGAGATGAGAAGTAGTCTCCAAGTAATCGGAATTCCTACGCCTGAGCTAATTTCCATCGACGAAACGACAGTGGTCGAGGAATATATGATCGGAGGTGATCTGTACGCCGCGCTGTCAAAAGGAGGTGCAGCTCATCTCGCCCGCGGGGCAGGCGAACTTACGGCAAAGCTGCACCGCGCCGGATATGCATTCATTGACAACAAAGCGCAGAACTTTCTCGTTGACGACGACTCTGTGGTCCGGACAGATCTAGGATTTACCCAAAAGAATAGCTCTTCTTACGCCAGGAGCATGGACCTAGGTTCGTTTCTGGCAAGCGTAATGGATCTTCATGACTATGCGAGGGTTGCAGATTCGTTTTATGATGGATACAGGGAAGAATCAGGGCGCAGGCTCACGATGCTTTCGATAATTATCAGGAACCTGCTGTCGATCGGCTTTTCATCCAACAGCGCGCTGACCCTCAGGAACATGCTGATCGACACCAGAGCAATGTTGGATGTCTAGATCGGCGGGAGCTCGGTCTTTTTGTCAAATCCGCCGGAGCCGAACTTGCAGTAGAAGCACTGGTCTGACTGCATATACGTAAGTTTCTGCACACTAATCGCCCCCAGCTTTAGTGCCACCTTGGTCATGAATCGATACTTTAGAGGCATCGACGGGATCACTTCGTTAAAGTACACATTGTAGTGATCAGGACAGAATTTCAGCGTGACCTGGGCCCTCTGCCTGAACTCTGGCGCGATATCCTTGTTGTTGTCGCTGACCGTCTTTGCCACATTTATCTGCTCTCTGATGTATTCGTGCTTGGGGCATGGACAATCCTTTCCTCCTGGATGCTTGTAGGCTGGAATGTTTTTCCAGTCAAAATCTGGAAAATCCCGTTCAAAATCGTCCATCGCGGTACTTAGCTACGAGGTTTGCTCTTATAAACATGCACTCTAGGAAAACTCGTAGTTGCGGATAAGCATGTTCTAGGGACATCCTCGAGGATAATAATCGGCCTTTAGGAACGCTAGAATGACAAAAAATATATTTTTGATGCTACAAGAAGCGGTAAGTAACGTGGTACGAGACAGTGACAACAGCGGCGGCACAACACTGACCGCAACAACGACAAACGCCAATCATGGAGCACAGGATTCCGATCCCAATCTCAAGACTCTTCTTGAATTCAAGAAATCCGTCCAGGAAGAGCAGAAAGCGGGCGAAAAAAAGATTGATGAGATAAACAATACCCTAGAGAGTGTAAAGAAGCAGATAGACGATGAGAGGACTCTGCTGGATGAATTGCGCACAAAGCTCAAGCAGGTTAATGAACAGAAAGACGCCGAATATCCCAGATTTATCGAGCTGCGAAACAGCCTGATTGATACAAAGAACCAGATGAAGAGCCTGGATGACAAGGTAGGGACGGCAGCTGCAAAGTCACGCAAGGAGCGAAGCGACATGCACAACCTCCAGCGGACTCTTGAGCAGATAGAGCGTGACATCCAGACAAAAAAGCTGTCAAAGGACGAAGAAAGAAAACTGGTTGCGCGGACCAAGGAAATCGCGACAAAGCTTCACACGCTAAAGCTGATGCACAAGAAGGAAGACAAGTACCGGACCATGTCGAATAATTATGATCACTTGAAGGGCCAGGTAAACAGGATCTTCAAGCTGAAAGAAGAATACGGAAGTAACATTGGCAAGTTGAAAGAGAGTCTGGACAACCTTATCAACCACAGAGAAAGCCTCTACGAAGAAAGGAGGAACGTTATTCACGCTGTAAGGGAAGCAGGCGCAAAGCTGGAGATGATCGAGACGCAGCTAAACGCCATAGCGTTCAAGAAATCGCGCATGCAGGCCGCAGAGACTAGGCACAGAAAGCAAAGGGAAACTGAAGACAGGAGGGCGGCGAGGCAGGAAGCGATGCAAGAGCGAGTAAAGCGCGACAAGGAATATCAGGACAGATGGAATACCCTGAAAGAAGCTGCCATGAAAAAGATGTCAAGTGGCGAAAAGCTGACGTTTGATGAAATGAAATTGATTTTCGGTGACTCTGGTTCCGAGTAGCGCCACCCAGATACATTTTTGTGCGAGCCCTACGTACCGCCAGCAGGATGGCAGCGGAAAAGATAGAATATACCGGCAAAGTCTATGTCTATAGTAGCGGCATGCCGGCAGAGCACGTGGCGTCCTCGAAGGAGAAGCTCGCTGAATATGGCGTTGACATCAATGACATCGTAGTCATCGAGGTGCCGGAAGGAGTGCCGGAGGGATGCATAATGGTTACGGTATGGCCTCATTACTTGTCGGTTGCAAAGGTAAAGCGCGTTCGCGAAGGCTCGATATACGCCCCTCAGCTGTTCAACATCCAGCTATAATCAAAAGCATTAAATCTTCTGCAGGACCAAATCGAGCATGGATGCTGACGTTCTTTTGCAAGCGTGACCGTCACGGAGACTGCCCCGGGGAATGGCCCATGAACGACTCCTGTGGACCAGACCATGACTGTTCATTCGACGTAAAGCTGGCAAAGTGCCAATGCGCTTGCCACCTGAAAAAATAGTTGCAAGCTCGAGTAACCTTAAATTGAGCTAAACGACAAACTCGATCTGGAACAAGGCAACCAAATGTCAGGTTTCTCTCAATTTCTTTCACAGCTTGAAGGCCTTTTCGGCGGATTTGATACAGATCCAAACAGTCCGTGGATGTGGGTGACGATTGCTTCCTTTGCAATGATTCCTATTTTCATAATGTACGCGCAAAAGTTCCAGTCGCGCATCTTGTTAAACGAAATATCTCATTCGCTTGTCAAGCTAAAAACAATGAAGGAAAATGCCAGAAAAGAAGCCATAGATTATGTAAAGGGCTCTATCAGGCCAGTTGCGGACCCAAGTGCAGGCGTTGACAGGCTCCTGGAATACTTTACGATAATGCCCGTTGATCTCGATCCGAGCGGCATCGTCCGTAAGCTGGACCACATCATGAGGACAAGGGATGACAGGATGCGCGCTGAGGTCAAAAAACTCTGCCAGGGAGGAAGCGATGGGAATATTTCCAGAATGGAGAACATTCTTGAGGCCGCGACCGCGCTCAACATGATCTACAAAGTCGTGCGCCACTTTTACTTGATGGGCAAGCGCACTACCAGCATGTTCGTTCTGGTCCAGCTCCAGATGGTGATGCCTCTATTGCTTGAAGAGGCGGAGGCGCTTCAAAAGGCGATAGGCGCTTTCAAGCTCGGACAGCCGATTGGTGACGGCATCGGCCCGATGATAGTTGGCAAGATTATGCTTGGAAAAGAAAAGAAACTTGCAGCAAAAGAAACGGTGTGGAGCGAAGACGAATACAACGGCAGAAAGCTGTACCTACTAAAGGCCGAAGGCCCAACCGGGACGGTGGGCAGGCCAGGAGAAGCGATAAGCCGGCTCGCCGGTGACTTCGGGATCAAGATAGACGCCATCATCATGATAGACGCAGCGCTGAAACTGGAAGGTGAGAGGACAGGTGACATCGCAGAGGGAATAGGAGCGGCTATCGGAGGTATAGGCGTTGAAAAGTACCAGATAGAAGAGGTCGCAACCAAACTGGAGATTCCCGTCTACGCCATTATTGTGAAGCAGTCAGTCGGAGATGCCATCACGATAATGCGGAAAGAGATCGTTGACTCGTTTGACAAGGTAACAAGTACGGTTTATTCTGTGATCGATGACAAGACATCGGGGGGTCAGTCGGTACTGGTCATTGGTGTAGGAAACACCCTAGGGGTGGGGCAGTAGCATGTTATTCAGAAAGAAAAAGGAAATAAAGCCGGAAATATACACGGAGCAGACCTGCCAGTCCTGCGGTGAAAAATCAAGGAGGCAGTTCGAGGAAAACGATTATGTCTACAGAACCGGAGCGCAGTGCAAGAAATGCGAGTCTTCGAATACGCTTATCAGTGCCATTTACGGAGAGTATCAGGAAGAAGTCAAGAATTAAAGAGTGATAACGTTAACGCCGGTCTCGGAGGGAATAAGAGTGTGCTCCGCCTGGACGACTTTTTTGCCGTGACCCTCAACCAATATCGGATAGGCGTGCAGATTCTTTTTCTTTACAAGGACGTCGACAAGTCGGCGCGCGTCCTTTTCCTCGTACTTGTCTCCCAGCCAGCGGAGTGCAAATGGGAGTGTTCTGTACCTGTTCCAGACAACTTGAAGGAGCTCATCGGCACCGGACTCCTTGGCGGGCTTGCGGGAAGAAACACCAAATATGTTCCTCGTCTTTCCTTCGTAAACCACACCCTGGCCGTCGTGAGTAGTGACGAACGGTTCTATAGCATATGCTTCGTTCGCAATGAGCGAAAACGAAGATCCCCTGGTCCAGATGTTCGGTATGGATTTGCCTGCGTGAACGTTATACTGCTGCAGAGAGTGGCCGCTCAGGTTCTGTATCGGCCTGAATCCGAATTTTGTGATGGTGGATTCTATTATCTTTCCGATATCGCTTGCCCTGGTGTTTGCCCTTGCTATGCGTACTGCCTCGCCAAGCGCGGCTTCAGCTGCCTTTACGAGCGCCTCAAGTTTCGGATCATAGCACACGGTTACCGCAGTGTCGGCAATGTAGCCGTCAACGTGGACTCCGATGTCGATCTTTAGAACGTCGCCTTCCTTCACGACGGTATTGTCACCTGGTTCGGCGGTGTAATGCGCAGCAATTTCGTTAAGGCTGGCGTTTACGGGAAATGCAGGCTCGCCTTTCATGTTCCGTATCTCGGCCTCTACCGATTGGCAGATTTCAAACAGGGTTGAACCCACGTGATACTTTTTTCGAGCGTTCTCCCTCACCTCTGATGCTATCCTGCCGGCCTGCTGATAGCACTCTAAATTCATCTTTAGGATTGCGCCAGAGTTCCTATATAGAGATTTTGAGGATGGTGATGTGTTATTCAAAGAATCCGTCGCTGTTCGAACCCGTCCTCGTCGTAGATACCGATCAGAGTC
>Ga0187893_10014102_pt1 | contig 10972 bp, 10 predicted proteins | sample MA1701074metaG_FD_139574 | JGI IMG/M metagenome (GOLD analysis project Ga0187893, IMG submission 139574) | White microbial mat communities from a basaltic lava cave in the Kipuka Kanohina Cave System on the Island of Hawaii, USA - MA170107-4 metaG ...
GAGAACTTCTGTGCGCATTGGAATTGCGAGCTTCGAGAACTATGAAGTGCTGAACGGCCTATTCGAAGGGGATGAGGTCATCATTTCCGAGATGACTGACTATGTGCATTTGAAGGAAGTCAACATTCGCTAAGCCTACGCTCCCAGGGAACAGAGGAAACCAAAGATGATCCGCCTCGAAAATGTTGAAAAGCTATATCGCACCGACAAGATCGAAACGCTGGCGCTTTCGGAGATTAACCTGGAGATTCAGGAACAGCAATTCATCTCCGTCATGGGGCCGTCAGGTTGCGGTAAAAGCACGCTGCTGAATATTGTAGGACTGCTGGATGTTCCCAGCCGTGGCACAGTGCAGTTGAACGGCTCGCCCATCACGTCGTACAAAGACCGATACCTCGCCCGCATCCGGAATGAAGAGATCGGCTTCATTTTTCAAACGTTCCACCTCATCAGCGACCTGAGTGTTCTGGATAACGTCGAGATTCCTTTGCTCTACCGCAAGCTGCCTGGGTCGGAGCGGCGCAAAATGGCGTTGCACGCTTTGGACCGAGTCGGCCTGGCTTCCCGTGTTCACCATTTTCCTTCTCAACTTTCGGGCGGGCAGCAACAACGCGTAGCCATAGCGCGTGCCATTGTCGGCAGGCCGCGCATTCTTCTGGCTGACGAGCCTACCGGGAACCTCGACAGTCAAATGGGCGATGAGATCATGACAATCCTGAAGACCCTGAATCACGAGGAGAAAACGACGATCATCATGGTGACGCACGACCTGCATCTGGCTGAAATGACGGAACGTACGGTACGCCTGTTTGACGGCAGGATGGTGAACTGACTGGAAGACGCTTCCCGCTTGCTTTTCCAAGACTGAGAAGTATTCCACCTTCGCTTTTTTTTGCCTTCTCTTAAGGAGGAGTCCGCATGCTGAAGAATTACCTCAAGACTGCTTTCAAGGTTTTCCTCCGAAGGAGATTTTTCACCTTCATCAGCCTTTTTGGCATCAGCTTTACCCTCGTGGTCCTGATGGTTGTTGTTTCGCTGCTTGATCATGCCTTTGGAGCCCTAGCTCCTGAAACCCGGCTGGAACGGACACTCGGAGTGTTTTTTGCCAGAATGAGCGGTCCCATGTCTAGTCAAGGTGGTGAGGTTGGCTATGCTTTCTTGGACCGCTTCGTTCGAACGCTGCCCAACATTGAGAAGGTTTCGTTAAGTACGTACCCTGGTCAGGTCATTTCATACCATCGTGGCGAGAAGCTGAAATCCGATTTGAAGCGCACCGACGGCCAGTTCTGGGAGATCTTGCAGTTCGACTTCCTGGAAGGCCGTCCCTTCACAGTGGAAGACGAAAAGAGTGCCAACTTTGTTGCCGTCATCAATCAGGCAACTCGAAAGAAGTTCTTTGACGACGCGCCAGCCGTGGGTAGGTTTATCGAGGCCGATGGCCAGCGCTTCCGTATCGTCGGAGTCGTGCGCAATGTGCCCATCCTGCGAACAACGCCTTACGCTGATATCTGGGTGCCGATTAGCACAGCGAAGTCGGACGGCTACAAGAAGGAACTGGTTGGAAACTTCATGGGGACGATTCTGGCCCGTCACCGTTCTGATCTAGACGGGATTCGCCAGGAAGTGCAGGCAAGGCTCACCCGGGTAGAGTTCTCCGATCCCAAGCAGTTCAATCGGTATGTCGCTCCGGCAGAGACCTTCTTTGAGGGGATTTCCCGCCAACTGTTTTACAACGGACGGGAGGCTGAGAGTCATCCAGGAAAACTCCTCGGAGTTATTCTGCTCATCATGTTGGCGTTCATGCTTCTGCCCACGCTGAATCTCGTCAACATCAACGTAAGCCGCATCATGGAACGTTCGTCGGAAATTGGTGTGCGCAAGGCCTTCGGAGCCACGTCGTGGACTCTGGTGGGACAATTCATCGTCGAAAATGTGTTGCTCACCCTTGTCGGGGGAGCTCTCGGCTTTGTCTTTGCCTTCTGGGCGCTCCAAGGCTTGACTCAAAGTGGATTGATTCAATACGCGGAATTCCACATGAATTACCGCATCTTTCTCTATGGGCTCGCAATTGCCCTGTTCTTTGGAATCTTCTCGGGAATGTATCCCGCCTGGAAGATGTCCCGGCTCCACCCCGTGGATGCACTGCGAGGGAGGTCTTTGTGATTCGGCACTTGTTCAAGATGGTCTGGAACCGCAGACGGACCAATGCCCTCATCATTCTTGAGATTTTGTTTTCCTTCCTCGTTCTGTTCGGTGTAACGACGCTAGGCGTGTATTACCTCAACCTCTACCACCAGCCTTTGGGATTCAAGTACCAGAATGTCTGGAATCTCGGGGTCGACGTGAAAATCAACAGAAACGACGAGTGGACTCCGGAAATGGTTGAGACTGCACGCCAGGTTTTCCTGGCATTGCAAGACTTCAGCGAGATTGAGGGATTTGCAGGAATTCAGAATCGGATCTTTGGTAGTAGCACTAGCACCACTCAAGTTGGTGAGAACCAACTGTCTATGCAAAACGAGGTGACCGACCGTTTCAAAGACGTGATGGGCCTGCAGTTGACCCACGGCCGCTGGTTTGATCGGAGCGATGACGGAGTGAATTACGACCCAGTGGTTATCAACGAACGATTGCGACAGGCTTATTTCGGCTCGGAGGATCCGCTGGGCAAGAACATCGCTCACCCGAAACGAGAGCGGCATCGACGTGTGATTGGTATTGTGACCGATTTCCGCCAGCATGGCGAGCTCGACAGCCTCTCGAACTACTTCTTCCAGCGTACGCGCATAGGGCATCCCAAGGATCGTCCGCCGCAAAACATTCTCATCAAGCTCCGCCCCGGTACAACGGCCTCCTTTGAAGAGAAGCTGGTGACCCGGCTGCAAGCCGTTGCTCGCAACTGGTCCTTCGAAGTCCAGCCGCTAAGCGTTAGCCGGGAATCGAAGCTTCGTTGGGGCCTGGCTCCCTTGATCGCGGTCGGCATCGTGGCCACTTTTCTCCTGATCATGGTGGCGTTGGGGCTTGTTGGTGTTCTGTGGCAGAATGTCACGCAACGCACTAAGGAACTTGGCCTAAGGCGCGCCCTGGGTGGAACCGCCGGCAGCGTGCAACTTCAAGTGCTGGGGGAGCTCTTCGTTACGACGACTGCGGGCATCGCGTTGGGTAGCTTGTTAATCGTTCAAATGCCCCTGCTCGGAGTGATCAGTAACATCGGCGGAGCCGTCTACATTTACAGCTTCGTCATATCCCTGCTGGTGATGTACGCCATAACGACGCTTTGTGGGTTGTACCCCAGCTCGCTGGCCACGAAAGTCCAACCGGCAACGGCTCTCCATTATGAATAGAGCGGTCAGAATGCGCCGATCAGCTCTCAGCAATGCGAAGGCCTGGCTTGGCTGAGCGCTGACCGCTCGATGCTTATGATCCTCATCATTGACGATGATTCCTCCGTCACCACCTCGCTTTCTCTTCTGCTAAAGCAGGCCGGTTACCACTCCCAAACGGCTGCCTCGCCTTCGGAAGCGTTGAATTGTCTACAGCAGCAGGACTTCGGCCTGATCCTGCAAGACATGAATTTTTCGCGCAGTACGACGGGAGAAGAAGGGCTGAATTTGCTGGCGGAGATCAAGAGGCAGCGACCGAAGGTGCCTGTGATCTTGATGACGGCTTGGGGATCGATTGCCTTGGCCGTTCAAGGGATGAAGGCGGGTGCGGCGGACTTTGTGACCAAGCCGTGGTCGTGCGGGGTAATCTGTTCTCTCCCTTTTTCACTACGAAGGAGAATGGTCAGGGCATTGGTCTGACGCTTGTCCAGGAAATCCTCAGCCAGCATCACTTCGATTTCTCTTTGGAAAGTCAACCCAACGGGCCCACTCGTTTTACCGTCTACTTCTAATCTGAGCCCTATCCCTGCCGTCGCGAGACTGCTTCTCAAGCTCAGCCCGGCACGATGTTTTGATGCACTGCGTGACACAACCGTGGTGCTCGAGTCTGCCACCCTCAGGCTTCTTGAGATGATGTGGGGTTCATGCTAGCTTTCAGCTCGTTCTTCCAGATTTCTCTCACCTCCCTTCGAGTCGACATACGACTTCCAAAGCGAGGCAGCAGCTTGCAGACCTTGCAATCCAGCACAGACCTTCAGCCGGCGGCGATGAAGAACTCCCCGATCTGGGTACAGGGACTAGCCAAGAGCTACGGTAGCTTCCAGGCGGTCAAAGGAATCGATTTTGAAATTCAAGCAGGTGAAGTATTTGGATTGCTCGGTCCCAACGGCGCCGGAAAGACTTCGACCGTCGAGATTTTGGAAGGCCTGCGCCAGCGTGATGCTGGCCAGGTCTCGGTGCTTGGTTTTGATCCCGGCTTGCACAGCAAGAAGTTGAAGGATCGGATTGGAGTCTGTCTGCAGTCGGCCAACTTCTCGGCCAAGCTCAAGGTGGGCGAGTCCGTCGAGCTTTTTGGCAGCTTCTACTCGAAAACCGTGGACGGAGAAGCGCTCCTAAAGCGCCTCTTGCTGTGGGAGAAACGCAGCCAGTTCTACGGCCAGCTTTCTGGCGGGCAGAAGCAGCGGCTTGCCCTCGCGCTGGCTCTTCTGAATGATCCGCAGGTTTTGTTTCTCGATGAACCGTCCGCTGGACTGGACCCGCAAGCTCGCCTTGAAATCCACGCCCTCATCGAGGATTTGCGGCGCGAGCAACGCACTATTCTTCTAACGACCCACTATATTGAAGAAGCCGAGAGGCTTTGCGACCGTGTTGCCATCATGGATGAAGGGCGCATCATCGCTCTCGGGACGCCGCGTGAGATTCAAGCACGGACCCTTGGGCACTCGGTGATTGAGATTTGTTGCGAGCAAGCTCTTCCGGAGGCTGAAATCCCCGACTGGGACTCTGCGTCAAAAGCCGCGATCAGCACTGATCGCAAAGTGCTGACGGTGCAATCGCCTCGGCCTGCGAAGACGCTCGTCGAGTTGGTGAAGTGGATTGATCAGCAAGGTATCGAACTTGCCGACGTTCAACTCAAGCGCCCCTCGCTCGAAGACGTCTTCATCGAACTCACCGGAAAGAGCCTGCGGGAGTGAAGGAAATAATATTGGACCTTAGCCCACGAAACTCACGCAATACCAGAACGAGGACTGGAGGGATTGGCATCAGTGAGCACGTTGAATGACTAATGACGAAGCACTAGTGTCCAAAAAAATCCGAAGCACAAATACCGAAGTTCGGCGCTGACGGCTCGGGCATTAGTCATTCTTTCGTCATTGGTGCCTAGTCATTCGTCATTACGCGCAGCGTAGTCGGTTACCCCGAGAATTGCGAGTCGCCTAGCAGCAAACTTGTAGAGAGTCCTTTCGCGTGTTTCGTGGGTAGTCCATTGGATAAATGAAAAGCTATCTGGCCCTTATCAAAGTGGATTTGAAGCTCGCCTTTCGCGACAAGGCGGTGATTTTCTTCAACTATCTTTTTCCGCTCATCTTCTTCTTCGTCTTTGCGGGTCTCATCAGGGCCGAACGCGGTGGCACGATCTCGTATGTGGTGTCACTGGTTCTGGTCATGGGCATTTTGGGAAACGGCTTGTTTGGCGCCGGCCTGCGCGCCGTGCAGGAGCGTGAAGCAAACATTCTGCGACGCTTCAAAGTTGCGCCCATCTCTCCGGCGCCGCTGCTGGTGGCATCCCTTGTCTCCGGTTGGGTGATCTACATCCCGATCGTTCTGCTCGTTCTCGGTTTGGCTCACTTCATGTATGGCATGCCGTTGCCCGGGAGGCCGTTTGCGTTCCTTGGCCTGATCTCGATCGGAGTCCTGGCGTTTCGCGCCATTGGCTTAATCCTGGCATCCGTTGCCAACTCCATGCAGGGCAGCCAGGTCTTGATTCAGCTGTTCTATATGCCCATGCTCTTCCTGAGCGGGGCAACGTTTCCCGTCACGATGCTTCCGGAGTGGGCGCAGCTCATCAGCCAGTTCATTCCCGCTTCCTATCTTGTCACCGGCTTTCAAGGCATCTTCTTCCGCAATGAACCCTTCAGCGCGAACTGGCCTTCGCTACTGGCGTTGCTGGCAACTCTGCTCCTTGGCACCTTTCTCTCGATGCAGCTCTTTCGCTGGGAAAAAGATGAAAAGATCCGCACCTCGTCTAGGCTCTGGGTAGTGGTGGCACTGCTTCCGTTCCTTGTGCTGGGAAGTTATCAGGCCTACAGCCGGGAACACCTGCGCAAGGCGCGACTCCTGATGCGCGACCTGGAACGCAGTGGCACGTTCTTGATCCGTGGCGCCAGGATCTTCATCGGCGATGGCCGCGTGATTGAATCCGGCGGCGTGCTTGTCAAGAAAGGAAAGATCGAGGAGGTCTATGAAGCGGAGACGCCGTCGGCCGAAGTACTGAAGGCCACGGTAATTGAGGGCTCAGGCAAGACGCTGCTGCCAGGATTGATCGACATGCATGTCCACCTCGGCGCGCCCGCCGCTGTTTATGAATCAGAAAAGGACTACGCTCCAGAAAAGATCATGCCACGAGCGCTCGCCGCGCAGTTGTATTGTGGCATCACCACGGTCAAGAGCGTCGGCGACAGCCTCGATGATTCCCTCAAGCTTCGCGCCTCCGTGGCCACGGGAGAGCGCATGGGAGCGGGCCTCTATGTCTGTGGCCCCATGTTTACGGCCGAGGGCGGCCACGGCACTGAGTTTTTCGAACGAATGCCGGAGGCCATGAAGAGCGTAGCGCTGCAGCAATGGGTAGGGCTTCCCAAATCCACCGACGAAGCCAAGCAGCAGGTGCGCGAATTGAAGGCCGCCGGAGTCGATGGGATCAAAGGGATTCTGGAAACAGGCCTAGCCGGCCAACTCTTCAACCGCATGGATGTGCGGTTCCTGCAAGCTGCAGCAGAAGAAGCCCGGACCCAGAAGCTGCCGGTCGTCGTGCATACCGGCAACTCTCAGGATATTGCCGATGCGGTGCTGGCTGGCGCCAACGGCATTGAACACGGCTCGACACGCGACCGAATTCCTGGTGAGCTCCTATCACAAATGGCTAAGGCAGGAGTGAGCTACGATCCAACGCTATGCGTCGTCGAAGCGTTCTCAAAGCTTGGAACCCACTCTGATGAGCTGCTAAGCCGGTCCCTCGTCCAGCAAGTAATGCCATCCAAGCTCTTGGAAAACACGCGCAAGGCGCTGCGGTCCGACAAAATGTCAGCGCTTCTCGAACGGCTCAAACCCTTTGGCGCAGGACTGGAACAGGCGAAGGAAAATCTGCAGAGAGCCTATCAAGCAGGTGTCCCGCTGGTTGCCGGCAGCGACGCTGGCAACCTGCTGGTATTTCATGGCCCGTCGCTCCACCGTGAACTCCAACTTTGGGTCAGTGCCGGCATTCCCCCAAAGGCGGCTCTCCAGGCTGCAACCTACAACGCCGCCCGCCTGCTGGGTGCAGAGGGTCGCATCGGTTCGATACAAAAAGGCCGCGATGCTGATCTTCTCTTGGTGGACGGGAATCCCCTCGATGACATTACCGCCACGGAACGCATCTCCCAGATCATCTACAAAGGCGAGCGCATCAACCGATCCCGACTGTTCGACCAGGAGTGAGCGGGATGTTGGGAAAGATGTAGAAGCCCTTGGAGTGCAGGAGCTTGCTAAGCTTGCTCGCTTTCGCTTCTCGACTCTACAACTGCGAGACCAGGGGTCGGGGGCTTGCAGATCTGGTCCACGCCATGCCTGGGGGGGCGCAAGGATAAATCCTTCGCCTTATGCCGGTGCCGCTGTCTGCATGAGCACAAAATTGGTGGGCCATCGTAAATTGCAAAGTATCATTCTGACGTAACGTCGTGTAACCTAGCCGACGTGGTGTCTCAGTCGCTTCGACTTTCTCAGCGTAGACAACCCGACGAATCTCCCGGAGCCGCACCACTCAGCACCTGAGAATCCAGAAACGAGGGACCCAAGATGGCAAAAACGTCGAGACCGACCGCACAGAAACGGGCAAAGGAACGCGCGCGGCAGGAAAAACAGCAGCAGAAGGAAGCGCGGCGCTTAGAATCCAAAGAACGCAAGGCAAGCTCAGGTCTGAGAAGCGGAGAGGAAGACGCGGATATTGCAGGCATTCGTCCAGGTCCACAACCGTTGCCCGCAGAGTGGGGCCCAATGGCGGAAATCGACGAAGAAAAGGACTAAAACATCCATTCCGCCGCTCTAAGTACCGAGAGCGAAGAACCATTTCCTTGTCCTTCTGATAGAGCCAGTTCTTGAATTGTAGGATTGTCGCATTTTTGGAATCTTGCGCATTCGGTTGCCGATTGATTGATCGACCCAAGTACCGAAGGGCCTTGGTTCTGGTTCTCGTGCATTGTCAAAACGCAACAGGAATCTAATGCCAGCAAGATATCTGCTAAACGGTAAAGAGATGAGTCTGACGGAAATCGTCAAATTAGCTCAACGATGTGGCTACCGCGGACCCATCCGAGTGGTCAGTTCTCAAATGAAAGCGATTCTAAAGAAACAGGGTTACGAGCTAACGAAGAAGTGAATCCGGCTCTGGCTCCAGAAACTCGGCATTCCACCAGCCACCAAGAAACTGCCTTGGCCTGACTCGATAGAACTTCAGCATCAAAATCCTCTCGGCACCATCATCAACAGCCGCGTTCCAGCTCCCGGTCGTGAGCCAATCCGAGGCAGATCCTCCAACCCAAAGCCTTGGGGAAGCCACACTTCGGGTGTTATATTACCTCGTAATCCAGGTCAACCAGGTGGAGACGCTTGGATTGCGGATGCAACCAGGCTCTACCTGGGGCATCCTGGCGTGCAACGAGCCATGATTCTTCCTATCATCAAATACGGAGATGCCCTCCTTCAGAAGGTCTGCGAACCGGTGACGGTGTTTGACAAGGCAATCGAGACGCTGGCCAAAAACATGGTGGAAACGATGTACGCGGCCCCCGGTGTCGGGTTGGCAGCTCCACAGGTGGGTGTCTTAAAGCGATTGATTGTCGTAGACGTCACGGCCGGCGAGAAGCAGGGCCAATTGATCACGCTGGTGAATCCGGAGATCATCAACAAGGAAGGCGAGCAATATGAAGAAGAGGGTTGCCTCAGCATTCCAAACTTCACCGGCAAAGTGCGTCGCCCGTATCGCGTCATCGTCTCTGGCAAAGACCTGCAGGGCCGCGAGAAAATTGTCGAAGGCGAGGGCCTGCTGTCCCGCGTTTTCGCGCATGAGGTGGATCATCTGAACGGAGTCCTTTTCATCGACCATCTAGGCGCCATCAAACGCGACATCATCAAGCGCAAGATCCGGAAGAAGGTTCGCGCCGGAGAGTGGTGATGCGTCTGCTGTTTATGGGAACCCCGGCGTTTGCCGTACCCACGCTCAAAGCCCTGCTGTCCAGTCACCACACCGTTTGCGCCGCCTTCACCCAACCCGACAAACCATCTGGGCGTGGTGAGAAATTGTCGGCGCCGCCGGTCAAACAGCTGGCGCAGGAACAGGGTGTCTCCATTTATCAGCCGGAGAGGCTCAAGGCACCTGATTGGCAGCCCGTCTTTGCCGAGCTCAGTGCAGATGCCTATGTAGTGGTGGCCTACGGAAAGATTCTGCCGCAATGGTTGCTGGATCTTCCCCGCCTGGGTGCTTACAACGTTCATGCCTCGTTGCTGCCGAAGTATCGCGGGGCGGCTCCCATCCAGTGGGCCATAGCGAATGGCGAGACCAAGACCGGCATCACGACCATGAAGTTGGATGCGGGTATGGACACGGGAGACACGTTGCTCCAGCACGAGATCCCTATCGAGCCAGAAGACACTTGCGCTTCGGTTCACGACCGCCTGGCCGAAATCGGGGCTGAGTTGATGTTGAAAACACTGCAGGGTCTGGAGAAGGGTACAGCGAAGCCGCTTCCGCAGGATCCAGCGCTGGCGACCTATGCGCCAATGCTGAAAAAGTCCGATGGTCTCCTGGACTGGAGCCAGGCTGCCGTCTCGCTTCACAATCGCATTCGCGCGTTCAACCCCTGGCCCGGGACATACACCTTTCTGCAAGGTCAAACACTCCGTATCTGGAAAGCCCAGCCCGCTCAACTCTCGGGCGAATCGCTGCCGTCAGGCTCCCTGTTGCATCACAGTTCCGGGGCGGCCGTGGTCGCCTGTGGAACCGGCTTCCTGCGACTCGAAGAGGTGCAACTGGAAAACCGAAAACGTACTTCAGCACTCGATTTTCTTCACGGCATTCGCTTGGGTCGAAGCCAAACAACACTCCTGGGAAGGTAATCTTTGTCTGTTTCACCTGCCCGCTTGGCTGCATTCAAGATTCTGCTCCGAGTCCAGCGCGAGGAGTCTTATGCCAGCGAACTGCTGCACTCCAGTCTGACTGATTCACTGCGAGAGAGTGACCTGCGATTAGCGACTGAGCTCGTCTTCGGGACATTACGCCAACAGCGTCTGTTGGACCACTTGCTGGCCCCCTGCAGTGCCAAAGCCCTCACCAAGCTTGACGCCGAGGTTTTAGCGACTCTTCGGTTAGGTGCGTATCAGCTGCTGTTTCTTCAGCGAGTGCCGCGTCGGGCCGCCGTCCACGAATCGGTGGAGCTGGTGAAAGCCGCCCGGCTGAAGTCTGCCACTGGGTTCGTCAACGCCGTTCTGAGGAAGGTGGCCAGTAGCGACTCGGAAATGACGCGAAAAATATTCGATGAACCGATGCCTTCTGCTTTAAGCGTGCGGTATTCCCACCCGGAATGGCTGGTTGAGCGGTGGCTGGCACGACTTGGTCGGGAGAAGGTAGTCCAGCTGCTTGTGCACAACAACCGTGTGCCTAAAGTTTACTTCCGAATCAACGCGCCTGATCTTACTTCCGATGAGCTGTCCACAACCCTAGCCAGCCAGGGCGTCCGCTTCAGGACGCACACGCTATCCAATGATGTCTTCGAAGTCAGCGAAGGCAACCTCTACGAAACCACACTCTTTCGCGAGCGGCGGATTGCGGTTCAAGACGC
>Ga0187893_10014103_pt1 | contig 10972 bp, 8 predicted proteins | sample MA1701074metaG_FD_139574 | JGI IMG/M metagenome (GOLD analysis project Ga0187893, IMG submission 139574) | White microbial mat communities from a basaltic lava cave in the Kipuka Kanohina Cave System on the Island of Hawaii, USA - MA170107-4 metaG ...
CGATCATGGCCTTGTCGTATAGGGTTTTGTCGGGGTGGGCAGTAGCCTCGGGGATGGGGTTCTCGTACTTCTTCCGGCGGAAGCAGCCGGTGAGCGACAGCGCCACCAGCGCCGCGATGAAAACTACCCGGAGGTTTGGCATACGTCTCCTCAAACTCGCACCAGCGTCGCCTCGCGCGCTGCGTTCCACATGCCCGCGAACGCCGCACCGGGGTCGGGCATTCCGAAAACGGAAGTGCCCGCCACCACCCAGTCCACGCCGGCGCGCACAATCTCGCCGACGTTTTCCATCGTCACGCCACCGTCGATCTCGATAGCAAAACCCAGCCCCTGCTCCTGCCGGCGGCTGTCGAGCGCGCGCACCTTGCGGAGCACCGAGGGGATGAACTGCTGGCCGCCGAACCCGGGATTCACGCTCATCAGCAGCACGGAATCGAGGATTTCCAGAACCTCGTCGAGCGTCCCGAGCGGCGTGCCGGGATTCAGGACGACGCCCGGGCGCGCGCCTTCCTCGCGGATGAGACGGATCGTGCGATCCAGGTGCGGGCAGGTCTCCTGGTGAACGAGAATCTGATCGGCTCCGGCCTCGACGAACGCCGGGATGGACCTGTCCGGATCGACGATCATCAGGTGCACGTCGAGCGTGAGCTTCGTGATCCGGTTGACGGCTTTGACCACGGGCTGTCCGAAGCTGATATGCGGCACGAACTGGCCGTCCATCACGTCAAGGTGGAGCATACGGGCGCCGGCCCGCTCGACGCTGCCGATTTGAGCTTCAAGCCGGGTAAAATCCGCGGCCAGAAGCGATGGGAGGATCTCCACCATTCGTCGTAAATGAAGGCTATTTCGATGTTATCACAGCGGCGAAAAACCCATCGCCGGCGTCGATTCCGGGCACGCGCTGCACAACGCTCGCCACTTTCCATTTCGAATCCGATCGGACCAACTCGCCAACCACATCTTCGTTCTCTTCCCTCTCCAGGGAGCAGGTCGAATAGACGAGCCTGCCTTGGGGCGCCAACACGTCCAGAGCCTGCCTCAGGATGGCGCGCTGGCGGGCCGCGTGGCGAGCCAGATCGGTTGGTTGGACGCGCCAGCGGATCTCCGGGTTTCGCCCAATCGTGCCGGTGCCGGAACAGGGCGCATCGGCGAGAATGCGGTCAAACCGGCGAACGAAAGGCAGTTCAGCTGACGCGTCCAGCACCACCTTCGCGCAATCCAGTCCGTCGAGGGCGGACAGCCGGTCGAGCGAGCGATCGCAGGCGACAGCGCGAACGCCGTACTCGAGGGCCTGCGCCGTTTTGTTGCCGGGAGCGGCACAAAGGTCGAGGAACGATAGGCCGGGCGCGAGGTCGAGCAGCGGTACAATCGACTGTGCGCCGATGTCCTGCACACGGTCGCCGCGGCGGTAGGACCGCGATTCCTGGAGGAAAAACCGGCCGATTCCGTGAGTTGCCTCTTCACCGAATCGCGCCTGCCAGCGTGTGAGGAGCCACTCCGGGACGGAAAGCTCGGTTGCGGTGTCGGGGAACGGGATGGCCCGGCGGTGCACCTTGCGCAGCACGGCGTTGACAAAGCCGGCAGCGGAGCGCTTGTGCGCGCGGCGAACGAGATCCACGGACTCGTTGACGACGGCGTGGGCGGGGAGGCGCTCGAGATATCGCAACTGGAATATGCCGAGGCGCAGGATAAGCCGCACGTCGGAGTCCAGGCGCGAGGCGGGTTTGCCGGAAAAGTGCGCGATCAGGTAATCGAGCTGGGTTTGATGGCGGAGAACGCCCAGCGAGAGGGCGGTAGCGAGGGCGCGGTCGCGTTCGTCGAGGGCCGCGCCGCGCTCGTGGAGAACCTCACCGGACCGTGCGCCGCCCTCGACGAGCCGGAGTACGTCATGGGCGAGTCGGCGGGCCTGGGACACCAAAGCGCGGGATCTCCAGCCCCTATAATAGGTTCTTGGATCTTGAAAAGGCTCTGCTGAGGAAGACGGGCGAGGCGATCGGCCGTTTCCGCATGATCCGCGACGGGGATCGTGTGGCCGTGGCGCTCTCGGGCGGGAAGGACTCGCTGACGCTGCTGGAGGCGCTTCTGCTGCTGGCGCGGCGCGCGCCTGTCGAGTTCACAGTCTGCGCGTTCACGATCGAGCAGGGCAAGTTCCTTCGACCGGTCGAGCCGCTGGGCGAATACCTGAGGCAACGCGGCGTTGACTGGACCTATTATCATGACCGGCCTTCTTTTCGGCTGCTGGAGGAGGAGCCGGACCACGGCTGCGATCTGTGCAGCCGCTACCGGCGGCGCGCCGTGTACGAGGTCGCGCGGGGTCTGGGGGCGAACGTCATTGCCTTCGGCCACACGGCCGACGATTTCTGCGAAGCGTTCCTTCGCAACGCGCTTTTTACCGGACGACTCAGCGCACTGCCGGCGGTGACATGGTCGCGGGACCGTGAGTTTCGACTGATCCGCCCGCTGGTTTTCGTGAGCGAGGAGATTACCCGCCGGTTCGCGGAGTCGACGGGGGCTCCGGTGGTGCCGTGCGGATGCTCGCAGAAAACGGGGACTGTTCGACGCAAGCTTCGCGATCTGTTCGCCGGCATGGAGCGCGAGTACCCGCATCTCCAGGAGAACCTGCTGTCCGCCATGGGGAACCTGTCGCCGGATCGTCTGCTGGACCCGCGATTCCTGACGGAGAACGGGCCGGTGGACGAGCCTCATCCCGAGATTCATCGAATCGTAACATTGTTGTGATTGACCTGTGGAGGGTTGGTTGAGAAGATAGGTTCTCTCCGTACAAAGACCGTATATGCGACTGCTCCCGCGCGAGGAAAAATTCTACGTCTACTTCGTGAACCAGGGCGAGATTATCGTGAGAGCCGCCACGACGCTGCTGGAGGGTGTGCAACGCGGCGATTCGCATCTTCCTTCGATGGCGGCGCATATTCAGACGCTGGAGCAGATGGGCGACGACCTGATCCACGAAGTTCTGACGCGCTTACACCAGACGTTCATCACGCCGATCGATCCGGAAGACATCCACATGCTGGCTTCGCACATGGACGACGTGTTGGACTGCATCGAGGAGACAGCGCATCGCCTGGTGGCGTACCGGATGACGCCGATCCCGTCGACGGTGTTGGAATTCAGCGAGATTGTCGAGTCCTGCTGTAAATCGCTGGCCAAGGCGTTCGAGGCGATGAGCAACGATCAACCGATGCTGGAGCACTGCATCGAGGTTAACCGGCTCGAGCACGTAGCCGACGAGCTGCTGCGGTCGGCGATCGCCGATCTGTTCGCCAACGAGAAGGATCCCATCGTTCTCATCAAGAAGAAGGAGATCTTCGAGCTTCTGGAGAAGACGACGGACTTTTGCGAAGACGTCGCCGATGTGCTGCAAGGCGTGGCGGTGAAAAACAGCTAGGCGCCTCGCATGGATTCCACCCTGTCCCTGGTGGTCATCGTTATCACGGTGGCCCTCATTTTCGACTTCATCAACGGCTTTCACGACGCCGCCAACTCGATCGCCACAGTGGTGGCGACACGCGTTCTGACGCCGTTTCAGGCTGTCGTCTGGGCAGCGTTCTGGAATTTCATCTCGGCCTTCAGCTTCGGAACCGGAGTGGCCAGGACGGTGGGCGCGGGCCTGGTGGACCTGAGTTTCGTCGACCAGCACGTGATAATGGCGGGCCTGTTCGGCGCCATCGTGTGGAACCTGCTGACGTGGTGGTGGGGCCTGCCGAGCAGCTCGACGCACGCGCTCTATGGCGGGTATGCCGGATCGGCGATCGCGAGCGCCGGATTCAAGTCGATCCTCTGGGGCGGATGGGCGTGGATCCTGCCGTTCATTCTCATCGCGCCGCTGATCGGGCTGGCGCTTTCGTACGTGCTGATGATCGCCGTGTACTGGGCTTTCCGAAGCCGCTCGCCGAAGACGATGGACGTGTGGTTCCGCAAGCTCCAGCTTGTGTCGGCCGCGGCGTTCAGTTATTCGCACGGCACCAACGACGCGCAAAAGACGATGGGCATCATCACCGGCGCGCTGGTGACGGCCAAGTACCTGGACAGCTTTAACGTGCCGGTTTGGGTGATCCTGGCGGCGCACGCGGCGATCGCGCTGGGCACTATGGCCGGCGGCTGGCGCATCGTCCACACCATGGGCGGGCGGCTCACTCGGCTCAAGCCGCGCAGCGGATTCTGCGCCGAGACGGCGGCGGCGGTGTCGATCCTGTTCTCGACGGAGCTGAAAATGCCGGTCTCGACGACGCACACGGTGGCCGGCGCCATCGCCGGCGTGGGATCGATTCAGAGATTCAAAGCCGTGCGCTGGGGCGTGGCGACGAACATCCTGTGGGCGTGGGTGCTGACAATCCCCGCTTCGGCGACGGTCGGCTGGATCATGATGCAGGCGATCAAGCCGTTCCGGTAGTGCCTCCTCCCATTCCTATAGCCGTGACTACGTACTATCATGGTATTCACGCCGGAGGTCCATGCGACGTAGCGCCCCTGCCATCATCCGGATAATATCGATCGGAGTTGCTGCCGCGCCCTGGCTCGCGGCGCAGTCCGGCGGATCGGACCTCGAGCGAAAATTCGCGCAGACGGTTCGTCCTTTTCTTGCCAGTTATTGTCTGGCATGCCATAGCGGCAGTTCGCCGTCCGCGCAATTCGATCTGCGGCAGTATTCGACGGTCGACCAGGTTGCCCGCGACTACCTTCGATGGAACCTGGTACTGGACAAGCTGACAGCCAGAGAAATGCCGCCGAAGGAGATGAAGCAGCCGCCTCAGGTTGCGCGTCAGGCGGTCATCGACTGGGTGCGGGCCTTTCGCACGAGCGAGGCGCGCAAGAACGAAGACGACCCCGGCCTCGTGCTGGCGCGCCGGCTCAGCAACGCTGAGTACAACTACACCATCCGCGACCTGACGGGCGTGGACATCCGTCCGGCGCGCGAGTTTCCGATCGATCCCGCCAACGAGGCCGGCTTCGACAACTCCGGCGAATCGCTCTCCATGTCGCCCGCGCTGCTGGGAAAGTATTTGCAAGCGGCGCGTGAAGTCGCCAATCACATGGTCCTTAATCTCGACGGGATCGCCTTCGCGCCGCATCCGATGCTGGTCGAGACGGACCGTGAGAAGTATGCGATTCAGCGGATCGTCGATTTCTACGATCGCCAGCCCACCGACTTCGCCGATTATTTCCAGGCCGCCTGGATGTTCAAACATCGCGCCGTTTTCAGCAAAGCGCAGGCGGCACTGGCCGAGATCGCCGCCGGGACGAAGGTGAGCCCGCGGTATCTGGCGACGATCTGGCAGGCCCTCGAGCAGACGAAGGAGGAAGTGGGCCCTCTGGCGAAGCTTCAGACCATGTGGCGCGCGCTGCCGGCGCCGAAGCGGGGCCAGACGAATCTCGCGCGCGACGGCTGCGTCGAGATGCGGGACTTCGTGGTCAGAATCCGAAAGTTCACCACAAAGATGTACAAAAGCCCGACGGCGCCGGGCTTGAGTCCGACATCGCAACCCCTGATGAACTGGAAGCTGAGGGAGTTCGCCACGCACCGCCGCGACTTCGATCGCGCCGCGCTGCGCGTGGAGGGCGAGCCGCCGCCATTGGAATCGGCGCTGGTGCTGGATCGCGGCGCGGTCGCCGGCGGGCGGGATCAGGAGATGGTCAAGAAGTACATCGCCGAGGTTCTCGAGGGCCGGCTGAAGGACCCGGACCTGGCGGTTCCGGCCGGCGAGCGCGAGCGCTACGAGGCCGCCTTCGCGCGCTTCAGCTCGGTGTTCCCTAACGCTTTCTACGTTCGCGAGCGCGGGCGCTTTTTTCCGGTCGACACGCTGGACAAAGGGCGCCTGCTCAGCGCCGGCTTTCACAACGTGATGGGGTATTTCCGCGATGATGATCCGCTCAAGGAGCTGGTCCTCGATGAGAACGGAATCAAAGAGCTGGAGACGCTCTGGCAGGAGTTCGATTTCATCGGCGATCACACGATCCGGACCTACGTTCAGTACTACTTCAACCAGAGCGGCGAGGTTCGCGGGATGGGCCGCGAGTCAGGCACGCTGCGCCCACCGGACAAAGAAGTCATCGCGGAGCCGATCATCATGGGTTTGCGCGATCTCTACCTGGCCAAGGCGGAGCTCAACAAAGATCCGGTGACGCTCCAGGCGATCATGGAGCATTTCAGTCGCGTGAACGCGACTATCCGCTGGGTGGAGCGGGTGCGATCGGAGGCCGAGCCGCGGCACCTCGAGGCGCTGCTGAAATTCGCCGCGCGCGCGTTCCGAAGACCGCTGAGCCCGGCGCAGCGCGACGGCATTCTCACCTACTACCACCAGCTTCGCGCCAAGAGCGGGCTGAACCATGAAGACGCCATGCGCGACTCGATCGCGAGCGTGCTGGTGTCGCCGTATTTCAGCTATCGCATCGACCTGGTCGACGGCCCGGGCGCGACGCCGCGAACGTCGTCCTCGACGCGGCGGCCGCTTTCGAGCCCGGCGCTCGCGAGCCGGCTGAGTTATTTTCTCTGGTCGAGTATGCCGGACGATGAACTCGCCGGCCTGGCGCGGACAGGCGAGTTGCGCAAGCCGGAGGTCGTGGCGGCGCAGGCCCACCGCATGTTGAAAGACGATCGCATCCGCGCCTTCGCCACCGAGTTCGGAGGCAACTGGCTCGACTTCCGGCGCTTTGAAGATCACAACGCCGTGGATCGCGAACGCTTCCCGGGTTTTGACAACGACCTGCGACAGGCGATGTTCGAGGAGCCTATCCGGTTCTTCGCCGACACGATCCGAAGCGACCGCCCGGTGCTGGACCTTTTGTATGGCAATCACACGTTCGTGAATCCGCTGCTGGCGCGGCACTACGGCATGACGGCCGTCGCCGTCAAGCCCGGTGAATGGACTCGCCTGGACGGCGCGCGGGAGTTCGGCCGTGGCGGCCTACTGCCGATGGCGGTGTTCCTGACGCAGAACGCGCCGGGACTGAGAACCAGCCCCGTCAAGCGCGGATACTGGGTGGCCCGACGGGTGCTTGGCGAAGTCATTCCGCCTCCGCCGGCGACCGTTCCGGAGCTGCCGGAGGATGAGGCGAGGCTCGATCTCCCGCTGCGCGACATGCTTGCCAGACATCGCGAGAACGCCGCCTGCGCGTCCTGCCATGCGCGTTTTGATTCCTTCGGACTGACTCTCGAAAGCTACGGACCGATCGGCGAGCGGCGCACGAAGGATCTCGCGGGGCGGCCGGTGAGCACGCAGGCGACGTTCCCGGGCGGAAGCGAAGGCGCCGGCCTCGACGGCCTGAAAGCCTACATTCGCGCCCATCGCGAGAAGGATTTTCTCGACAATCTCAGCCGGAAGCTGCTGGTGTATGCGCTCGGCCGCTCGCTCACGGTTTCCGATGAGCTGCTTATAGACCGAATGCGCGCTAAACTGGTCGAGAGAGATTTCCGCATGACGGCCCTGGTCGAGACGATCGTCACGAGCCCGCAGTTCCTCATGAAGCGAGTCCACGATCCCCAGGCACGGAGAGGTGAATGAGATGTCTGATCGCACGCAAGCATCTTCTTCCAGTCGAATTGCCCGCCGCGCGGTTCTTCGCGGCGCCGGAGTGACCATGGCGCTGCCGTGGCTGGAGTCTTTCGCCGCCAAGGCATCGCCGGCCGCCAGCGCGTTCCCGAAGCGCTTCGGCGTCATCTTTCTGGGCAACGGCGTGAACGAGGATCACTGGGGCTCGGAGGGCTCGGGCGATGAAATGAAGCTCAGCAAGTCGCTGATGCCGCTCGAGCCGTTAAAGAAAAAGATCAACATCATCCACGGTCTTTTCCATAAGACGGCGACCGGACAGGGCATTCATCCCGGCCAAACGGGAGCGCTCCTTTCGGGCGCGAAGATTCAGAGAGGGCCGATCATCCGGGCTGGGATCACCATCGACCAGATGCTGGCCAACCGCATCGGGCAGGACACTCTTCAGCCCAGCCTGGTGCTCGCCTGCGAGCAGCCGATGACCGGCTACCACGAGTCGAACTTCTCGATGGCATACAGCTCGCACATTTCCTGGCAAAGCCCGGACTCGCCGGTTCCCAACGAGGTCTATCCGTCGCTGGCGTTCGACAGCCTGTTCGAGAATCGCGGCAGCCTGCGCAGCATCAGCATTCTCGATCGCGTGAAGGACCTGGCGCAGGATCTCACCCGCGAGATCAGCGCGAGCGACAAGACAAAGCTGGAGGAGTATCTGACCAGCGTGCGCGAGGTGGAAAAGCGCGTCGACGGCATGCGGAAGAACAAGGACAACGCGGACGATCTGGCGAAGCAGAAAAACCGCCCCGTGTTCTCGATGGATCGTCCGGCCAACGGCCTGCCGGAAGATCTCCGCGATCATGCGCGACTGATGTGCGATCTGATCGCGATCGCGTTTCAGACGGACAAGAGCCGCATCGCGACGCTGCTGATCTCGCGTGACCTCTCGGCCATGTACTATCCGTTCCTCGAAGTGCGCGAGGGACACCATGCGGCATCGCACAACAACATTTCCGACGGCTACGAGCGAATCACGCGGTTCCACGTCAGCCAGCTCGCTTACCTGGCGGCGAAGCTGGATTCGATGCCGGAGGGCGAGGGCACGGTACTGGACAACTCGTGCCTGATGTTCCTCTCCAATCTCTGGATCGGGCGAAAGCACGACAACACGAGATTGCCGCTGGTGCTCGCCGGCGGCCTCGGCGGCACGCTTCAGACCGGACGCACGCTGGACTTCATCAATGCCGGCGACGAAAACCGCAGGATGTGCAGCCTGTTCCTCTCGATCATGGATCGGATGGGCGTGATGCTCGAACGGTTCGGCGATGCCGACACGCGGCTGGAGCGGTTGTAAGGATTCCGATCACCCTTTTCCAGGATCCGGCGAGCCATATGAACAGACGCCATTTCGTAATCTCCACGTTTGGCTGCGGGGCTGTGATATCGAGTATCACGAGAGTTAGCGGTCAGACGAAACCCATCGAGCCTGACCTGGCCGGCCTTGCCGATCGGCGAGGGTTCACCGTCTTCAACCGCAGCCTTAACGCGATCACGGACGCGAGCAGGAAAGGCGTCCGTCTCAGTGAGGCCCCGGGCGACGGGATTGCTTACCTTGCGGGGATCGAGTTCAGCAACGGCGACATTGAGCTTGACATCAAAGGCAAAGATGTTCCGCAACAGAGCTTCGTCGGTGTGGCTTTTCATGGCGTGGACGCATCGGCCTATGACGCGATCTACTTCCGTCCCTTCAACTTCAGGACGGAAGACGCGGCGAGACGTGTCCGCGCGGTACAGTACATATCCCATCCCGTTCATACGTGGCAGAAGTTGCGCGCAGAGCACCCGGGAAAATACGAACAGCCCGTCAATCCCGTGCCGGACCCGAACGGATGGTTTCGGGCGCGCGTTGTCGTCGCGAGTCCCAAGGTAAGCGTCTTCGTTGACGGCGCGAAAGAACCGTGCCTGGTGGTCAGCCAGCTCAGCGACCGCAAGAAAGGCCTGGTTGGTCTCTGGGCGGGAAACACGGCCGGCGGCGATTTCGCGAATCTCAGAGTAATTCCAGCCTGAGACCGAACGGCATCCGGCGCTTTAGAAGCGCGCGCCGCGCGTCGCTCTCCACAGACGGCGGCCCGACCACGCACACACTCCGGCGAAAAACCCCAGTGCGGTGACCACCACCACCGCTCTCCTCTCCGGCGAGAGCAGCCGAGGCGGATTGGCGCGGGCGCGCTCGGCCATGGCGTTGTACACGATCGCGCCGCCCAACACCGTGAGCGCCACCTTCGCCTTCAGAATCTGCGCCGCGGGAATCCGCATGATGTCGTGCGTCAGAACCACGAAGTCGGCGGCCTTGCCCGGCTCGAGCGATCCCTTTTTCTTTTCCTCGAAAGCCGCGAATGCTCCCGCCAGCGTCCAGCTATGCAGCGCCTCCTCCCGGCTCATTTTCTGATCGGGCTGCCAGCCCCCCTCGGGATTCCCATCGTGGTCCTGCCTCGTGACCGCCGCGTAAAAACCCCACAGAGGATCGGCCGATTCCACGGGGAAATCCGATCCGTTCGCCACAGGCACCCCGATCTTGAGGAAACGCTGCCAGGCGTAGGCGCCGGGCACGCGTTTGGGCCCGACGCGCGCTTCCGCCCATCGCATATCGCTGGTCGCGTGCGTCGCCTGCATGGAGGCGATGATCGAGTACTGCGCGAACCGCGGAATGTCCTCCAGCGCGACCACCTGCGCGTGCTCCACGCGGAATCGTCGATCGTTCTTGCCGCCAAGCGCGGCCGTATAGGCGTCCAGAACGGCGCGATTGCCGGCGTCGCCGATCGCGTGCGTATTCACCTGCAATCCCGCCCCGGCCGCGGCGCGAGCGACGCGCTCGACATCGGCGCGAGAGAGAATCGCCAGGCCTTTGTTGCCCGGCTCGTCGCTGTAAGGCTCCATCATGGCCGCGCCGCGCGATCCCAGCGCGCCGTCGGCAACCAGCTTGATGCTGCGGACCGTGAGCCTCTCGCCGACTTCGGGGCCGCGCTTCAGATAATCGCTCCACAGCGCGCCTTCGCCACGGATCATCGCGTACACGCGCACCGGCAATTGTTTCCCGGCGATCAGGGCGCGATACGCAGCGAGGTCGTCGGCTCCGGCGCCCGCGTCGTGGACGGTCGTTAATCCCAGCCGCGCGCACTCGGCGGCGGCGCGCGCGATGTTCGACTTCGTTCGCTCGGCCCCCGTGGGCGGTATCCGCCGGCTCACCAGCCCCATGGCGCGATCGATCAGCACCCCGGTCGGCCGGCCGGAGGCGTCGCGAAGAATGCGGCCGCCCGGCGGATCCCGGGTACCGGCGTTGACGTCGGCAAGATCGAGCGCCTTGCGATTGACCCAGGCTGCGTGGCCATCGACGCGGGTGAGGTAGACGGGATGGTCGGGGGCGGCACGCGAAAGCTCGTCGGACGACGGAAACGCGCCGCCGGGCCATC
>Ga0187893_10014104_pt1 | contig 10972 bp, 13 predicted proteins | sample MA1701074metaG_FD_139574 | JGI IMG/M metagenome (GOLD analysis project Ga0187893, IMG submission 139574) | White microbial mat communities from a basaltic lava cave in the Kipuka Kanohina Cave System on the Island of Hawaii, USA - MA170107-4 metaG ...
CAGATTATACTATATTTTATGGAACGCTTTCACACCATTCTCATCAAAGATTTCATGACGAAAGACCCCTTCGTCCTGACGATGGGCGAGCCCATGGCGGACGCCTATGAGAAAATGCACGATCATCACATCCGCCACCTGCCGGTGGTCGACCGAAACGGCAATCTTGTGGGAATGTTTTCCGCCACGGATTTGTCCCACGCCTACAAGCCCCGCGAAACGGAAAACGGCTGGTTCTACGATAAAGAAAGCCTCAACCTGCTGAATCTGGAACACTTCATGACCAGAGATCCGCTCACCGTGACACCCGAGAATTCGTTAAAAGATGCCGCGCGGATCATGGCCGATACCAAGTACGGCTGCCTCCCCGTCGTGGCCCTTGGGACGAAGAAACTGGTGGGAATTATTTCCTACGTCGACATCCTCCGCGAAATCGCCAAGATTTTTTAATCCCTGTCTTTCCTTTTTGCCCCTGCCGATTTTCTTGACGGTCATGTCCCCGATTTCGAGAGGCAGCATTTCTTATACTTCAACCCGCTGCCGCAGGGACAGGGTTCGTTCCTTCCGACCTTGGGCCCCGTAGAAAGAGGCGCCAGCGGACCCGAAGCCGTTTGGGGAGGAGGGGCGTCTTTGGAGGGAGGGTTCGGTATTCTTGTTTTCTCTTTTTGCTTCCCGCCAAAAAAGCCGCCTTTTTTGGGCGGACCGGAGGCGCGCATCTGGATCTGCTTCTTTTGCCGGTTGTCGGTTTGTTTCATGTTGTGACGTAGTTATAACCGGGCAAGCAACCGTTCGGGCGGGAGTTTAATCTCGGTGGCCAGTCTGAAAAATTTCAGCGCTTTGATGGCAAGGTAAGTCGCGTCGAATTCCCACCACCGGAGTCCGTGCCGTGCCGAATAGGGAAAGGCGTGGTGGTTATTGTGCCACCCCTCCCCATAGCTCATCAAGGCCACCCACCAAAGATTGGTGGAGCGGTCATCCGGCTTGTAGGTCCTGTAACCCCAGAGATGGGCCGCGGAATTGACAAACCAGGTCGCGTGAAAGACGAGGACGGTCCGGACAATCACTCCCCAAACAACAAAAGGCAGGCCGCCCCAGGCATAAAGGCCGATCGCAAGGAGAATCGTCCAAAGAAGAGAGGTTTTCTCCAGGAAAACGTGAACGGGGTCTTTTATAAGATCCGGCACGTAGCGTGAATATTCCCGAGGGTCGTCGATCATTTTATTCTGATGAAGACACCAGCCCATGTGGGCCCAAAGAAAACTTTTGTCGGGATTGTGGGGATCGCCTTCGGCGTCGGCATGGGTGTGATGAAGGCGGTGCGTGGCGACCCATTTAATCGGTCCGTTCTGACAGGCCAGACAACCAATGAAGGCCAGAAGATACTCCAACGGTTTGGGAACTTTGAGGCTGCGGTGAGTGAGCAGGCGGTGATAGCCCAAAGTGATTCCAATGCCGCCCGTGATCCAATGAAGGGCCAGGCATAAAGCCAGAGCGGCCCAACTAAAAGTAAAGAAGGCCGCAATCGAGGCCAGGTGAAATCCGACAATGAAAAGAAAAGGCTTCCAGGCAATTTTCTTTTTTCCGGCCTTCTCAAGAGTTTCTTGGGACAAAGGAATTTCCTTTCTTTATTTTCCGCGTTTCGGCCGGAAGAGGCGGGCGTCCAGGCTCCAGTCGCCCCCACCCTGCGCTGCGATGAAGAGGAAGATGAAACAAAACAGCACCGCGGGCTCGCCGTGGTTCTGAATGGGCCACATCCCATTCGGCGCATGAAACTGCCAATACGCGACCGCCATCTCGCCCGAGAGGATGAAGGCGACGGGCCGGGTCAGAAGACCGAGCATGATCGCGATACCGCCAAAAAACTCAAGCGCCCCGCCGATCCCTATCTGGGACATCAAGGGCGGTTGACCGCCCATCTCGGGGGGAATTCCTCCAAACCAGGCGAAGAGCTTCATGCCGCCCGCCTGAAAGAATAACAAACCCGCCACAACGCGAAGGAAGAAATACGCGACCTGTACCGCCCGGTGGTTCATGTTCATTAGGATTGCCTCCTGTTTATCTTATTATGTCGGCATCCTCCGCGAAATCGCCAAGCTTTTTTATCGTAAACCGATAAAGCTCTTCGGGATCTACTTTTAACCACTTATTATTCATAACAAGAAAAACAAAAAGAGTGGTCATGGCAATTCGTTTATTTCCATTTTGAAAAGGATGGTTTTTGATCATCAGATAGAAAAGGATGCTTGCTTTCGAAACAAGCGTGGGGTAAGGAGACGTTTCACCAAAAGCGAGAAAGGGAACGGCCAAACATCCTTCTAATCGGTGGGGGTAGCGGGTCGAAAAATCAGGAATAGGCTCATTGAAAGAGAGTAACTCCTTGGCCATTCGATGGGCAATATATTCTACTTCTTTAACCGTAATCTCCTTCACGAATTTATTCTTTCCCCAGACGTTTCAAGACATCGCCATACTCCCGAACAGTCCGTTTGACAGCCTGTTTAATCTTCTCCTTTTCCGATTCGCTTAATTCCTTGCCGAGAATTTCTTGAAGGTACTTTGTAGGAATCGCGTAGTTTCTTCCGATCCGAATAGCTTTGATCTTGCCCGCCTTGACCTTGTAATAAACCGCAATGCGGCTAAGTCCCAAAAGCTTCGCAAGCTCGGGTATCGAGATGTATTTCTCCTCATCCATCGTAAGCCTCCTCTTTCAATTCATGCCTATCTTAACACATGTTAAGCGCCTAGTCTAGTCTTAACATAGGTTAAATTATTGGTTTTAGCTTAACACAAGTTAAGTAGTTCCGGAGAGATAATTGGGACGGAATGTCTATGACATCTCCCGCGAAATCGCCAAGCGGTTTTAATCAAAGCCAGTTTTTTGGGTTTGGGGAGGGCCTTGACGGCGCACTCCCGGATCAGGGCCTCGGCGCGGGAGCGGAAGGTTTCCTGATACACCATCGCAAGCGGGCGGCGGGTGCGCGTGTACCGCGCGGCCCTCCCCTCCGCATGCATCCTGAAACGCCGCTCAAGGTCCTTCGTGATCCCCGTATAAAGCGACTGGTCCGTGCATTTCAGGATATAAAGAAACCATTTCTCCTTCGGCTTTTTGCGTGAGCCGGCTCCCTTTTCACGCATCCCTTCAAGCATCCGCTTATAGCGTTCTTTTACCATCGCCATTCTCTAAAAGGGAAGAATATCACTATCACCGTCTGCCTTTAAACTGGATTGGACTTTTTTCCTCCAGCCTTTGGGCATTGAATTAAAATAACTCAATAAATTTCTTTCCATTCCCTGACTTTTAAGAAATTCCATGAGTTCAATGGCAGTCCGATAATCCCTTTTCTGCTTATCATTTTTAGTGCGCCTCTCCGAAATAATCAGCTTATGAAACGCATAAGCGACGGGATCCGGAACCCTTATTTTCATCCCTTCATAATCCACAACCAAAGGATCTTCCGTCAGCATGTTCATAAACCGTAGGGCTTGGGCAGTCGTATTGAGACCTTTGATTTTGACAGGCTTATTTATTCCCCTGCCGATATCCGGCACAAGAAATTCAACCGTCAGATCTTTACTTTCATATTTCATGAGTCCATTGGGATGATTCAGTTTGACAAAACCCAGTTCCTCTAACAAATCACCGATATTTAGATCAAGCGAGGCATCCAGTTTGCGGCGGTCGCCGATTAAAAAATCAATATCGGTGGTGCGAATCAGAGGACGATATTTCGGAGATTTGTAATAATGCGCGTAAAAATAGGAGGCCCAAGAGCCTGCAAGGATGACGTGCTTTAAACAGCCGGCGTCGTCCAGCTTACTTAAAACCTGCTTCAGCAATCTGAAATTCTCTGGCATGGAGGGATTTTTTCAAAAATTGAACCTGTAACTTGAGAATCCGGATTTGATGTTTGTAATTCGCTCTTTTTGCAACCGCTTTCTTGTACCTTTCAATCATTTCTTGCGAAGGTTTTTCTGCCAAAAACTCAAAAACATTCTTCTTTTCGTCGGGATCCCAATAGGCCCGATAGTAGTATTTTTTGCCATTAATCATTTTTGCATGAATAGAGCCTTTGGGCAGTTCTCTCAGCGCATTTCTAAAGGCCGAGATTCTTCTTTCGCTATTTTCCAATTCCTCTTCTAAAACGCCTTTTAAGACCTCCATCACTTCTCCTTTTACCAATGTTACTTAATAATATTATCATTACATTGGTAAAATGTCAATTATTCCTCTAATCTATAATCTATTACCAATGTTATGTATATAATATATCATAACATTGGTAAATTGTTTAAGGAGGCGTTACCGGCAGTGCCACGCTGCACACCAAACTAGCCCGGCACTATTAGTAACGCCTCTCATTGCCTCATTGACTCATTGACTCATTGACTCTCATTGACTACTTAACGGGAATCATATTGACAGCCCGTATTCAATCTGTATACTTCTGTATACCTATGAAGTATGTAATAACCGAGAAAGAATTGCAAGCGATTCGTGAAATCCGGAACACTTTTGTCCACAAAGGCAAGTTTCCGTCAACCCGGGACCTTATGAAAACGCTTGGTTACAAGTCGCCGCGCTCTTCAGCGCTAATTATTGAACGGTTAATCCTCAAGGGATTTTTGCGCCGCAAACCGAATGGAAGTTTACAACTGGTAAAGGCTGCGAAAAGTGATGCGATGAGCGCGAAAACCGTCAATGTCCCGTTGGTCGGAACGGTTGCATGCGGCATTCCGGTTTTGGCGGAAGAAAATATCGAAGCCATGATTCCTGTTTCAACCAACCTGGCCAAACCGCCGGCAAAGTATTTTTTATTAAGGGCCAAAGGGGATTCTATGGATTTGAGTGGAATTAGCGATGGGGATATTGTGCTGGTTCGTCAACAGCCGACGGCTACAGTTGGCGATATGATTGTCGCGTTAATTGATGATGAAGCGACAATCAAGGCATTTCATCCCTCCCCTCATGCCATTGTTTTAAAACCAAAATCAAAAAACAAAGAACATAAACCTATTGTTTTAACAAAGGACTTCCGCATTCAAGGGGTCGTTGTTACTGCAATACCGAACCTATGAGAGGCAGAAGATGGCGAAGTACACAAGAAATTCGGGCAAGCATTGGTCAAACCAAGAAGCAAGAACATTGAGAAATCTATCAAGCCAGAATACGCCTACGAGAGTTATCGGCCTAAAACTCGGGCGGCCGGTCGCAGGGGTGTATTCCAAGGCATCTGAGAAAAATATCTCTCTTGCTCCGACGAACCAATCACCCTATAACCGCCGTAAGTGGTTCGTCAGGCAAAGGGGCTTTTTAGCCGATAAAATTTATACAGATTGGTTTATAAAAAAATATTCAGTAGCAATCAATATTTTAAAGTAAAGGCGGCCGAATGCGACATGCAATTCTTGATCAATCGGAACTTTTTGAGCCAATAGCATCTCCATCCAATACGAAAAGTTCTACAGGAGTAAAACCCTTCATAAAATGGGCCGGGGGAAAGTCTCAGCTTCTGCCCGTACTACAAACAATGATCCCCAATACCTTTAACCGCTATTTCGAGCCATTTCTGGGAGGCGGAGCATTATTTTTTGATACAGGCCCATCCTCAGCAATTCTCGCTGATGCCAATGAAGAATTGGTGAACTGTTATCGTGTTGTCCAAGCGTCACCTAAGAAATTACTTCTTGCTCTTTCTGGCCTCAAGGTTGGCGAAGAAGAATATTATGAAATTAGAGCCCTTAATCCTAGTAGGCTTTCAAAGATAGAAAGAGCAGCGCGGTTCTTGTATCTCAATAAAACCTGTTTCAACGGGTTATATCGCGTCAACAAACAAGGGCAATTTAATACGCCTTTTGGTCATTCCAAAAATGTGAATTTAGCAGACGAAGAAAATTTGTTCAGGGCGAGCGATTTGCTACAATTTGCCGATGTTCGCTGCATTGATTACCATCAATTGCTAACGACAGAGGCAAAACGTGGAGATTTGATTTATTTGGATCCGCCTTATTTGCCAATTAGCAAGTATTCGGATTTTAAACGCTATACGAAGAATTTTTTTTATGAAGAAGATCATGTGCGTTTGGCTTCGTTATTCAAAAATCTAGATCGGCGTGGTTGTAAAATTCTTCTGAGCAATTCCCATCATCCCGTTGTTGTAGATTTGTATGAGGGGTTTAATATGCGCACTGTAGAAGCAACGCGTTTTATAAACTGCAAAGGAAATAAAAGGGGCGCTGTCAAGGAACTCATAGTTTCGAATTTTTGACGCACACTGGCAAACACGATGACATTTCCAGACACAAAATACATGGGCAGCAAGCAAGATTTGTTACCCTTCATAACATGGCATCTTAAAAGCTTGAAGTTTGAAATTGCCCTTGATGCTTTTTCGGGCAGTGGATGCGTTGCATACGCTCTAAAAAAAATGGGTAAGCGAGTTGTGACGAATGACTTTTTGAATTTTTCCTATCACACAACCCGTGCCCTTGTTGAAAATAATTCGACCATTTTGTCTGATCAGGAACTTTCTGATTTATTAAGCAAACGAAAACAAGCCCCGGATTTTGTCCAGCGGACTTTTAAAGATTTATATTTTGACCAAGAGGATTGTGAATTTTTAGACAATTTGTGGGCTAATGCATCACGCTACAATGGGTCTTTAAAACGATCCTTAGTGCTCGCCGCAGCCGCACGTGCTTGCATGAAAAAGAGGCCTCGGGGAATCTTCACTTTTACGGGGAAAAAGGGATGGGACGGCCGAAAGGATCTTAAGCTGTCTATGAAGGAACAATTCCTGCAAGCTGTGAGACTTTTTAATCAAGCCGTTTTTTCGAATGGAAAACAAAACAAGTCCTTTTGCGGCGATGTTTTCAATTTGGATCCAAAAGCCGCGGACCTAGTTTACATCGATACGCCCTATATTAGCCCTTATTCAGATTGCGACTACACAAGGAGGTATCATTTTGTTGAAGGCTATTCCGTGTATTGGGAAGGGCTTGAAATTTTGAACGATACCAAGACAAAAAAAATCCGGTCCTATGACACCCTCTTTTCATCAAAACAGAAAGCAGCCGATGCTTTTAGACGGTTATTCCATCATTTTAGAAAATCAATATTGGCGGTTTCGTATTCCTCGAACGCGATTCCGGATAAACAAAGCATGGTCAAGCTTCTAAAAGAAGCGAAATCCAAGGTTGCAGTTTTTGAAACGCATCATAGCTATTCTCACGGAAATCACAACCATAAGGTTGGGAATAACAACAATAAGGTAAAAGAGTATTTATTCATAGCGCGGTAAATCCAAAAGGAATTGCAATGAAAATTCCAAGTGAAGACGTTCCGCAGGCAGACAAGCTGGAAGACGTTGTCAAAATCATTGAAGGCGTGGGCCAGGGAAAACAGACTTTTCAGGATTTGTCACAATATATTGACAAAGTAAAACGGCAAGGCCGTTACTATCGGCGCGCAGCAGAAATTTTGGGATTCATTAAAAATCAAGCCAATCATGCCGTTTTAACGAAACTTGGACGCAATTATCTTTCATCTTCACCGGCACAGAAGAAAGAAATTCTTGCTAAAGCCGTCTTATCATGTCGCATGATGCAGCGTCTTATCCCCTTTCTGGAAAGTCAAAGAGCTTCCGGAGTTACTCGTGAAGATCTTGAAATCTTCATAAAAACCGTCACTGAAGAGACGGGGCCTTCCGTGATCCCAAGGCGAGTATCATCTGCTGTGGCTTGGCTATCAGATATCGGACTTTTAAACCAGCATGGTTCGAATTATGTCTTGGGCACTTTGCCCGATACCGTTGAATTGATTGACTACACAGATGAGGATGAACCGCTTTTCCCCAAGAAGTACGATCTAAACGAATATCAAGACTTATCGAGTGAAATTCGTCAAAACACGAAAAGTGTTTCTGTCTTGATAAATGATGCTCAAAAAGACCGCGCTTTAAAAAGCCATAGGATGCTGACAAATTTGATGGCGGCAAAAATTCGAAAAGCGGGTGCAATACCAAAACGGAACCCGTACATAGACCTTTCAGCGCGTATAGACGGCCAAGTTTTTCTTTTTGAAATGAAGTCATCCAACGATAGGAATGCCCATGATCAAATCCGGAAAGGGATTTCGCAATTGTATGAGTACCGCTACATTCAGCGAACGGATGAAGCGAGGCTGGTTTTGGTAGTCGAGAATCCTTTACCGAGTAAACTGCGTTGGTTGGAAAATTATCTCGTTGAAGACCGCGACATTTTCTTTGTTTGGGATGGAGACCGTAAAAATTTTAATTGCCCCCAAAATGTAAAAGAAAGGTTGCCGTTTATTTTTTAAAAATGGTCGGCATATAGCGCAGAAGTTTCAGAAGTTTAAGGAGTTTAAGGAGGCGTTACCGGCAGCGCCACGCTGCACACCAAACTAGCCCGGCACTATTAGTAACGCCTCTCATTGTTCGTTTCAATGGGGTCTCCCTTCAGGGACCGTCCCCTGTTATTTATTTTGTTATCTTAGCTGGGAACGAGGTCATGAAAATAATCATTGATGCGGTGAATTCTTTCGTCAAAAACAATGTCGCTGTAAGCAACCGGGCGCTTTAAAAATAACCCTTCGAGTGAACGGCAACGGCTTAAGGCGACATACACTTGTCCATGAGCAAATGCTCCCGAATCCAGATCAACGATCACTTTATCAAAGGTTAAACCTTGACTCTTGTGGATGGTAATCGCCCATGCCAATTTAATCGGATATTGTTCGAAGCTACCAACCACTTCCTCAACAATTTTATCCTGCTCGTTATCGTACTTATACCTAATTTTCTGCCACACTACGGATTCTACAGTATGTTCTGCATCTCCAATTCTTACACGCACTAAATCACCTTTCAATGCCACAATTTCACCAATACTACCATTGACCCATTTTTTAGCTTTGTCATTTTTTATCATCATAACTTGAGCACCAACTTTAAGGGCAAGCTCGACTTCAGTGGGATATGAAGCTTGGTCAAAATCACCCATAATTCTGGCGCTATAAATAAACTCTTTAGTCGAGAGATTGGACAACCTTGACCGGTTGAGCTCATTTGCGGCCCTGTTCGTGGGCGTAAGCGTAATACAGTCCTGAATACTATTTGTAATTCCAAGCTGCACTCTCGCGTTAAGCGCTCTCATAGCGCTTTCCCCTAAATTTCTATTACGAATTTTATTCAGGAGTGCCATAAATTCGCCGTCATGTTGTCTGAAATTAGTTGTGAGATTGTAGCGATGAAATTTAATCTTCTGAAAGATATTAGCACTGAAAAAATACGGTGAATCGTACAGTTTTCCATAATATTCTGTGAGCTCTTTATCAATGATAGGCGGTAACTGGAAGAGATCACCGAATAACACAACCTGAACGCCACCAAAAGGCATACTCATATTTCCTTTATTAATACGCAGGGCATAATCAATACCGTCCATGAGGTCAGCACGCATCATGGAAGACTCATCCACAATTAACATATCCAGCTTGTCAAAGATTCGGTGACTATTATATGCACGTTTTATATCGTCCTTTTGAATGAGTTTTGGTGGAAACTTAAAAAAAGAATGTATCGTCTGTCCCAAACAATTTATCGCTGCAACACCAGTAGGAGCTACGACAACGTAGTTTCTCTTTGTAGCATTCCTGAAATATTTCAATAATGTTGTTTTACCTGTTCCGGCTTCACCCGTGATATATAGATTTTGCTTACTGTTTTCCATCGCTTCGAACCCGATTTTGAATTCATCTGTGAGTTGAAATTCAGGAGGTAGGTTTAAATCCGACGGATCTGCCATCATGTGCTTTTTGGCGGCTTTCCTTGTCGAATCTGATATTGGCGTCGTGATTTTCTCCGCTGTAGAAATAGAAGATGTCATCCGATGGCCAAGAGAACTGGTTTGCTTTGGCGTGTTCCAATTTGAAGCCATCCAGAAAATTCCGTAAATAATACCTATGACTATCAAAATTTCCATGTCTATACTGACTTTTATTTCTTGCGTGTACCCCGACACTCGGGAAAACGGTTGCAGGACCAGAATTCGCCGAATTTGCCTTTCTTGAGGGTCATGGGACTGTTGCATTGAGGACACGGCGGTGAAGTCGTTGCGGCCGTATTTCCCGGCTGTTCACCCGCATTGAGGTCCTTTGTCTTTTCCCGGTAACTGCACCAGTTGCAATCCGCGGCGGGTTGCGGCGGCGTTTCTGATACAAGCAGGCGCATTACCTCTTCCAAGAATTTCATAAACTTCGTGTCGTCTCGCTTGACTTCGATCCATTTCAGGTGGCCCTTAAATAACTGGCAGGTCAAATCGGGCTGCTCAAAGCAGTTCGGCTCAAAGAAAAAAAGCCCAATTTTTTTGACCGGAAGAAGGCTGTGCCTGCCGTTGGCGGCGTTTTCAAGAGCAAACGTGTAAGCCTGAAGCTGCCGGGAGTACATTTCCGCCTTTTCTTCGGAGGACCGGGCAGTCTTGAAATCGATGACACCGAAGGATCCATCATCGAACTTCACCACCACGTCAAACCGGCCTTTGATGTAGCATTGATCGCTCAAGCCTTGAAAACTGATGGGCTTTGACTCGACCCATTCTTCCCCGAGATGCACTACCCCCGGAGGCAGTTCTTTGCAGAAATCCTCGGTGCGCTTTTCCGCGTAAAAGCCTTTTTGAAGACCTGCAATCGTGCTGAAAATCCCCGGCATGGGCATGGACGGCTGCGCAATCCCCTGCTTCACCTTGAGCCAGAAGCAGAACTTACAGCCTTCGTAAAGGTAGGTTAGATCGGAGGGGGAGAGTTTGTAGTTCATGAAGATTATTATACATATACGAGGGGTCGGGGAGTTTTAACCATGTCCCAACACCTCGGATTTAATGCTCCAAGTTGACCGTTTATTGCGGTAAGCGTGAAGCTGATGCATCTGGACGGCAAGACCCATGGCCGCAAAGAGCC